>R21__coassemble_794_pt1 | contig 24232 bp, 27 predicted proteins | sample R21__metabat2_low_PE_059 | metagenome-assembled genome bin R21
CCCCCCCCCCCCCCCCCCCCCCCCCCCCCCGCCGCCCCGCGGCTAACCCTGGGGGGTGTGGGGGATTTTGCCCCCCTGGCTGGGTCGCGGGGGCTGCGCCCCCTGGTTGCAGCTTTGATTAACTTATGGTACAATGATGAGGTTTGGGAGGGGTCGTGGATGGAGAGGTGTGAGCTTTGCCCGAGAAGGTGCGGGGCGGAGAGAAATGAGACGGGTGGTCGGGGGTTTTGCGGACTGCCGGATATGATGCGGGTGGCCAGGGTCCAGCCGCATTTGTGGGAGGAACCGCCGATCAGTGGGACGAAGGGTACCGGCGCGGTGTTCTTCAGCGGTTGTACGCTCAGATGCGCGTATTGCCAGAATGCCGATATCAGCCACCGGAACGAGGGCAGACCGATGACGCCGCAGGTATTGGCAGACTATATGCGCAAATTCGTGGACGCCGGAATGCATACCATCAGCTTCATTACCGCGACGCCTTTTGTGCATCAGATTCTGACGGCGCTCGACATCTATCGCCCGCCGGTCCCTCTGGTGTGGAATACCTCCGGCTATGAGACCATCGAAACGCTGCGCCTGCTGGACGGCGTGATCGACGTCTATCTGCCGGATCTCAAGCATTTCTCGCCACGCATGAGCGCCCTGTGCGCCAAGGCAGCGGACTACTTTGACGTCACCAGCGCCGCCATCACCGAAATGGTCCGTCAGTGCGGACTTCCCCAGTACGACGAGAACGGCGTGATGCGCCGCGGCGTGCTGATCCGCCATTTGATCCTGCCGGGCTGCACCGGCGAGAGCATCAAGCTGCTTGACTGGGTGCATGACAGCCTGCCTGCCGGTATTCCGGTCAGCCTGATGCAGCAGTACGTCCCCTGCAACAACGTTTCGATCCCCGGCCTGACCCGACGCATCACGCCCCGCGAGTATGCCCGCGTCTGCGATCACATGACCGCACTGGGGCTGCCGGGCTTCTACCAGGGCCCCACCTCCGCGTCGGTGGATTTTGTGCCGGTGTTTAATCAGGACGAGAGCTTTATCTGACAAAAGAAAGAGGTGCGCTATGCGTTATCAGGCGATCCTTTTTGATATGGACGGCACGCTGGTGCCGATGGATACCGATGCGTTTGTGAAGGTGTACTTTGGCTGTCTGGCCAAGGAACTGTGCCCGCTGGGCGTGAAGCCCGAGGCACTGATCGACGCCGTATGGGCGGGCACGGGCGCGATGGTCAAAAACGACGGCAGCCGCATGAACGACAAGGTTTTTTGGAGCGTATTCACGCAAAAGACCGGCCTGGACGCAGCACCCTATATTCCTGTGGCGGATGCGTTCTACGGCAATGGCTTCCATAACGCCCGCGTGGCCACGCAGCCCAATCCGCTGGCCACGGAGGCGGTGCGCCTGGCCCGCGAAAAGGCGGATAAGGTCGTGCTGGCGACCAATCCCCTGTTCCCGATGGCCGGTCAGGAGACCCGCATGAGCTGGGTCGGATTGAAAAAGGATGACTTCGATCTGGTCACCAGCTATGAGTCCGACCGCTTCTGCAAGCCGAACCCGGCGTATTATCAGTCCATCTGCGAGCGCATGGGCGTCGATCCCAAGGCGTGCCTGATGATCGGCAACGATGTGGGCGAGGATATGCTGGCTTCCGCGCCGCTGGGCATGGATACCTTTCTGGTGACAGACTGCCTGATCCCGGCAAAGAATGGCGAGTATCATGGCCCTCAGGGGACTTTTGCGGAACTGATCGGTTTTTTGAAAGCGCTGTAAGTCTTTGAAGTACGATTGTACGGAGGAAACTGTCATGGAACAGATTCGTCTTGGCATTATCGGTATTGGCAACATGGGCTCGGAGCATTGCCGCATGATCCTGGCAGGCAAGACGCCGGAGCTGTGCGTGGCAGCGGTGGCCGATCCGCGCGAGGATCGTCAGGCTTGGGCGCGCAGAACGCTGCCGGAGGGCACGCCGATCTACGCGGATGGCATGACGCTGATCGAGGACGGCAAGTGTGACGCGGTGCTGATCGCGACGCCGCATTATCTGCACCCGGAGCTGAGCGAGGCCGCGCTGCGGCATGGTCTGCATGTGCTGTGCGAAAAGCCGGTGGGCGTGTACACGGCGCAGATCGCACCTGTGCTGGCCGCGGCAAAAGCGTCCGGCAAGACCTTTGCCCTGATGTTCAACCAGCGCACCAACTGCGTGTACCGCCGTCTGAAGGCGCTGCTGGACTCGGGCGAATTGGGGCAGATGAAGCGCGTCACGTGGACGATCACCGACTGGTACCGCAGCCAGGCGTATTATGATTCCGGCACCTGGCGCGCGACCTGGGACGGCGAGGGCGGCGGCGTGCTGCTCAATCAGTGCCCGCATCAGCTGGATCTGCTGCAATGGCTGTGCGGCATGCCGACGAAGGTGCATGCCTTCTGCCATGAGGGCAAGTGGCACGACATTGAGGTCGAGGACGACGTGACGGCCTACCTGGAGTTTCCCAGCGGCGCGACGGGTGTGTTTATCGCCTCCACGGGCGAGCTGCCCGGTACCAATCGCCTCGAAATCGCCTGCGACGGCGGCAAGATCATCTGCGAGAACAATCAGCTGCTGCTTTGGCGGCTGCCCATGCCTGAAACGAGCTTCCGCCAAAGCCAGCAGGCGTATCCGCATCCGGAGATCACCCCGGAGCTGCTGGAGACCGACGGGGACAATCCGCAGCATATGGGCGTGCTGAACGCATTTGCGGCGCATCTGCTGCACGGAACGCCCCTCATTGCGGAGGGTGCGGAGGGCCTGAATTCCCTGGCACTGTCCAATGCGATGCATCTGTCCGCGTGGACCGGTGAGACGGTCGCTTTCCCCATGGACGAGGACCGTTTTGCAGCCCTGCTGACCGAGCGCCGCAGGACGTCGCGGCACAAGACGACCGTCAATGTGACGCTGGAAACGGACCACAGCGCGACCGGTGCGGCCAAGCCGGAAGCATAATAGCATACAAGCCAACGCTCATGAATCGGGGCGTTGGCTTTTTCAATATCAGGGGCACGAAAGCAAGTGCCGCCGCGCCACTTGACAAAAGCACAGAGAGTAGGATATGATAGAAAAAAGTGAGATGATGCTATGTTTCTGACACGGATGGCGCTGGATGTGAATCGGCCGGAGACAGCCGAAATACTGGCAAATCCAGAGGAAATTCGTCGGGTGGTGGCATCGGCATTTGAGTACGGCGGCAAGCGCGTGCTGTGGCGACTGGATGAACTGTCGCACAGGACGTGGCTGGTGATGCTGAGCACGCTGCGGCCCGATCTGTGGACGGCCCACCAAAAATACGGCTATCTGGGAGCCTTTCCAAGCTGGGAAACGATCGACTACGACCATGAGCTGGATGACGCCTATAAGGATTCCATCTGGCGTTTTGAGCTGTGCGCAAGTCCGACGGGGGCGATCGACGCGGTCCGCGAGGAGTGGCAGGACGTGGAGTACCTGAACGATTGGCTCAACCGGCAGGCGGACGTATGCGGGTTTATCGTGCGCAGGGTCGAATCGGTGAACAGCGAGTGGATCAGCGTGGGCGATAAGAAGATGCTGCTGGCCCGCTGGCGGGGCGAATTGCGCGTAAAGGACGAGGATATGTTCCTGTGGGTGATCGGGACCGGCGTGGGTCACGGACGCGATTACGGCGCAGGTCTGATGACCATCTCCCGGGTGGGCAACGTCTGGGGGATCTGAAAGGAAAGAGCGTATGAGTGAAATGAAAAAGCCCCATGTGCTGCTGATCAACGGCAGTCCGAGAGCCAATGAATGCACGGGCACTGCCCTGCGCGAGGTGGCGGATACGCTGGAGCAGAACGGCGTGACCACGGAGATCATCCATGTAGGCAATCTGGACATCCGCGGCTGCACGGCCTGCGGCTTCTGCCATCGCAATGGCCGCTGCGTGTTTGGGGACAAGGTGAACGAAGTGGCGGAGAAGCTGGCGGATTGCGACGGTCTGGTGGTCGGTTCGCCGGTATATTATGCCTCGGCCAACGGCACGCTGACCGCGTTCCTGGATCGGCTGTTCTATTCCTCCCGCTGCGACAAGACCATGAAGGTCGGCGCGGCGGTGGTGTCCTGCCGCCGCGGCGGCGCCAGCGCGACCTTCGATCAGCTGAACAAGTATTTCACCATCAGCGGCATGCCCATTGCGCCCAGCCAGTATTGGAACAGCGTGCATGGCTTCACGGCGGATGACGTCCGCCGCGATCTGGAGGGCTTGCAGACCATGCGGACCCTGGGCCGCAACATGGCCTTCATGATCAGATCCATCCAGCTGGGCAAGGAGCAGCTTGGTCTGCCGGAGAAGGAAAAGCATGTCTCCACCAGCTTCATGGACTGATACAGACAGAACCCGAAGAATATACCGGCGATGCGGCTGTGCGGCTGCACCGCCGGTTTTTGTGTCGCTTTCTTCGCGACGCATTGCCTTTGGGCGTTGCATTTATTCGGCTTGTCCTGTATAATTATCATGGATTTTTATGCAGAGGAGGACACTGACAATGAAGGTACGTGACGCAATGAAGAAGGCCGGGAAGATTTATACCGGGCATTTTGGCGCAATGCTGGAGTTTATGCTGTTGGAGACGGTGCTGCGACTGATCGTGCTGACGCCCATGCTGTTCCTGGTGACAAAGGAAATGAAGCTGCTGGCGCTGCTGAGCGTCCCGCTGTTTTTGCTGATTGTGCCCCCGGCGCGTCAGTGTGCGGCGGAGATCATGCAGGAGGCGGTGCGCGGCGGCGATATTTTCTGTGCGCGTCTGGTGGTGACGAAGCATTATTGGCAGAAGGTCTGGATCGGCGTGAAGCAGGTCGTGCTGTCGCTTCTGTGGGCGATCCCGTTCATTGCGGCCACAGCCTGGGCGATGAAGCTGTTCTTCGGCGAGGCCGTGGTGGGCCAGAGCGATGTGTTCACCATCATGGTCTCCATCAGCAATCTGGGTGGCGGCGACATTGTACGCGGCGTGATCTATGTGATGCTGATTTATGCGGCGCTGTTTGTGCCGTTCCTGGTGGGCTGCGCGTTCCATTCGGGCCGCCGTCATGAGCGGGCGCTGGGTGAAAAGCGGATCATCCGCGGCCACCGCGGCGGCGTGATGCTGACCTGGCTGGTGAGCGCGGTGACGGTGGTGCCCTTTGCGGCGGTGAGCGGCGTGGTCGGCTTTAGCTATTTGAAGGCGCTGGTGAGCGCGGTGAGCAACATGATGAACGGTCTGGTGCTGCCGCCCCTGGACCAGAATGCCTATATCATTCTGGGCGCCTTTGTGGTGCTGATGCTGCCGCTGATCCCCCTCAAGTCTCTGATGACGGCCTGCTATGTGCATGGTCTGTGGGAGGGCAACGAATGATGCGGCTGGATCGCTGGCTGGTGACGCTGGGCGTGGGCAGCCGGTCGCAGGTGCAGAAGCTGGTGCGCTCCGGCGCGGTGACAGTGGACGGGGTGATCGTGAAGGACCCCAGCCAGAGCTGTGACGAGCATGGTCAGCTCACGCTGCACGGTCAGGCGCTGGACGGACGGCTGATGCGCCATGTGATGCTGTACAAGCCTGCCGGCCTTCTGACGGCGGCCCGCGACAAGAAGCAGCCGACGGTCATGGATCTTTTGCCGGAAGCGTATGCGTCCATCGGCTGCATGCCGGTAGGGCGGCTGGACAAGGACACGACGGGCCTTTTATTCCTGACGTGTGACGGCGAGCTGAATCATCGTCTGCTGGCCCCGGCGCGGCATGTGGACAAGGTATACCGCGCGACGGTGGACGGCCCGTTGAGTGACAAGGACGTCGCGGCCTTTGCCGCCGGACTGCACCTGGGCGATTTTGACGCGCAGCCTGCGGATCTGGTGATCGAGCAGGCGGGCGAGAGCGAAAGCGTGGGACTGGTGACGATCCATGAGGGCAAGTTCCATCAGGTGAAGCGCATGTTTGAGGCAGTGGGCCGCACGGTGACGGCGCTGCACCGGCTGACCTTCGGCCCGCTGGATCTGGACACGGCGCTGGAGCCGGGCCAGTGGCGCGAGCTGACGGAGGATGAGGTGCGTGCGCTCTACGCTGCCGCACAGATGGAGGAACCGCAATGAACGACCAATACTATACCCGCGAGCCGTCGAGCGAAAGCAAGCCGACGCCCTGTGATTTCAACTATCGCGGACACGCGCTGCATTTCATGACGGATGCGGGTGTGTTCTCCAAGGGCGAGCTGGACCAGGGGACAAGGCTGCTGATCGATGCGCTGCCGGAACTGCACGGCGAGGTGCTGGACCTGGGCAGCGGCTGGGGCGCCATCGGCGTGAGCCTGGCGAAGGCCAACCCGGACTGCCGCGTGACGATGGCGGATGTGAACCTGCGGGCGCTGGGCCTGTGCGAGAGCAACGCGGCGAAAAACGGCGTGCAGGTGACCTGCGTGGAGAGCAACGGCATGGCGGCGGTCATGGGCAGGACCTTCGACGCGGTGGTGACCAATCCGCCCATCCGCGCGGGCAAGCAGGTGATCTACCAGATGTTTGCCGACGCGGCGAAATCGCTGAACGCGGGCGGCGCACTGTATCTGGTGATCCGCAAGCAGCAGGGCGCGGAAAGCTGCATGAAGTACCTCAAAACGCTGTATGGCAGCGTGGAAAAGCTGGATAAGTCCGCGGGCTTCTGGGTGCTGAAGGCGACGGAGCCGATCGCGGAATAATGGACGGAGGTGCGGACTATGGCAGAGCGAGATTTCCCGACGCGGAAGGAAGCGGAACATATCCTGGCAGAAGCGGAACCGCACAATCCGGGCCCATGGGGGGACCATTGCCGGACGGCGGCAATGTGCGCTGAGCGCATTGCGGCGAGGTGTACGGAGCTGGATCCGGAGAAGGCGTATGTGCTGGGACTGCTGCATGACATCGGACGGCGCTTCGGCGTGAAGCACCTGGGGCATGTCTATGATGGCTGGCAGTACATGCTGCGCCTGGGGTATCCGGCGGCGGCGCGGGTTTGCCTGACGCACTCCTTTGTGACCGGGGATATTCATGATTATATCGGCCGGTTTGACATCCAGGAGGAGCAGCAGCGGGAGATTGAGAACGCGCTGCATGCGCTGACCTTCGACGATTACGACCGGCTGGTGATGCTGTGCGACGCCATCAGCGGCGCTGAGGGCGTGATGGACATGGAGGACCGCATGGCGGACATTGAGCGGCGGTACGGCAATTATCCCGAGGACAAACGGGAGGCCAACCGGGCGCTGCGACGGTATTTTGAAGCGAAAATGAGTGCTGATCTCTACGCGGTGGTCGGCAGGAAGGATACGGAGGAGGATGGACATGCAGTTTGACGAGGCGTACTTTGACGCGGGCATTGACCGCAGGGGCACGAACACCATCAAGTGGGACCGGAGCTGCGCCCAGCATGGTGAGGATCTGCTGCCGATGTTTATTGCGGACATGGATTTTGCGGGCGCACCGGCCATCACCGAGGCGCTGGTCAAGCGTGCGGCCCACGCGGCTTATGGCTACACGGTGATGATGGACGAGGATTATGACGCCCTGATCGGCTTCTGGCAGCGCAGGCACGGCCTGACCTTTGCCAAGGAGGACGTGCTGACCATTCCGGGCGTGGTGCCGGGCATCAATATGACCATCCGCGCCCTGACGCAGCCGGGGGACGGCGTGATCATCCAGACGCCGGTATATGGCCCGTTCCGCATGCAGATCGAGGCCACGGAGCGCAAAGTGATGGAAGCGCCGCTGATCCGCCGCGAGGATGGCGGCTATGACATGGATCTGGCGGCGGTGGAGGCACAGTGCCGCGCCGGTGCCAAACTGATGGTGCTGTGCAATCCCCACAATCCGGCGTCCCGCGCCTGGACGCGCGAGGAGCTGACCGCGCTGATGGCCGTGCTGGAAAAGTACGGCGTGCCGCTGGCAGCGGATGAGATCCATGCGGATTTTGTGTATGCGCCCGCGGTGTTCACGCCGGTTTTGTCCATCCGCCGCAGCAATGTGGTGATGCTGACTGCGCCGGGCAAGACGTTCAATCTGGCGGGCTTGCAGCATGCGAGCATCGTGTGCTGCGACGCGGACGTCCGCGAGAAGATCCGACATGAGATCCATGCCTGCGAGCTGACCAGCGGCAACGTGATGGCCCTGACGGCGGCGCGCGCAGCCTACAACGACTGCGATGAATGGCTGGACGGTCTGCTGGCCTACCTCCGGGGCAACATCAAGGCGCTGGAGGAGGCGGTGGCGAAATACCTGCCCAAAGCGGTGCTGTCGCCCATCGGCGCAACCTATCTGGGCTGGCTGGACCTGCGGGCCTATGGGTTCGACAATGAGGAGCTGATGAAGCGCTCCATCGGCGCGGGTGTGCAGTTCAACGGCGGCACCTTCTTCGGAGATCTGGGCAATGGCTTCCTGCGCATCAACATCGCCTGCCCGCGCCGGAACATTGAGGAAGCTGTCAAGCGTCTGGCGAAGGGCCTTGAATGAAACTTTGACGTCCGGGGAAGGTGAAGGGGTTGGCTGAGAAGGACAGACTGCGGCGCATTCCGGAGCTGGACGGCTTCCGGGTGCTGTTGGTGTTTATCGTGAGCTGGTATCACATCTGGCAGCAGAGCTGGCTGACGCCGAGGGTCGGAAATGTGTCGCTCGACTTTCTGGTCCGCGCAGGCTATATGCCGGTGGACGGCACGATCCTGCTGAGCGGCTTCCTGCTGTTTCTGCCTTATGCGCGGCATATGCTGCTGGGGGAGCGGATGCCCTCTGCTCGCGGGTTTTATCAGCGGCGCATTGCACGCATTGTGCCCAGTTATGTGTTTGTGACCCTGCTGATGCTGTTTGCAGTGGCGATCCCGTATCAGCAGTTCCGCACCACCGGTGCAATGGTCAAGGACGTGGTCATGCACCTGACATTTACGCAGACCTTTGACCGGGCGACCTACAACGCCACGCCGCTGGGCGGGGCCAGCTGGACGGTCGCCATTGAGATGCAGATGTACCTGCTGTTCCCGTGGATCGCGCGTCTGGCGAAGAAGCATCCTGCCGGAACCATGCTGGGCATGACGGCCATCTCGGCCTACGCCCGGTCCTGGTTTCTGTGGTCAAGGACAGAATACAGCATGGTGGTCAACCAGCTGGTGTCGTTCCTGGATGTGTACGCGCTGGGCATGGCGTGTGCGCTGCTGTATGTGACGCTGGTCAAACGCTGGCCAGCGCTCAAGCACCGCAGATGGTGGGAATGCGCGGCGACGGCGCTGCTGGCCATTGGTATTTTCCTGTTTGTCCGCGTGATGCGCGACCAGGCGACGTCCAACGGCTACGACATGATCCAGGCCGGACAGATGGTCCGCCGCCCCGCACTGGCCATTTCGCTGGCACTGGTGATGACGTCGCTGCCCTTCTGCGTGCTGCCGGTGCGTTTCCTGTTTGGCAACCGGGTGATGCAGTGGCTGGCGGCTATCTCGATGAATTACTACCTGCTGCATCAAAATGTGGCGGTCCACCTGAAACTGCTGCGGATTCCTTATTCGGTGTATGACAATCCGAACATGCAGGGCGACATCGACTGGCAATTCCGGTACACCTGGCTGTGCTTCGGCGTCTCGCTGCTGCTGGCGGTCGCTGTCACGCTGCTGATCGAAAAGCCCTGCGCCGCCGGGTTGAAGCGGCTCTTTGCCCGAGTCGACCGCAGACGCGCGGAAAAATCAAAGGCATGCTCCAAATGTGAGTGATTGTGCCATCATCAGGATACACAAAAAGCGATTGCCCGGGGAGGGGATCTCCGGACAATCGCTTTTGTATGTTATTCAGAACAGGATTACAGGTAACGATACTCGCTGCGGAGGAAGTTGTTCTCGGCTTCCAGCTCGATCTCGGAATGGGACTGCTCGCTGATCATTTTGCCCATCAGCAGGAAGAAGGCGGCTAACAGAACGTACAACATAGAATGGTCCTCCTTTTATTTTGACTGCGAAGCGTCATTTCTGCTTCGCAACGATCTCTTGGTACTTCATATTATACCCGATTTTCCGAAAAATGCAAGTATTTTTGCAAGAAAAATTGCAATAAATGTTCGCAAGTGGAAAATTGCAAAAACGCCGCCTCCCCATCGAAAAAAGGGCGGCGGCGTCGTATATTCCATGAAAGCGGGTTGCATCAAAACGATGCGTGTCCTGCAAATTACGTTTCCGGGAGGGGCTGTCGGGGAAATTCGACGGCCAGAATGCCGTCGAGCCAGGACTGGATGGCGGCGATCTGCTGCTGGGTCTCGCTGTTCACCTGCAGAAGATTTTCCTCCAGACCGGTCATCTCAAAGAAAGGATAGTCCGACGGAATTGCCAGATGCACCACGCCGTCCTCGACCAGCAGTCGCGTGCCTTCATTGGCGACCAGCAGCGAGCGCAGCAGGCTGCTGGACAGGATCGCGGCGGCAGCGTTGGGGATGTCGGTCTCCACATGATAGCGGCGCAGCAGGGCCGAATCGGCCATGGGCAGCTTGGCGTCGGGGTCAGCCTTCGCTGTGACGTCTGTGTCGCGGTGCTCGCGCAGGAACACACGGCCCTTCATTGCCCAGTCCGTGCGGACGACCAGCCATTGCCCATGGAACACGCTCCGGCGGCCTTCGCGCATGAACACGTTCGCAAAGGTGAACGTCATCCCCTGCCACACGGCGGAAACCATATTGCTGCACTTGGCCGCGTAGTTCCCCGGAAACAGCAGGGATTGCTCGGCCTGCGGCAGTTTGCCGGGCAGCGGGCGTGCCGTCTGCTCAAAGGCGGCGGACAGGGCCGGAAGCGTGATCTGGTCCGTGATGGGCTTTTGCCGCCGGCGGTGCGAATAATTCCAGAAAGCGCCCAGCGCAATGAACGCCGCGACGCCGGTCCATAGGCCCGCAGCCAGGCTCACATAGGCGGATACGATGATACAGATTGCCGCCAGACAACCGGCGACGACCGCGCGGAGGATATCCGTCTTTCGCATGGAGCGCAGAAACAGCCGCTCCATCTCATTGCCCTGCATGAACATCCCCCTTTCGGTTTCTAATATGGTTAGGATAACACAACCGCTCCGGCGACGCAAGTGAAATTCGACATTTTCATCATATTACAAAACAGCTCGCCCGGCAAGGCGAAACCGCCCAATTGTCATTCTGACCGTTCCAAACGGCGAAGGGGCTGTCCGATGTCGGAATTGCCCTTGTTCAAAATGGAAAAGCGTGATAAAATGGTGACGTTTGGATTGAAAGGAGCGAGTGCTTATGCAAAAGAATCAGGGACAGCCGATGAAGACGTCGACGCTGCTCAAGCGATTCCTGCCCTACTACAAAAAGTATTGGAAAACGCTGCTGTTCGACCTGTGCTGCGCGGTAGGCACGACCATTTGCGGTCTGGCGCTGCCGCAGATCGTGCGCCTGATTACCGGCAAGGCGGCCAGTGCGGAGGGCATTGCCAGCATGACGCCCATGTTTGTGATCGGCATCGGCGTACTGTACATGGTGCTGCGCGTGATTGATGCGGCGGCCAACTATTATATGCAGTCCGTCGGCCATATCATGGGCTCCCAGCTGGAGACGGACATGCGCACGGACCTGTTCCATCATTTGCAGACCCTGTCCTTCAGCTATTACAGCGAGACGAAGGTCGGCCAGATCATGAGCCGCATCACCTCCGACCTGTTCGAGGTCACGGAGTTCTGCCATCACGGACCGGAGGAGTTCCTGATCGCTGGCATCAACATCTTTGCCAGCTTCATCCTGCTGTGCATGATGAATGTGCCGCTGACGCTGCTGATGTTTGCCGTGCTGCCGGTGATGGTGTATTTCGCCTGGTACTACAACGGCAAGTTCCGCCGTGCCTTCAAGGAGCGCAACAAGCAGGTCGGCGAGATCAACGCCCAGGTAGAGGATTCCCTGCTGGGCGTGCGCGTGGTCAAGTCCTTCGCCAACGAGGACATTGAGGAGCGCAAGTTTGACGAGGGCAACAAGAAGTTCCTGGATCTGAAGGCCATTTCGTACAAGTACATGGCCGGTTTCGGCACCTCCAACCGCATTTCCGAGGGCATGATGTACATCATCATCGTGTGCGCGGGCACGCTGTTTATCATGAATGGCAAGCTGACGGCGGCGGATTTCACAGCGTATCTCCTGTATGCCAACGTGCTGCTGACCTCCATCCGCCGCATTGTTGAGTTTATCGAGCAGTGGCAGCGCGGCATGACGGGTATTGAACGCTTCCTGGAGATCATGGATGCGCCAGCCGAAATCACCGATGCGCCGAACGCCAGGGAGCTCAAGGACGTCAAGGGCGCCGTGACCTTTGAGAATGTGGGCTTCCATTACGGCGACGATGCGGCTGAGGTGCTGCATCATCTGAATCTGGACGTCAAGCCGGGCCAGTCCATCGCGCTGGTGGGCCCCTCCGGCAGCGGCAAGACGACGCTGTGCAATCTGATCCCGCGCTTCTACGATGTGACGGAGGGCCGCATCCTGGTGGATGGTCAGGACGTCAAGAGCCTGACGCAGAAGTCCCTGCGCAATGCCATCGGCGTGGTGCAGCAGGACGTGTATCTGTTCTCCGGTACGGTGCTGGACAATATTGTGTACGGCAAGCCCGGCGCGAGCAAGGAAGAAGCCATCGAGGCGGCCAAGCTCGCCGGTGCGCATGATTTCATCATGGCGCTGCCCAATGGATATGATACCTACGTGGGCGAGCGCGGCGTGAGACTGTCCGGCGGCCAGAAGCAGCGCATTTCGATTGCGCGTGTGTTCCTCAAAAATCCGCCCATCCTGATCCTGGACGAGGCGACCTCCGCCCTGGACAACGAGAGTGAGCATCTGGTCCAGCAGTCCCTCGAAAAGCTGGCCCACGGCCGCACCGTATTCACCATCGCCCACCGTCTGACCACCATCAAGGGCGCTGACATCATCTGGGTACTGACCGAAAACGGCGTCGAAGAAATGGGCTCCCACCAGGAACTCCTTGCGAAAAACGGCCTCTACGCACATTTATATCAGATGTATACGACAGAAAGGTGACCAGGGGCGCTGCCCCTGGACCCTGCAAGGGGACTACAAGTCCCCTTGACCTCTGAGGGTTTCGCGCTGACGCGCGACCAGGGGCTTTGCCCCTGGACCCCACCAGGGCCGGTCGGCCCTGGACCCGTTCTGGGACTGCGGCTTGACTTAGGTTCGCAAAAATGAATTGGTCAGGGGCCCAATCCCTGACCAATTCATTTTTGCGTGCGGATTGCGCGGTGGCGCGGCGCGGAAGTAAGTGGAGCGGTGGGAGAGACAAGTCTCGCTCCGGAGGGACAAGGGCAGCGCTATGAAACAATCCGGTTGACTAATGGAGCGTAAATTGGTATGATATATAAGAGATAACCCATCTATTTGGATTATTAGGAGGATTTGAGATATGCTGCTTCGGAAGGCAACGGCGGCGGACAAGGATGCGCTGCTGGTTTTCTATAAGGATGTATGTGATCGGATGGAGGCGAATGGCCTGCATCAGTGGCAGTGGGGCAAGTATCCCAATGCGGACCTGGTGACGACAGACCTGGAACGCGGCAACGTATATTGCGTTTACGGCGAGGGCGGCATTGCCATTGCGGTGACGATTGAGGTCGGTCATGTGAAGGATTATGAGAGCGTGAACTGGCTTTTTGGCATGCGGCCCGGCGTATTCCGCCGTCTGGCGGTGAGCCCCGACAAGCGCGGCCAGGGCTTTGGCAAGAAGGCCATTGCCGACATTGAGGAGATCATGCGCGGCCTGGGCTGCGACAGCCTGCGCTGCGACACCTATGAGGACAACACCGTCGCCATCCGCATGTATGCCCGTCTGGGCCTGCGTCAGGCTGGCCGCATTACCATCGCGAACCGCCCGAAGAAGTTCGTCTGCTATGAGGAGCCGCTGACTGAGGCCTGCCCGATGCTGCCTCTGGCCATGCATCCCTCCTTCCGCGGCGGCAAGCTGACCCCCTGGGGCGGCAAGAAGCTGATGACCATGTTCGACAAGCCCATCACCGACATTCCCACCGGTGAGAGCCTGGAGGTCAGCTGTATTCCTGCCCTGGAGAGCACCGACGACACCGGCGTCCGTCTGACCGACCTGGTGAAGAAGTACGGCGGCAAGTTTGTGGGCAAGTATGACCTGAAGCCCTTCCCGCTGCTGCTGAAGCTGATCGACGCCAAGCAGTCCCTGTCCGTGCAGGTGCATCCCAACGACCAGTACGCCCATGACAACGAGTATGGCAAGCTGGGCAAGACCGAGGCATGGCTGATCCTGGATGCGCCCAAGGGCAGCCAGCTGGTCTACGGCATCAAGCCCGGCACCACCATGGAGCAGCTGAAGGAAGCCTGCGAGCAGGGCGCCGCGGTGGAGCCGCTGCTGCGCCGCGTGGACGTGAAGCCCGGCGATGTGTGCTTCATTCCCGCAGGCTGCGTGCATGCCATCGGCGAAGGCATCGTGCTGTATGAGATCCAGCAGTCCTCTGACATTACCTATCGCTTCTACGATTGGGATCGCGTGGACGCCAAGGGCAACAAGCGTGAGCTGCACCTGGAAAAGGCGCTGGCTGTGACCGACCTGTCCTTCTCGCTGGACCCCATCCCTGCCCCTGACGCGCCGCTGGCACGCGTGCTGGACGAGCAGTACTTCACCCTTGATCTGATGCACATCACCGAGGGCGAGGTCAAGCTGCCTGCCATCAACCACTTCGGCCTGCTGACCGCGCTGGAAAACGGCTTGACGCTGGTTTGGGACGGCGCACAGCACAAGCTGAACAAGGGCGACAGCATGTATATCCCGACCAGTGCACCGGCCTTGACGCTGGTGGGCACGGGCCGCGCGGCACTGTCCATGCCCCGTTGATTGAATTGAATCCCATCGCAGCGTGGCGGGAGTGTGCGCCTGCCATGCTGCTTTTTCATTGATCGTGCGGCGCAGAAAGGAGCTGGGATCATGCGTTTGCTGTTTCTCTTTGGCCCTCAGGCGGTGGGCAAGATGACCGTCGGTCAGGCCCTCGCCCGCATCACGCCTCTGCGGCTTTTCCACAATCATATGACCATCGAGCCGGTCATCGAGATCTTCGGCGCCTATGATCCCACCACCGTCACGCGCCTGCGGGAAGTCGTGTTTGAGGAATTTGCCAAGTCCGATCAATACGGCATGATCTTCACTTTTCAGTGGGCCTTTGATTATCAGGCGGATTGGGATTACACGGCCCATGTCGCATCCATCTTTGAGGCCCAGGGCGCTCAGGTCGATTACTGCGAGCTGGTCGCGCCCCTCGACATCCGTCTCGAACGCAACGGCACCGAAAACCGCCTGCGTGAAAAGCCCTCCAAGCGCGACGTCGCCCGTTCCCGTCAGTTTGTCCTGGACGCTGTGGGCAAATACCGCGACACCTCGCTCCCCGGCGAAGTGCCCTTTGAACGCTACCTGCGGCTGGACAACAGCGAGCTGTCGCCGGAAGCGGCTGCGGAGATCATTGCGGCGCATTTCGGGTATGAGCGCGTGTGAGGACGCCGCTTGACATTCATCATAAACCGATATCATCATTGCTCGGAGGTGGTTTCCGTGATACTTAGGCTGATCGGTTCTCTGGCAGCGCTGTTGGTCTGCCAGATCGTGCTGTACTTTGGCTGCGAGTGCTTTCAGAAGAAGTTTCATGATGTGCTGCGCCCTGCGGACGCGAAGATCCCGTTTGTGGAATGGACGGCGCTGATCTATGTGCTGTGGTTCCCGCTGATCGCGCTGCTGCCGCTGGCGCTGTATGCGGCGGAGCCGATGGCGTATGCGCGGTATTTCCCGGCGATGGCGCTGGAGGTCATCGTCAGTGTGGTCTGCTATCTGGTGTACCCGACCACGTTCACGCGGCCGACGCCGTCGGACACCTTGGCCGGTAAACTGATGAAGATGGTCTATTCCGGCAGCTTCCGCGGCGTCAACTGTGCGCCGAGCCTGCATTGCTCCAGCTGCTATCTGGCGATCATCAGCGCCGTCACCTGCGCGGGTATGCCCATGGCGCTGCGTGTGCTGGCCATCGCCGTGTCCGCCGGTATTGTCATTTCCACCATGACCACCAAGCAGCACACGCTGCTGGACGCGCTGACCGCCATCCCGGTGGCGCTGGTCTGCTGGCTGATTGGCGAATTGCTCCCGGCAACAGGATTGATCGCCTGGATCGCAGGCTGACCGGTATGCGATATTCTCAAATGAAAAGAACGATCTGTTTGTTTTTTCCGCACTGGCAGCGCAGCGCTGTTCATTTGAATTGAGAACAAGCAGGAAATATGGGATTTCGCGGAGGCGGGGTCCCATATTCTTTTGCAAAATTTGCAAAGTGTCAACCGTAGACCCTTGACAAACGACGAATGACGTGTATAATGCTTAGATGTCAATGTATGTGCCCTGACAGAGAGGTGGAGAGCATGGCGCAGGAGGACATCGGAAAGAAGGTCGAGCTGGCCTGGCTGACGGCGTTCTATGGCGGTATGCTGACGGAGAAACAGCGGCAGGTGCTGGCCCTCCACTGCGAGGAGGACATGTCCCTGGGCGAGATCGCGCAGGAGGCAGGCGTCAGCCGGCAGGGCGTGCATGAGATGCTGAACCGTGCGTCGCAAAAGCTCTTTGAGATGGAGGCGCGGCTGGGCATGGCCAAGCGCTTCCGCACGATGCAGGATGGGCTTGAAGCGTGCCGCAGTGCGCTGCGGGCACAGCGCTACAACGAAGCAGAAACGCTGCTGGATGAGCTCATCCGGCTTGACCAGGAGGAAAACAATGGCCTTTGAGGGCTTGAGCGAAAAACTGCAGGGCGCCCTGCGGAAGATGGCCGGTAAGGGGAAGCTGACGGAGCAGAGCGTCAAGGAGGGCATGCGAGAGGTTCGCATGGCGCTGCTTGAGGCTGACGTCAACTATGCCGTGGCCAAGGATTTCATCAAGAAGGTCACCGAGAAGTGCGTGGGCCAGGAGCTGATCAGCTCCCTGAATCCCACCCAGCAGGTCGTCAAGGTGGTCAACGAGGAAATGACCCAGCTGATGGGCGGTACCATCTCCAAGCTGACCTGGTCCTCCTCCACGCCGACGATCTACATGCTCTGCGGTCTGCAGGGCGCCGGTAAGACCACCATGGCGGCCAAGCTGTCCGGCTACCTGCTCAAGCAGGGCAAGAAGCCCATGCTGGCGGCCTGCGATATCTACCGTCCCGCTGCTATCAAGCAGCTGCAGGTGGTGGGCGAGCAGGTGGGCGTGCCCGTGTATGAGAAGGGTACCCAGGACCCGGTCAAGACCGCGATGGAGGCCGTCGAGCAGGCCCGCTACTATGGCCGCGACGTGCTGATCATCGACACCGCCGGTCGTCTGCACATCGACACCGAGCTGATGGACGAGCTGGCCCGCGTCAAGGAAGCCGTCAAGCCGCAGGAGATCCTGCTGGTGGTTGACGCCATGACCGGTCAGGACGCCGTCAACGTGGCCCAGGCCTTCAACGACAAGCTGACGGTCGACGGCGTGATCCTCACCAAGCTGGACGGCGACACCCGCGGCGGCGCAGCCCTGTCCGTGCGCGCTGTGACCGGCAAGCCGATCAAGTTCAGCGGTATCGGCGAAAAGCTGACCGACATTGAGCCCTTCTATCCGGACCGCATGGCCGGTCGTATCCTCGGCATGGGCGATATGATGACCATGATCGAGAAGGCGCAGGAGGCCTTCGAGGGCGAGGACGTCGAGGACTTCACCCGCCGCAGCAAGAACGCCGAGATCAATCTGGAGGACTTCCTCCAGCAGATGCAGTCCATGAAGAAGATGGGCGGCCTCAAGAGCATGCTGGGCATGCTGCCGGGCCTGTCCCAGCTGGGCGATCTGAACATCGACGACGACGCCATGAAGCGCCCCGAGGCCATCATCCGCTCCATGACGCCCAAGGAACGCCGCAACCCCGGCATCCTGAACGCTTCCCGCCGCAAGCGTATCGCGGCTGGCTCCGGCACGACCGTGCAGGAGGTCAATCAGCTGATCCGCCAGTTTGATCAGGCGCGGCAGATGATGAAGCAGGTTGCCAACATGAAGGGCAAGGGCCGTCTGCGTGCCATGATGAAGGGCATGCCGCCCATGACCAAGCAGTAAACCGCGTGGCATCCACGGCAAAAACCGTGGTTTCCATATACAAACTCACTACATACTTTTGAGGAGGAAATCCAGAATGTCTGTCAAGATTCGTCTGAAGAGAATGGGTATGAAGAAGAAGCCCTTCTACCGTGTTGTTGTTGCTGATGACCGCTGCCCCCGCGATGGCCGCTTCATCGAGGAGATCGGTTACTACAATCCCATGACCTCTCCCGCTGAGATCAAGGTCGACGGCGAGCGCGCCAAGTACTGGGTCGCCTGCGGCGCTCAGCCCACCGATACCGTCCGCGTTCTGCTGAAGAAGACCGGCGTCATCGAGAAGTAAGAGCCAGCCCTCTTCGTCAATCTGCGGGTGCATGACGCATGTGCCTGCGGGTTAGAAAGGAATATTCCATGCAAGAACTTCTGACCTTTGTGGCACAGTCCTTGGTGGATCATCCCGATCAGGTGCAGGTTCATCAGACCGAAGGCCCCGAGGCCATCATCCTTGAGCTGAATGTGGCCGAGGAGGACATGGGTAAGGTTATCGGCAAGCAGGGTCGCATCGCCAAGGCCATCCGTGCGGTGGTGAAGGCGGCGACCGCGAAGAACAGCAAGCCTGTTTTTGTGGAGATCCAGAGGCCTGTTTCCGAGGCTGACGACGCTCAGACCCCGGTTGATGCCGAGTAAAGAAAATCGTGCGAGGACCGAATCGTCCCCGCACTTTTTTCATGCTTCTGTTCCCGCTAAATGGATACTGGATTCATTGGGGCTTAAGCATTGATGATTGGACGGGAAAGTGCTATGATACTGCTGGTTGTCTGCTGGGACGGACAAAACATAGGAGAGGAATCGGTCAATGAGCTTCAGAAATTCTAAGGTTGCGATCATCGGCATCGGCAATGTCGGCGCCACGACCGCTTACAGCATCATCAATCAGGGCTTGTGCGAGGAGGTCGTCCTCATCGACGTCAACAAGGACAAGGCGTACGCCGAGGCCCTGGATATGCAGCACTCCGTCTATTTTATGAACCGCAATATCAATGTGCATGCCGGTGACTATTCCGAGTGCGGGGACGCGGACATTGTGGTGATCACTGCGTCGGCCCCCATGCCCAAGGAGTCGCACAACCGCATGGAGATGCTCCAGCCGAGTATCAATATCATGAAGAGCATCGTGGGCTCCGTGATGGCGTCGGGCTTTAATGGGATATTCATCGTCGTGTCCAACCCGGTCGACATCATGACATATCTGGTATGGCGCATTTCCCGCCTGCCTGCCTCGCAGGTGATCGGCAGCGGCACGACGCTGGACACGGCACGCCTGTGCTGTAGTCTGGCAAAGCTCTATGATCTGGACGCAAAGAGCGTTGAGACGTTCATCCTTGGCGAGCACGGCGACACGGAGATGGTGGCCTGGTCCTCTGCAACCATCGGCGGCAAACTGCTGGGCGATGTGATGCAGGACAATGCAGAGCGCACCCGTGACGCCACCCATGAGTCGCTCCTCAAGCAGACCAAGGAGGCCGGCTGGGAGATATTCAACCGCAAGGGCAATACCAGCTATGGCATCGCGTCGTCCACCACGGCAATCATCAAATCCATCCTGTTCAATGAAAACAGAATCCTGCCCGTCTCTGTGTTTGTGACCGGCAAATACGGCATCAATGGCATGTACCTGTCCGTGCCGACCATCCTGAACGCCCACGGCGCCAAGGAGACGGTCGAGATCCGTCTGGCAGAGGAGGAAATGCATGCGCTGCAGGCCTCTGCGAAAACGCTCGAGGCGGTGTACGGCGAGCTTGGGATCTGACAAAGACAATGCCTGGCACTTTGAATGGTGCCAGGCGTTTTTCTTGCTTGACGGAGAGTGCGCACATGCGGTAAAATGATAGAGCCAAAACAAGAAAACCCGGAGGGAAATCAGATGAACGAGTTTTTGATCGTCGGCGAGGTGCTGCGCCCCCAGGGCGTGCGCGGCGAGGCCAAGGTGCGCCCCTTCGCGGCCAATCCCGACGACTTTATGGATTGGACCACCCTGTATTATAAGAACGGCGAGCAGTACACGCCTGTGAAGGCGAAGTGCTCCCGTGTGCATGACGGCTTTGCCTATGTGACGCTGGAGGGCTGCACCAGCCCCGATGATGTGGAGAAGCTGCGCGGCCGTGAGCTGTACATCGACCGTGCCCACGCGTCAGAGCTGGGCGAAGGCGAGTATTACATCGCGGATATGATCGGCTGCCGCGCGGTGGACGAGAAGGGCGAGGAAATCGGCGTATTGAAGGACGTGCTCCAAAACGGCCCGGTGGATGTGTATGTGTTCAAGACCCGCCGCGGCACCATGATGGCGCCTGCCGTGCTGAAGGCCTTCCCGGATGTGGACATCGACGCGCGCATCATCCATGTGGACAGCGAGCGTCTGGCAGAGGTGGCAGTCTTTGAGGATTGATATTTTGACGATCTTCCCGGAGATGTTCGAGAGCGTGATGAATACGAGCATCCTGGGCCGCGCCCGGGAACAGGGCCTGATCGAGGTCAACTGCGTGGACATTCGCCCCTTCTCCGACCGCAAACACAAGAACACGGACGATTATCCCTTCGGCGGCGGCGCGGGTATGGTGATGCTTGCCCAGCCGATCATGGATGCGATGAAGTCCGTGATGGGCGAGGACTTTCACGGCAAGCGGATCTACATGGGCCCGCGCGGCAGGACGCTGACCACGGCCATGGCCCGCGAGCTGGCGAAGGAGGAGCATCTGGTGCTTTTGTGCGGCCACTACGAGGGCGTGGATCAGCGGGCGCTGGACCTGTGCATTGACGAGGAGATCAGCATTGGCGACTACATCCTGACCGGCGGCGAGCTGGCGGCGATGGTGCTGACGGACTGCGTGTCGCGCTTCATTCCCGGCGTGCTGGGCTCTGCCGAGAGCCCGGAGGAGGAGTCCTTCTCCGACGGCCTGCTGGAATACCCGCAGTATACGCGTCCCCGCGAATTGGCGGGCCTGGAGGTGCCGGAGGTGCTGCTGTCCGGCGACCATGCGAAGATCAAGGCCTGGCGCCGCCAGGAGTCGCTGAAGGCGACGTGGACACACCGCCCGGACCTGTTGGAAACGGCGGAGCTGACGGCAAAGGAAAAGAAATGGCTGGATGAATTGAAGCAAGGTGAAAAAGCATGTTCCTCCGAAAACTGACGGTGATGGTGGTCCCGCTGGTGCTGCTGCTGGGACTGTGCATCGTGATGCCGCTGCTCAACGGCCTGGGCTTCGTGTCCAACGTGATCAAGGGCGTACTGATCGGCCTGGCGCTGGCGCTGCTGCTGCCGCTGTCGGGTGCGGGCCGAAAGAAGGAGCCCTTTGCGGGGCTGCTCTGGGTGCCGGCGCTGCTGACGGTGATGGTGGTGATCTATCAGTATTTGTCCTCGACGGGGACCCGCGTGCCGGTGCTGGAGGCGCTGGCCACGACCGATGGACAGATCGTGCTGGTGGAGTGCATCTTTGCGGGATATATGCTGACGACCTGTGTGCGGACAAAGCGATAAGCGGCGTCGGCAAGTGAAAAGGACTGTTGCAGAAGGATGCAGCAGTCCTTTTTTGGGGGGTGTTGCTCAGATTCCCTGCGGGTCCCATGGGCAGCCCGCCTGGACATCCACGTTCCGCACGACGGCGTTATCAATACAGCGCGCATCAAATTCGCCGTTCTCGGCGCGAATGCGCAGATCCTCGAAGGTGAAATCAGCAAGGTGATACTGCGAACGGTCGGGCTTGACGAAGAAGAAGGTCTCGCAGGCACAGTCGCAGCGGCGGAAGGTGATATGATCGGCATAGGAGAGCGGGACGTCGGCGCGGCCCTTCAGGTCGAAAAACTGGGTCCAGGGGTTGATGTTGAGGAAATTGGTCGTCTTGCCTTGAATATCCTCGATCAGGAGATGCTCATAGTGCTGCGGCGTGTCGGGACGCATTTTCAGCCAGAGCAGATTGCTGCCGCAGGCGACCCGGATGCGGCGCAGGATCACGTTGCGGTTATGCACGGACTCCGAGCCGAGGGTCAGGCAGCCATGGCAGAAGCCGTACTCGCAGTCCTCGACGATAATGCGCTCGTTCATGCCGTTTTCAGGCGCGGTATCTGCCCAGGGGCCTTTGCCGCCCTTGAGCACCACGGCGTCGTCATTGACCTCCATGAAGCAGTTCTTCACCAGCACGTCGGTGCATACGTCAATGTCGATGGCGTCGGTGCTGGGCGCCTTCACCGGCGCGGCGGGCGACACGATGCGGCAGTTCAGGTACTTCACATGATGGCAGCGATACAGATGATTGGTCCAGAAGTGCGAATTTTGCAGGTGCAACCCGGCTACCAGCACATTGGAGCAGTTGGACAGGTAGATCAGGCGCGGACGCTGCTCATCCTTGTTGGTGCATTTCGGGTTCCAGGCACGCCGCAGCCAGAAAGCCTTCCAGGAGCGCAGACCGTTGCCGTCGATCGTGCCGGGGCCTGCGATGGTGAAGCCGTCCAGTCCATCGGCATTGATCAGCGCGGCGAAATACAAACAGCTCTCGCCCTCGATGCGGGTCGGCAGCACCGGATAATCCGACACGTCGTCGCTGCCCTTCAATGTGCCGCCCTCTGCGACATACAGGTTCACGCCCTGACGGAAGAACAGTGCGCCGGTCAGATATGTTCCCGCAGGCACCACGATCACGCCGCCGCCGTTCTCGGCTGCCGTGTCGATCAGGTGCTGGATCTCTGCGGTGTGAATCCGGCCGTCATCGAGAATGTTGTATTGGGTCAGCACGTAGGGCGTGCCCAGCGCTGCCAGTGCCGGAATGCGGACGTCGCCAAACCAGGGGTCGATCGGCGTGCCGTCGGGGAAAAAGCCCAGATTATCGTTCATGAAGGACAGATCCTTTCGCTCAAAAATCATATCATGCTCCTCGCAGGAATCGTGCTCATTATATCACGGCAGGCAGCGGGCTGCAATGCCATGTAAGCGGAATGTAAAATTGATAAATTTTTTTCATTTTTCTGCTCTCGGCAGCAGGAAAATAAGCCTTTGTATCGAATGGTAAGATAGAATCTCAAATCGTTCATCCCATATTGATTAGGAGGCTATGTTATGAATCTCGACAATGTGATTTCTGTCCGCGAAAAGAAGACGATTTATCGTGACGGCGACCTCACCATCAAGCTGTTCAACCATGATTATTCCAAGGCTGACGTGCTGAACGAGGCACTTAACACTGCCCGTGTCAGCGAAACCGGTCTGCACATTCCGCACCTGGAATCCGTCACCAAGATTGACGGCAAGTGGGCCATCGTCACCCGCTATATTGAGGGCAAGACGATGCAGCAGATGATGGATGAGAATCCCGACAAGTTCGACGAGCTGCTGGAGCAGTTTGTGGACCTGCAGCTGGAGGTTCAGTCCCACACCTGCCCCCTGCTGTCCTCGCTGAAGGAGAAGATGCAGAAGAAGATCAGCCAGACTTCTCTGGACGCCACCACCCGCTATGAGTTGCACACCCGCCTTGAGGGCATGAAGACCCATAATAAGCTGTGCCATGGCGATTTCAACCCCTCCAATATTATCATCACGCCCGAAGGCAAGGCGTATGTGCTGGACTGGAACCATGCCACCCAGGGCAATGCTTCCGCCGACGCCGCCCGCACCTATCTGCTGTTTGCGCTGGCCGGCAAGCAGGATGTTGCCGACAAGTACCTGAAGCTTTTCTGCAAGAAGAGCGACACTGCCATGCAGTACGTCCAGAAGTGGATCCCCATCGTCGCCGCCTCCCAGTCCGTGAAGGGCAAGCCCGAGGAAAAGGAACTCCTCCTGAAGTGGGCCGACGTGGTAGAATACGAATAACCAGAGGGCGCAGCCCCTGGACCCTGCCTGGGGGACGAATGTCCCCCGGCCCCGAGGGTTTCGCCGCATTGCGGCGACCAGGGACGCTGGGCCTGGACTCTGCAAGGGCCGCAGGCCCTTGACCCGTTCTGTGCCGCCGCTTGACATAGGTTCGCAAAAAGCGATTGCTCAGGGGCCCAGAAGCTATTATATAAGGGAAGGTTTCACCTTCCCGCCACAAAACGGCTCAAACCGTTGAATTTCAAGCAGTTATGGCTTGAAGGGAAACCTTCAA
>R21__coassemble_826_pt1 | contig 23630 bp, 18 predicted proteins | sample R21__metabat2_low_PE_059 | metagenome-assembled genome bin R21
TATTCGGCGGCAGAGGTCAGCGGGCGCTGCCCACCTGCCAGATGTCGCGGTCGTAGTCGGCGATGGTGCGGTCGGAGGAGAAATAGCCTGCCATGGCGATGTTCACGAGGGCCTTCCTCGCCCAGGCGGCTTCATCCCCGAGGTCGGCGAGCATCCGCGCCTTGGTGGCGCAGTAGTCCGCGAAGTCCGGGAAGGTCATGAACCAGTCCTTATTCTGTAGCTCCGCGTGCAGGCGCTCCAGCCGGGCGGCGTCGCCCATGGTGCGCATCTCATCGCAGACGAGGAAGTCAAGCGCCGCCTTGAGGCGCGGATCGGCCTCGAGGTACGCGGCGGGATCGTAGTCGCCCCGGGCGTAGCTGTTGATGACCGCCTCGGAGGACAGGCCGAAGGTATAGATGTTCTCCGGGCCGACCAGCTCGGCGATTTCCACGTTCGCGCCGTCCAGGGTGCCCAGGGTCACCGCGCCGTTCAGCATGAACTTCATGTTGCCCGTGCCGCTGGCTTCCTTGGACGCCAGGGAGATCTGCTCCGAGATGTCGCAGGCGGGGATCAGCTTCTCCGCGGCGGACACGTTGTAGTTCTCCACCATGGCGATGCGCAGATGCCGCCGGGCCGCCGGGTCTGCGTCGATCACATCGGACAGGCACAGTATGGCGTGGATGATGTCCTTGGCGATGGTATAGGCCGGGGCTGCCTTCGCGCCGAAGATCACCGTCACCGGGCGCTCAGGGAGGATGCCCGCGCGGATGTCCAGCAGCGTGCGCACGCACCACAGCAGGTTCAGCTGCTGGCGCTTGTACTCGTGGAGGCGCTTCGACTGCACATCGAACACGCTGTCCGGGTCGATGATGGTACCCTGGTGCCCCCGCAGCCAATCGGCGAAGCGCCGCTTGTTGGCCCGCTTGATCTCGGCGAGGGAGGTGAGCAGCGCCGCATCGTCGATGTGCGCGAGCAGCTTCTCCAGCTCAGCGCTGTCCCTGCGCCAGCCCGCGCCGATGGCGTCGTCGATCCGGGCCGCCAGGGCGGGATTGCAGCTCATCAGCCAGCGGCGGAAGGTGATGCCGTTGGTCTTGTTGTTGAACTTCTCCGGATAGATGGCGTAGAAGGGCGCGAGCTCCGAGTTCTTCAGGATCTCCGTGTGCAGCTTCGCCACGCCATTGACGGAGTGGGTGAAGTGGATGTCCAGGTTCGCCATGCGAACGTTCCCCTGTTCGTCGATGATCTGCACGAAGGGATCGTCGTACTTGGCGCGCACCCGGGCGTCCAGCCGGTCGATGACGGGCATCAGCTGGGGCGCGACCTTCTCCAGATATGCCCGCGGCCACTTCTCCAGCGCCTCGGCCAGGATGGTGTGGTTGGTGTAGGCGCACACGCTTCTCACGATGGATACAGCCTCGTCTTCACCGATGCCCCGTTCCTGGAGCAGACGGATCAGCTCCGGGATGACTAGCGTGGGGTGGGTGTCGTTGATCTGGATGGCGGCGTAGTCGGCGAGGTCGTGCAGGTCGCTGCCCCGCGCGACGCACTCATCCAGGATCAGGCGCGCGGCGTTGGCCACCATGAAGTACTCCTGGTACACGCGCAGCAGGCGCCCCTGCTCGGTGCTGTCGTCGGGGTACAGGAACAGGGTGAGGCCGCGGGCGACATCCCTTGCGTCGAAGCCGATGCCGGACTTGATCAGCCGCTCGTCCGCGGTGTCCACGTCGAAGAGGCGCAGCCTGCCGCACTTGCCTTGGTAGCCGGTGACGTCGATCTCGTACAGGGTGGAGCGGGCGGTGAAATCGCCGAAGGGGATGTCATAGTGAACGTCTGTGCGGCGCATCCAGCTCTCCTGGCCCCATTTGAGCCAATGGTCCGGGGCCTCGGTCTGCTGGCGGTCCACAAAGCTCTGGCGGAACAGCCCACAGTGGTAGGCGAGCCCCAGGCCGTCCGCGGGCAGGCCCAGCGTGGCGAGGCTGTCCAGGAAGCAGGCCGCCAGCCGCCCCAGGCCGCCGTTGCCCAGGGAGGGCTCCAGCTCGAACTCCTCCAGTTCGGACAAGGCGATGCCCTCCGCCGCCAGTTCATCCCGGACCTCCCCGTACAAGCCCAGGTTGATCAGGTTGTTGCTCAGCAGCTTGCCGATCAGGAACTCGGCGGAGATGTAGTAGACCTTCTTCCTACCCTCGTTGTATCCCCGCGCCTTCGCGGCGTCGGCGACATACCGCAGCAGGGCGTTGAACAGCTCGAGCCTGGTGCAGTCCGTGAACTTCCTGTTTTCTGTGTAATCTCTCAGCTTCATGGTCGTGCCCTCCATGGTCTTGTTTCGATGACTCTGGCATTATAATCTGTTTTTTGAAAAAATGCTTGCAGCTTACGCTCACAATGTTGTACAATTCTATCATCATCAGCCGCGTGGGGAGGGATGGACGTGGAGCTGGAGGAATACACGCAGTACCAGGAGACCAAGCTGCACGAAAAGCCGGGTTTTGCCTACGAGACCTACCTGTGCACGATCCCGCTTGACTTCGACCGTGTGAACCTGCACTGGCACGACCAGATGGAAGTGATCTACATCAAGAAGGGCCGGGGCACGGTGTCGGTGAATCTGGAGAGCTACCCGGTGGAGGCGGGCTGCATCGTGCCGGTGCTGCCGGGGGAGCTGCACGCCATCGACGGCGCCCCCGACGGGCCCATGGGGTATGAGAACATCATCTTCTCCCTGTCCATACTGGACAGCACCGAGACGGACGACTGGTGCCGCCACCACGTGATCCAGGCCCTCAGGCAGGGCACGCTGCTGTTCGACCGGCCCATCCGCCCGGGCACCGCCTTCCACGACGCGGCCGCCGCGGCCCTCGATGCCGCCGACCGAGCCTGCGAGGCGCGGCCGCAGGGCTTCGCGCTGGTGGTGAAGAGCCAGCTCTTCATGTTCCTGCACGCGCTGTACTGCAACCGGCACACCGGCCCCGTGCGGCCGTTGGTGGAGGAGGCCGAATGGCTCAAGGGCGTGATCGCTTATGTGAAGGCCCACTATGCCGAACGCATCACGGTGGCGGACGCGGCGGCGGTGTCGGGCTACAGCCCCAGCCACTTCATGCGCATCTTCCGCCAGGAGGCGGGTCAGACCTTCGTGGACTTCCTCACCGACTACCGGCTCTCGGCGGCGGTGTATTATTTGAAGGAGACCCGGGACGAGATCGGCGTGGTGGCGGAGAATTGCGGCTTTGCCAACCTGTCCTATTTCATACGCCGCTTCAATCGGAAGTACGGCGCGTCCCCCGGACGATACCGCAAGCTGAGTCGGCTGGGGGAGAATGAAGCCATCGCGGCGGGGGAGGAATGAAAATGGCGGAACTGAAGCTGCCCTTCATCGGGCATGGCGGCGACTACAATCCGGATCAGTGGCGGGACCGGCCGGGCATTCTGGCGGAGGACATCCGGCTGATGAAGCTGGCCAGGTGCAATCTGATGAGCGTGGGCATATTTGCCTGGGCCACGCTGGAGCACTTCCAACGCACACGCGGTGTTCTGCGTCTAATGGCTGCGGTCATCCATGAGCTTTGGATGGCCAACGATGCCAGTGCTATGATTATGCCCGGTTCTTTCCCGCTGGATATTCCAACCGTAAAGGACGAACTGGTACGGTATCTGCCGGAAACATGGAATGCAATTATTGACTCCGAAGTAGACGGCAAAAACGCTATTCCGTATACGCTCAATAAATCTACTATCCGCTATGGTCAAAAGATGGCCGCCCGGCGTGTTTCCAGAACGATCATGCTTGGTAGTGCACCTACCGTCCGCGCTCAGAACATTCGCGGTATTGATGCTTCCCGTATCCGCCTGGGTGTGGTCCAGCCTGGCGAAAACATCGTAGACTTCAATGATGCTTTGAATACCCTGCGGGGCTCACTGTCTTACCTGTATGCTGATCCTAACGGAAATAGGTATTGGTATGATACCCGCCCGACCCTTAGAAAAACCGCCTCGGACCGTTCTTCCCAGATGGCGAGTTCCGATGTGGAATATAAAATCGAAAAGCGGCTCCGTGATCTCCGTAAGGAAGCCCCATTTGCCGGTCTGCATGTTTGCCCTGCGAGTTCCAGCGATGTTTCTGACGAGCAAGCTGTACGTCTTGTAATTCTAAGGCCGTCGGATACGTTCAAACAAGGCAAGGATGACTGCGCAGCACTCAGAAAGGCGGAGGAAATACTGAATACCCGGGGCAGCGCTCCTCGCACCTACAGAAACATGCTTGCCTTTGTTGCGCCGGATCAGGGTCTGCTTCCCAGTCTTCAGAAGGCAGTCAGGGATCTGCTGGCATGGGAGTCAATCAAGACCGACAGCGAAAGACTCAACCTGGATGCAGCACAGAATGCTGAAACAGCCAGCAACATTTCCAGATGCAACGGCACCGTGAGAAGCAGACTTAATGAGGTCTATTGCTGGCTCCTGGTTCCAAGCATTGACAGCGGTGCGGACATGAAGACAGTCATCTGGGACACGGATAAGCTGGTGGGTATGGAGCCCATTGTGCCGAAAACTGCAGCCAAGATGATCCAGAATGAACAGAACATCACGAAGTGGGCACCGTCTCTGCTGAAGATGGAGTTGGATAATCTGCTTTGGAAAGATGACAATCATATCCAGGTAAAGAAGCTCTGGGAGTATCTGACGACTTACTGCTACCTGCCGCGCCTGGCAAACTTCTCCGTCCTGGAAGCGACGATTCGTGCCGGAGTCGCAAACGATGAGTCTTTCGCTATTGCTTCTGGTATTAGTGGTGAGAGGTACTATCCTTCTTGAATCCGATCAGATAAGGAGCGCTGCTGTATGTTGTTTCAATCATTGGATAAACTCAAGCGGCAGTCGATACTGGCTGCAATTCTCATGATGGCTCTCGGTGTGGTCATGCTGATCTGCCCCGAAAGCTATGTGAATACCCTCGTTGTGACCGTGGGCTATGGGATGATTATCTTTGCGCTCGTGGAGATGCTTGAATTCATTGTAAGCAAAAAAGCCTTGATTCACTACATCATTTTTACCGGCGCATTATTCATCGCTATTCTCGGCGTCTTCATACTCATTTACAATCAGGATCTTCTGAAAGCCTTGGGCTGGCTGTTCGGATTCGTGCTGGTGCAAGATAGCCTGTTTACGCTGTTGAATGCTCTGTTGTTTGCCCGCCGCTCCAATCGGAAGGGTTGGTGGATGCTGATCATATTTGCCATTGTGCTCATGACATTGGGGATATTGATCTTCTTGAATCCCTGGTGGGATTCCCCAACCTTACTCATGAAGATAATCGGCGGCGCGCTCCTGTTCTCTGCTTTCGTGAGCACGCTCAGGTTCATTTGGGTGTGGCCGTTCAATAACGGAAAGGAGAGTGCGGAAGATGCCTCTGAACGATAAAGCGCAAAAAATGGTGGACAAGCTTGAGACTGAAAAAGAACAGATCAAACACAGTACGGAGGAAATGAGTGCGGAACTGAAGCGGCTCCTTGAAAGTGAGATCAATGCGTTTCAGAAGCGCGAGAAGCACCGCTCCACCGAAATGATCGCTATCTTTGCCAGGCATAATTTCTACGCCAACGGTTTTACACCGCAGGAGCTTCGGACGACCCTGGAAGATCTTGGGCCAACCTATGTAAAGATCGGCCAGATCATGTCCAGCCGGGTTGATCTTCTGCCTGTCGGGTATTGCAGGGAGCTGGCAAAGCTGCGTGATAGCGTAAAGCCTCTGGACCCGGCTGTGGCCAAAGCCGTCATCGAGCAGGAAACCGGCAAAAAAATCGACGATATTTATACTGAATTTCGGGATGAGCCGCTGGGATCTGCATCAATTGCTCAAGCTCATTATGGGGTCCTCAAGGATGGCACCCGAGTCGTCACCAAGGTACAACGCCCTCTGATCGCTGATATGATGCGAAAGGATTTTGTGCTTCTCAACAAACTTGCGGATCTGGTGAACATCGTTGAGGAAGATTCTGACGAACAGGTCATCGACTTCAAGTCAGTGATCGCAGAGGTTGAACGAGTCACCAAGGCTGAATTGGATTTCCGCGTCGAAGCGGAGAACACCCGTCTTTTCAGGGATAAATGCATCGATGACGAAGAACTGATCTCCTGCCCCACAGTCATCGACGGGCTGACCACCGAGCGCATCTTCACCATGACCTATATCGACGGCTGCTCTGTCGGCGACACGGAAAAGCTGGCTGCGGAGGGCTGTGACCTGGATGAGATCGGGCGCGTGATTGTGGACAGTTTCCTGCATCAGGTGCTGGACGTAGGCACATTCCACGCCGATCCGCATCAGGGCAACATCCTGGTCAGCCATGGCAAGCCCTATTGGATCGACTTCGGGATGATCGGGCACGTCACAGACAAGGATATCGATTTAATCCAAGACGCGGTCAAGGCGCTGTTGATCCAGGATGCTGACTCTTTGGTCAACGCGGTCATGGGTATGGGCGCTGCTTCGGAGAAAACCGACCGCACTATGCTTACCCGGGATGCAGAAATGTTCATCCAGAAGTATATGAATGTGAAGAGCGTCAGCGACATCAATGTGATCGAGGTGTTCGACGAAGTGATGAGCCTGGCTGCCAAAAACCACGTTTCTATGCCTGGCAGGTTCACCATGCTCGCCCGCTCCCTCACCACCCTGGAAGGCGTCATCGAGCAGCTTTGCCCTGACCTGAACATATTCGATATGCTTTATGATAAGCTGAAGGAGCGTGCGCGGCAGAATATGAACATTCCGCGTGAGCTCTTTGAGAAAGGGCAGGAACTGGTCAAGGCGGGTAAAAAGGCAGCAAGAATCCCCCTCCTCGCTTCTGAAGTTCTGGAGGGTATGGTGAAGGGAAAGACGAAGGTGCGCTTCGAGTTGTCCGGCTATGAGGAACCACTTAACCAGATCTTCCACTTCCTGCGGTACACCGTGCTGACAATGGTAGCTTTGGTGCTGTTCATCGGTTCCTGCATCCTCTGCACCACCGATTTCAAGCCGATTCTACCCAACGGAGTGCCCTTACTGGCCATAACCGGGATCGTCTTTTCCATCGCGCTGGCGATATTTTCGATTAAAAAGCTGAAATAGCTAACATTTGACGTAGCACGATGGCAATCCAAAGTCGCCACAAAGGGAAAACGAAAAAAAATTTTAGAAAATTAGCACTCACCTCTTGACAGTGCTAACAAAAGTGCTATAATATGTGTCGAACAAAGGAACAGCGATCCAATAAACCACCGTCCCAATGCTCAAAATCAACATGGCGTGGCTGCCACAGCGGCCCAACACCCGAGGAGGTAAGAGTTATGTTGATGCCGAGTATTATTGCTGAGAATTTGTTCGATGACTGGTTCGATTTCCCGTCTTTCCGGAACATGGATCGTCAGCTCTACGGCAGGCACTTTGCCCGTGAGATGAAGACCGATGTGCATGAGCATGATGACCATTACGAAGTGGACATTGACCTGCCCGGCTTCCAGAAGGATCAGATTCAGCTGAGCCTTGAGAATGGTTATCTGACCATCACGGCCACGAAAGAGGTCGAGAAGGATAAGACGAAGAAGGGCAAGACCATACGTCAGGAGCGTTACGACGGAACGCTGCAGCGGAGCTTCTATGTGGGCGAGGCGCTCACGGAAGAAGACATTACCGCAAAGCTGGAGCATGGTGTGCTGAGCCTGAACATCCCGAAGAAGACTGAGAAGAAGCTTCCTGAAAAGAAGCTGATCGCCATCGAAGGATAAAGACGCGCATCCCAAGCAAACTGAACCAATCGAGGGGCTCATCACCAACCGTGGTGAGTCCCTTTTCTTATTGAAAGGTCAATGCAACCCCCTGCCCGGATGAAGCAACCCCCTCCGGGAGATGCAACCGGTTGCAGGATACAGGACTGGAACCGGGGTTGCATTGGTACCACAATACAGACGAATATTGTACCCTGATTTGGTAATCGGTGATAAAGACCCGCGGCCCATTGGAAAATGGGGCAGAATGCACATGAAGTATCTGGAGGCGGAACATCCGGGGCTGTATGAGCGGCTCATCCTGAACGGAACACTTGACAGACATCTGGCTGATGCAAACGAAAGAGCAGTAAGCATGCTGGAAAGGCTGATTGAGCAGATAGCAGCTCAGGAGGGTGTCACAGAAATCTTGAAGGAAGCACAGCCTCTTGAATGGGTTGGCAGAATGAACAGCATCCGCAGCAGAGTTGAAGAAATTATCTTGCATGAAGTCATTCTAACTTTATAAATCAATGCGCCGGCACAACCATCAAGGTTGTGCCGGCATCATTGTGTTGCTGATTTTTCGTCAAAATACCGAGGAGTTTTAACGAGCCCAAAACATACAACATATGGTATTAACAGAAATTTCAATATTCAATATATGGTATGAAATTGGCCGATTTTCGATTCTAAGGGACTGAAATATAAGCAAACGGGGACTTGGCCATCTGTATGGAGAAAAAACGCTCTCAGGGCAAAATTGAGGGAATTGGTGCCATATCGCTGACAGCCATTACTCGATCTCTCACGCTGCTCAAATTCCAGCCATCGCTTTATAGCTGAACAGCGCAATCATAGTTACCTTTGCCAACCCGGATGGGCGGATTCATTCTTCATTTGCCTTCCCCCTGATCAGCCGATTACATGGTATTCAGCCAGCAGCTTTTCGATATCGGTGCCGTGGATACGCTTGAATAGTTCATGTACAGCTGCTTTTTCCTTCATACCCAGCTTCATATCGGTAAGGGGACGGCCATCACGCAGCATGACAGAGGCGTTCAAAAGGTCGCGCACATCATATGTGCTGCCCCATACTTCAGGCACACCCCGATCAACGTTCAGCAACGTGTACACTGCCTCCATACCGGTGCGCATAGAATATTCGGTGGTGAAGATGGTATCCCGCTTGGTTTCGGCAAACTGGCCCAGGAAGGCGAAGTTGACAGCACCCTCCGGCACCACATCAGGCCGATCACCCTTTTCACGGGGCATAAAGAAGGCGGTGATGTAAGGCATCATGACGGGCACGGTATTAGCGCTTTCCTCCGCCAGCTTCGGGATGTCCTTTTCCGGTACGCCGATGTGGTAGAGCCATTCCATGCAGATTTCCTTGCCGGTGCATTCCCGCATAGGCTTTTGGATGTAATTGCCGGGTTTGTCAGTGAACAGGCCGTACACCCATACGAGGCACTGATCCTTGGGCTGGTTTCTGAACTGGGGCTGACGATTGATAGTCCAGCTCATGAGCCAGCCGGAATCCTTTACCGTCACGATGCCGCCAGTGACCACGCCGCCGGAGAAGGGATCACGTTTGCAGATGCGCTCGATGTAAGGAATGATGCGGTCATCCAGGGTGGTCACGGTGGCACTCATCCAGTTGGTCTGCTCAGGATCAAAGCAGAATTTATCGGGATGGCCAAAGGCGGGATCCTGGGCCGCGATGCGCCGCCACATATCCCAGCCGCCGCCCTCCTTGATTTCCGTGCGGAAATCGGCGGGCATATTCTGGCTGCCCATGGTGGAGTTTTCAACACACCCGCCATTGGTGATGAAAACATAGTCATCGTCCGTCAGCATGATAAAATCCTGTTGGCCGTTCCGCAGGACTTCAATTGCAGTCGCGTGCTTGCTGCCATCTGCTTTGATGTCAAAATCCACATTGACCACCTTTGTATTGTAATGGAACTGCACATCATGGCTTTCCAGGTAACGCACCATCGGCAGGATCATGGATTCATACTGGTTATACTTGGTAAACCGCAGGGCCTTGAAATCGGGCAAGCCGCCGATATGATGGATGAAGCGCTTGATGTACAGCTTCATCTCCAAGGCGCTGTGCCAGTTTTCAAAGGCGAACATGGTGCGCCAGTAGAGCCAGAAATTACTGTTTAATACTTCATCGTCAAAGAAATCGGTAATCTTCTTGTTGTACAGTTCCTCATCGGGAGTGAAGAACAGGTGCATGATCTCCATCGCGCCCTTATCGCTGATTGCGAATTTCCCATCGGTGTGGGCATCCTGTCCTCTGTTCTCTGTGGCACGGCACAGGCTGAAATTAGGGTCCTTCTTGTTCAGCCAATAGTATTCGTCCAGGACGCTGACGCCCTCGGTTTCAATGGAAGGGATAGAACGGAACAGATCCCACATGACCTCAAAATGATTATCCATCTCCCGGCCGCCCCGCATGACATAGCCCACGCCTGGATATTCATATCCATCGCAGGCACCGCCGGGGATGGGGTCCTTTTCAAAGATGTGGATGCGTTTGCCCGGCATTTGGGCATCGCGCACCAGATAACAGGCGGCGGACAGGGCTGCAAGGCCTGTGCCGATGATGTATGCACTCTTGTGTTCCACACCCTCGGGCTTTTCGGGACGAGCAAAGGCTTCATAATTTCCGCTGGAATAATACATGATGCTTCCTCCTTTTTGTCGTTTGGTTCGGGTGACGGTTTTATCATAGCGGGCAGAACTTGAAAATACTATGTGCAGACCAGGCGATATGATAAGATTCTGTACAGACTCTGTGTCCTGTAAGAAACCATGTTGCTTTATAATCCATCAAATAATAGTATGCATGGCGCACCACCTCTTTTGATAAGTTGGGTTTCCACAATTCCATACTATCCGTCCTGGAACGGAAAAACCATACACAAACAAACGGTCATGCTCAAATTCTGAACAAGACCGTTTGTTTGATGAAAGAACATTATTTTGCTTTTTTCGATTCGTACCTGCTCATATTTTCCAGAGTATTTCGGAAACCACTATGAATCATGGCGGCCGTGGTGTCGGCTACTTCCTGAGGTGATGCCTGCATATTTCTCTGTATCCATTCCAGTACGATTCCCATAAAGGCATAGGTGTAGAATATCGCAACCATGTGCTTTCCTTTTTCGCTGATCTGAAGCCCTGCGGCTTGCTCCTCTACGACAGGCAACAGCAGCGCTTCCACCTCCCGGCGCATATACCGTTCGACCTGTTCCCGGTCAATGGCACGGTAAACATTCAAGATCAGGGGTTGATGGGCTTTCAGCACATCCAGCAGATTCAGGAATCCCTGCTGCCAGTTATCATGGGTACGATTGTCGGCAATGGCGGTATGAAGCGTTTCCTGCAATGTCCAATCTGCCAGATCATAGATATCCTTGAAATGATAGTAGAAAGTCATTCGGCTGATCCCGCAGGCTTCCGCTATATCATTGATGGTGATTTTCGTGATTTGCTTTTTCTGCAAAAGCTGCTTGAGGGCGTTTGCGAGGGCTTGCTTTGTTGTATCATTTCTCATGATCCGTTTCCTCCTTCAAAACGGGTCGGGTGAAAACGCTATCATTCGTTTATTGCAGATCGGTACGGATCACATAGACGGTCACGGTTTTCATGCCATCGGGACGCAAATCATAACCGCTATTCCGGACACTGTCGCGAGTCTCTTCATAGATGCGCAGCGCATCTGCCAGCTCGTTCTCCACATAGGGAAGCAGCTTATTGGCCGCCTCTTTTTCCACACCCACAATGGTATCTTTCATGGTCTGCATGCCATCTTTCAAAGCGCCAGCTCCAGTAGACAGCTGAGATGCGCCGTCAGCCAAGGTCGAAGCGCCGGTGGACAATGTGGATGCGCCAGCGGACAAGCTGGCAGCACCTGTGTTCAGCTGCGTCAAGCCAGTATGAAGCTGTGACGCTCCCGCTGCCGCTTGGGCCGTGCCGGCGGTATATGCCTGTAAACCTGTGACGAAGGTATTCACCTGATCCAGCTGGGCTTTCAACGCGGACAGGCTGTCGTATGCGGTTTGCGCCATGGCCAGCTTGGCAGCGACGGTTTCATCAGATGCCAGATAGCTTTCCACGTTCTGCTGCACCAGCTGCTCGATTTGCGCCAATACATTTTCTTCGATCTGCGCTTTCACTTCGTCAGATGCCATCTGCTGCTCCACAGCTGCGCTTACCATCGCAGCCTGTTCCGCAGATACCATACCAGCCTTCACTGCCTGGGTATACTGTTCAGCAGTCAATTCCTGACCGGCTGCCTGCAGCACAGCCTCCAGGACCTTCTGCTGTGCCGCCGCTTCCACTGCGGATCGCACCTGGTCAGCGTTTGCCTCCACCTGAGGACGCACAACTGCTTCCACCTGAGCGGAGACCGCTTCCTTCAGGACATCCGGGTTCAGCTGAGCCAACGCGCCATCGAGCGCGGCAGCATAGTTTTCAGCGGTCAATTCAGGAAGCGTGATCCCGGCAGCGTCCAGCCCCGCAGCAGTCAGCTGCTGATTGGCTGTATCCAGCACGGCAGCAAACAGGGCTTCTGCACCATTATTCAAGGCTTCGTTGCTGGCAATCAGCGTAGCCAGGCCTTCATCCAACGCCGCGGCCCCGGTTTCAGCGTTTGCCGTGCCTGCGGCCAGGGTAACGGCTCCATCCGCAAGCGTGGCTGCGCCATCTTTCAATTCCGATGCACCGGTAGAAAGCTGAGACGCGCCATCAGCCAGAGAAACCGCGCCGTCATTCAGCTGGGTCAATCCATCGTTCAATTCATTCACTTTCGGCACGATGTCTTTGGTTTTTCCGGTGGTTTCCGGCAGGGCTTCGCCGTTTTGCATCGCTTTCAGCAGGAGCTTTACCTCATCCATCTCCGTGTGAATGTCCAGATCGATCCGTTCATCCAGTTCACTGCAAACAGTATCCACAGGGTCAGCGCTGCTGAAAGTCATCATCCAATTCAGGTCTGCATGATCCGCATGGAAGGAAGCGGTGAAGGATGCGGGGAGATTCAGCTTTTCATCAGCGCCGGGTACCGCCCAGCCCACCAGCGCCTGCCGGCCCATTTCGCTGAGAACGGCTGCGTTTTCCAGTCTCAGGTCAGTAATTCCTTCTTCGGGTAAAGGCAGCACCGTCACAGCCAGGATGGGCATCGCCGCCTGCTGCTGATAAGTAACAGTCAGTACAGCGTCGCCTGTCTTGTCTTTCAGGTCGGCAAAGGAAACATCCGCACCATCCAGGGTCAGCGTTACCACCGGCAGCAAAGCAGGCGTCTTATCTGACGTGCCCTGGTAGGCAATATCCTTGCCGTTTGCCTTCCAGGTCAACGTTTCCCCATCCAGGGTAAAGGTTTCTTTACCGCCTACATTCTGAATGTCAGTCAGGATCGTTTGATCCATGATCTCGTCCAGCCCATCGGCATTTTCCAGGCGAACACTGTCTGTGATGCTTTTTATTGTTCCATCGGCAGCGGTAACAACATAAACCCGTTCATGTTTCGTATTCTCAGCCAATCCGGGCACACAGCCCAGCACCATAACGGCAGTCAGAAGCAGCGCAACGATCTTTTTCATACTTGATCCTTCCTTTCCTGTTATCGAGCGGCTTTCATATCAAAGGTGGAATGGACAATCACTTTATCCAGCAGAAGCAACATGGCGGGCAGGAGCAGCAGCACCACAGCCACGCTCAGCAGCGCACCACGGGCAATCAGGCGGCACATGGAAGAAATGATATCCACATTGGAATACAGGCCTACGCCATAGGTGGCGGCGAAGAATCCGAACCCGCTGACCAGGATGCTTTGAGCGGAGGAAGCCACGGCCTTTTCCACTGCTTCCTTCTTGTCCATGCCAGCCAGGCGGTTCTGCTTGTACCGGGTGGTCATCAGGATGGCGTAGTCAACGGTTGCGCCCAACTGAATGGTGGAAATCAGGATGGGTCCCACGAAGGGCAGCTCTGTGCCCGTGTAATACGGGATGCACAGGTTGGCGGCAATGGCCAGCTCAATGATCGCTACCAGCAGCACCGGCAGGGAGAAGGACTTCTGCACCAGCAGGATGATCACGAAAATGGCGATGATGGAAATCAGGCTGACTACTGTGAAATCATGATCGGTGCAGGCGATCAGGTCCTTCGTACAGGGCGCTTCTCCAATCAGCATGCCGCCCTTGTCATACTTTTTCAAAATGGTGTTCAAGCTGTCAATCTGGGCATTGACCTCATCGGAGGAGATCACATAGGAGGAGTTAATCAGCATCAGTTGATAACGGTCTCCCTTTACCAGGGACAAAACATCATTTGGAACGATGGATTCCGGGATGCCCGCGCCCAGCAGGCTGTCGATACCGATCACACTCTTGACGCCGTCTACCTGCCGCATTTCTTCCGTCATATCCCGGACATCTTTCTGCGACACATCGCTGTCCACCAGCAGCAGGTGGGTGGTGGCCATATCGAAGGTTTCTTCCAGCTTCTTGTTGGCGATAACGGATTTCAGCTCCGGCGGCATGACCTTACTCATGTCATAGTACACATTCACATGGTTGTAACCATAGAACGCCGGGAAGATCATGATCACCAGCACCACGGCCAGCACCTTGTAATGCTTGACCACGAAGCGCCCGATGCCGCCCACATTGGGAAGCAGTGGCTTGTGGGAGGTCTTTTCGATCGCGCCATCCAGCAGGCGGATCACGCAGGGCAGCAGCACCACCGTGCCCAGCAGACCCATGATCACGCCTTTGCTCATGACGATGCCCAAATCCTTGCCCAGGGTAAAGCTCATAAAGCAGATGGAAACGAAGCCCGCGATGGTGGTCAGGCTGGAGCCCAGGATCGAGGTAAAGGTCAGGTGAATTGCTTCTGCCATGGCCTCATCCTTGTCTGCAATCAGCGCTTTCTGCTCCTTGTAGCTGTGCCACAGGAAGATGGAATAGTCCAGTGTCACACCCAGCTGCAGCACAGCGGCCACGGCTTTGGTGATATAGCTGATTTCGCCCAGGAAGTAATTGCTTCCCATGTTCCACAGGATGCTTACACCGATGCAGGCCAGGAAGATCAGCGGCAGCAGGAAGCTGTCCATGGTAATCATCAGCACCACAGCGCACAGTGCCACGGCGATGCCTACATAAATCGCTTCCTGATCCTCGACCAGCTGTTTTGTATCCGTAACTACCGCGGACAGGCCGGAAACAAAGCACTTTTCTCCGGCTATTTTCCGCACTTGGCTGATGGCTTCCATAGTTTCCTCGGAAGAAGAACCTTCATCGAAGAACACGGCGGAAAGCATGCAGTCTCCCCGCTGGAACATTTCCCGAATATCTGAGGGGATGATTTCGATGGGGAACATCCCTTTGGTGATGGAAGCGAAGCCGATCACGCTGTCTACATGGGGGATTTCTTTCAGCGCGTTCTCCATATCGGCCTGGTCAGAGATGCTCATGCCCTCCGTGACCAGCAGGGAAAAAGCGCCTTTGCCAAAATCCTGAAGCAGGATTTCCTGGCCTTGCACCGTCTCCAGGTCCTGGGGCAAATAATATAAAAGATCATATTTTGTCTTGGTAGCTGCCATGCCAAGCACAGAGGGAATCATCAGCGCAATGCACAGGATGATGACCGCGATTCTATGCTTGACCAGCCATTTGGTGAAGCCTTTCACATTCTCTACCTCCCAACACGCTTCATGTTTTAAAACATAGTGTTGACTTTCTCAACGATACGAATTATAATCATTCTCGTGATTGATTTCAATAATCAATTTGAGAATCAATCGTTTGTTAATAAACAATTCGGCATAACAGGCGGATTTAATCAACACAAGACCTGAAAACTGTTGAGAAAGAAGGCTTTGGCCCATGGCACAATCCAATGAGACTCCTCAGAAAAAAGAAGACCGCCGAGTACGGCGGACAAAAAAACTGCTGACCCAGGCATTGACCCAATTATTGCAGGAAAAACAGATCAATGAAATCACCGTCAAAGAGCTGACCGACCTGGCGGATATGAACCGCGGCACCTTTTACCTGTATTATAAAGATATGTTCGATATGCTGGAGAAAATCGAGGACGGGCTGTTTGAAGCCCTGGACGCCATCATTTCCCTGCATGAGCACGACGACGTGAGCCAGCAGACCAAACCGATCCTGCTGGACCTCTTCCGCTTTATTGAGGATAACCAGGAAATGTGCCGGGTGCTGCTCAGCCCCCACGGGGATATGAACTTTCTGCACCGGCTCAATGAAGTGGTGCGGGGGAAATGCCTGAAGGCCTGGCCCGACATCAGAAAGGAAAAGGGCGAAGCGGATTTTGATTACCATTACAGCTTCGTGGTGTTCGGCTGCGCGGGGGTCATCCGCGCGTGGGTCAATCGAAACTGCCAGGAATCCGCCGAAAAAATGGCGGAAATGGCATATGGCATGATCCTCCGCGGCAGCCTGTCGGGCGTATAAAACGCCACAATGCAAAGGAGGAAATGATTTTGGATTTATCTCTCCCCGCATCCTATCTTCTCTTATTCTTTACGGCGTCCTTCCTGGGCTGGTGCATGGAAGTGATCTGCAAGCTGATCCAGTTTGGGAGATTTATCAACCGGGGCTTCCTGATCGGTCCCTGGTGCCCGATCTATGGGTTCGGCACGGTGCTGATCACGTTGCTTTTGAGCAAGTTCACCGATGATCCGCTGGCTGTTTTCGCCCTGGCGATGCTGCTGTGCGGCACGCTGGAATACCTGACGAGCTACATCATGGAGAAGGCGTTTCACGCCCGGTGGTGGGATTATTCCGCCAAGAAATTCAACCTGAACGGACGGGTATGCGCCGATACACTTATTCCCTTCGGCCTGCTGGGACTGGGCATGATTTACTTTGTGAAGCCTTTTCTGTTCCGTCTCTACGGCCAGATGAGCGAAATGGCCATGCAGGCCGTTTGCATCGCGCTTCTGATCCTGTTCCTCACGGACACGGTAATTTCCAGCTTCACGCTGCTGCGCCTCCGCCGTCATGCCGCGGCTTTGGACGGAGACAGCACAGAGGCCATCACCCACGCGGTACGCAGCGCGCTCTCCGCACAGCCCGTCCTGATCCGGCGCATCCTGCGGGCATTCCCGGATGCCAGCATTTATAACCGCCGGGTGATTGCCGCCATGAAGGAGAGAAGAAAGAGACTGGAAAATGAAATCAAAGAAACAAAAACCAGAGCCAAAACGGCCCTGGAATTGAGAGAGAAGAACTTGCAGGATACCTTATCGCAGTATGCCGAAAAGCTGAGGAAATAATAGAAATCAGCATAGCAGACAAAGCTGTATGCCGATTCCTTTTTAAGCTATCTTATCTTTGGCAGGAACAAAGTGAAAGCAAGGATCAACGCAGATACCATGCAGACAATTTGATACCACGATAAGCCGATCCATACCTGCTGCCCCGAAGTGCCCACGGCAGATGCCAGAATCAGCGCCGCGCAAACCAAGGCGGAGCATATTTTTTGCACCAAGGTCCGTGCCAGCTTCTCCGTATCTTCGTCCGGGTGAACATCGACCCCGATTCGTCCGTCGCCTTTGAGCCCTGTGCGCAGGGTATCTGAAACCAAGGCGGGAATATCCAGCGCTTTGTAGGCACTTTCATACAGCGCTCGCGCGTCCCTTTGCAGATTGCCGCGCAAGTCAAAATCTTTCAGGAACTTTTTGCTGATCCGGGCTGTAGCCACCTGAGTCACGCTAATGCCCGGCGCAACGTCCACCACCACGCCTTCCACGGTGGCAAGTCCGCGCACCAGCATGGACAAACCGCCGGGCATTCCGATATGGTTTTTCTTCATGATCTCCATGATGTCGGTGACCACCTGGGACAGATCCATGGTGCCCAGGCCGATGGAACCGTAGCGATCCAGCATGGTTTCGCAATCCTTATAAAGCTGCCTGCGGTCCACGTCGCCCGAGACGTCGCCCAACTTCAATACCGCTTCCAGGCAGGCTTCCGGGTCGTTTCGCGCCACGCCCTCCACGGCCTGGCTGATGGTTCGTCTGTCCCGCTCGGACAGGGTGCCCATCATGCCCATATCCAGAAAGACGATTTTCCCGTCCCGGATGCGGATATTGCCGGGATGGGGATCGGCATGGAAAAAGCCATCCTCCGTGATCTGCTTCACATAATTGTCCGCCAGCTTCGAGCCGATTTCATTCAGATCATAACCCGCCGCCCTCAGCGCGTCCTTTTCGTTGATGGGAATGCCCTCCACGTTTTCCATTACCAGCACAGAGGCGGTGGTGTACATGGGATAGAGCTTCGGCGCGGATACAAAGGCCACGTCTGCGTTCAGGCGGGTGAAGGTTTCCAGGTTGGACGCCTCGGTGAGAAAATTCATCTCCTGCTGGGCTACGATCCACATTTCATCCAGTACCCGGTTAAAATCCACCAAGCCTTTGTGAGGCGTGTACTTCACCAGTTCCGCCGCCCGTTTCAGCAGGATAATATCCCGGTTCATGACGTCATGGATGCCCTGGCGCTGTACCTTCACCACCACCTTTTCCCCGGTGGGCAGCGAGGCTGCGTGAACCTGGGCGATGGACGCGCTGCCCAGGGCCTGCCGGTCAAAGGATGAAAACACATCCGAAAGATGACGTCCGTAAGCGTCCTCCAGGATGGCTTCCACCTGCTCAAAGGGCATAGGCTCCACCTGCGTGCGCAGGCGGGTCAGGGCGTCGCAGTATTCCTGGGGCAAAAAATCGGAACGCATGGACAAAATCTGGCCCAGCTTAATAAAGGTGGGGCCAAGTTCTTCCATGACGGCGCAGAGCTTGTCCGGCGTCATCCCCCGAACGATCTCATTGCGCCGCAGCACCTCCACGATCTCATTCAGCCTTTTTCGCTGTTCACCTCGCTGCTCCCTGTCCATGGCAGGCTTATTCCTCCTCGCTGTGATCTTCGTCGGCGGACGGATGCTCCCGCGCCCATTCCACGGAATCAATGGCGTCCTTCAGGATATGCAGCTGGGCAGGCGTCATATTGCACAGGCTGTTCAGCCAGGCATCCACATCCTGAGCGTCCATCGTTTCCACAGATGCTTCCTGGTCATGGCGCAGTATTTCGTTCCGAATGCCGCTGCGCTCCACTACGCTTTCGCCCTTCTGAATCAAATCATGAATCAGCCCATTGCTTTCTTCCCGTGCCAGTGCGGCGGCTCCGATGCCAGCCAGGATCATTTTCTTCATTCTGCGTTCCATACGTTCCATACTTTTTCTCCTTTCCAAACAGACGTTGGGAATCAATACGTTTGATTATATAAGCAGATACAGCGCAAAGAGCAATAAACAAAGCACTGAATTTGTCAGTGAATACATGATTCAAAAATGAACAACTGATAAAATCCTTACAATTTGCCTGTTTTGTAAGTTGATCATCCTGCTCGGATTTCGTATTGTAAGGCTGGATGATTCTTGCGCTATTTCTCCGATCTGGATGTATTCCCTCTCCAGATTGGCGAAATATCCATATAGGGGATGCCGACGGTTTATTTAATTCTTTTACAATACCGCCTTTTCCATCGGCCCCCCTGCTTTTGTTGGACATTATGTTATATTGGTTACAAAAGTATGAGGGCAGAAGATATGACGGAGAGAAACACAGGAAGCCTCAACCTGATCGAACAAGCTGTACTGAATCGTATTTCCCAAGGGGAAATCAAGGGGAAAATCCATCAGCTTGCTATGCCGTACAAGGAATTGATGGCCTACTATCGCTGTGCCATGATGCAGGTGGAAACAAAATTCAATGTACTCAATGAAGAACTGTCCCTGCAATATGACCGCAATCCCATCGAAACAATCAAGACCCGCCTCAAGACGCCTGAAAGTATCGCCAACAAACTGATCAAAAAACAGGTGCCGCTGACAGCAGAAAGCATTGAGGAGAATATCAGCGACGTGGCAGGGGTGCGGGTGATCTGCTCCTTTCAATCCGACATTTATATGTTGGCTGACGCGCTGCTCAAGCAGGATGATATTACGCTTCTAAAACGGAAAGATTATATCGCACACCCAAAGGAAAACGGCTATCGCAGTCTGCATCTGATCGTTCAAATTCCCATCTATCTTCACGACCAAAAGAAATTGATGAGGGTGGAAGTACAGTTCCGAACGATTTCCATGGATTGGTGGGCCAGCCTGGAACACAAAATCCGATATAAAAAAGACGTGGTGATTACGCCTGAAATCGAAAAGGAGCTGCGGGAATGCGCAGAGATCAGCGATGTGTTGGATCGTCGCATGGAGATGATCCAGCAGAAGGTAGAGAGCGGGATAAAATAAACAAAACCGGTTCCATGTACAAAATGCTATCATTGGTCCTGGTTTGTTTATATCATTTCCTGCCGTATCTTGTTATATTCGTGATAGAAGCCAGCCCCACAGTGGCAGATGAAAGGAAGGGCGAAACACATGAGCGTATCGACATCGATGAAAAAATTTGGCCTGGAGCAAGCGTTCAATTACCTGTACAAAGAACCGGAAAAAAACATGCGCAAGCTGTTTTCATGGGCAGAGAAGTACGGTGGGAAAATGTATCCCCATCAGTTGGAGCAGGTGAAGGACGCCATTGAAAACCCGAAAAACCCCTACTACCGCTACATTCGTCATCTGATTGGCGATGTGGATCAGGAAGTACTGAAAACCGTTGCCGTCAATTTCTTCATCAATGAGAACATGATCGGTTGGCCCAAGCAGCAAGAGCTGAAAGAAAAGTATAACTGCAACATTCCCTGGACCATCTTGCTGGATCCCACTTCTGCCTGCAATCTGCACTGCACCGGTTGCTGGGCAGCGGAATATGGCAACAAGCTGAACTTGTCCTTCGATGAAATCGATGACATTATCCGCCAGGGCAAAGAAATGGGCGTATATATGTACATTTATACTGGCGGCGAGCCGCTTGTGCGCAAGGCTGATATTATCAAGCTGTGCGAAAAGCATGATGACTGCGTGTTCCTATGCTTCACCAACGGTACTCTGATCGACGAAGCCTTCGCGGACGATATGCTGCGAGTGAAAAACTTTGTGCCAGCCATTTCCCTGGAGGGTTTCGCGGAACCCACCGACAGCCGCCGGGGCCAGGGTGTTTTTGACAAAGTGATCCGGGCCATGGATATTCTGCATGAGCGGAAGCTGATTTATGGCATTTCCTCCTGCTATACCAGCGTCAATTACGACAGCATCACGTCGGAGGAATACTTCGATATGCTGATCGAAAAAGGAGCGTATTTCATCTGGTATTTCCATTACATGCCCGTAGGAAACGATGCCGCGCCGGAATTGATGCCCAATCCGGAGCAGCGTGAGACAGTCTATCGCCGTCTGCGGGATCTGCGTTCGCGCAAGCCGCTGTTCACCATGGACTTCCAGAATGACGCCGAGTATGTGGGCGGCTGTATCGCTGGCGGCCGCCGCTATTTCCACATCAACGCCAACGGCGACATGGACCCCTGCGTGTTCGTTCATTATTCCGATTCCAACATCCGGGAAAAGACCATCTTGGAGGCTCTGCGCTCTCCTTTGTTCCAGGCATATCACGATGGGCAGCCCTTCAACGATAATATGTTCCAGCCCTGCCCCATGCTGGAAAATCCCCAGAAGCTGCGTGGCATGATCGAAAAAACCGGGGCCAAATCCACCGACCTGCAATCGCCGGAGAGTGCGGAGCACCTTTGCGGGAAATGCGATCATTACGCGGCGTGCTGGCAGGGAAAAGCAGAACAGCTTTGGGATGAAATCCCCGAAGAGCGCAAGGCGTATGTATTGGAACACAACGTCAACTGATCCATTTTTTACATCTGATAATGTTTTTCATCTAATGTGTTCCACAGAAGCAGCCCCCGGGCTGCTTCTGCTTTACAGTTCTGCCTGTTGGAAAAGGTTGCGATAATGAAGGCAGCAATCATGATAGATGCAAATAGTGGAATCACCATTGAAGAGAGGAAACGGGATGGAATCTATCACATCTGCCGGCGTGCCCTTGGACACAACCATGTATTTGTTAGAACAGGGAGAAAAATACATCCCATGCTCCCGAACTCAGGATAATAGTAGCAAGCAATGCTCCTGTTATACCAGGCGCAGTTTGCTTGTTGGAGGGCTCCGCCCCCAAGCCCCTGAAAACCAGAGCATCGCTCTGTGGTTATAGCGGATTCCTGTGTCATCCGGCGCGATTCCCTAAAGCCCCAAAAAGAGAAAAGCCCCTGCCCAGGGAAATGCTGTTCTTTTGCATTTTTCTTCCGTGCAGGGGTTTTCTTAACGATCTTCCCGTTCGTTGCGGGTATGATATTTTTCTTCCGGGAGAACGTCACGCATCAGAATATCACAATTATATTTGATATGATTGAGAGTCGTAAGCTGAGGTTTCAGCTCTTCCAGGGCGAGCTCGTCCTTCTTTTTGAGCTCACGGAGCGCGTCATATTCCGCTGATAATTCCTTCAGGGTTGGCAGTTTTCCTTCGGCTGCCGTATAAACAGCCTGGGCCTTCCTATGTGCTTCGATTTCGTCACGATGCTCATTGTAGAATTTTACCGACCACCCAGAATCCTTATACTGCGTATAAATCTCCTTCGTTCGCCGGTAATCACGGATTGCCTGACGCTGCTGATTGATCTCCTTCATCCGATTCTGCTTCTCACGAATGGAAGCATGAAGCGTGTTCCGTTCAGAACGCAATACCATGATCTGAACCTCCAGTTCATCCAAGGAACTGATCTGATGCTCTTTCAAATATATGATAGATTGAGCTTTGGCGTCGATATTATTTCGCTCGGCCCAGACCATATATCCTTTTCCTTTTCCCGTGCGCAGCTTGGCTTCAATGTCGATCAGCCGCTTAACCTGGCTGGGTGTATAGTCACGACGCGGAACCTTCGGAATATGAATATGCTTCCCGTCCAGCGATTGTCGCAGGGATGCTTCGCTGTATTCAGCGCCGAGACTGTCCAGGCGGATGTATCGTTTTCCTTCCGGTGGACGAATGCTGATGTGAGCACCTTGCTTGATCAGACAGCCCGCTTCCTCCATCAATTGCATCAGCGCGTCAAACCCATCCGGCTGCAATCTGAGCGCAGCATCAACGATCATTCTCAGCGAATCCCGCTGAGTCAGCTCCTTTTGATCTCCTTGCCATTTGTCGTAAGAGACAGTTTTATTCTGTGGGTTTTCGATCACGGACAGGTAATGTTCCCGGCATAGTTCATCGCTGATCTCCGCCACCAGCCTGCTGGAATTCCATCGGTTGCGAAACTTGTGCGTGCAGTCCAGGGATGTAGCGCAAAATACTATGTGATTATGAATGTGCTTTTTGTCGGTATGTGTTGCGACAAGAAAAGCGTGATCACCACCCAGCAAACGTGAGGCAAGTTCGTATCCTATCTGATTGGCTTCTTCCGCCGTCACTTCACCAGGCTTGAAGGATTGGCGCAGCTGATAAGCAATCACCTCGTTGGGATTTTGCTTTCCGATCAGCGACATATATTCATTTCTGGCTAACACAAATTCATGGTCAGCGCTTTCCGGCGTACACTCATAGGAAGAAATCAGGGTGCCGTCTTCTGTCTTGTCCGGGTTCTTGACATAATCGATCCTGGCCTTCATGCACTGGGAAATTGTTTTGCCTTTGTTGATGTGCATTGGAATAATTCGGGTGGTTGCCATTGGTTTTCCTCCAAAAAGAAAAGCGGCGATTTGTGATCTTGCACACAAACCGCCGCGATTGATGATGCTGTTCAGCAGAGCAGACCTTCAAAGAAACCGAGAATATGATCCATTCTGTTCAGCAGGAAGTTGGCCTGCGCAGGCAAACCGATGGGGCTTGCGAGCAGCGCCAGCACCATGAACGCGATCCCAT
>R21__coassemble_838_pt1 | contig 23433 bp, 24 predicted proteins | sample R21__metabat2_low_PE_059 | metagenome-assembled genome bin R21
AGGATAGGTCGCTGCCGGATCCCATATGAAAGATTCTCGTTAGAGAGTCTTTTTTTTCGTTCCTCAGAGAATAGCGGGTACCTCTTGCCCAGCTTTTCCCTCGACTTTCTGGGAAATAACATAGAATCAAAATCCGCAAATGTCAGAATATGATTAGGCATAATTTACGCCTGATGGCGCTTGATTCGACTACAAAAATCGTGTATCATACTGATAACCCAATAAAAAGGAGTGTAAGGAAATGAAAAACATGAAGAAGTACATTGCTGAGTTCATTGGCACTTTCGTGCTGGTATTCTTCGCCTGCGGCACGGCGGCGGTGCTGAAGTGCAATGGCGCAGAACCCAATGCGGCTTACCTGATGACCGCGCTGGCGTTCGGTCTGGTGATCGTTGCGATGGCCTATTCCATCGGCAATGTGTCCGGCTGCCATATCAATCCTGCGGTTTCCATTGCCATGCTGGTGAGCGGCAAGATGGATGTGAAGGATTTTGTGGGCTATGTTACTGCACAGTTTGCTGGCGCGATCGTCGGCGCTGGCTGCCTGGCGCTGGCGATCGGCGCGGATACGGGCCTGGGAACAAATGCCCTGTATAACGGCAATGTGGGCGCATCTCTGGTGATCGAGATCATCCTGACGTTCGTGTTTGTGCTGGCGATCCTGGGCGTGACTTCCAAGACCGAGAATGGCCAGGTGGCGGGCATCGTCATTGGTCTGACCCTGGTGCTGGTCCACATCTTCGGCATTCACTTCACTGGCACTTCTGTGAACCCCGCCCGCAGCTTCGGCCCGGCCCTGTTCGTCGGTGGTGAAGCGCTGAAGAATGTTTGGGTGTTCATCGTCGCTCCCCTGGTTGGCGGCGTGCTGGCTGCGCTGTGCTACAAGGCTATTGCGAGTGATAAGTAATTCACTCACGTAAAAACGCTGATGCGGAGAAATCTGCACCAGCGTTTTTCTTATTTCTTATGATCCCACTCAGGCGGATCGGTGGAGTCACGACCTGTGTACACTTCTGGATAGAGGCCGGCAGTTGAATAGCGTTCTCCAGCTTCGTTCAGATGTGAAATATCGCCCATCATGATCGTGCGGAACGAAACTTCACCCTTGATGCGTTCTTCGGTGATGATGGTGGTCACAGAGGACGGCTGCATGCAGCAGCGGTGCCACAGAACGACGGGGGAAATGTCGCAGAGATATCCCATGATGACCATCGAAATGCCAAAATGGCAGAACAGCACCAGTGTGTCGTCTGTATTGTTGTCGCAGAGCCAGACGGGGCCATCCTTGCGGTAGCCATAGCGCCCCAGAAGGTCATCTACGCCGGCCTTGGTTTCCTCCCAGATTTCCTTGACATTGCCGCCGGCGTACATTTCGTCATCGGCCCAGGTGTCCACAGACCAAACCTTGGGGTGCGAAGCCCATGTGCGCGGACGATAGTCCCATGGGATGCGGTCGATGCCTGTGTCAGGATTGACGGCGTGTCCGCGGAACTCTGCCAGCCAGGGCAGCGTCTCCGCGGTGCGGTTCATTTTTTTCAGGGTGTATTCCGCCGTTTTCTGCGCACGGCCTTTCGGGGAAACATAGAAGTCTCGGACGTTCAGCTTGCTGAGGCGTCTGCTCAGCAGCTCAGCCTCAACGTGGCCTTTCTCGGTCAGCGAGTCAATGGAATAATCCGGCTCCGCATGGCGGACCAGCACGATCTTCATGGGCATCGCTCCTTTCACGTGTGCCTGCGATGTGAAACCCAAAAGCGGCGCGCTGCAACATGCTTTCATGCCGCATGCGCAACGCGCCGTTCAAAACAATCTTTTTGATTAGAACTCGCAGTTCATGGGAGTACGGGCATAGGGAATGACGTCGCGGATGTTGTCCACGCCGGTGAGGTAGATCAGCAGGCGTTCAAAGCCCATGCCGAAGCCGGAATGGGTGCAGCCGCCGAAGCGACGCAGGTTCACATACCAGTACATCTGCTCCTTGGAGATGCCCAGCTCGTCCATGCGGGCGGTCAGCAGATCGTAGCGGGTCTCGCGCTGGGAGCCGCCCATCAGCTCGCCGGAGCCGGGAACCAGCAGGTCAACGGCGGACACGGTCTTGCCGTCGTCGTTCTGATACATGTAGAAGGCTTTGATGTCCTTGGGCCAGTCATACACGAACACGGGGCCGTGGAAATACTCCTCGGTCAGATACTTCTCGTGCTCCTTGGCGGTGTCCTCGCCGTACTTGGGCTCGAACTGGAACTGGGTGCCGTTCTCCATGGCTTTGCGCAGGATGGTGATGGCCTCCTCATGGGTCACACGGGCACACTGGCTGTCAGCCAGCGCGGTCAGCTTCTCCACCAGGCCACCGCCGGTGAACTGGTCCAGGAACTTCAATTCGTCCGGGCACTTCTCCAGCACGGTCTTGACGATGAACTTCAGGAACTCTTCCTCAATGTTCATCAGCTGATGAATGTCGCAGAAGGCGATTTCCGGCTCGATCATCCAGAACTCAGCGGCGTGGGTCTTGGTGTTGCTGTTCTCGGCGCGGAAGGTCGGGCCGAAGGTGTAGACCTTGGAGAAGGCCATGGCGAAGGTCTCGGCTTCCAGCTGACCGGTCACGGCCAGAGAGGTGGCCTTGCCGAAGAAATCCTCGCTGGGGTCAGCCTTCTGGCCCTGGGGGATGGTGGTGACGGTGAAGGTATTGCCCGCACCCTCGGCGTCATTGCCGGTGATCAGGGGCGTATGCACGTACAGATAGCCGCGATCCTGGAAATAGGTGTGGATCGCCATGCTGGCGACAGAGCGGATGCGGAACACGGCCTGGAACAGGCGGGTGCGGGGACGCAGATACGCGATCTCGCGCAGGAACTCCACGCTGTGGCGTTTGGGCTGCAGCGGGTAATCCTCGGGGCAGTCGCCCTCCAGAATGATGGTCTTGGCCTGCACTTCGGGCGTGGTGGGGTCCTTATAGGATGGAACGACGGTGCCGACCACAGTGATAGCGGCGCCCACGTGCAGGGTGCTCACCTTCGCGAAATCGGCGATATTGCTGTCATAGACGACCTGCGGATTCTTGAAGCAGGTGCCGTCATAGAAATCGATAAAGCCCATGTTCTTCTGCTTGCGATGGTTGCGGATCCAGCCCTGCAGGCAGACTTCCTGGCCCTGCAACTCGGCAAGGCGATCCTTGAGGACAAGGGTAGTGATTACCTCCATTGGTAAACTCTCCTTTTTGAACGGCCCGGAACGGGTCGGTAATATCCAGATACATCATACCACAATTAAATAGGTTTCGCAAGCAGAACCGTGGACAGGCGGGCAGACGGATGAAACGGGGAACAACTGAATGAGCGTAAACGTGTTTTGGTGTTGCAGCCGTGGTTGCTCTGTGATATCATAGGTTTAGATGGGCGTTCAGGGGGATGCCAAGTGAACTTATGCTGATCAACAAGAAAGGAAACGATATGGAACCATGGTTTGAAATCAAGAAGAACGACGTGATTGCATTGCTGGAGAGAAGAAAAGATCGTCTCCCATGGGGGAACCATCCCGAAGAAAAATATAGATGTCTTGTATTCTGGGAAGATGGCGTGATCCGCATGACAGTGGATGAGTTTGCGCTTGTGGATGAAACAACTTATGAATGTCTGCGATTCTACACGACCTTCATAGGGGATTCCATCGAAGCGTACAATAAGCTGTCGGAGGATCAGCTGGCATCGCTTGCATACTCTGCATGGTGTTCCGGTGCACGATAATCATTGGTCAATTGCTTCACTATTTCCACCTGTCAGTGCAAAAGGCGCTGCCCATTACTGGACAGCGCCCTTTATGATCGGCCCCGCGGACCTCTCCGCCATGCCGATCTTTTTCTATGCATCAATTGGTGATCTCCTGCCCGGTCAACTCCTTCCAGAAATCGCGGATGCAGTTCTGGTTGGCAACGCCGGTCTTGGGATCGTTCGCCTGGGTCTCGGCCATGTCGCGCAGGAAATGCAGACAGTTCTGGCCGTTGAAGTTGTTATTCTTGATGGTCTGGGTGTTGTGGGCCACGTTCGCCAGACCGCCGATGGTCCATGTGCCGTCGGGCAGCTGGACATAGACCGCCTTGGGTCCCCAGTCCTCACGGTTGCCGAAGGCGCGGTATTGAATGGCGGTGTCCAGCGCGGTCTTGGGCTCCACGTCCGCATGGCGGCCGCAGCTCATCACATACAGCGTCCAGCCCAGGCCGGTCACCGGGTCGTAGACCAGCACGTTCTGACCCGACTTGAGATATGTGCCCTTGATGTCGTTGAACCAGTGCAGCAGCTTGACCTGAGACAGGCTGGGGCCGCGCATCTCGCCGATGCCGTCGTCGATGCCTGCGCTGGATGTGCCGCGCACGGCGGTGCCGGAATAGAGCTTTGTCTGCATGATCGGGCCTGCAATGCCGTCAGCCGTCAGGCCGTTGCGGATCTGGAAGTCGCGCACCGCAGCGGCTGTTGCATTTTCATAGACGCCGTAGGTGCTGGTCGTGTAGTCCAGCTTGGCCAGGGCAGACTGTAAGCGCTTGACCTCCGTGCCGGCGGCGCCCTTTTTCAGGGTGGAATAATTGCCGCTGGGCGGATTGGTCACAACGGGCGCAGGCGTCGATGGGGCGGCGCTTGCCGGGATCGCATCTGCAGAATAGAGCACGGCGTAGGTGCGTTTGCCTGCTGCGCCGTCAGCCGTCAGCCTGTTCGCCTGCTGGAAGGCGATCAGGGCGTTGAGGGTGCCGGTGCCGAATTTGCCGTCGATGCTGCCGGTATAATACCCAAGATCCTTCAGACGGCGCTGAACAGACTTGACGTCCTCGCCCTGGCTGCCGCTGCGCAGCGTCTGGGTTGGGATCTCATAGGGATTCTGCGCCGTGGCGGTTGGCGTTGGCACAGGCGTGGGCACGGCGGTCGGCGCAGCGGTGGGAACCGGCGTGACCACGCTGCTTGCGGACAGCTGTTCCATTTTCGTCAGCGTTTTTTTGCCGGCCTTGCCGTCGGCGGTCAGTTTGTTGGCCTGCTGAAAGGCGATGACCGCATTCCGCGTGCCATTGCCGAACTTGCCGTCAACGGTGATGCGGCCGTAGCCGAGCAGATTCAGCGCCGTTTGCAGCATCAGCACGCGGGTGCCGCTCTGCCCCTTCTCGATGACCGAATAATTGCCGCCAAAAGAGATCTGACCTGCACTCGGATTCTGGGTCGGCACAGGCGCAGCAGTGGGGACCGGCTGGGCCTGTCCGTAGAGCAGAGTCTGCGTCTGGCTGCCTGCGATGCCGTCCACCTTCAGATTGTTGTTCTTCTGGAAATTGCGGACAGCTGTCTCTGTCTTGGCGCCATATTTGCCGTCGGCTGCACCGACTGAATAGCCCTTCTGATTTAAGGCCAACTGCAATTGAACAACGTCGGGGCCGGAATTACCGGGTCTCAGGGTTTTATATACGGCTGCCAGTGCCGGTCCGCACGCCAGCGTGAATACCAGCGTCAGGATCAGCAGGCGGCGACATACGCGATTCCGCATCTCGAATCCTCCCTTGTGAGGCATAAGCCCATTACTCCAAGGATAGTGTAACAGAAATGCGGAGATTTGTAAAGAAAAGAAGCAAAATTGTTACAGTTTTACGCAATTCAGCAGATCCATAGGACGTTCAATGAGCCATTCTGCACCGCTGCTCAGCAGCTCGTCTGCCTTGCGGAAGCCCCACAGCACGCCCACCGGATGCATCCCCGCGCTGCGGGCGCAGCGCATGTCCACCGACGTGTCGCCCAGGTACAGGAACTCATCCGGCTTGACGCCCAGCTGCGCAGCAACGGCCAGCGCACCGGTGGGATCGGGCTTCACGGGAACGCCTTCCACCTGGCCACGGACCAGGGCAAAATCCACGCTGGGGAAGTAATGTGCCACGACATTCCTGGTGTCGGCGTCTGGCTTGTTGGACAGCACGCAGAGCTTCAAGCCACGCGCGGACAGGGCGGCCAACAGCTCCGGAATGCCATCATAGGGCTGGGTAGTGACCATGGCATGTGTCTCATAATAGGCCTGATAAGTCTCGCGGACCGATTGTGCCAGGTCCTGATGATCGCGCACGGCACGTTCTGCGAGTTTTTTTGCGCCGTCGCCCACCAAGTAGCAATAGTCCTGCTCGGAAAACTCAGGCAGCCCATGCAGACGCAGCGCACGGTTCATGGCCGTGCTGATGTCCTTGAGCGTGTTGGTCAGCGTGCCGTCCAGGTCAAATAAAACAGCTTTCCACATCAAATAAACACCTCCGGGTATAATCCGCGTCTTGCCGCGGCACACTTATCATATCACAGAAAAGGAGCTGCCGCTATGAATGATGAGAAAAAAAATGACGATCAGTTCAAGGTTGCCGTTGACCGGCGCACGCTGCTGTTGAATATACTGGTGCTGGCGGGCGTGGCGGTGCTGTTGGCCGTGGGACTGACGCCGCGGCGGACCGCCGACGACACCGCCGAGACAGCCGCAGATCGCGCATCGCTGCTGTCTGCCGGTTGTCAGGTGATCCAGCACATCACCTACGAACCCTGCGGCCATGAGCTGACGCGCCGTGTCGTACTGCCGGAGGAGCTGATCGGCAAAGGCCGCACGGAGCTGGAGGCTGCTTACGACCTGTGGCGGGTGACGGAATTTGCCTCCGACGAGGTGTCGATGGAGCTGCAATTACCGCTGTACTGTGCGGAGCACACCATCCTGATGGCCGACGAGAGCGGCATGCTGTGCATATGGAAGAACCGCTATGGCGACGCGCTGGCGCTGGAGGAGGAGCTGAAGATTCCGCTGAGCGATTTCCCGGAGGACGTGCAAGACGCGCTGCGCGGAGGGATGGGGTTTGAAAGCAGGGAATTGCTGGACAAGTGGCTGGAGAATGCGGAGAGCTGAACAACCCCCGAAGCAGGTTTGATGACTGCTTCGGGGGTTAATGCGTTATTTGTCTTTCCATTCGGTGCGACCATTTGCTGAACGACCAAGAACGACAGCAGCGGCGGCAGAGAGGGATTTGAATTCATAGTTTTTTGTGAAGGCGCGCCCCACTATCACTTTTGTTTCTTCGAGTCTTTTTCTTAATTCATAGTAAGGTTTTGCCTGGGTCTCCATCGAGGGTGTGGTGTGGTCAGATACGATTGAACCTTTCAAAACAGTAAAACCGCCAGAACTGAGGAAACCGGTGGCATCTGCTTTCGCACCATGGCAATGGTATCGCTTTTCATCATCTTTAGGGGCAGGAGCAGGAGATAGCACGTTGTAACCAAGCGTAGGAATGAGAACCTTTACGTTATCAATAAATTCCTCCATTGTGGCGATCTGGGATTCTTTCAGCACCGTTTTGCTGTAGGTGGCTTTTGTCAAGACATCTCATCCGCACTCTTTGGCGATGGTCACGAAGCGATGCTCAAGATAACGAATCAGCGCCTTGTTCAGATCGCGCCCTAACAGAATGATGGCGTTACTCCAAAAATAATTCTCCTTTCCCTTTTCATATTCGGAAAGGTGCTGCTGCAAGCGTTCCAACACATTTTCCGATTCGCCGATATAAACGGATTCAGTGCCATCATCGGTATTGCACAAAAGAAAGTATACGCCGACGCCCTTAATGTCATCGCGATTGCATGTGTCCACATCAATTCTCGGAATTTTTACTGCTTTGCCGTTCCAATTTGACAATTCAGCAGTAACTAAACCGTCAGCAACGCCATCAACGAGAAACAATTCGATTGCTTTTCCATACCCCATAAACTCACTCTTTTCATGCCGGTTATACAACCATTATATCACATGTTATGTCATGCATCAAGCAATCAGGAAATGATAAATGCGCCCACCGCACCAATCAACTATCAGGATCGCAATCAAGCTGCATGCACAGAATGGGTCAAGGGGCTGTGCCCCTTGCAGGGTCCAGGGATGGCGTCCCTGGCCGCCGGAGGCTTTCGTCCAACCAACAAAAAAGAGCTGCCGCTTTCGCAACAGCTCTTTTGAATTGCAATTGATTACTGGGCAGAGATGACAGCCTTGATGCGGCGGACGCCAGCGGAGGAGGACTCTTCCTTCTGGATCTTGAAGGAGCCGAGCTCGCCGGTGTGCTGGGCGTGGGGGCCGGAGCAGATCTCGAAGGAGTAATCGCCCATCTTGAAGGTGTGGACGGTCTCGTCGTACTTGCTCTCGAACAGGCCGATGGCGCCGGCAGCCTTGGCTTCCGGAACGGTCATGTCCTGCATCACCACGGGCACGTCGGCAGCGATGGCCTCGTTGACGATCTTCTCGACCTCAGCCAGCTCCTCGGGCGTGACCTTGCGGCCGAAGGAGAAGTCGAAGCGCAGACGCTCAGGGGTGATGTTGGAGCCCTTCTGGGCAACCTCATCGCCCAGCACCTTGCGCAGAGCGGCGTGCAGCAGGTGAGTGGCCGTGTGTAGACGGGTGGTCTGCTCGCTGTGGTCGGCCAGACCGGACTTGAACTTCTGCTCGGCACCGGCATGGGACTTCTCCTGATGCTCCTTGAAGCGGTTCTCGAAGTCGGCCATATCGACCTTCAGGCCAATGGCGGCGGCCATCTCCACGGTCATCTCCACGGGATAGCCGTAGGTGTCATACAGACGGAACACGCTGCGGCCATCCATGGTGGTCAGGGCAGCGGTGCGGGCCTCAACGGCAGCGACCACGGCAGCGGCGTCGCCAGCCTTGGCGGCCTCGATGATGGGCAGCATGTCGGGGCTGGGGAAGAGCTTCTTCTGCTCCATCAGAGAAAGGACGAAGGTGGGCTTGTCCTCGGCGGCGGAGATGCTCTCCAGCAGGGCGCGGGTGCGGTTGATGGTCGCAGTGACCTTGTCGAACTCCTTCTCGCCCTGCTTCAGGGTCTTGGCAAAGCGGGTTTCCTCCAGCTTCAGCTGCTCCAGGGTGAAGGCGCTGTTGCGCTCCAGCTCGGGATACACGCTCTTGTACTGGTCGATGATCACCTTGGCGATCTCCACGGTGAAGCCCTCAGCCATGCCCAGCTGCATACCGTAGCGGACGGCACGGCGGATCAGGCGGCGCAGGATGTAGCCCTGGTCGGTGTTGGCGGGGGCCACGCCGCGGTTGTCGCCCAGGATGAAGGTGGAGGTACGCATGTGGTCGGCAATGATGCGGAAGGCCTTGGTGGTCTCGGCATCGTCATCGTAGCCCTTGCCGGACAGCTCGGCGATCTTGGCAATGATGCCGGTGAAGGCGTCGGTCTCGTAGACGGTCTTTTTGCCGGTCAGCACGCCAATGGTGCGCTCCAGACCCATGCCGGTGTCCACGTTCTTCTTGGACAGCGGGACGAAGGTGCCGTCCGTCTGCTTGTTGTACTGCATGAACACGTCATTCCAGATTTCCAGATAACGGCCGCAGGAGCAGGCAGGGGAGCAGTTGGGGCCGCAGGGCGGCTGATCCTTGATGATGAACATCTCGGTGTCAGGGCCGCAGGGACCGGTCACGCCGGCAGGACCCCACCAGTTGTGCTCCTTGGACAGGTAGAAGATGTGATCCTCGGCCACGCCCATGGAACGCCAGATGTCATGGCTCTCGGTGTCGCGGGGGCAGTCCTCGTTGCCCTCGAACACGGTGAAGGCCAGCTTGTCCTTGTCCAGGCCCAGATACTCAGGGCTGGTCAGGAACTCCCAGGACTGGGCGATGGCCTGCTCCTTGAAATAATCGCCGAGAGACCAGTTGCCCAGCATCTCGAAGAAGGTCAGGTGGCTCGGATCGCCAACGTCGTCAATGTCGCCGGTGCGGATGCACTTCTGAACGTCGGTCAGACGGGTGCCGGCGGGATGGGGCGTACCCATCAGGTAAGGCACCAGGGGATGCATGCCGGCGGTGGTGAATAGAACAGTGGGGTCGTTCTCCGGAATCACGGAGGCGGACTGGATGCGGTGATGGCCCTTGCTTTCCATAAAGCGCTGGAACATCTCGCGCAGTTCGGCGGAAGTAATCTGCTTCATCGTAGTTGCTCCTTCCAATCTTATCGCGGTTTCCCGCGGTGCAATCGTAACGATTATTATATCATTTCGTGTCAATGTTTGCAAGAGGCAATGTGTGGCCCGGCATGGCCACAAACATACTGCGTTCTGCGGTTCATTCCAGGGTGAAGGAGGTGACGTCGGCCAGCAGACCGTCGATGTAATAGGAGACGGAATACAGGCCGGGGAGCAGCGTGCCGGTTTGACCATAGGTCAGATAGTCGTTGATGAGATCGTTGATCGGGGCATGCCAGGCGTCGTGCGACATGAACTCCGGGGCGAAGATGTAGCCATGGGTGGAAGTCAGGCAGGCGCCGTCTGGCGTGACCAGGGCGATCAGCATCACATGCTCGGTCGTCTCGGTCACGGTGTAGTGACTGGCGACCTGCAAATAGACGTCCATGCCAGTCAGCATGTCGACGGTCCATGCTTCAACTGGCGGCAGCTCAGCCGTCTCATCAAGGACGGTGCCGGAGGGCACGGCGCTCACGCAGATGGCGTCATTCTCAAAATCAAAGCGCGAGAAAGACTCCACCGGGATCGGATCGCTGAGAACATAGTGCGTGTGGGAGAAGGAAGGAACTTCTTCGGCGTCCTCCGCAGCGGCGAGGACGCACGCGGCATAGGTACGGCCGGAGACCGTTTTGAATGCATGCGACGTCTGGCCGGGAGCGGTGGTGAAGTAGGTGTAAAAATCATTGCCCACGTCCTTCATCAACACCGTGAAGCAGCTGGCGGCGTCGGCCTCACCGGCGTCGATAGCGCCTGACCAGTCGACGGTGAGCAGGCCATCGGCCCAATGCATGCTGACGCCCGACAGCCAGCCTTCCGGATTGTCGTCAGCAGAGGCGAGGGCCTCCGCCGCATCTCGCAAATTCAGGAGGGCGAAATACAGTCCTTCGTTGGTGTAAGCCACATAGCGGTCCTTGCCTTCGCCATAGTCTGCGATCACCAGGCCGCAGAGAATGCCGTCATTATTGATGAGCATCGCGCCTGGGAGCAGGTCCTCATCCGCAGAAAAGACGATGGCGGAATGTCCCTGATAGATCAGGGCGGCAGGCTGCGTCACGGCGGATTGACAGAACTCGCCGGTGGAGGTCGCACCAAAGCAGAACAAATCGGACGGATCCAGCTTCGGCGCCAGGAACAGCGCGTCGGCGGCGACGGCCTGCTCAATACGGGCAGTTCCGATCGCACCGTCGGTATGGACGACCGTTAGAGAATACGCTTGCCCGGCTATGTCAATGGCGGTGTCGGCGCTGGAAAGCACAGATGACGAGGTGAGGAGCGTCTGGTTGTCGAAAAACAGCACGGCGGTGCCGACCGGCTCGCCGTCTGCGTACAGGACGAGGATCGGAAGCAGCGGCGATTCCTCGGCTGTGGCGGCGGCGAATGGCATCAGCAGGCAGACCAGTAGCAGGGAGAGCAATCTGCGGATCATTCAATCAGTCCTTTCTCCGTCTGGGAAAAACGATACGATCATTATACAACACCGGATCAGTCCGCCGCAAGCAGGTCGCGTACCTTTTCGCCAAAAGTTCACATGTTCCCCTTGCAAACCTTTGTTCGCTGTGGTAACATAACTGTATCTGCAAGATTGGAAAGGAAGTGTTCACCATGGCGAAAAAGACCGAGAAGGTCGAAAAGGCAGCGCCGGAGAAAAATGCTCAGCAGGCTGAGAAGCTGAAGGCGCTGGAGCACGCCCTGGCGGATCTGGATAAACAGTTTGGCAAGGGCGCCGTCATGAAACTGGGCGAGCAGGCTTCTACCCAGGAGGTCGCGGTCATCCCCACCGGCTGCCTCACGCTGGATGCGGCGCTGGGCGTCGGCGGCATTCCGCGCGGCCGTATCGTCGAGATCTATGGCCCTGAATCCTCTGGTAAGACGACCGTGGCCCTGCATATCGTGGCTGAGGCTCAGAAGCGCGGCGGAATTGCGGCCTTTGTGGACGCGGAGCATGCCCTGGACCCCGTTTATGCCCGCAAGCTGGGCGTCAATATTGACGATCTGTACGTCAGCCAGCCCGACACCGGCGAGCAGGCCCTCGAAATTACCGAGGCTCTGGTGCGCTCCGGCGCGCTGGATGTCGTGGTCATCGACTCCGTGGCGGCCCTGGTGCCCAAGGCGGAGATCGAGGGTGAGATGGGCGACTCCTTCGTGGGTCTGCAGGCCCGCCTGATGAGCCAGGCCCTGCGCAAGCTGACCGGCATTATCAATAAGACCGGCTGCGTGGCCGTGTTCATCAACCAGCTGCGTGAGAAGGTCGGCGTGATGTACGGCAACCCCGAAACCACGCCCGGCGGTCGTGCCCTGAAGTTCTATGCCTCCGTGCGCCTGGACGTGCGCCGCGGCGAGCAGCTCAAGAATGGCTCTGACGTCGTTGGCAACCATACCAAGGTCAAGGTCGTCAAGAACAAGGTCGCTCCGCCCTTCAAGGTGGCTGAGTTCGACATTGTGTATGGCGAAGGCATCAGCAAGGAAGGCACGCTGCTGGACATGGCTGTGGAGCGTGATATCATCCACAAGAGCGGCGCCTGGTTCTCCTACAAGGATCAGCGCATCGGTCAGGGCCGTGAGAACACCCGTATTTATCTGCGCGAGCATCCCGAACTGACCAACGAGATCGACGAGATCATCCGCAAGGAGCTGTTTGCCGATCCCGATTCCGTGCCGATGGAGAAGCCTACGCCCGAGGAGCTGGAGGACGAGACGCTGGCTGAGGAGGGCGACGAGGATCTGCTGTCTCTGCTGGACGAGGATCAGTAAGCCAAACCGTATAGGATTTGAGCCCCGACGAGTGTGCCGGGGCTTTTTTGGTGCTGCTTTCGTGCAATAAAAGCGCCTGCCCCTTTCGGGACAGGCGCCAATTTTGCATTTGGAACCCGATGCCAGGATTACAGCAGCTTCAGGAACAGCTCCTTGATCTCGGCAACAGAGGTCTCGCGGGGATTGCCGGGACGGCAGGCGTCGGCGAAGGCGCTCTCGGCCAAGAAGTCGACGTCGGCGGGGTTGACGATCTCCTTCAGGTCGGCGGGGATGCCAACGTCCTTGCTCAGCTGACGGACGGCGTCGCAGGCAGCGGCACGATACTCGTCCTGGGTCATGTTTTCAACGCCCTGCACGCCCATGGCGATGGCGATGGCCTTATACTTCTCACCGGTCACGGGAGCATTGTACTCCATGATGGTGGGCAGCAGGATGGCGTTGGCAACACCGTGGGGCGTGTCGTACTTGGCACCCAGGGTGTGGGCCATGGAGTGAACGATGCCCAGACCGACGTTGGAGAAGCCCATGCCGGCGATGTACTGGCCCAGGGCCATGCCATCGCGGCCTTCCTTGGTGCCGGCCACGGCGCCGCGCAGGCTCTCAGCGATCAGACGGATGGCCTCGAGATGGAACATGTCGGTCATCTCCCAGGCAGCGCCGGTGATGTAGCCCTCAATGGCGTGGGTCAGAGCGTCCATGCCGGTGGCGGCGGTCAGGCCCTTGGGCATGGTGGACATCATGTCGGGGTCGATGATGGTCACTTCGGGGATGTCGTGAACGTCCACACAGACGAACTTGCGGGTGCGCTCCACGTCGGTGATGACGTAGTTGATGGTGACCTCAGCAGCGGTGCCGGCGGTGGTGGGCACGGCGATGGTGAAGACGGTCTTGTTCTTGGTGGGAGCCACGCCCTCCAGAGAACGCACATCGGCGAACTCGGGATTGTTGATGATGATGCCGATGGCCTTTGCGGTATCCATGGAGGAGCCGCCGCCGATGGTGATGATGTAGTCAGCGCCGGAAGCCTTGTAGGCGGCCACACCGGTCTGCACGTTCTCGATGGTGGGGTTGGGCTTGATGTTGCTGTACAGCTCATAAGCCATGCCTGCCTTCTCCAGCAGATCGGTGACCTTGGCGGTCACGCCGAACTTGACCAGATCGGGGTCGGAGCAGACGAAAGCCTTCTTCAGGCCGCGGGACTCAACCTCGGGGATGATGGATTCGATCGCGCCGCGACCATGATAGGAGACAGGATTCAGGACAATACGGTTTGCCATTGGAAACTCCTCCTTAATTGTAATCAGATATAGGTACAAAACGGCATTTCTGCCGATTGTGTCAAGTTTAACAATTCGACAATCAGGCAGGTATCCCTGCATTCTTGCCAAAGAATTATCAAATATTGCTCAGATTACAGCTTGACGGTCTCGCCAGCCTTGACGCAGTACAGCTTGCCGCCCAGCGCCTCGACCCAGACGTCGGTGGAGGTGGGGTTGTGGATGGTATCGCCGTTCGCGGAATAGATCAAGTGGCGGTAGGCGTCCACATAGTCGCAGATCTCGATATTGGTGGCATACCAGATGTCGTCGTGGCCGCCCATGCGCTCGCAGAATTTTTCGATGCGCTCCCAGTTGTTGTCGGCCTCAAACTCATAGGAATGGCCCCACAGGTAGAACAGCTTGGAGCCGAAGGGGGCGCTGTCGTTCAGGAAGCGGTCGCACAGAGCGTCCAGCTGGGGATCGTTGTGATGGCAGGTTGCGGCCAGGCGCAGCCAGTCATTCGGGATGCTGAAATCGTGGGTGGAGATGACGGTGCGGCAGAAACGGATACCGCACATGCGCAACGCGGTGACGGCGTCATCGCTGAAGGTGCCATAAGGATAAGCCGCGCCGCGGATGAGCCCGCCGAAGGTGGCCTCCAGGTTCACACGGTCGGTGAAGATCTCATGGATCATCTGCTCCGGGGACAATTCGGGCAGGGAAGCGTGGGTCAGGCAATGCACGGCGACTTCATGCCTGGTGGTGTCGTAGGTATCCTTGGCCTGGGCAAGCGTCATGCGGCGGTGGATCTGACCGGCGGGATACACGGTGCCTTCGGGCGCCCAGCAGCCGCTGTTCAGGTTGAAGGTGGCACGAATGCCGTGCTTGTCCAGGATCGGGATCAGCTGGCGGTCCTGCTCCACACCATCGTCATAGGACAGGGTCAGCGCCTTACGCAGACCATTCGGGAAACGCATGATGAAATTCATGGAACATCCTTCTTTCTGTCAGTCATCAGTCGTTTTCGATCAGGGCACGCATGCCCATGATATACCCATAGAAGCCAAAACCGACAATCTGGCCGCGGCAGGCAGAGGCGGTCATGGAGTGATGACGGTACTCCTCGCGGGCATGGACGTTGCTCATGTGGACCTCGATGGTCGGGATCGGCACGGAGGCCACGGCGTCGTGCAGGGCGACGGAGGTGTGGGTATATCCGCCGGGATTGAATACAATGCCGTCAAAGCCGTCGAAATAAGCCTGCTGGATGGCGTCGATCAGGGCGCCCTCGTGGTTGGACTGGACGGAGCGGATCTCGCAGCCCAGCCGCTCGGCCTCAGCGGCCACCAGCTTCATCAGATCATCAAAGGTCTTGGCGCCATAGACGCTCTTTTCGCGCAGGCCCGTCAGGTTGATGTTCGGGCCGTTGAGGATCAGCAGTTTTTTCATAGCAGCTTCAGCTCCTTCATCAGTGTGGCCGCCATATCGGCGGGAATGACCGTATCGGGCTGCCAGAGACGTTCCGCCTCCACGGCCTGGGCAATCAGCATATACAGACCGGTGCAGGCGGGGAGGCCATGGGCCTTGGCGGCGGCGGTCAGGCGGGTTTCCGGGGGATTATAGATCAGATCGGCAACACCCGCGGAGCGGGAAAGGACCGTATCCAGAATGTCGTCAGACAGCGGACAGCCTTCGGGGTGGGGATACATGCCCGCAGGCGTGCAGTTGACCAGCACGCCGCCGGGCAGCCCGGTCAGCTGCTCATAGCCGACCTGGCCGACGCCCGGATGGCGTGACACCATGGTCACGGACGCAGCGCCCATATCCTGGAGCGCCACGCGGATAGCCTTCGAGGCGCCGCCGGTGCCCAGCACATAGCAGGGCTGGCCTGCCGGGTCAATGCCGTGATAGCGGAGCATCTGCTCAAAGCCGGCCTTGTCGGTGTTGTGACCGCTGCAAACCTCGCCGCAGACCACCGTGTTCACCGCGCCGATGGCGGCTGCCTTGGGGTCGATGCGGTCCAGCAGGGGCATGACGTCCTGCTTGTAGGGAATGGTGATATTGAAGCCGTCCACCTGCTGCATGAGCGCGGTGACCGCATCGGCAAAATGTTCGTCCCGCGGGATCTCCACCAGGCGATAGTCTGCGTCGAGATGCAGGTGGGCAAACATCGCCTCATGGATGGGGACGGATAAACTATGGCCCAATTTTTCTCCGATCAGTGCATAATGCTTCATCATGGATCGCCTCCAAATGATCTGCGTCTATTATACAATGGATTGATTCGATTGGCAACGACCAATTTTCCGGGCGTATACAAGGAGGCGGAACGAATGCTATTGCGCATGTGTGCGGCCTGCTTGGATGAAAACGGTCGCTTCTGACGGATCGAAACATTCCTAAACCGATACAAGATAATGATAACAAAAATACAGAGATTTATTTTTGAAGCATGCGTGGATTTCTGTTTGCTCATGCGTATATATAGGCGTCAGGAGGAAATGAACAAAACCTCCTGACAGGAACAAGAAACACAAAAAGAAACGCCCAATGAGGCGAGGAGGAAATAACTATGAAACGCATTGCTTCTATCCTGGTTGCCCTGATGGTCGCTATCCTGGCTATCCTTCCCATGACCGGCGCTATGGCCGAGAGCAAGAACATCTACATCGTATCCGAAAACGGCAAGACCGTGAACCTGCGCAGCACTCCCAACGGTTCTGTGATCACCCGCCTGGGCGTGGGCAAGCCCGTCACCATGATCAACGATCTCGGCAACGGATGGACGAAGGTCAGCGCCAAGGTGGATGGCAAGATCGTGAAGGGTTATGTCATGAATGAGTTCCTGAACGAAGAAGACCCAACTGAAGTCCCTCAGAACTTCGTCAAGGTCAACCGTTTCAAGGTGACGGTTGCTCCCAGCAGCGGTGAAAGCGGACATGTCAACCTGCGCGCTGCCGCTACCGTCAATTCCACCTGCCTGCGCTATTTGCAGAAGGGCGACGTCCTGACTGTTATCGCCGAGAGCAACGCCTGGTATCAGGTTCGCACTGCCGCCGGCACGAACGGTTATGTGGTCAAGGCTTTCGTGACCAAGTAATGATAGAATAATCAGAGCAGCAGATGCTTCTTCACATACATGGCGGTGGCCTTCAAGGCTGCCGCCTTTGCTTCTTTCTTTTTTTAAAGAAAAATGAAAAAACCTCTTGCTTTTTATCCAAGGACGTGCTATAATAACATCGTTGTCGCGAGACAGCATGCTGATGTAGCTCAGTAGGTAGAGCGCATCCTTGGTAAGGATGAGGTCGGCGGTTCGAATCCGCCCATCAGCTCCATTTGGTGAAAGCCTTGTGCCGTAAGGGTGCGAGGCTTTTTTCATGCCCATTTTAGAGCTTATTCTCAGAGGTCGAAAGACCTCATCTTTTTGTTTTTGTTCCATTTTCTGTTCCATTTTGAGGATTTTTTAGTGCCTCAAAGTGTTACGGGACAATCGATTGCGGGCTCAGAAAGGTGTTAACAATATTGTCCATCACTTGGCGAATATCAATTGATTTGATGCGGTACCATAACGAAGTTTTTTCTCGGCGACATCGACCGCCAATGCAATCAATGATTTTCGGCTGCTTCACGTTTTTCAGCTTCTTTGTGGGGTCTTTTTCAAGATAGCCTTCTTGTAGAACTCCTTGGTACCACGATAGGACACAAACAGAATTTTGTCGAACTCTTTCAGAACGGCATCGGTGTTTTCCTTGCCCTCGCGCAGTTCGATCTGCTCGCGCATCACCTTGTAGGTGAGCTTGCCGTAGGTCTGCTTGCCTTCCTTGTGCTTGATTTCCTTCTCAACAATCTGGAAGGTCGGGAAGTCAGTGCGCAGTTCCTTGATGGTCTGATAGGCTTCGCTGCGGATGTCGCTGCGGGCTTCCTTCAGATACTTCTTGTTCACGATGATGCGGGCATTCTCAAAGTCAATCTTATAATTATTGGTGGTCTTCATGGTGGGTTCCTCACTTTCGTTTCGTCGTTTTGTTTTGTGTTCCAAGGTTGTTTCCCTCAACCTTGTGGCTATATTATAGAATATAGGTTGGGTAATATTCTCCCCTTTCTGGAACGGCAATGATAATTTCCGACAAAAACAAAAAAGGGTGCATCCTTCATAATTCTCGAAAGATGCACCATAATTTAGCTCTGTTGTATTCAGTTGCAGCGATTCGTAGGTTCTTCATCCAGAGTTGTACTTAGTTCTTCTGGACGGCAGCAAAGATGCTTTGAATCACAGATGTTGCAAGACTCCTGTCTTTTTCGCCATTTCTAACACTTCATCATTCCGAATGCCTTGCAAATATCGCTGCGTGATTGTGATATTCTCATGACCCAAGAGCCTTGAAAGCGTGTAGATGTCCAAACCGTTTTTCAGTTGGAGCTGTGCGAACGTGTGGCGGCATGTGTGCGGCGAGACTCTTACATCGGGGTGCACCCCAACCGCCTTTGCCACATTCTTCATACATTTCGTGATGGAGTTCGCATTCAGCTTGTTACCACGATAGGAAACAAAGACCAATGCCTTCGGCTTCGTGTTTCGCCCCTCAAAATAGTAGTCCTTTGCGATGCGGTACTTCATCAACAGCCGCGCATTGTAAGGGGAGAGCGGCACAACCCGCTCTTTGCTTCCTTTACCCCACACAATGATGTAGTCCTCGTGGATTTGGTCTTCACGGAGACTGACAAGTTCATTCAGTCGCATGCCTGTATCAAATAGCAGCGCAAGCATAATCTTGTCTCGAATGCTGACGAAATCCTTGCCGTTGCAGTAGTTTATCATCTTCAGCACTTCTACCTCAGTGAAAGTGCGAATGATGATTTTCGGCTGCTTCACGTTTTTCAGCTTCTTTGTGGGGTCTTTTTCAAGATACTCTTCTTCTACACAGTAGCGGAAGAAGGTCTTGTAAGCCTTTATCATGTCGTTGATGTATGAAGGCTTCCTTCCTGCTTGCTGTTTCAGCTGCACATAGCTCTTGATCTGCGGCATAGTGACCTCTTCAAGCTCAGTCACACCGAAGGTCTCTTCAAGATATTTGGCGAGGTAAGTATCGTGCTTAATGTAGTTCTCAATCGATCCCTTCGACAATTGCCTGTAAACGCAATCCGTCCGATACAGTTCTATCATTGACAGCAGCTTCATGGTAAACAAAAACCCATCCTTTCTTTGTTGAACACTCAGAAAGGATGGGCGAAAGCCTATTTCACTCAGTTTTGCAGTCTACTGCACTCGAATGAAGGTTTACTTCAGTCGCTCGAACTCAGCCTCACAGCTGATGTCCCGCAAACCCAGTAAAATCAATTACTTCAGCTCAGCGAAGTACTTGATGGTGCGGACCATCTGAGAGGTGTAGGAGTTCTCGTTGTCGTACCAAGCGACAACCTGGACCTGATACAGATCGTCAGCGATCTTGGCGACCATGGTCTGGTTGGCGTCGAACAGAGAGCCGTACTTCATGCCGATGATGTCGGAGGAGACCAGCTTCTCGGTGGTGTAGCCGAAGGACTCAGAGGACTGGGCCTTCATGGCGGCGTTGACAGCTTCCTTGGTCACGTCGGTGCCCTTCACAACGGCAACCAGCAGGGTGGTGGAGCCGGTGGGAACGGGGACGCGCTGGGCAGAGCCGATCAGCTTGCCGTTCAGCTCGGGGATAACCAGGCCGATAGCCTTGGCAGCACCGGTGCTGTTGGGCACGATGTTGGCGGCGCCGGCACGGGCACGCTGCAGGTCACCCTTACGATGGGGGCCGTCCAGGATCATCTGGTCACCGGTGTAAGCATGCACGGTGGTCATGATGCCGCTCTGGATCGGGAAAGCATCGTTTAGAGCCTTGGCCATGGGAGCCAGGCAGTTGGTGGTGCAGGAAGCAGCGGAGATGATCTGATCCTCAGCGGTCAGAGTCTCGTTGTTCACGTTGTACACGATGGTCTTCAGATCGTTGCCAGCGGGAGCGGAGATAACGACCTTCTTGGCGCCAGCGTTGATGTGGGCCATGGACTTTTCCTTGGAGCAGTAGAAGCCGGTGCACTCCAGCACGACGTCCACATCCAGGGCGCCCCAGGGAGCGTTGGCAGCATCCTTCTCGGCGTAGATCTTGATGACATTGCCATCCACAGTGATGGTGCCGGCTTCGTCATCGGCAGACACAGTGTGCAGGTTCTCGCCGATAGCGCCGCAGAAGCCCTTCTGAGCGGTATCGTACTTCAGCAGGTGAGCCAGCATGGAGGGCTTGGTCAGATCGTTGATGGCAACGATTTCATAACCCTCGGCAGCGAACATCTGACGGAAAGCCAGACGGCCAATACGGCCAAAGCCATTGATAGCAACCTTAACGGCCATTGGAATTACCTCCTTTAATTACGGGTTTTACCCACCTACTATTGTACCCAATCTTGCGACATTTTGCAAGAGGGTAGGCGTTATTTCTGCGTTTATTTGTGAAAGAATTGCTAATTTCGGCTGTTTTCTTCGTTGGTAAGCGGAGGGAGAACGGTGGCCCGCGAGCAAAGCAGCCAAATAAATAAGGAAGAATTTCAGAAGATCCGGGCTGATAGAGGACCGAGCAGGAAGCAAAACGATCCCATTTCGATAAAGAACGCACATGCTGCCCACATTGAAAACCGAAAAAGATTGCAAAATTATGAAAAAAGTCAAAAAAACACTTGAAAAACAAAGACCCATCTGCTATAATATCCGCTGGCACATCCTTGCGCTGTACGCAATGATGCAGCGCCATAAGTCCGTGAGGAGGTGAAAAAGATGAATAGGTATGAACTGACCTACATCATCGATACTGCCCTGGAAGAGACCGCTCGTAAGGAACTTATCGAGAAGGTTTCTGCCCTGATCGCAGCTAACGGTGGTGAGGTGGAAAAGGTCGACGAGACTTGGGGCAAGCGCCGTCTGGCGTATGCCATCAACTACAAGACCGAGGGTTGGTACGTGCTGGTGACCTTCAAGGCGCCCGCTGAACTGCCCCGCGAGCTTGAGCGTAACCTGGAGATCTACGAAAGCGTCATCCGTTACCTGGTGGTGAAGCTGGAGGAGAAGAAGAGCGGCGTGAAGCCTCGTGCTGTCCGTCCTGCTGCTCCTGTTGCCGAGGCTGCTCCCGTTGAGGCCGCTGCCGAGGAGACCGCTCCCGCTGCTGATGCCGAGTAATTAAGGTGAAACGCACATGAACAAGCTTACTATCATTGGTAATCTGACTCGCGATCCGGAGCTGCGTACTGTCGGCAGCGGTATCACCGTGTGTGATTTCACCGTGGCTGTCAACCGCCGCAACCGCAGCCAGAATGCAAGTGGTCAGCCCGAAACGGATTTCTTCCGTGTCACCGCCTGGCGTCAGCTGGGTGAGATCTGCGCCAAGTATCTGGCCAAGGGTCGCAAAGTTTGTGTGATGGGTCCTGTTTCTGCCCGTACATATCAGGCAGCTGATGGTTCGACCCGTGTTTCACTCGAAGTGACTGCTGATGATGTCGAGTTCCTGACCAGCCGCGCCGAATCCGAGGCGATGGGTGGTGGCAATGGCTACAACAGCTATGCCGCTCCTGCTGCCGCTGCGCCCACCGCGCAGAACAATGGTTTCACGGCTGTGGAAACCGACGAACTGCCATTTTAACGCTTAAGTCGTCTTGAAAGGAGGCTACCCTCATGTCTGAAGAACGTGGTGAAAGAAGACCGCGCCCGCGCGGAGGCCGTCGTCCCCGCCGCAAGGTTTGCAGCTTCTGTGTGGATAAGATCGAGTACATCGATTACAAGGACGTGAATCATCTGCGCCGTTACATCAACGAGCGCGGCAAGATTCTGCCCCGCCGTATGAGCGGCAACTGCGCCAAGCACCAGCGTCAGCTGGGTGAGGCCATCAAGCGCGCCCGTGCCATCGCGCTGCTGCCCTTCACTGTGGAATAAGTCCATGCAAATTCATCCCTCCGGGTTTCCGGAGGGATTTTTCTGATTTTGTCGCCAAAGGAGTGGATTTCATGCGCATCCTGATCGACGCCGACGCCTGCCCCGTGGTCCGCATTGCGGAGGACATCGCCCGGCAATACCAAATCCCGGTCATGCTGCTTTGTGACACCAGTCATGTGCTCCGCTCTGATTACAGCGAGGTTCGCGTCATCGGCCAGGGTGCGGATGCGGTGGATTTCGCGCTGTTCAACCTGTGCCGCCGAGGCGATGTCGTGGTCACACAGGATTATGGTGTGGCGGCCATGGCGCTGGGCCGCGGCGCACATTGCATCCACCAAAGCGGTATGCTCTACACCGATGACAACATCGAGGGTCTGCTGATGGAGCGTCATGCCGCAAAAAAAGCCCGAATGTCTTCGGGCAAGCATCACTTGAAGGGCCCCGCCAAGCGTACCGCCGAGGACGATGCGCGGTTTGCGGAGGCGTTTGAGGCGCTGCTTCAAAGGTGCATGTAATGCGGGTCATCGCATAAAGGTAAATCGAAGAGCATGTTGGCGGCGTCCAGATAAGCGGACGCCGTTTTTGCTTTGCGGATGGCCTTGAGCGGCTTGTGCGGATCGGCAAAGCAGCAGGCCATGTGGTTCATCAGCTCGCGCATACGTCCCAAAACCACATTCTCCTGGTACCGTTCCTGATAGGCGCGGAACACACGGTCGTGGAAGCTGCGCAGGGCAGCGGCGGTGAGGGCGTCGCCGCCGACCAGCTCCTGGGCAAGCGCCGGATTGGCCAGCAAGCCGCGTCCAAGCATCAATGCACTGGTCTGGGGATAGGCTGTGGATAACTTTTTGCAATCCTCGACGGTGAAAAGGTCGCCGTTGTACACCACCGGATAGGGCAGAGACATGGCCTGCGCATAGGCTTCCATGCAGACCTCGCCTTTATAGAACTGGCTGCGCGTGCGCGGGTGGATGATGAGCTCATGCACCGGATACCGGCTGAGCAGCGACAAAATTGCCGGCCATTCGTCCGGCGACTCGAACCCGATACGCGTTTTCAGCGACACCGGCAGCGGCGAATGGGTAAAGATCTCGTCCAGGAATGCAGTTAGCGCATCCAGATCGCGCAGCAGCCCTGAACCTTTGCCCTTGGCTGTGACCGTGCCGGAGGGACAGCCCATGTTCAGGTTGACCTCGGTGTGGCCCATGTCAGCCAATTCTTTGGTCACCCAAAGGAAATGTCCTGCATCCTTCGCCAAGATTTGAGGCACCACCGGCACGCCCGCATTCTCCACAGGCGACACGGCTCGCTGCTCCTTGTTGGTCAGCACCAGATTCTGCGTCGGGCTGACAAACGGAATGAAATACTTGTCCACCCCGCCAAAACAGTCATGGTGCGCACGCCTGAACACCTCATCCGTCATGCCCTCCAGCGGAGCAAAATACACCTTCATTGCAAACCCTCCGTGCAAAAATAT
>R21__coassemble_849_pt1 | contig 23173 bp, 19 predicted proteins | sample R21__metabat2_low_PE_059 | metagenome-assembled genome bin R21
ACGAATTGACGCCCGTCTGCACGAACAGATTGGCCAGCTGAAAGATGGCATTCTGTGCGCCGGAAAACATGCCCAGCGGCAGGATCATCCGCACTTTGCTACCCGTGAGTCGGAGTTCGTCCAGCCGCACGTTGGTGATGCTGTCGCTGTGCATCATGAATCGCAGGATCAGCGCCGCCGACAGATACTGCGACACAACGCTTGCGATCGCCACCCCAGCCACGCCAAGTTGGCATACCACCACAAAGATAATATTCAGCACCACGTTCAGCACACCAGCAGCAGATAAAAACAGCAAAGGATGACGTGTATCGCCATCTGCGCTCAGCACTGCATTGCCAAAATTGTATACGCCCAGTGCGGGCATGCCGAGAAAATAAATATGCAGGTATCGTTCAGCACCGTCGATCAGCTCCGGCTTGGTGTGCATTGCGGTCATGATAGCATGCGTTCCACCCACGCCGACCGCAGCCAATGCCAGACCGATCAGCAGACACAGGATCAGCGACGTGTGAACCGATTCGCGCACATCACGCTCTTGACGGGCGCCCAGAAAACGAGCCACCGTCACGTTCACGCCGGTGCCCATGCCGATCACGATACCGATGAATAATGTGACCAGGATCGTGGTGGAACCCACCGCGCCAAGGGCTTCGGGGCCTGCAAACCTGCCAGCCACTGCAATGTCTGCCATATTGAACAGCACCTGCAGGACATTGGAGATCATCAGCGGTATGCTGAAGGCCATGATCTGCCGGGCCAGCGGTCCTTCGGTCATGGTCATCTGTTTTGATGCCATGTGATCCCTTCCCTTTCAGTCCGCTCTGGCGGACCCAAAGCATTATAGCACATCCTGTGCAAAATAACAGCAGTTCATAAAATAATGCAAGCCGAGTTACAGAAGCAAAACACTGCCAGTAACCATACCTTGCAAACGATCGCTGAATAGTCATCAAAAAGCGGCATTGGTCAAACCGGTGCCGCTCTTGATGATTGAGAATTGATTGCTGTCTGAACAGACGTTGGGTCCGATCCATGACCTTCAGTAAGCATGATCCTCATCTGCTGTAAACTGTAGCCCATAGAAATCAAACCGGCATCCCGGTAAGAAGACAAAGGACGCTGACAGCGTACCGCCCGGTATATCCAGCGCATAAGATCGTACCCCGCGCTGCTGAAAATCAAACAGCAGCTGATGGGAAACCGCATTTCCGTCCGCGTCCGACAGAGTAAGTGTAATTGGGGTGGTCGTTAGAGGCGTAGCGCCATCCAGGTGCAGCCAAACCTGCTTGTGGGCGCCGAAATCCAGCCCGTCAAAGGTCAGCGTCACATTGTTGCCGATATCCAGAATGGCAGAATCGCTGCGGGTAAAGCTGTCGCCATAGATACTGTTGGCCTGGGCGGCAGTCAGATACCTCCAGGCACGGCTCTGCCGCTCAAACTGGAAGCCCTTCAGGTGGAGCTTCTCATTCAGGCGGAAGCGGATCGTCTGTAATCCGGTCAGCACCATCGGCAGCGTGTAGGTCTCCGATTGATATACGTTCCATCTGCATGGTTTTTGGTACGGGAGCACAGCGATCAGCTCTTCACCTGCGAACATGAAGATCTCATGCAGCTTGTCATCCAGCGCAAAGACGGGCAGCGTCACCCGATCGCTCCCTGCAGCGCCAAAGTCGACCTGATCGAACCAGACCTCACTCTCGCCATCTCTGGCAAAAGCCACGCCTTGCTCATTGCCAGCGGTGACCTCGCCGCGTTTTCCACTGTATACGCCGGCAGAAATGAACGAATAGGGGTCCAGATTTGGCGTGCCGAACTCGGAAAGCTGGATTTCCATGTGGGAGATCACACGCGGGTGGTCGGCGCCGTTGTTCACCATGGCCCGGACATATACTGTGCCATCACCGACACCGTGGATCGTCGCACTGCGTCCGCGGGGAGTCAGCTGAACACAGGGAGATGTGATGCCAGCTGCGTTGACGGCATGCCAGGTCACAGGCTGGTCATCTGCGCATGCCGGGAGCATGGAGGCATACATCGTCAGGTCGGGATGCTCCGGCGTCAGACTGGCAGAACCCGCAGCAATCAGGTTGATACGCCGCACGGGCATATCCGTCGGCAGGTCGCGCTCCGGGCACAGCTGCTGATGACAGCTGACGCCGGGACGGATGGCTGACTGCCGGACAGGAAGGATCAGCTCTGCATCCGGAAGACCTTTGGACCGAACGACGATCCTGACATCCTCCTGACAGCCGTTGGAGCCGATGATCGCCAGCAGCTTGCCGGAGAACAAGTGCCGTACTGTCGTCTGATAGGGGGCATCGGAGGTGCTGTCACCATTGTCCAGGCCCATCAGCCGACCACCGCCGCTGACCAGGACCTGTACGTTGTTCCCGGCATTGTCCACAGGATGCCCCTGCGCATCTATTGCCTGGATCGTGACGAAAGCAAGATCCTCACCGTCCGTCAGCAACGATTCCTCATGGCAGACCAGCTTCAGAGCCGCTGTCTCGCCAGGCGTGTAACGAATGTCCTCTGCGATCACCCGATGCTGTGCGTCATAGGCAACAGCACGGAGCTTGCCGGGAACGAAAACGCTCTGCCAAACAGGCAGCGATGCGGCGGGATCCGTTGGATCGATGATCTTTGTTCCCAGAGGGAAGTCATTGACATAAAGCGTCACTGCGTATGCGTTGGACATGACGGGAATATCGATCAGCTGCCCCATATTCCAGTCCCAGGTGACGCCGATATGTACCATCGGTTCCCTCGTCCAGGCACTCTTGAACCGATAGAAGGCTTCTTTCGGGAATCCGGCCGTATCTGCCATGCCAAAGTAGGAATTTCTTGTGTGATAGGGTGTGGGCTCTCCGATATAATCCATGCCGGACCAAAGAAATTGGCCCATACTGTATGGCGTATTCAGATCCTCGACAATGCACTTCTGCAGATCCTGCGTGCCCCAGCTGGTGGCGCTGTTGCCTAATTCAGAACATTGCAGATCCTCGTCAGACAGGATATTTGCAGACATGGGGAAATGATAGATGCCCCTGCTGGAGACCATGGAGGAGGTTTCGCTGCCATAGATCACCCAATCCGGGTGCCCCTGATGGTGTTGTGCGTAGAGCTTCTCCCCATAGTTGTATCCCTGTAATGCAACCTTATCGGCACAGCGGCGGGCATTTTCCCACGCCATGAAGTTTGACCCCATGGTCACCATGGCGTGGGCCGCAGGATCGTGCAGCGCCACCTCCGCGGTCAGCTTCATGGTCAAATCGGCAGCATCGGGGTCCACGTTTGTGTCCAGGATCTCATTGCCGATCGACCACATGATGACACAGGGGTGGTTTCGGTCTCTGCGGACCCATGAAGCCACATCCTCACGCCAATGGTCTGCAAAGAAGCGGGAATAGTCATACTTGCCCTTGCTGTAATTCCATGTATCGAAGGCCTCGTCCACCACAAGGATGCCCAGCTCATCGCATAGATCCAGCGTCTGGGGCGCCGGCGGATTGTGGGCGGTGCGGATAGCATTGACCCCCATTTCCTGCATGATGCGAAGCCGTCTCTCTTCTGCCTTTCGATGGAAAGCGGAGCCAAGCGCACCCAGATCATGGTGAAGACACACGCCATGCAGCTTGATCGGCTGATAATTGAGCAGCATGCCGCGATCCGGCGTAAAGGTGACCGTACGGAAGCCGATATGTTGAGTCACAGTCTGTCCCGGCAGGCTGCTTTCCAGGGTGTAACAGACAGGATCCGACACATCCCACACTGCGGGCGAAGAAACGGTCAGGGTGCATCGTCCATCGGATGTGTGTTCCTCGGCAACCACTTGACCGGAGGTATCCAGCAGGCGATGAATGATCGGTGCGTCATTCCCTGCGCCGATGATCTCGGCGGTGATGTCAACCTGCCAAAGCGAAGGTGCGATCTCTCGTGTAGTCGCGTAGATACCATCCGGCTCCAGATAGCGCCTGGGGAACACTTGCAGCTTCACATCCCGGTAAATCCCAGCTCCCGTATACCAGCGGCTGTTGGGATGACGATGGCGGATACACACGCAAATCGCCACCTCTCCGTGGTGGATGCGATCCGTCAAATCGACCTGAAAGCTCGTGTAGCCGTAGCGATGTGAACAGACCAGCCGGTCATCTGCCCACACATCGCAGTCCATGTACACACCATCAAAGGACAGACGCACCACATGCTCCAGCATCTCATCTGTGACCTTCAGCGTGCGGAAGTACCACAGATCACAATCCCGGTACAGCTGGGTCGTGTCACCGATCAGTGCATCATGGGGAAGATCCACGGGGACTTTCTGTGCGCGCAGCACCTCTGCGCGCAGTGTGCCGGGCAATACATCCGCAAGCATCCAGCCGTCATTGAGCAAATACTCCATATTGCTTCTCTCCCAACATGATCCTTCCAGCAGTGAGGGACCTGTATTCCAGAAAAAACACAGCCCAGGCGCCGTGGCAAGCCGGGCGCCTGGGCTGTGCAAGGGTCAGTATGCCAAGATGATGGGATTAATCCACCTTGACGCCGTAAACAGCTTCCAGCTTCTCACGACGCTCGTCGATGATGCTCTGACCACCGGAGGCCAGGTAGTCCTCCATGCCGCTGTCATACACAGCATCGAACTGCTCCACGGGAGCCACGACGGCCTGGGTCAGCAGAGCGTCACGCTTGGAGGTCAGGGAGGTGCCAACGTCGGTCTCGGACTCGATGTCGCCGCAGGAGAAGTGCTTCACAATGCGGCCATTCAGCTTGCCCAGGGTGTTGGCAATGATCACGTCCTCAGCCTTGGTGCCGGGATAGCTCAGAGCGGTGGTAGCCGCAGTGGCATCGCCCAGGTACAGACCGTTGACGGTGATGGTGTGGTCGATGTTGTTGCCGGAGTTCTTGATCCACTCGCCGGTAGCAGCCAGGATCTTGTAAGCGCCGTCATCGGTCAGCTCATAGCTGATGCCTTCCTCACCAGTCTGCAGGAAGGTGATGGTCTCCACGGAGGAGATGAAGTTCAGGTACAGCAGGGAGGCCAGCACCTCGTCGTTGGTAGCAGGGAAGAACACCTTGCGGTCAACGCGGTCAGCCAGATACTTGCGGGTGATGCCGGCGTCGTTCACGAAGCAGTCAACAGCCACATAACCGGCGTCCTCGCCGCAGGCACGGATGATGTTTGCCTGGATGGAGTCCTCGCCATTGCGATAAGGATAGTCCCAGTTGTGCTGGAATGCGCCAACGAAGCCAGACTTCATCTTGTCGTCTTCCACAGAGGCATCGGTATTGATGGCGAAATCCTTCCAGATCAGGCCTTCGTTATACCACTGGTTCAGCACGCGGATGCCTTCCTTGTAGTTGGGGTACAGCATGTGACGGTCGTCGTAGCCGTACACATACAGCTGCTCGTCGGTCACATCCTCGGGGACCTTGGAAATGTTCAGCAGGTCAGTGCGCCAGCCAATGTCGGTGCTGATGGAGAAGGGGATCATCTTGTCAGCGTCGGCGCCCAGCAGCAGCTCGGCATTGTCACGGAAAGCCACCAGGCAGTCATGGAACTCAGCCTCGGTGGTAGGAGCAGCCAGGCCCAGCTTGTCCAGCCAGTCCTTGCGAATGAAGGTGTTCAGGCGGGCAGACTCAGCCAGAACAGCCTCAACAGCCCACACAGAGCCGGTGGCGGGGTCCTGATCATAGTAGATGTTGTAGTCGCCCAGCAGCTGCCACAGGTCAGGCAGGTACTCCTTGTACTCCGCCAGGTAGGGAGCCAGGTCAACCACGCCGTCCATACCGGCAAAGGTCTGGATGGTGGGATAAGAGTAGGTCACGCACACGTCGGGAGCGTCGCCGGTGGCCAGCAGGTTGTTGATATCATCAACCTCGGTCCAGCGGCCGACAGAGACCAGCTCCACGTCCACGTTATACTTTTCCTTCATACCATTGATGATGTTCTGGGCAAACACGCTGGAGGTGGGGTCTGTTCCGCCGTCATTATAGCGGTTGTAGACCTCAACGGTGATCTTGGGAGCAGTGGTGAACTTGCCGTCAACAAAGTCCTTGTCAGCGGCGAATGCGGTGCTGAAGATGCCCATGGTCATGAGCATGGCCAGCGCCAGTGCCAGGGAAACGATGCGCTTCATAGTTGGTAACCTCCTTTATTTTTCCGGGGATGTATCCCCAAGGGTACAAATGGTGATCAGCCCTTCACTGCGCCGATGGTCACGCCGGTAACGAAATAGCGCTGAAGCCAGGGGTAAACAACCAGGATCGGCACGGTAGCAAACATGACGGAGGCCATCTGGATGGTTTTGGACACGCCTGCGTTGAAGAAGCCTTCCTGAGTCGCGATTTCGGAACTCTGAGTCGAATTTTTGATGATGTTGTACAGCAGCAGCTGGATAGGCCAGTACTTTTCAGAGGCACTGCTCTTGAGGTACATCAGCGCATCAGAGAATCCATTCCAGCGGCCAACTGCATAGAACAATGCCAGCGTGGCCAGGGAGGGCAGAGACAGCGGCAGGTATACCGTGACCAAGGTGCGGATGGGGCCTGCGCCATCGATCTCGGCGGCCTCGCGAAGGCTGTCCGGCACACCATAGAAGAAGGAGCGAAGCACGATGACGTTGAACACGCTGATACAGTTCGGCAGGATGAGTGCCCAGGGCGTATTCAGCAGCTTCATGTTGTTCAGCAGGATGTAGCCAGGGATCGTACCAGCGCTGAAATACATGGTGAACAGGATGATAAAGTTGATCACCTTGCCGCCGCGCAGGTTTTTATAGATCAGCGGGAATGCTGTGCAGATGGTCAGCGTCAGGCTCAGCAGCGTGCAGATGACCGTCAGGATCGCAGTCCAGCCAATGCTCCAAATGTATTTGCTGTTGCCAAGGACTGCTTGATAGGCGTCCAGGTTCCAGCCTTTGGGCCAAAGGAACACATCGTTGCGGATCAGATGCTCGGAGGAGGAAAGTGAGCTGGCCAGCACGTTCACCATCGGCATCAGGCATACGAGGACTGCCAGCATGATGAGGATGGCGATGACCATATCCCACACCTTGGTCGACTTGGACTTGATCATGCCCTGACGGATCTTCTTGTTCTTCAGGTTAGCTGCATTGGTCGTCATGATCCCACCTCCTTACATGATGCCGGGCTCGTCGAACTTCTTCGCCAGCCCATTGGACAAAAGCAGGAAGATAACACATACCACCGACTGGAACAGGCCCACGGCAGTAGACAGCGAGAACTGGCTGCCTTTGATACCGCGTTCATACACGAAGATCGAGATCGTTTTGCTGGCGCCCTCGACCAACGGATTGCTAAGCGTGAACGGCCGGTCAAATTCGCTGCCCAAAATGCGGCCCAGATTCATGATCAGCAGGATGATGATGGTGGAACGGATGCCGGGCAAGGTGATATGCCAGATCTTCCGCAGGCGGTTTGCACCATCCACCTCGGCAGCCTCATACAGCTCGGGGCTGATGGATGTCAAAGCAGCCAGATAGATGATGGTGTTCCAGCCGCATTCCTTCCAGATGCCCAGGATGATGTAGGTGATGCGCCAGTTGTTTTCTGTGCCAACGAATGGGATCGTTGTACCAAGCATTTGATTGACCAAACCATCGTTGGTGGCAAACAAACGCAGCATTAGACTGGAGATGATGACCCAGCTCAGGAAATGAGGCAGGTACAGGATCGTCTGTGCAAAACGCTTGAACTTGGGATAGGCCAGCTCATTGAGCAGCAATGCCATGATAATCGGCATAGGCGTACCAATGAGCAAGTCCATCAGGTTCAGCACGATGGTGTTCCGCAGGGCGTCCAGGAAGTTCTTGTCGCTGAATGCCTTGATGAACCATTCCATGCCGCCGTTCTTGGCCCAGTCCAGCAGCCACGGCGCCTTCAGGATATTGTTTTTCTTGAAGGCCAGGAGGATATAGGCCATAGGCACATAGCGGAAAATGATAAAGAAGGTCAGCGGCAAGGCAAGCAGCAGATACAGTGTTCCATAACGACGCATATAGGTGCCCCAACGCATGGTCGACTTTCCGGATAAACCGCGAGAATTGATGACTTTTGGATTGCTCATCGCGCTTTCCTCCCTGCTTATTTCATGCGATTTCTTCGCACATTTGTCTTGGATGGCTCAAATTCTACTTCTTGCGACATGGCTACGCTAATCATTTTTCTCTGAATACTTCTCATTTTATGCGATATTGTTGACAATCAAAAATGGTCTTTGTATCATAATAAATGATTGATTCATCTGGAGGGAATGTCTTTGGGCAAACTCGAAAGTCTTCGGCAGATAGAGAACCATGTCCCGGAAAGCATTCGCTTTTATCATAATCAGCAGAACTGGTGCTATTCTCCGCACTGGCACATGTCTTATGAAATGATTATGGTGATCGAGAATCACTACGGCGTGAAGGTCGATGGTACACATTATCAGCTTGAGCCCGGAGATCTGATCATCATTCCTTCCGGTACCGTCCATGAAATTATCGCTCCCATGACAGGCGAAAGGTATTATTTTTTGATCGATCGTGATCGTCTGCTTACCGTGGAGGGAATGCAGGATATCGAGTATTGCTTCTATCCTTATATTCTCGTCCGCGCAGGAGAGAAGAGAGAGATCTGTGCGCGTTTTCTGCGTGCAGTCAACGAATACCGGTCTGCAGGCACTATGGGGCACTCAGCTGCACACCTGGAATTGTCTTTGATGCTGATCGAGTTGGCACGTGAACAGGTGGCAAAAAAAATGCTGCCGGCATTGACCAGAGGCAGCGTTACGCATGACCAGAGCCATCTGCTTTTTGTGGATATCTGTTCTTACATTGCAAACCATTGCACTGAAAATCTGCATTCGGAAGATGCTGCCCGAATGGTTGGCTACAGCAAATGCTATTTTGAGCGGATGTTTTCTGAATGTGTCGGTGTTTCCTTTCACGATTTCCTTATCAAGCAAAGGCTGAATTATTCCAAGCGCTGTCTGATCCAAAGCGATGAGCCCATTACTTGCATTGCTCACAGTGCCGGCTTTAATAGTATTGCTACCTTCAACCGTTCATTCCAACACTTTGAAGGTATGTCGCCGTCGGAATATCGAAAGCTCAAGGAATATCACCCATTTGATCCCATGTCAGGTGACAGTGTGTGATCATCTCATGGTGAGTTATCCTTAAAGCGTTGCTATGACAGCAGCGCTTTTTCATCGCCTGATGGATCGTTATTTGTCCCGTTTCTTTCTTTTGGCGTCACTGATGTGCTATAATGATCATGTTTCTGGGTGCTATTCTGCTATGTAGATTATGTGACCTACGGTTGTTTTGCAGCAAGCTCTGCCATAGTAAGCGTGCATGCAAAAAGAAAACTGATTTTTGATAACAAGACATGCTTATAACGATATCCACAGGCACAAGAGGAGGTTGAACGATGGGGACTCAATGGCCTTATCCAAACGAATGCGGCATGCAGGAGCAGCTGACCTGCGATATCCTGGTGCTGGGCGGCGGCCTGGCTGGCTGCAATGCGGCCATCGCGGCGGCCCAGCGGGGGCAGCGCGTGATCCTGGTCGAGAAGGGAAATACCCTGCGCAGCGGTGCGGCAGGAACGGGCTTCGATCATTGGGAGATGGCCTGCACCAATCCCGGCTGCAAGGTGTCGCCTGAGGAAATGGCCGAGGCGATGATCGACGAGCAGGACCATTATTCCAACGGCATCGCCCATTACATCGAGATGCGCGAGGGGTACGATCGTCTGCTGGACATTGAGCGCTATGGCGGCAAGATCCGCGACGATGCGGATGAGTTTGTCGGCGCTGACTTCCGCGACGATGAGACCAAGCTGATGTACGCTTACGACTACTCTGCCCGTTATACGATCCGCGTATGGGGCACCACCTTCAAGCCTGCGCTCGTGAAGGAGCTGCGCCGTCTTGGCGTTCGCATCCTCGACCACACCGAAGCCACCGACCTGCTGACAGCTGACGAGAACGGCAAGCGCCGTGCGACCGGCGCCGTCTGCATGGACGTACATACCGGTAAGGTGCTGGCCATCAGCGCAAAGGCGACGATCCTCACCATGTCTCGCCCGGCCCGTGTGTGGCTGTTCAATGCCGACACGCCCGGTCTGTGTGAGTTCCGCCCGTTCCAGTCCATCGGCTCCGGACATGCCATGGGCTGGCGTGCAGGCGTGGCCTTCACCATGATGGAGAAGGCCATTCGCGGCGAGTTTTCCGCCGCCGGACGCAGTTTCCCGCCCTATGGGACGGGCAATAATCACAACACCTGGTATGCGGCGACCATGGTCGATTCCCGCGGCGTCGAGATCCCCTATGTGGACCGGGACGGCAGGGAGCTGACCACCGTTCGCGAGCGGTACCATCCTGCGCCTGGTCAGCGGTTTTTCCTCAAGGGCGGCGTGTTTGATGAGCCGAAGTATCCCTATCGCGGCCCGGAAACGCTGCCGTTTGAGGAACTGATCCGCCGGGGCTACCGACTGCCCTTCTATGCCGATCTGTCCCGCATGCCGGAGGAGGAGCGCCGCGTGATCTGGGGCATGATGGTAGGCCAGGAGGCCAAGACCCGCGTGCCGATCTATCAGAACTATACGGAGCGCGGCTTTGATCCTGCAAAGCATGTGCTGCAATCCTATGGTACCGGTTGGCAGTCCGCGGCCTTCCTGGAACAGGAACGTCAATTGTTTGGCGCACCGGGCGGCATCATGCATGACTGGGATCTGAAAACGAATCTGGAAGGCCTCTATGCAGCCGGAGATCAGCTTTTTGCCTCCGACTGCGCAGGCTTTGCCTGTGCTACAGGCGCATATGCGGGCCGCAAGGCAGCAGCATATGCCGAGCATGCAGCGCTGACAGCTCCCGATCAGGCCTTTGTGGACGCAGAAGCCGCGAGGCTGCTGGCCCCGCTGGACGTGGAGGATGGTCTGGACTGGCGCGAGGTGAACATGGCGGTGGCGAAGGCCATGCAGAACTACTGCGGCGGCGTGAAGTGCGACGATCTGCTGCGCCAGGGCCTGGCACTGCTGGAATCCATCGAGCAGGAGGAGCTGCCGCAGATTTCCTGCCGCAATCCTCATGAACTGATGCGCACCCATGAGGTCGCCGACATCATCACTGTGGCCAAGCTGATCCTGCACGCATGCCTGCTGCGCAAGTGTGACAGCAAGCCGCTGTCCTTTGTCCGCAGCGACAGCGACGGAACAAAAGCAGAGGCTGAGACCTGTTTCCTCACCATCCGTCAGGAGGATGGGCAGATCATCGGCGGTCAGGTACCGCACGACTATTACGGCGATCTGCGCAACGAGTATGAGAAGCACAATGCCGACTATCTCGCAGAGAGGAGCGCACAGATATGAGAGAATACACAGTCGAAAAGGTGTCCTGCAGCGTGACGCCCATCTCCTTTGATGAATCGCTGTGCATTGGCTGCAACCGCTGCGCCGAGGTGTGCCAGGTGGGGCTGCTGATCCCCGACGAACCCGGCAGGCATCCCATCGTCATGTATCCCGGCGAATGCTATTACTGCGGCGCCTGTGTGATGGAGTGTCCCAAGCCCGGCGCGATCAAGCTGCGCCATCCGCTGATGAACCGTGCCCGATTCATCCCGGCAAGCGACCTGAAGGAGGAATGAGCTATGTCTATCCTTGACCAGAGCAAGCCGCACCAGCGGCATTTTGAGGCGCTGTGCGCCATCCCCCACCCTTCCATGCAGGAGAAAGCAGTGAGCGACTATGTGGTATCCGTCGCCAAACGCCTGGGCCTCGACTGCGAGCAGGATGGGCTGTGGAACGTGATCGTTCACAAGCCTGCCAGCATTGGTTACGAGCATGCTCCGGCGGTGATGCTGCAGGCGCACATGGACATGGTGTGCGTCAAAGCTCCCGGAAGCAGCTTAGATTTCGAGACCGATCCGCTGTCCCTCTTTGTGGATGAAGCCGGGCGGCTGCATGCAAAAGAAACCACGCTCGGCGCGGATGACGGCTACGGTGTGGCCTATCTGCTGGCGGTGATGGAGGAGGATTTTCCGCACCCGCCGCTGGAGCTGGTTTTCACTGTGCAGGAGGAGAATGGCTGCTTCGGCGTGGACTATCTCGATGCAGGCAAGCTGACGGCCCGCCGCATGATCGGTCTGGACGTGATGGGCGCCGACATCGAGTACACCTGCTGTGTGGGCTGCTTCTACTCTGACCGGATGGTCGTCCGCAAGCATTGTGAACCTGTGCCGTCAACAGGCGAAACTCTGACCGTTCGCGTGGATGGCATCCAGCCTGTGCGCGAGGGTGCGCTGGTTCATCCGGAATTGCACAATGCCATCAAGGTGCTGGCTCGCCTGCTGGATGCTGCCATTCGCTGGGGTCAGGATATATGCCTTGTCAGTATGCAGGGCGGCGAGGCCGAAAATTACAATCCTGTGTGTGCCGAAGCCATGCTCTCGGTGCCGGACAAGGCTGCCTTTGAGGCGCTGGTACGCTCTGAATTTGCTGTCATCTGCCGCGAATTGGACGACGGCCGGCAGGATATGCACCTGACGATCGATCCTGCTCAGGCAGAAAGCATGCTCTCCGCTGTTGATACGCAGGCTATTGTCGATCTGCTGTACCTCATGCCCTCCGCCACCTGCCAGATCGATGTGAGGGACGGCGACATGACCGCCACCAACAATGTGGGCATGGTCGCGCTGATCGATGGTCAACTGACGATCACCATGTCGGACCGCGCGAAAAAGCCCGGACACAAGGAAGGTATCCTGCGCCGGGTGGAAACGCTGTGCCGCCTGTGCGGCGCGGAGCTGGAAACAACGGTCCGTTATGCGTCCTGGGACTATCAGCCGGATTCGCCGCTCCTCCGGGCAACAGCAGATCTGATGCGTGAGACCTATGGTCATGATATGGTGGAAAATATCTGTCCCGGTGGTCTGGAGTGCTGCTCGCTGATCCCGCGCATGCCAGGCCTAGACGTAGTGATGTTCGCTCCGATCGGCGACAAATGTCATTCCACTGAGGAATACCTCGATTTGGCCTCTTTTGACCGCGTCTATGTTTTCCTTAAAACGCTGCTGGGGCGGTTGGGATAAGTCGGAAAGGACTACACCTTTTCGCTTTTCTACACATAGTTCATCTTGATCAGGCTATATGGTCATTATCGAAGCAGACAAACATAAATGAGGATCTCACTCTACCTGGTGCAAATCATCGTTCATATGGCCGGAGAGCAGCAGCCTGGTGTTATAGTCCAGGGCAAGGCTCTCCGGCAAGCTGAATAATAATCCAGCCAACACATGGATCGTCACAGATGCAGCTATTGATTATATCCGGGAACTTGGATGCAAAGACAGCGGAAAAAAGTGCTGCTGCCTGCAGAAAAAACATAGACAAACCCTGAATGGTTTAGTAATCTTAAGCTAACAAATTATGCATTCATTGCTTTATTCGTTCAAACAATCTTCGTCGTTTATGTATAGGCGGGTGGTGACGCGGTTACAAACTGTTCAGCGATGGTATAACTACTGAAACGGTTTATTTCGTCCGAACGGACATGAAATGTATGCTACAAATACTTTTTGACAGTAAGCTTCATTTTCACAATTTGTGGTATATTACCTTGAAATAGTTCAGGGAAAAAGAAAATTTACCCCTTGACAAAATCACTTCCAGGGGACAAAAAGTCCCCTGGACCTCTGAGGTTTTCGCCCTTCTGGCGACCAGGGCGCCGCCCTGGACCTGCAAGGGGCTGCAGGCCCCTTGACCCTTTCTGCGATGCGGCTCGCGCGACTTCATGTTTGTTGGTTCCGCATGGTTGTTTGGTGCGCTGCCTGGTTGTGCAGCGAAAGGGGAAACTATTCATGGGGACACACGCTTTATTTTTGGGGAAAAGTTTCATCTTTCCACCGCTAAACGGCTCAAATCCGTTGAAAATCAAGCAGTTATGGGCTGAAGGAGAACCTTCAGCCCATAACTGCTTTTTCTTTTGCAAAGGGGATGGCACAGGCATGACAGAACCTTGAAAACGATCGATCCCCGCCATCTGATTGAGAAAAAGCTGCTGGACGAACAGATGGTCGACCACTTGCACCTATATTTCTACCACATACAGGGAAAACCATTGACGCAGAACGAATAATACATACACTATCCATATATAAAGCATCAAACTGATTGCCAGCGCACAGAAGCGGAGGAAGGCACCATGAAGATCACCCTTGAACAGATCCCGCCGGAGCAGCCAGAAGAACTGCTGATCCGCTGCCACGATCCAAACGCCCCCTGGGCATCGCGGATCATGGCGGCTGTGTCGCCAGAGGTCACGGTGACCGGTTACCAGGAAAATGCCGCCTACTGTCTGCCGGTGTGCGACCTGTACTACTTCGAGGTCGTGGATGGCAGGAGCTTCCTCTACGCAGAAAAGGTCGTGTATGAATGCAGGCTGCGGCTCTATGAGTTTGAGAAACTGGTGGAGGGGCAACGCTTCTTCCGCTGCGGCAAATCCATGGTACTGAACGCATCAAAGGTCGATCATATCCGGCCATCCTTTTCCGGCAGGTTTACAGCAACACTCCGCAACGGAGAAAAGGTCGATATTTCCCGGCAGTATGTAAGCGACATGAAAAAGTTGATGGGACTGTGAGGAGGGCAAGAACAATGGATGGCAAGGAAGTATTTATTGGCTGGCTGCGCCGGTTTGGCATGATCCACGGCTTTGTGATGATGCTTCTCTGGCTGGGCTGCTCGCTGTTTGCGCCGAATATGGCCATTGATGTGTCCTTCCTCGGACGGATGCTCCTGTTCAGCTTTTGCGGCTCGCTGCCAGGCATGGTCTATATTTCCCGGCATGATCTGACTGAGAAGGAATGGTGGTTCCGCACGTTCCTGCACTATCTGCTGCTGAATGTGGTGTTGCTGCCGCTGACGCAGCTGCTGGGCCTGTGGCAAGGCATGACCGGCATCATCGTTTTTGCCGTGATCATTCTGGTGGTGGATGTGCTGGTACACGGGCTTTCCTTCGGGCTGGACTGGATATTGGCACGGGATGTGAACCTGATCCTCAGCCAGGAGCGAAGGATGGAGCAGGAACGCAGAACCTTTTAAGCGCCAGATTAACAGAAAACCATACAATATAGAACGGGAGATATAGGAATGATCGAACTCAGGGAAATCACAGAAGATAACTTCATTGACGCATTCAATCTCAAGCTGGCTCCGGGGCAGGAGGATTACGTATCTCATCCCATCCGCAGCCTGGCACAGGCCTATGTTTACAGAAAACAGTGCCAGCCCTTCGGCATCTATGCTGATGACACCATGGTTGGTTATGTCATGGTGATCTACGATTACGACATACCGGAATATGACATCTGGCATATGATGATCGACCAGTCCCAACAGGGAAAAGGCCACGGAAGCGCCGCATTGGATCATGTGCTGGATTATATCCGGACAAAGCCTTTCGGTACTTCTGACAAAGTGACCCTGACATGCAGTCAAGGGAACACACATGCTCTTCATTTGTACCACAGCAAGGGCTTTGCCGAAACCGGTACGTATGATGAAGATGAAATCGAGTTGTCTTTGATGCTGAAATAAACAACAGCTCATTCAGAAGGGAGCAAACACAAAATGAACGGTAAAGAAATACGTGTCGGCGCCTGCCTGCTGGTGGGTGATATCGACAACATGGTTCGATTCTATCGGGACACGCTGGGCTTCAGTACGGCCTGGGATGGCGGCAACTTTGCCGAATTTGAGACTGCAAACGGCCCAACCACGCTGTTCATGTACAGTCGTGAGGAATTTGTGAAAGCGATCCATCAGCCTTACATGCCGCCCAAGGGGATCAATCAAACCATGGAGATTGCGCTGTGGCTGCCGCGCTTTTCCGATGTGGACAAGGAATACGCACGGCTTTCGCAGCTCGATGTACAGTTCCCCTGCGGTGCACCGGTCACCTTTGATTTCGGCATCCGCAATTTCTATGTGGCCGACCCGGAGGGCAATTTGCTGGAAATCGGCAGCATGAACAACGATTTGCAGGAGATATGAACATGATTTCATTCACACGTTTCACGCCAAAGGATATTCCTCAGGCCACTGCCATCATGAAGTCTGCCTTTGACGAGGATTCCGCGCTCTTCCGTACTGTGCATGACGCACCTCCCGGCTATGATGACGGCAGCTTTCTGCGCATCAATGCCGTCGAATCGGGTGCAGACAGCTATTGCATCCTGGTAGATGAACAGCTTGCTGGCGTTGTCATCGTGTTCTGCAATCCGCAGCTGCATGAGAACTTCCTGGGGTGTATTTTCCTGGACCCGTCGCTGCGTGGGCATGGCCTCGGCAAGCAGGTGTGGGACATGGTAGAGGCCATGTATCCGGACGTAAAAACATGGCGGACCGAAACGCCCATGTGTTCCCGGCGAAACCTGAACTTCTACATCAATAAGCTGGGCTTCATGGCCTGCCGAATCGACAACCCGATGGATTATGAAATGGCAAGCGTGCAGTTTGTCAAGTTCAGATAATTCATCATGATGGACAAAAGTTCTCAGGCGAAGAGGAGAAAGAAAATAGAGGAAGGCGTACTGGAGGTACGCTGACCGAAACGAAGCGACGCCAGGGCGGAAAAGATGCAAGCAGATCATGCGTTTTGATTTGAAATAGTATTACAAGCTCACAGCGGGGCCTACTACCGCATCGTATCGTCAGCAGACAATGCGTAAATGAATGCAGGAGGTGTTTCCATGATGTCGAATATGAATCAAATCTATCCGCCGGAGACAACAGATGCCTCCAGTGCGGCGAGAATCATCAACAACAGGAGCGCTGCATAAATGACAAACACCTCCTACACGAAAGAGACCTGGCGCAAGGCCTACGCTGAACTGCTGACTACGCTGGCCGCCATTGGCATCCCCGAGGAAGTCGGCAAATACATCGCGCAAAACCTGCACTCCGAGCGCTCGATCCGCCGGATGATCGGCTATGTCCGCAACGCGCATCCTACCACCATGGAGGAGATCGCCGATGAGATGCTCGCCATCATGGAGGATCGAAAAAGCTGGATCCGCAAGAAGGAAGCGCAGGAGAGCAACGCGAAATATAATGCATGGCTCAACAGCGACCTGCGTCAATCCGATGACTAAACCGAAGCGACCGATGAAATGAGGGCTGCACATATGACCATTGCCGAGAAAGCCGAGCTGATCCTCCGCGATATCAAGCTGGAGACCAGCTGCGTTCCCGTCGAGATCTTCGAGCATATCATCAGCAAGGGCTATATGAACATCCATGGCCCGGAGCATCACATTCTGGACGGCGCCTGCATCCTGGTCGCATACAAGAACGCAGGCGGCACGCTCGACCTCGATGAAGCACTGGAAAAGCTGCGTAATGAAGGACTCCGTATGCCCGGCGCCATGTGCGGCCTGTGGGGCATCTGCGGCGCGATCACGTCCATCGGCGCAGCGCTTGCCATTATCGACGGTACCGGCCCGCTGTCCACGGATGGCACCTGGGGCGATCACATGTCCTTCACCGCCAGTGCCATCGGCGAACTGGGACAGATCAACGGTCCCCGCTGCTGCAAGCGTGACGCCATGGTCGCCTTCAAAAATGGCATTGACTACATCAACGCTCACTATCCGGTGAAGCTGGAATACGTCAAGCCCACCTGCCATTACTCGCATCAGAACATGCAGTGCATTCATGAGCGCTGTCCGTTCTTCCGCGCCTGATCAACAAGGAGGTTCCGTTCCATGAAACGCATTATTGCCATCAACGCAGGTCCCCGCAAGGGGTGGAACACCGATCAGCTGATCCAGGAGGCCGTCAAAGGCGCTCAGGATGCAGGAGCCGAGGTCGAGGTCATCGACCTGTTCCGTTTGGACAAGTATACCGGCTGCGTTTCCTGCTTTGGCTGCAAGCTGCCCAAGACCTTCGGCAAGTGCATCTGCCGCGACGGTCTGTCCGATGTGCTGGACAAGATCCGCAATGCCGATGGGCTCATCATTGGCTCCCCGAATTATCTGGGCAACATGACAGCCAGCTTCCGTGCGCTGTATGAGCGTCTGGTGTTCCAGGTGCTGACCTACAACAAGGAGAAGCCCTGCTGCAATGAGCATCTTATTCCGGTGCTGATGATCACCACCAGCAACTGCGGCGAGGAAGCCTACAATGCCATCGGCTATACCGCCATGCTTGAGGGCTACAAGAATACACTGACCCGGTTTGTTGGTCCGACTCAGGTGCTGATCTGCGGCAACACGCTTCAGGTCAACGATTACAGCAAATATGACTGGACGATGTTCGATCCTGCCGACAAGCAGAAGCACCGCGATGAAACCTTCGGTGACTATCTAAGCAAGGCATTCACGATGGGCAAATCCCTGGTCGGATGACAAGCCGCCATCCACCGGCGACCCGATTAACAAGGAATAGACGATCTCTTTCCGGTATGTCCCCAAGAGATCCAAATGGATGGAGAAGCTGAAATGATTGCCAAAGACAAAAAGCGAGCCATCGACCTGGTAATGAATGTGCTCATCGTGCTGACCACTGCCTGGGCTGTGCTCATGTATTTTATCGGTGAGCCGGATATTCTCGGCAGTCATGACATTCAGTGCTTCAAATACTTCACCACAGACTCCAACATTCTGGCAGCGCTCGGATCGCTGTTTTACCTCAGTTTCCGTTTTCTCCACCGCGACGATCCCTCGCGCACGCCGCCGCATTGGCTGGCGCTTTTCAAGTTCATCGGCACGGTTGCCGCGTCCATCACCCTGCTGACCGTCGTGTTTTTCCTGGCGCCGATGGGCGCGATCCGCGGCAAGGGACTGCATACGGTCCTGCTGTTCTTCAGCGGCAACGTGTTCGTCCTCCACCTGTCCACGCCGGTGCTTTCCATTCTTTCCACGCTGTTTCTTGAGAAGGACCCTCCCCTCACCCGCAAGCAAGCGCTGTGGGGCACGCTGCCGACGACCGTGTACGCGCTCGTCTATCTGACCATGGTCGTGCTGCTGAAGCAGTGGGACGACTGGTATGGTTTCACGTTCGGCGGACAGTATCAGTTCGTACCAGTCGTGATGATCGTGATGTTCCTGTTCAGCCTGGGGCTTTCCCTGGCTGAGCGAAGGATCAGAGGAGCCCATTAACATTATGGGCACGATAACATCTGCCATGTTCGACGCAAGTGAGTTCATCTGACCTCGTGATCACGCCGTTTTCCCAGTTCTGCCTTGTCAATGCTTATGCATCAGCAGCGGCGGGATCGCAGTGGATGATCGTCATGCCCATATCACAGAATACGGAGGATGAATCCTATGAATATTATCAATGTCAACGATGAATACCCAGGCTCCACTGTGTGGGGCATGAATGGCGGCCTGCCTGAAAGCCCGGATGGCAAGCTGCTTGTCTATGCCCGCAAGGCTTGCATCGATGATAAGGCCTACCGTCAAACGGAGATCTGGGTCTGTGACCGCGACACGCTGGCCAATGGCCGCAGGGTCTTTACGGTCAATTGCGGCAATCACAATGGTCCGTCTGCGACCTTCACTGATGAGCAGCACATCGTCTTTCGCGACGAGATCGACGGACTCTCGGCCTTCCGGGTGCTGAACATCTACACTGGCAAGGTCGTCTACGGACCCATCTTTGCCAAGGAGAGCCACTGCGCCGAGAATGGCATCTACCCCTTCTCCATCTCGGAAGAATTTCTCGGCAAAAATCCCGCCTATCCCCAGATCGACAAGTGCGGCATTTATTTGCTGCGCCTCTCGGACGGTCAGGTTTGGCGCGTAGCAGACAAGGACACCATCTTCCGCATGGTGACGGACAGCGGCTGTGTCCCCAACGAGCACACCACCTCTATGAGCCATGTGCAGCTAAGCCCGAAAGCGGACAAGGTGATGATGCGCCTGTCCGTGGCCAACTGTCCGGTCTTTGGCGCACTGGGCGGCATTGATCTGGTCACCGGTCAGACCTTTGTGATCCCCGACAAGCCCGTTCATCAGCTATGGTATGACAATGACACCTACATGGCCACTCGGCAGTACGTGGTGGACGGCAGGATCGACATGGCCACAAGTCGCATCCAGCGCTTCACCATGGACGGCCAATGTCTGGAAGTGTTGGGCGGCATCGGCAATCACATTGATGGTTCTCCTAACCGTCAATGGTTTGTTGGCGACAGGGCGTATCCCGGTTATCAGGCCGATGTGATGCTATATCGCCGCGGCCTGACCGATCCCGTGGCCACATTCGGCGGCAGTAATTTCCAGGACTGCACCTGGAAGCATCAGATTCATCCGAACCCGACCTTTTCTCGCGACGGCAAACGCATCTATTTCAATCATGCCGTTTCCCAAAACCGGACGCAGGCGGCGTTTGTTGATATTTCAGAGATTGTGGGCAAGTAATCCTTCTCTTATGCAGCCCCGGCACATAAAGCAGATGGGGTCTATTATTTCATCCTGTTGTTCTGTCTGTTTTCGGATTTGATCAACCGCAGCATAGATCACTTTTTTTCATCAAGCATGGGGAGCAATTCCACAGCCAAGGCAGTTCTGCATGATTTTTCAGAACCGCTGTAGCTTATCCTTGTCTATAGAGAAGCAGATGATATGGGCGTGGTGTTCAGTCAGATTCCGATCTTCCCCTCTCGCGCGAGGGAGAGCACCGGACAGGGCTCTTACTCGTTATGATCTGCGAATTATTTCAATCCACCCACCTCTTGCGAGGTGGGACCGCGACGCTTCGGACGGATAAACCGAGCCTGGATATTTCAATCCACCCACCTCTCGCGAGGTGGGACTCAACCAGCATGGCCATCACGGCCTGCCGGTTATTTCAATCCACCCACCTCTCGCGAGGTGGGACTGTACAGCATCGTGTCACGCGGGAAACGATCATGATTTCAATCCACCCACCTCTCGCGAGGTGGGACCGCCAATGTGGAGCTTGCCAGCCGCTGCCCCACCGATTTCAATCCACCCACCTCTCGCGAGGTGGGACACATACAGCACCGCCGCAGCGCGTTCACGGCTCATTTCAATCCACCCACCTCTCGCGAGGTGGGACCGGGAAAGGTGCAGACCATGTGGGACACAGCGATTTCAATCCACCCACCTCTCGCGAGGTGGGACGATGTCGTAGTCGGAATCATCCAGCACGTTCTCCGATTTCAATCCACCCACCTCTCGCGAGGTGGGACGGCTACTTTCCGGTTCGCATGGCTTTTCCCACCGTATTTCAATCCACCCACCTCTCGCGAGGTGGGACATTGCGGTAACTGCATCTTTGCCAAAGCTGATGATTTCAATCCACCCACCTCTCGCGAGGTGGGACGTGGACAAAGAGCTGGGCGGCGAGCTCCTGACGGAATTTCAATCCACCCACCTCTCGCGAGGTGGGACTGCGGACAGATATGTCACCGGGACGACGCTTGACATTTCAATCCACCCACCTCTCGCGAGGTGGGACAAATCCCCTTCCTGGAAGCAGCTGCCCAGAGCATATTTCAATCCACCCACCTCTCGCGAGGTGGGACGGTGTGGAGTTTTTGGCTACAGTCTCGGCTGTATTTCAATCCACCCACCTCTCGCGAGGTGGGACACCTTCGATCCATCGTTTCCTTGCCAGCTCGGAATTTCAATCCACCCACCTCTCGCGAGGTGGGACGGCGAGCACGTGCGCAGGCCGAACTTGAAAGCGATTTCAATCCACCCACCTCTCGCGAGGTGGGACGAAGGCGAGGTTTCAGAACGAACTGGACAAGGTATTTCAATCCACCCACCTCTCGCGAGGTGGGACGGTATGCGCGCAGCCTTGTCCCGTCCTCCAGCGTATTTCAATCCACCCACCTCTCGCGAGGTGGGACGGGCACAACCTTTTAACACTGATGCAGAAACAGGAATTTCAATCCACCCACCTCTCGCGAGGTGGGACAAGAGATACACAAAACGAGGAGGAAACAAAAATATTTCAATCCACCCACCTCTCGCGAGGTGGGACCCGTCCGCCAATGCCGTGTGGGGCGCATGTCTTATTTCAATCCACCCACCTCTCGCGAGGTGGGACTACATCTGGCGTAGTTATCAATGCGTTTGATGATTTCAATCCACCCACCTCTCGCGAGGTGGGACGTGCTGGATCAGGTGGAGGGAAAGACGCGGAAATTTCAATCCACCCACCTCTCGCGAGGTGGGACCCCAAAGATAAGTACGTTGCTATGTGGAACAACATTTCAATCCACCCACCTCTCGCGAGGTGGGACTAGTGAGCATAAGAAAACTTGGGAGGACAAAATATTTCAATCCACCCACCTCTCGCGAGGTGGGACCCTCCCAGCTCTCCACCGTCCGCTTGCTGAGCAGATTTCAATCCACCCACCTCTCGCGAGGTGGGACGACAAAGTCGAAACGCGGACAAAGGGCAACGTTATTTCAATCCACCCACCTCTCGCGAGGTGGGACGCACAAACTGGTCCGCGTATCGCATAACGCCGGTATTTCAATCCACCCACCTCTCGCGAGGTGGGACGGCAGCGCGGACGGTGGAGATGGCAGAAGCCAAATTTCAATCCACCCACCTCTCGCGAGGTGGGACTGTCAACATGTTCGACGGCAAATACGCAGACGTATTTCAATCCACCCACCTCTCGCGAGGTGGGACCAGGCCCGCGAATAACGCCCGGCCCCCCGCGGCATTTCAATCCACCCACCTCTCGCGAGGTGGGACACGGTGACGACAACTGCCTGTTGCGCAACTCGATTTCAATCCACCCACCTCTCGCGAGGTGGGACCTGCTTCGGCACGGCGGGCGCGTGATCTGCCTGCTATTTCAATCCACCCACCTCTCGCGAGGTGGGACAATCAAGGCAACACCGCTGCTATAGATCACCCAATTTCAATCCACCCACCTCTCGCGAGGTGGGACGGTGATTTGCGGCGCCGGTTACGCCGTGGAGCGCAATATTTCAATCCACCCACCTCTCGCGAGGTGGGACAGACGCTGGCACGGAGCGACGCGGAACAGGCCGTATTTCAATCCACCCACCTCTCGCGAGGTGGGACGGCTGTAATGTCCACGGCTGGGATGCCCGCGAGCTATTTCAATCCACACACCTCGAGCGAGGTGGGACAGGACAATCCGGAGGAG
>R21__coassemble_858_pt1 | contig 22996 bp, 20 predicted proteins | sample R21__metabat2_low_PE_059 | metagenome-assembled genome bin R21
GTGAGGGTGGCCGTACCGTTGGTTCCGGCGTTGTGGCCAAGGTTATCGAGTAATTTTCCGGATAGGCCCGTCCGGGAAAGCCCGGACGGGTACTGCCGGTTCAGCCTGATGGAGGAACCGAGCACTACCATGCATTAGGCAGGAGGTGTCCCAAGTGGCAAATGCCGCCCGTACGAAGATTTGCCTTGCCTGCACCGAGTGCAAGCAGCGCAACTACAACAACATGAAGAACAAGAAGAATACTTCGGATCGTATTGAGCTGAAGAAGTATTGCCCTTTCTGCAAGAAGCATACTTCTCATCGCGAGACCAAGTAATTCGCCCAACGACGCCGTGAGGATGTGAGAATAATGGCAGAGGAGAAGAAGGTTGACAAGAAGCAGAATGCTGCTTCTGAAGCCGAGACCTCGAAGTGGAACAAGTTCGTTGCTTGGTGCAAGAACCTCCCCGCCAGGATTGCCAAGCCTTTCAAGAACATGTGGTCCGAGCTCAAGCGCGTGACCTGGCCGACCAAGCGTAAGCTGATCGTGTATTCCGCGATCGTGCTGGTGTTCATGCTGTGCATGGGCATTGTGATCGGTCTGTTCGACATGGGCGCGTCCGCTCTGGTGAAGCTGTTAGCATAATCTGCAATAGCTTAATAGGAGAAGAACATGAGCAATAATCCCGTCAACTCACAGGAAACTCAGGTGCCGCAGGAGGCGCAGGAGCATAAGCTTTGCTGGTATGTCGTGCATACTTATTCGGGCTATGAGAACAAAGTCATGGATACCCTGAAGAAGTCTGTCGAGAACAGCGAGAAGATGCAGAATCTCATTTTTGAGATCACTGTGCCCATGGAAGAAGTCATCGAGATCAAGAACGGTAAGCGCGTCAAGGTGCAGCGCAAGGTGTACCCCGGTTATGTGATGATCCACATGATCTGGACCACCGAGAGCTGGTATCTGGTGCGCAATACCCGTGGTGTTACAGGTTTCGTTGGCCCTGAAAGCAAGCCTGTGGCCCTGTCGGACGAAGAAGTTGAGCGCATGCTCAACCCTGTGCCCGCCACCACGCTGACCGACATTGCGATCGGTCAGCAGGTCCGGGTGCTGTCCGGCAACCTGGAGAACTTCATCGTGACCGTCGAAGACGTCGATGCGATTGTCGGCAACGTGACGGTGAAGGTACAGATGTTCGGCCGCGAGCAGTCTGTCGAGCTGCCCCTGGATCAGGTGGAAAAAATCGACGACTGATCGGGCGAACAGTAAAAGGCTTCAACGCGGTTCCAAAACCGCGAAGCAGACGGCTTGCCGTCTTTCCAAATCATCCGCGCCCTGCGTGCGGATGGAACGTGGGAGGAAGTTTGACCGCTTCCGCGTGACCACATTTTTTAGGAGGTGCCATTACAATGGCCAAGAAAGTTACTGCTTACATCAAGCTGCAGGTTCCTGCTGCTAAGGCTAACCCCGCTCCGCCTATCGGTCCTGCTCTGGGCCAGCACGGCGTGAACATTCCTGGCTTCTGCAAGGAGTTCAACGAGCGCACCAAGAACGACGCCGGCATGATCATTCCTGTGGTCATCACCGTCTACTCTGACCGTTCCTTCACCTTCATCACCAAGACCCCCCCGGTTCCGGTGCTGATCAAGAAGGAGCTGGGTCTGGAGACCGCCAGCGCCAAGCCCAACAAGGACAAGGTTGGTAAGCTGACTCAGGAGCAGCTCCGCAAGATTGCCACCATCAAGATGCCCGATCTGAATGCCGCCAGCGTTGAGGCCGCCATGAGCATGGTCGCCGGCACCGCCCGCAGCATGGGTGTCACCGTGGAGCAGTAAGGCATACAGGCGAAAGTCTTTGCCTTTGACAACCTTTGGGGCGTTGCCCCTGATCAATGTGGGAGGACGTAGTGCCGCTAATACCACATGGGAGGAAAATGTAGTATGAATCATGGTAAGAAGTATGTCGAGAGCGCTAAGCTGATCGACCACCTGAAGCAGTATGACCCTGACGAGGCTTGCGACATGATCGTCAAGACCGGCAAGGCCAAGTTCGACGAGACCGTGGAGATTTCCGTCCGTCTGGGCGTTGACCCCCGTCACGCTGACCAGCAGGTCCGCGGCGCTGTGGTTCTGCCCCACGGCACTGGCCGCACCATTCGCGTCCTGGTGATTGCGAAGGGCGACAAGGCCAAGGAAGCGGAAGCCGCCGGTGCTGACTATGTTGGCGCTGAGGACATGATCGCCAAGATCCAGCAGGAGAACTGGTTCGAGTTCGACGTCTGCGTGGCCACCCCTGACATGATGGGTCTGATCGGCCGCATCGGTCGTGTTCTGGGCCCGAAGGGCCTGATGCCTAACCCCAAGAGCGGCACCGTCACCATGGACGTGACCCGCGCCGTGAAGGAGATTAAGGCTGGTAAGGTTGAGTATCGTCTGGACAAGACCGCTATCATCCACTGCCCCATCGGCAAGGTTTCTTTTGGCCAGCAGAAGCTGCAGGAGAATCTGAGCGCCCTGATGGAAGCGATCAACAAGGCCAAGCCTGCTGCCGCGAAGGGCACCTATGTGCGTTCCCTGTACCTGAGCAGCACCATGGGCCCGTCCGTGCGTGTCAATCCCCTGAAGTTCTAATTGCTTCAAGACCGCCTCGCAGAAATGCGGGGCGGTTTTTTGCTATCCAAACGCCACGTCAAGGATCATCATCAGTGTGAAGCCAAGCATGGTTGCGACGGTCATTGCAGAGGTCGAATGTTGACGCTGACTCTCTGGGATCAGTTCTGCGACGACGACAAGGACCATTGCACCGCCTGCGAAGGCGAGCAGAAACGGGAGAATCTGCTGCGTCGAAGCGGCAAGCAGTGCGCCGATGCAGCCTGCGAGGGGTTCAACCAGCCCACTCAACTGACCATACCAGAAGGCGCGTTTGGGAGAGCAGCCTTCCCGCAGGAGCGGGAGACTGACAGCAGCGCCCTCAGGGAAATTCTGAATGGCGATACCAAGCGCTAACATCCACGCAGCATTCAGCTGCGCGATCGTCACGCTGGAAGCAAGCGCACCGAAGGCAACGCCAACGGCAAGCCCTTCGGGAATATTATGCAGGGTGATCGACACGATCAGCAGGCGGCAGCGGCGCTTGCTGTCCTGAACCCCTGCGCGGCGAAAAGTTCGGGCGAAACAAGCATCGCCAAGCAGGAGAAAGGCGGCGCCGGATAAGAATCCAATTGCAGAGACAACCCATGAGATCTGACCAATACGGGCGGCCATCGCGATCCCGGGCTCAAGCAGCGACCAAAACGCGGAAGCGAGCATGATTCCGGCTCCGAAGGCCATCATGCCGTCCATCAATACGGGGTGCTCCCGGCGAAAGGGTAGAACCAATGCGCTTCCGACCAATGTAAAGGAATAGGTCATGAGCGTTGCCAGCAAGGCCTGGAGCAAACAAGGCAGTTGAAACAAAAAGGGCATAGAAATCGCCTCACTTTGCAAAGAGGTGTTTCAGCTTATGCGATTCTTGGCTCGGACGTGAAAAAGCCCCGGACAGCTCAGCCGTCAGGGGCGAAACAGGGCTGACGGCCGAGGTCACTCAGGTCCGTCTCTTGGAAAGGCTTGCGCAATGCCATCAGGAAATCCTGTGCGGCTGACCGCGGCTGCGGTTGGCTTTCCGTCCTGTTCTGGGAAAAGTATATCCGGGACGCACGGCGATTATGCGCAAAACGCAAGAAACGAATGATTTGTCAGCAGGGATTTTCGAGCGGGCGTAGAAATTCTAAAGGATGCTGTTTTGGCATTGATAATTTGTCAATCGGAGTGAATGACGGAATGGCTCTGCCCTTCGCAAGGATCAAAGCACAGGTCGGGGAGGAAGAATACCTCGCTGGCGAGACGATATATAAGCGCGGCGGCGTTCGGGAAATCGAGACAGCGGATCAATCGCTGACTTATTCGGTGACGGACCTGCCCCGCCGGGAAGTTTTGTTTACCCACAGTCAGCTGCCGCAATGCAGCTGCGAATGCTGGCAGGAAAAGGGAGCCTGCCGCCATACGGTGGCTGCCAGCCTGCTGGCCCAGCAGAATGGATCGCTGGACAGCCTGATGTCCCGCAAGGCACTGGCCGCCGGACCGCGGCTGATGGACACGATCAATACCGTGCTTCCGGAGGAAAGCACGATCAAGCTCGAAGTGAATCTGATTGTCGAAACAAAGCCGGTCAAGGAAGTACAGCGCATGAAGATCGGCCTGCGCGTGGGAGAGGAGCGCCTGTATGTGGTGCGAAGCATCCCGCAGCTGATGGAGGCCATCGAAAGCGGCGAACCGCTGGATTTCGGCAAGGGTTTCTCGTTCAGGCCGGATTGGATGCGCTTCGGACTGCATGAAACGCGTATCCTGAACGTGATGCGCATGCTGTGCCTGGCGCAGAAGGACGTCGGCGCGGCGTCCTACGGCGCAGACAATCGGCAGATGTCGCTGCCGGACCCGTTTGCGGAGCAGATCCTGGCTGAACTCAAGGACGTCGCCTTCAAACTGACGCTCAATGGCCGCGCAATCAGCGTGAAACGCGTGCGCGAGGCGCATTTGCCGCTGCACTATAAAGTGACGGGCAATCTGCGCGGCGTGACGGTTACGGGCTTCTATCCGGGCGAGTTTCAACCGTTGACGCGCTCCTGCGCATATGCGCTGGTGGGCGACACGGTGGTCGAGGTGGAGCAGGAGCAGCGAGGAATGATGCAGGTCCTTTGGAAAGAGGAACTGTATGGCCGCAGCGTGTTCGAATATCCGGTGAGCAGTGTAAACCGTGTGATCAGCGAACTGCTGCCCACGCTCAAGCTGACGGGCGTGGTGGAAATCGCGCCGGAGCTGGAGCGTCTGCTGCTGAAGCTGCCGCTGGTGCCGCGGCTCTATCTGGACCGGGAGGGCCGCGATGTGGTGGCGCGTACCGTGTTCCGCTACGGCGAGCAGGAGATCGACCCCTTCTCGGAGACGCCCAAGACCGAGCAGCTGCGCAAGGGTGAAAAACTGCTCCTGCGCGACGCGACGGCGGAACGTCAGGTGCTGGATTCCCTGGGCTGCTGTGGATTCTTTGTGAGCAAGGGCCGCGTGTATCTGAACGGCGCAGAGGCCATCTACGACTTTGTGAATGAAGGTGTGCGCAGGCTTCAGCAACTCTGCGAGGTTTATCTGAGCAAGGATTTCAGCAAGATGAAGCCCCGCAAGCCTGCGCTTCGCGGCCGTATGCAGATGAACGGCGGCCGTTTGGAGCTGCAATTCACGGAGAATGGTGAACCGGCGGAGGAGATCCTCGGCATCATGGAGGCCCTCAGCAAGCGTCGCCGCTATTTCCGATTGAAGGACGGTTCTTTCCTGGACCTGTCCGGCATGGAGGAATGGCAGCCGCTGGCAGACAGCATCTATGAGGCGGCGACCATCGAGGGCGCGTCCATGACGGCTGACGAGGATGGTACGATCTATATGCGCTCGTACCGGACCTGCTATCTGTCCAGCCTGCTGGAAATGTGCAAGCTGCCGGTGGAGCAGGATGCGTCGGTGCTTGACACGGTGCGTGCGCTGAGCCAGCCGGAGGATGAGAATGTCAAGCTGCCCGGTGACTTGTCGCTTCGACCATATCAGCAGCGAGGCTTCCAATGGCTGCATACGCTGGATCGGCTGCATATGGGCGGCATCCTGGCCGACGACATGGGTCTGGGCAAGACGGTGCAGGTGATCTCGCTGCTCAAGGTGACGCGGGAAGCAAACCAGGTGTCGCTGGTGGTGGCACCGACGTCGCTGACCTACAACTGGCTGAGCGAACTGACGAGATTTGCGCCGGAGCTGAGCGTGATGGTGCTGGGCGGCACATCGGCCCAGCGGGCCAGCCAGATCAAACATGTGAAGGAAGTGCGCGATGTGGACGTGCTCATCACGTCCTATCCGCTGATCCGCCGAGACATCGACCAGATGACAGACATGGCGTTCCGCTTTGTGATCCTGGACGAGGCGCAGCAGATCAAAAACGCGGGCAGCGTCGGCGCGGTGGCGGTGAAGCAGCTGAACGGCCAGACAAGATTTGCGCTGACCGGCACGCCGATGGAAAACGGAGCAGGCGAGCTGTGGAGCATTTTCGACTTTGTGCTGCCCGGCTATCTGAACAGCTACAATTCGTTCCTGCACCGCTATCAGGACGGGCAGGATCTGGACGATCTGAGACGGCGGATCAGGCCGTTCCTGATGCGCCGACTGAAAAAGGACGTGCTGACAGAGCTGCCGGACAAGATCGAGACGGTCCTGACGGCGCAAATGACGCCGGACCAGAGCAAGGTGTATCAATCCGCGATGCTTCGCCTGCGCGACCGGGTGGACCACGTGATGGCCGAAAAGGGTTTGGGGCGTGGACGCACGGAGGTATTGGCGGCCATTACCGAGCTGCGGCAGATCTGCTGCCATCCGAGCCTGGTGCTGGAGGATTACGCGGGCTCCGCGGGCAAGCTGGAGCTGCTGATGGACATTCTGCCGGAGGCGCTGATCAACGGACGACGCGTATTGCTGTTCTCGCAGTTCACGACCATGCTCAAAATTCTGCTCAAGCAGCTGGAAGCGGCAGGGTATGAGTGCATGTATCTGGACGGCGACACGCCGCCGGCGCGCAGACTGGAGATGACCGAGCAGTTCAACGGCGGCAAGGGGCAGATCTTCCTGATTTCGCTGAAGGCAGGCGGCACAGGTCTGAATCTGACCGGCGCCGATATGGTCATCCATTATGATCCCTGGTGGAATCCCGCCGCGGAGGACCAGGCGACCGACCGTGCTCACCGCATCGGCCAGACCCGCAAGGTAGAGGTCGTGCGATTGGTGACGCACAGCTCTATTGAGGAGCAGGTGGTCGAGCTGGGCCAGCGGAAAAAGGCATTGTTCGATCAATTGATCACGCCGGGTGAGGAGCTGGTGACAGCGCTGACCGAGGCGGATATACGTGCTTTGTTTGCATAAAAAGGAGGCAGGAACATGCGTGATTTTGTGTTGAAGGGGACCTTCCTGGACACGCCTGCGGTGGGCGAGCTGCGCTGCCGCGAAGGCTATGCCGTCTGCGTGGACGGTGTTTGCGCGGGTGTATTTGACGAGCTGCCGGAGGAATACGCGGCGCTGGATGTGCAGGATCTGACGGGCAGGCTCATCATTCCGGGTCTGACGGATCTGCATCTGCATGCGCCGCAGTATGCCTTCTGCGGGACGGCAATGGATTTGCAGCTGATCGACTGGCTGAATCACTACACCTATCCGGAGGAAAAGCGCTATCAGGACGTCGAGTACGCCAGGACGGCATACAGTCGTCTGGTGAGCGACATGACCCGGACGGCGACCACCCGTGCCTGCGTGTTCGGTACCATTCACACCGAGGCGACGCTGGAATTGATGCGTCAGCTGGACGAGGCGGGCATGGTCTGCTATGTGGGCAAGGTCAACATGGACCGCAACTGCCCGGAGGATTATTGTGACCCGTCGGTGGAACTGGCGGTGCGCGAGGAGCGCCGCTGGCTGGATGCGTGCAAGTTTGAACATGTAAAGCCGATCCTGACGCCCCGCTTCACGCCTGCGGTGTCCAATGCCTACATGTGCGCACTGGGTATTCTGGCTCAGGCCTACAAGGTGCCTGTGCAGAGCCATCTGAGCGAAAACGAGGCGGAGATCGCCTGGGTGAAGGAGCTGTGCCCGAACTGTGAGACTTATGCGGACACCTACGCCCGTTATGGCCTGTTCGGCGGCGATTGCCCCACGGTGATGGCGCATTGCATCTATTCGGACAAAAAGGAAAAGAAGCTGCTGCACGACAAGGGCGTCATGATCGCCCATTGCCCGACGTCGAATGTGAATGTGGTGGCCGGAATCGCGCCTGCGGCAGAATATGTGCGCGGCGGATACCGGATCGGTCTGGGCAGCGATGTGGCGGGCGGTCACACGCTGAACCTGTTTGAGGTGATGCGCACGGCGATCCAGCTGAGCAAGCTGCGCTGGCTCCAGAATCAGAACGGCGAAAAGCCGCTGAATATCCGCGAGGCCTTCTACATGGCGACGGCGGGCGGCGGCTCCTTCTTCGGCAAGGTCGGCCTGTTCGAGGAAGGCTACGCTTTTGACGCAGTGGTGCTGAACGATGGTGCACAGCACTTCACGCCCGAGCAGCGTCTGGAGCGCTATGCCTATCAAGGCGACGGCCAGCCCGAAGCCAAGTGGATCGAGGGCAGAAAGGTTCTGTAAAACGGCGCATAGAGGCATAAGATGAAAAAGTCACTGCAAAAGGTTTTTCAGATCGTCCTCAATCTGGCGCTGGGTGCGGGAATCGCGCTGTGCATTCTGCCGTGGGCCCTGGCCAATTTTGCGGACGATCCGCTGCTTCTGTTTGAAGCCAAGATTTTTCTGGGATTCATCCCGGCGTTTGTGTGTTACATGGTGATGATCATTGCGCACGAAGCAGGGCATCTGCTGGCTGGACTTCAGAGCGGCTATGCGTTTGTGTCGTTCCGCGTGCTGAGCCTGACGCTGATCCGGCTGGATGGCAGGCTGCAATGGAAGCGCTACTCGCTGGCAGGGACCGGCGGCCAGTGCCTGATGAAACCGCCTGCCTGGACTGAGAAAGGGATTCCGGTGCAGCTGTACAACTGGGGCGGCGTGATGGTGAATGCCTCGCTGCTGATCCTGACGGTACCGCTTTTGTTCCTGGTACCGCTCGATTCCATTGGCGGCATGATGCTGTGCATGATCGCGGTGATGAACGCCTATGGCGTGATTGCCAACGGCATTCCCATGATGAATAACGACGCTGACAATGCGCTCCATCTGACGAAGGACATGACTGCCCAACGCGCTTTCTGGGCGCAGATGACGGGCCATGCGCTGCTGGTTAAGGGGGTGGCGCTTCGTGACATTCCGGGGGATCTCTACGCCCTCCCGGACGACGCCGACCTGACAAACCCGCTGATTGCGACCAGCGCGGCCAATCAGGCACAGCTCCCCATGTATCATCACCGTTTTGACGAGGCTGACAAGGCGATGGCCGACGTGCTTGAGCGTGCCGGGGAGGGCCTGCACCCCATCAACCGGTTCATGCTGGTGAACGAGCGTATCTGGTACGAGCTGATGCACGAAAATCGTGCGGAGGTGCTGTCTGCATTTGAGGACAAGCAGTTCCGTCAGTATCAGAAGGCGATGAAGAACTACCCCGGCGTGATTCGCGTGGTGTACACAAAGGCGCTGGCCAATCATGACAGTTCTGCTGTCGCCAAGCTGCGCGAGCAGCTGAAGAAAGTCAGCAAGACCTACCCTTATCAGCAGGAAATCGGGGAAGAATGGGCGCTCGTTGCAATGGCCGATGAACACTTTTCGCATTGATAAAGCCGGTGCGGAACATCCGCCATCTTTCTCAATGACCTCGCCATCAATCACCGCACACGAAAAAAGTGGTTTGTTCAGGGATTTTATCCCTGAGCAAATCACTTTTTCGATCCTCGCCCAATCGGCACGACAAACGTGCAGCAGCGCAGCGAAAAGTATTCCGCAGCGCAGGTGGCCCTGTGCCCCTTGAATGCATGAAAAAGATGTGGTATAATGCAAGAGAACGCGGCGATAACGCGTTGTATAGACGGAAACGTGCGAAAAACGCGCGAGAAAGATAAGAAAGGCAGGATAAAGCATGTCGCAGATGCCTCCTGTGAATCGCAGAAGCGGTAGAGTGCGCCAGGAAACGCGGCCGCCGGTGGATCAGACTGCCAAGACGCGGAGAAAATCCAAGTCGCAGCTTGTGCTGTCCCTGATCGTGTTTGCGGCGGTTGCTGCGCTGATTGTGGTGATTTCACCGAAGGAGCCCATTTCCCGCGCCTATTATACAGCGGGCACTGAGTCGGGCCTGGTGGACACTGATTCCACGAACGCGGCCAGCGCCGCCTATGCGGGTCTGGTGATCAGCGAGCTGATGCCATCCAATCAAACCTCCGTTCCCGACGAAAACGGCGAGTACAACGACTGGGTGGAGATCCTCAACACGACGGATCATCCGATCAATCTCTACGGCGTGGGCCTCTCCGATAAGGGCGACGCCATCCGGTTTATCTTCCCGAACATGGATCTGGCGCCCGGCGCACGCGTGGTTGTGTTCTGCTCCGACCGCCATCAGGTGGAGAGCGGCAAACCCCTGCATGCCAAATTCAAGCTCTCGTCCTCCGGCGAGACGGTGTACCTCTTTGACCCGAATGCGTTCCTCCTGGACTCCGTCAGTTACCGCATTATGGCCAGCGATTCGTCCTGGGCGCTGAACGATGAGGGCAGGTTTGAGGAAACGCCCTTCTTCAGTCCCGGCTTTGCCAATGGCGAGGCGGGCTACACTGCGTACCTTGCCTCGACCATGGTCACCAACGGCGACCTGATTATCAATGAGGTGATGGCGGATGCCAAGAGCGGTCTGGCGGACCAGGACGGCGAGTTTGTCGACTGGATCGAGCTGTACAACACCACGGACCGCACCATCAGCCTGGATAACTATGCGCTGAGCAACAAGGAGAACAAGCCGCTCAAGTGGCGTTTCCCTGAGGAGGCAGTTATTGCGCCGCATGGCTATTACATTGTGTACTGCTCCGGCAAGGATCGCCGGGACGATGCGTCTGCCGTTCCGCATGCCAGCTTCAAGATCAGCGCGGAGCATGATACGGTGGTGCTCTCCGACAGCCACGGCCGCGTGGTCGACCGTGTGACGATCGACAATCTGCCCGAGGATGCGACCTATGCCCGCGATCCCAATGGCGTCTTTACCGTGCATAACATGGCGACGCCCGGACGCGATAACGCCGACTTTGCCGGTGCGGATCATGATCTGCGGCAGTGGAATACGACCGGCGTGTACATCACTGAGGTGCTGGCCAGCAATGACAAATATCCTGCCTATGCTGACGTCGGTGCGGTTGACTGGGTGGAGATCTATAACTCCACGTCTGCGCCTGTCGACATTTCCGGCTGGGGCCTGTCTGATAACATCGGGCGGCCCCGCCGGTGGCAGTTTCCCGCAGGAACGTACATTGGGGCAGGAGAATATAAGGTCATTATGTGCGACGGCCAGGAACTGCTGAGTTCGTCGTCCCGGCTCCATACCAATTTCAAGGTAAAACGCGCTGGGGGCGAGACCGTGTGTCTGTCCGATCCTGACGGCCATGTACTGGACAAGCTGGTCCTGCCGCTGATACCGACAGACGTCTCATACGGCAGATCCACAGGTATGTCCGGCTTTTTTTATTACGACACGCCTTCGCCATTCGAGGCCAATACGGGCGGCTTCTCCGGCTATGCGGAAGCGCCGCAGCTGACGACAGCGCCTGGTCTGTACTATGCTACGGTTTATACGCAGCTGATCATTCCAGAGGGGACGACCGTGCGGTATACGATGGACGGCTCCATCCCGACGGAGCAGTCGTCCGTGTATAATGGCGAGATGTTTGAACTGAACTTCACGACGGTGCTGCGTGCCAGAGCCTTCTCCGATTCTGGATTGAAAGAAAGCGACATCGTGACGGGTACCTATTTCGTCAATGTGTATCACACGCTGCCAGTCGTTTCGCTGGTCATCGACCCGAACGAACTGTATAGCCCGACGGACGGCATCTTTACCGTCGGTCCGAATGTGGATAAGTCAAAGGGCATTCCCTTCAAGAACACGATCTACAGCCAGTTCGGCAAGATCCCGCGCCCGGCGCATATCGAGTATTACTCGCAGGACGGCGTTCAGGTGCTCAATCAGGGCATGGAGATGTCCCTGATTGGCCAGTACAGTCTGGATATGCCGCAGAAATCGCTGAAGCTCAAAGCCAAGTCGAAGTATGGCGCCAAGGTGTTCAACGCCAAGCTGTTCGAGGACCGCGAGTATACCGAGTATAAGTCGCTGGTGCTGCGAAACAGCGGTAATGACTGCGTGTGGACACGTTTGTTGGACGGCTTTGAGTCCAGGCTGCTGGACAGCTATGGGACGACCATCATCCACCAGGCTTGGAAGCCGGTGGTGGTGTACATCAACGGCATCTACTGGGGCCACTACAATCTGCGCGAGCGTGTGGACAAGTATTTTGTGGTGCAGCATGAAGGCCAGCCGCTGAGCGAGGCGGATAACCTGACGATCCTGGAGGCCAGCGGCTCCCTCAAGACAGGCAGCAACAGCGTCCGCAAGGAGTACCAGGCCATGATCAAGAAGATTAAGGCCAGCCATCCTGCCAGCAATCCGGCGGATCTGCAATACATCCTGGATAACGTGGATGTGGACAACTACTTTGAGTACATTGCGCTGGAGATGTTCGTGGGCAACTCCGACATCGGCAACACGCGCTTCTACCGGCTGGATACGCCGGGCTCGAAGTGGCGCTGGATCTTCTACGATGCGGACTATGGCCTCTATGATTCCAAGTTCAACAGTCCGTGGAGCTACACGAAGGCAAAGGGTATGGGTCAGAAGAATATCGACAATACCATTTTGCTGAAGCTGCTGGAGGTGCCGGAGTATAAGGATAAGTTCCTGCGTAAATTTGGCGAGATCTATCAGGTATTTACCACGGATTATATGCTGGATCATCTGGAGCCGCTGGTGAAGCTGATCGAGCCGGAGATGACGCTGCACTTCGCCCGCTGGGCCGAGGAAAATGACCCGGCCATCATCGCTGAGGCGCCGCGCACGGCGGATGGCGCATACCGCTATTGGGAAAAGCGCGTGGAGCGTCTGCGCAACGTCATCCGCTGGCGTCCCAATCGCCTGTGGGGCTTCATCAAGGACGCGTTCAAGCTGTCCAACAACGAGATGAACGAGTATTTCGGTCCGAAGCCCGACGTCCCGCCGGACGCCATCTGATGAGCGGAAAAATCCGGTCATAGGATGCTATTTCGCGTGAAGTCTGTTATAATAAGTACGATGGATACATAGGAGGTATGTTTCATGAATACGACGCTGGCTCTGCTGGACACGATCAATGCCAAATCTCTGGTGGAGGCTTCCGGTTCCAGCCTGTCCGAATACTTTTCCACCCAGTTTGCCGCACTGACCCCCATGAAGGTCATCATTGCGCTGCTGATGGGCTTCCTGGTGGGCGTGCTGGTCGCCTTTACCTACAAGCGCTGCTACCGCGGCGTGCTGTACAGCCCCAACTTCGCCCTGACGCTGATCATGCTGACGCTGATCACCACGCCCGTGGTCATGTGCATCAAGAGCGACATTTCCCTGTCGATGGGCATGGTGGGCGCATTGTCCATCGTGCGCTTCCGTACCGCTGTGAAGGAGCCCATGGACACGGCTTACATGTTCTGGGCGCTGACGATGGGCATCCTGCTGGGCGCGGAACTGTACGTTGTGGCCATTGTGGTGGCGCTGGGCATTGCAGTGATCCTGTTCCTGCTCACCTTCATCAAGTTCACCAATCCCACCGCCTATCTGCTGGTCCTGCACTATGACGAGGCCGCCGAGTATGACATTGAGCAGACCCTGCGCGCGACCGTGAAGAACCGCCGCCTGCGCTCCAAGACCGTGACCCGCACCGGCGCTGAGATGACCGTCGAGGTCCGTCTGGACAATCGCCAGGATCTGGTGGCCACGATGCTGGGCATCGAGGGCGTGTTTGATGCGACGCTGGTGGCCTGCCAGACTGAGGCTGGCGCCTGAGAAAAGCGGTGAGGTGAGACCATGCCCAATACATTGCCCCTGCGGCATGAATTGAAGTTCTTCATCAGCCCGGAACAGCATTTCCTGCTGTCCAATGCGCTCAAGCGCACGCTGCACAAGGACCCCAACGGCGATGAGAACAACGAGTACCATATCCGCTCGCTGTACTTTGACACGGCGTACGATACCGCCTTGTTCGACAAGCTGGACGGCGACCAGAACCGTGACAAGTACCGGATCCGTATCTACAATTTCAGCGACCGGATGATCAAGCTGGAGTGCAAGACCAAGATCGGCACGCTGATCTCCAAACGCTCCATCAGTATTCCGCGCGACCTGTGCGAGCAGCTGATGACCGGCGACCCCACGGGCCTGGAAACGACGCGGTCAGGCCTTTTGAACGATGTGTACCGCGAGATGACCGTGAATCTGCTGCATCCGGTGGTGCTGGTAGACTACGTTCGCGAGGCTTATCTGCACGACGCGGAGGAAGTGCGAATCACCTTTGACAAGCAGCTGCGCACGGGCCTGCGGAGTACCGATCTGTTCAATCCGTACGTGCCGACCATCCCACCCTTTGATCACGGAGAGATGATCCTGGAGGTCAAGTATAATCGCGTGCTGCCGCCCTACATCCGTGACATTCTCTGCACCTACTGCCCAAACGCGGTGCAGAGCGCCATCAGCAAATATACCTGGTGCCGCCGCTTCGAGGAGCTTGAAGCGTAAAAGCGGCATGAAAAAATCCCAGCCTGCGATTGCAGACTGGGATTTTTGTGTAACTTTAATCAGGGCTTGGCGGCAGTCAGGAAGGAGGACTGCATGTAACCGGTCAGGCCGTTGAACACGATCTTGGTCCAACCACTGGAGGTGGCATAAGCGGTCACCTGAGTGCCGACAGGCAGCACGCCGAGAATGTTGTTGCCCTTCTTGGCGCTGGAGCGGAAGTTGACGCCCTTGCCGTTGGAACTGGTCACATACATGGTGTGCGCACTCTTGTTGTCCTCGGGCTTGGAGGTGCTCAGGTAGCTCTTCACCACATAGCCGGCAGTCTTGCCGTAGGTGACGTAGGCCCAGGTGCCATAATCCTTCAGCATGGAGACCTTGCTGCCGTTCGGGATGGAGCCAATGAGGTTATTGCTCTTGGTGGAGCGGGAAGAGCGGACGTTCAGGCCCAGACCGTTGCTGGTCTTGACATACATCGTCTGCGTCTTGCCGGGCGTGGGCGGAACGGGCGTCGCGGTGACGCTGGGCTTCTTGCCCGGATCGACAGAGGTCAGCAGGCGCAGCAGCACATAGCCGGTGGTCTTGCCGTAGGTGATGCGGGCCCAGGTGGCGTCGGAAGAGAGAACCTTGACCTTGCCGCTGTAGGGCACGTGACCGATCACGTTCAGGGAGCTGACGGTGGGATCGGAATGGACATTGACGCTCTGGCCGGTGGAGGTCTTAGCGTACATGGTGGTTGCAGCGAAGGCCGCGGCGGGTACCAGAGAAACGATCATAACCAGAACGGTCAGAAGGGCGATCAGACGGCTTTTGTTGAACTTGGCGGACATATAAATGGCTCCTTCCACTGAAACAATTCGTACTAATATGTTACTATGTCTTTTGGGGATGTGTCAAGTTAAATGTTTGTTTCATTTTTATGGGAATAGACATGAAAGCGACATATTTTTATCAATTTACAGCAATTTCGCCCCCAAAACATGGGATGAGCCGCGCTCCGAATGAATATACATGATCAGAATGCCGGTCCGGACGGGAGAAACCCTTGCCATACCGGCCAAAATGCGGTACAATATCCGTATTAGGAGGTTCGACCAATGACACGGACACGTATTCTGCGCCTTGACGCGCTTGAACAGGCGATCCATACATCGATTCCGCAGCTGACCGTGCGCCGGAATGAAATGATGGCGGGTTATACGACGCTGCACCTGGGCGGCGAGGCCGATCTGCTGGTGGAGCCATCCAGTCCGGGGCAGATCCGGACGTTGCTTTTGCAGGCAAACGAATATGAAGTGCCGGTCACGTTGATCGGGCATGGCAGCAATCTGCTGGTCAGGGACGGCGGCATACGCGGTCTGGTGATCCGCATTGGCCGCGAAATGAACCAGATCTCGGTGAAGGGCGACACGCTGCGGGCAGAGGCCGGCGCGATGCTGTCCACGCTGGCGATGGCCGCGGCGGAAAATGAGCTGGGTGGATTGACCTTTGCCAGCGGCATTCCCGGCACGGCGGGAGGCGGCGTACTGATGAACGCGGGCGCATACGGCGGCGAGATGAGCCAGGTGGTGACCCGCGTCGAGGGCTTCACCATGACAGGTGAGGAGTTCCAGTATTCAAGACCGGAGCTGGCCTTTGGACATCGCACATCCCGCCTGCAAAGCGAGGACGTGGTGGTGACGCACGTGACCTGTCAGCTTCCGGCGGGGCGCCGCAGCGAGCTGCTGGCCGAGATGGTGGAGCTGAACCGCCGCCGTGCGGAGAAGCAGCCGTTGACCCTGCCCAGCGCAGGCAGCACCTTCAAGCGTCCGGTGGGCGGATATGCGTCCGCGCTGATCGACGAGTGCGGATTGAAGGGCGTGACCATCGGCGGCGCACAGGTGAGCGAGAAGCACGCAGGCTTCCTGGTGAACCGGGGCGGCACTGCGGCTGATTTCCTGGCGCTGATGGCGCATGTGCAGAAGGTGGTTCTGGAGGAAAAGGGCATTCAGCTGGAGCCCGAGGTGCGCATCGTAGGCGAGGATCTGCCTGCGGCGCGTGCATGACGCAGGCATACAAAGGAGAGAGCAGACCGTGAGATTTTTGCTGTTGACAGGCCTGAGCGGCGCCGGCAAGACCAGCGCCATGCGTTTCCTGGAGGACATGGGCGTTTTCTGCGTGGACAACCTTCCGCCGATGATGATGGTCAAGTTCATGGAGGCCTGCGAAACGTCGTCGATGAACTGTCCAATGGTTGCTTTTGCTGTGGACGTGCGCAGCGGTGCGTTCTTTGACGCGCAGGCAGTGTGCCGTCTTTTGATCGAGACGCAGCCCCTGGGCTACAAGCTGGAAACGCTGTTCATGGAGGCCAGCGACGATGTGCTGGTGCGCCGCTTCAAGGAAACGCGGCGTGAGCATCCGCTGGCAGGTGACAACCGGACGCTCACGGACGCGATCACCATGGAGCGCGGCATGCTGCAGCCCCTGCGCGAGGCTGCCAATTATCTGATCGACACCTCCAGCCTGACCAGAAAAGCGCTGAACAAGCAGCTGACAGAGATCGTGCAGAACGTGGGCGTCGCCGAGGTGCCGTTGCGCATTGAGGTCATGTCCTTTGGCTTCAAGCGCGGTCTGCCGCGTCAGGCGGACCTGGTCTACGATGTGCGTTTCCTGCCCAATCCGTTCTACATTCCGGAGCTGTGCCGTCACAGCGGCAAGGATGAGGATGTCCGCCGGTTTGTCATGGATCATCCGGTGACGATGGAGTTTGTGCGTCGGACGGAGGAGCTGCTGGACTTCCTGCTGCCACACTACCGGGAGGAGGGCAAGCGCCGACTGGTGATCGCGGTGGGCTGCACGGGCGGCGCACACCGCAGTGTGGCCATTGCCGAATCGCTGGGCAGCTATCTGTCCATGAAGGGCAACCGTGTGGAGATCACCCATCGCGACCTGGACATTGAGCAGGCACGCTGGGAGAAGTCCGGCGACGGTCAGTAAGCGCGGCGAAGCACTGTGACGGGCGCTGGTCCCGGGAGGAGCACTGTGTCTTTTTCATCAAATGCAAAAGAAGAACTGATCCGCATTCCCATTGAGAAGGAATGCTGCATGCTCAGCGAACTGAGCGCACTGACGCAGACGTCCGGCAGCCTGGGCTTTATGGGCGGCGGTCGATTCAGCGTGACCTATGAGGTGGAAAATGCCGCGCTGGCCAGGCGGATATTCATGCTGCTCAAGCGCAGCATGAACCTGTCGCCGCAGCTGCATTTTATCGAGCATGCCCGCCTGGGCGGCCGCACCAGCTGCGTCCTGACGGTTGAGGGGCAGGATGCGCAGCGGCTGCTGACGAACCTGAACATGATCGAGCAGGACGAGGACGGTCATATTTCTCTGCGCCGCACCACGCCGCGCATTCAGATCACCCGTCAATGCTGCCGAAAATCCTTTCTGCGCGGTGCGTTCCTGGGCGCTGGGTCCATGACCAGCCCGGACAAGAGCTACCACCTGGAGTTTGTGGCGGGCGACGAGAGCCTGTGCCAGAATATTGAACGCAACATGGAGAAATGCGGGCTTCCGGCCCATCATCATGTCCGCAAGGGACAGCTGGTGGTATACCTGAAGGGCGCACAGCAGATTGCTGACGTGCTGGCGCTGATGGGCGCGGCCCAGGCGGTCATGAACCTGGAGAACATTCGCATTACCAAGCAGATCCGCGGCGAGGCCAACCGTGCAAACAACTGCGACGAGCATAATGGCGAGCGGCTGATCAACGCGAGCATGGAGCAGATCCGCGCCATCACCATGCTCAAGGTGGAGCATCGCCTGGATCAGCTGCCCAAGAGCCTGCAGGAGATCGCCCAGCTGCGTCTGGAGCATACAGAGATGTCGCTGACCGAGTTAGGGCAGCTGATGGACCCGCCGGTGGGAAAGAGCGGCATCAACCATCGCATGCGTCGCCTGATGGAAGCGGCGGCCCAGTTGGAAGAAGAACTGAAGCAAAAAAAGGAGGAGCAGCCATGATCAAACGACAGATCGCTCTGTCGGTGGACAGTGCGCTGACGAGAAACCGCGCGGTGCGCCTGGTGCAGGCTGCGAATCTGTTCCAGTCCCGCCTGATGATCGAACAGGGGAGCCGCCTGATCAGCGCGAAGTCGATGCTGGGGCTTCTGTCGCTGAACATGGAACGTCAGGAATCGGTGACGCTGTGCGCAGATGGTCCGGATGAGCAGGAGGCAGTCGAGTGTCTGGCATCGCTGCTGGTTGAATGATGATAATTATGTAAAGAGGGCAGTCCCGACGGACTGTCCTCTTTTCGGTGCGGGAAAAATGTGATATAATATATGTTGAGTAAACAGGAGGTGGACATGCAGATGACAGCAGGGCTCTATCTGGCGGCATTTCTTGCATGCGGCGTATTGATGACAGGATGGCTTTTGCCGCGCCAACGGGTGCTGAACAGGGTGTGGCTCGGATTGAGCCTGGGTCTGCTGCTGATGATGTGGCTGCCGGCGCTGTGGGCATTTGCTTTCCGCTTCGGCCTGACAGCGCATTGGCTGGCGCTGGGAACGGCCGGACTGATGACTGCTGGGGCATGGCTGGCCCGTGACCGCCGCCCGAAGCGCGGCTGGGACGCGGAGGAAACACGTCAGCTGCGTCAGCTTGGCCTGGTCTGCCTGCCGCTGATCGTGCTGTCTGCATGGCTGCAATATACGCATAACATGCGTGTGGATCAGTGGGGCTCGTGGAACGTGGGTCAGAGCACCTATGGCGATCTGCCAATGCACACCGCATTCATCACCGGCCTTCGGAACGCGCAGTTCCCGCCGGATTACCCCTTTTATCCGGGCAATCAGTTGTCGTATCCTTTTCTGATGGATTCACTGTCCACATCGCTGATGATGCTGGGCTTCGCATTGCAGGCGTCGATCATCGTGCCAGGCACGCTGATGATGGCGCTGTGCTTTATGGGCGTGATGCTGCTGGCCCGCGAGATGACGCTGGGCAAAAAGACTATCGTGCTGGCGGCGCTGCTGTTTTTTCTGAACGGCGGCCTTGGCTTCTTCTATGACTTTGATCAGGCGGGCGGCTTTGAGGGCGACGGCACGCTGACGGTCTGGGCAAGGATTCAGGAGATCCTCACCGGCTACTACAAGACGCCCACCAACCAGCCTGATCCCAACAATCTGCGCTGGAGCAACATCATTGCGGACCTGTTTGTGCCGCAGCGCACGCTGCTGGGCGGCTACTGCATGGCAATCCCCTGTTTCTATCTGCTGTATGTCTGCTTTGATCCGGCCAAACGCGATGAGCATTACTCGCCGCGTGCGCTGACGCTGTTGGGCATGTGGGGCGGTCTTTTGCCGCTGATCCATACGCATTCCTTCCTGGCGCTGGGATTGTGCTCCGCCGGTATGCTGGTCTTTGACATGATCCACGACCGGGAGCGTGTTTCACTGCTGCGCCGCTACCTGATCTATGCGGCAATCGCAGTCGGACTGGCGCTGCCGCAGCTGCTGGGCTTCACCTTCCGGCAGACGTTCCAGTCAATGCTGACGGGCGAGGAAGGGCATTCCTTCCTGGTGTTCCAGTTCAACTGGGTCAACAATCCGTCCGGTAATGGCATGCGCGACCTGTATGGCTGGTTCTATGTGAAGAACATCGGACTGCCGTTCGTGCTGCTGATCCTGGCGCTGTTTGAGAAGGACCGGCACATGCGCCGGATCTTTGCGGGCGCTTTTGCCATTATTCTGGCGGCGGAGCTGATCCGCTTCCAGCCCAATGAATATGACAACAACAAGCTGTTTTATCTGGCGTGGATGCTGTGCTGCATGATCGTAGCGGATTACTGCGCCAAGCTCTGGCGGCGTCTGGCCGGACTGCGTGCGCGTCCGGTGATCGCGGCGCTAACGGCGGTCCTGTTCTTCCTCTCGGCGAGTCTTACGCTCTGGCGTGAGTGCGTGTCCGATTATCAGGCATTCGGCAGCGCGGCGGTGGAGGCTGCCAGGTACGCCGAGAGCGAGACAGACCAGGATTCCACATTCCTGTGCGGCACGCAGCATTTGAACCCGATCAGTTCTATTGCAGGCCGCAAAACCGTGTGCGGGCCTGACCTGTGGCTGTACTGGCATGGGTTTACCACCACCGAGCGCAAACTGGATATTTCCCGCTTCTACACCGATCCGCGGGATAACATCGACGTGCTTCAAAAGTACGATGTGGATTACATCTTTGTGTCCAGCTATGAGTTGTCCAGCTACAGCGTGGATTTGAACGCCTTGAACGCGTTGTTTGAGCGGGTCTATGACAATTCCTTTGCGACCATCTGGAAGGTGCCGGAGGGCTGAGATGGAACGATTTTTGAGATACTCGAAGGAGCACAACCGCGATATCCGCCTGATTTGTTTGATGAACGACGGCAAAATGCGGCAGATCAACGCGGTGGTGCTCGACTATGACGCGGAAAAGGTCAAGCTGTACGTGCTGCGTCCGCCGCAGAACGTGACACTGCCGATGGAGAACATTCTCTCGGCTGACTATGCCCGCGGGGACGAGGGCCAGGGCTGAAGCCCGGAAAACGAGCATATGAGTGAAAGAATGAATGTGGTGGAGGAATGCGGCGCGGCGCTGGACGATCTGCGTCCGCTGCTGGCCTCTCATAGGATCAATGCCTTCGGGCAGCTGATGCCGCCTCTGTCAAGGGAAGCGCTGGAGCTATCAAGCAATATCGTGAACGCGACCTACGCGATGGATGTGGAGGCCTGGGTCAACGCGGGCTGGCGGGACGTGACGTTTCAGATGGAGCGCGAGCTGCACACGGGCTTCGGCGAAGTGGCAGAGAACACGTCCATGCGGGGCCGTCTGGCGGCAGAAATGCGCACACGGCTGGCTCAGCTGCGCGGAAGAACGACTGACCCGCTGAGCAGCATGGCAGGCGCCCTGCGCCAGATCAATCACGAGAGCGACACCGGCAAGGCGCTGATCATGCTGCACCCGACCGGCGACGGGCGATATGTCGTGGCCATCAGCTTTATGGGTACGACCGCCAAGCTTTACGACTGGATCTCGAATTTCCGCATGGATGTGCAGGAGGGCATGCACCGCGGCTTTTTGCAGCTGACGCGGCATTTTGAGAGCTATGAGCAAAAGATCACTTTCCCGGATACGGCGCGGGAGTTGGGCCTGGCCAGTTTGACGCTGGCGGACATTGTGGCGGAAGCCTGCCGGGAGGACAGCAGGTTCCTCCTGTGGCTCACCGGCCACAGCCAGGGCGGCGCGCTGGCGCAGGTGTATGTACACCACAAGCTGACGGAGAACGGCGTTCTGCCGCAGAATATCAGCGGTTATTGCTTTGCGTCGCCCAGCGTGGCGGCGGATGGTTTGACGGCGGCGCCCTGGGCGTATCCGGTCTATCTGGTGGAAAACACGGATGATGTGGTCCCACGCTCCGGTGCGCTGTATCATCTGGGCGAGCGCCTGATCTACCGCGCAGATCCGCTCCTGCGCAGCCGCTGCTATGACTGGCCGGTGGATATCCGGTCAGTTCGGGCCCGGTCGATGGTGCGGCCATTCGTTAGGTCCATGACGGATATGCCGCACTTGCTGGAGATCATGACCGCCCTGCTGCGCACGCTGGCAGACAAGCCGCTGGCGGAGGTCATGGAGGTGCTTGGAAACAGCGCTCTGAGCAAAACGCCGATGGTCCACCTGGCCAATGCGGCGGACACGAGCGTCGACGCCATGATGCTGCGCGTGTGTGCGCGGAATGAGCATGCGTATCTGTCACTGACTGGCCGGGAGATGGATCGTCTGCACGTCGCACGCATCGAGGCGGACATGCAAAGCGTGATGCACACGACGGGTGTCAAGGGCTTCATGCAGGCGATGGCGCAGTTGGCCAGCCAGCCGCATTCCTCCAAGCGCAAGGGCAGCGCTGAGTTTGGCGCTTACCCGTACATCGCCATGCGGGGACCGCAGAAGATGATTCATGCGATCTGGCAGGGCGACCCGCCGACGCTGCGCCGCTCCGACGAGCTGGGTGCGGCGCTGGTTGCTGCCCGCCGCACGGCGCCTGAACGCCGCAGCGCACGCAGGCCGCACACACGAACCAAACGATAATCAGGCCCCTTGTCGGCGCACAGCGCTGTGCCGGTGAGGATGGCGTCCGGGGAACAATCCCCGGCGGAGGAAATATGACAGATCTGTTTGAACATAGCGACGCCCCGCTGGCGGACCGCATGCGTCCAAGAACGCTGGACGAGTTCATCGGCCAGCGGCATCTGGTGGGCGAGGGGAGACTGCTGCGCCGTGCCATTGAGGCGGACCGCCTCACCTCGTCGATCTTCTTCGGGCCGCCCGGCTGCGGCAAGACAACGCTGGCGTCCATTATCGCACGCGCGACCAAGGCAAATTTTGTCCAGCTGAACGCTGTGACCAGCGGCGTGTCGGATGTTCGCGAGGTGCTGAAGCAGGCGGAGGAGAGCCGCCGCTACGGTCAGGCGACCTACCTGCTGCTGGACGAGTGTCACCGCTGGAGCAAGGCTCAGAGCGACAGCATCCTGCCGGCCATTGAGCGCGGCATCATCCGTTTTGTTGGATCGACCACCGAGAATCCGATGATTGCCATGACACCGGCTATTGTCAGCCGCTGCC
>R21__coassemble_879_pt1 | contig 22537 bp, 17 predicted proteins | sample R21__metabat2_low_PE_059 | metagenome-assembled genome bin R21
GCAACTATGTCAAGGGTATTTTGCTAAATATGAAATTAGCCTTTCGGACATAGATACGTTATCACAACAAAAGGCAATGGACAAACGAAGAGATCTGATGCACGAGAGTTGAAGAAAGCGGCTGGTGAATAATACACCAACCGCCTTCATATTACCAATAAATAATCTCGTTCCAGATAATCTCCTCGACTTGCACCTTAATGGCAATCATCAACCCATCCCACCGCAGCTGATCCTTCATTTTCAGCTCTTCAGTCACACCAGCCTCGCCATCTGAGGAATCATCGTATCCAGCAGGTGCTGTGCCTGCACATCTGCTGGATCAGGATGATAAAATTACCGATGATGCTATTTATACTACTCTCAAATCAAAACGAACGATCTGCTTGCATCTTTTCCGTCCTGGCGTTGCTTCGCTCCGGTCGACGTACCTCCAGTACGCCTCCCTTCACTCAGCTTAGCCAGAACGAAAAATCTGCGGCGCATCTCTGCTCATTTTGAATTGAGATTAGTATTACAAGAAAATGCCCCTGACACATCGCGCTATGTGTCAGGGGCTCCGGCTATGAGAACTATGAAAGCAATGAACACCTGATGATCAGGGTGAGAAGGAGGTTGCTGATTCCATAGGTCTCAGAGTAAAGGGTCGGAATAAAAGACAGTGATTTGGCTTATTTGCTGCCGTTCTGCTTCATGCAGCCGGACACGACGGTCAGCAACACGGTCAGCACCTGGAACACCATACAAGCCACGCCGGTATAGAAGGCCGACCAGGCAAAGGTATCCAGACTGTTCCAGGTAAACAGACCACCGGCGACTACGGCACGGTCAGCCAGCGTCACCGTTAATGCCACGGCCATCAGGGCCAGGGTCGCAATGCGCAGTGCAGACACCAACAGTTCGTTCATATTCTTCATCTGGGCGAACAGAGCGCCAACGCCGATCACCATCGCTGCTGCCGTGCAGATGATCGCTGTGGTACTGCCTGTGATCGGATAGCCCATGGTCTTGTTGCTTACCAGGAACAGGATCAGAGAGATCAAGGCACTCACCACTGCTGCTGCGAACACATAGAAAGAAGCTTTCTGTTTCTTCAACATATCAATTCTTCTCCTTCTTGCTTTTGATGACGGAAAGGGTGTACATGGCGGCAGAGATCACAAACAGCAGGCTGGTTACGGAGATCGCTGCGGTATAAGCCACACGCCACCAGGTGGTCAGGGACTTATAGGAGGTGGATGCGTTAAAGGCATTCATCAGGTTAGTCTGGCAGAAAGCCCAAATGGTGTTATGGGCAGCTTCCTTCAGAGCGGTCAGGATATTGGCGTCACCGGAGAACATGGCTACGGAGATGGCTTCACCGTCATTGGTATGGTTCGGGAAACCGGACTCAGCGAAACGACCGCGCAGGTCATAGCCGGTCGCGCCAGCATTGACCACGCTGGCAAACAGGTCCGTATCATCGCCGATATCCGTCACGATGTAGCCCTGGAAGCCCCATTCGTTCTTAGCGATGTCCTTGATTAGCCCTCGGCTGGCAGTGCACTCCACAGCACCGATCTTGCTGAAGGAGGTCATCATACCGCGCATACCGAAATCATGGTCGGCGTTGCCGGTCCAGTAATCCGGAGCATGGTCATTGTACTTGTTGGCCTCCATGGGGATCTGGAAGGCACGCAGCTCAATCTCACGAGCACGCTGTTCGGTCATGAAAGGTGCGATACCGCCGCGGTTGGTTTCCTGGTCGTTAAAGGCGAAGTGCTTGGGCGAAGCCAGCAGACCATACTTGAATGCGCCGATGGCAAACTCCATACCCACGCAGCCGGTCAGCACAGGATCCTCGGAGTAATAGTCGCCGCTGCGGCCATTGTAGGGAGAACGATGGGTATTCAGACCGGGGCCCCACAGGATGGGCAGACCAACGATCAGGGCCTGCAGACCGACCTCTTCGCCCATGCGGAATTGCAGATCCGGGTCAAAGGAAGCAGCAATGGTAGGAGCAGTGGCATAGATCTCCAGGTAGTAGTGGTAGTTGTTGTCGTTCTCCTCGACCTTCCAGGGAGACTGCACGCGGGAATCGCCGATCTCGGACTGCATACCGTTGCCGGAGTTCTCGGTGAACATACCGCGGACAAAGCCGATGGAGGGAATATCACGGAACTCATTGCCGCCGTAAGCCACCAGACCCATGCATTCTTCAATGGTCATCTGGTCGATCAGGTCCTTCCAGGCCGGATCGTCATACTCCGTGAAGGCCAGGTCATAGAACTTCAGACCGTTCTTCGCGCCGAAGACGATCTTGGAGGTATCGTCGTTCTTCTTCACTTCGTAATACTGACCGTTCAGATCAGCCAGCATAGAAGCGGGAGCCTTCATGTTCTTGTATTCCACAGGCCAGGTGCCGGACCAGTCGCTGCGGGACAGCTGCGTCACCTTGCCGGGCTCATAGTAGTTCCAGTCTGCATATTCGAGGTGGTTGGACACACTGACATTGCTCTTGGTCACAGCAAAGGTGATATCGTCCACTCCGCCATTGACGCCTGCGTAGTGATACTGATACACAGCCTTCACATTGCCGTCAGCATCCATCAGGCCGTTGCTGTTGGCCACTGTCTTGCCTTGCTTGGTCAGGATATTGTTCAGGGCAGCATGCACATTGCCGGCCACGGTGAAGTAATACTCACCAGCATCCAGGATCCAGGTGCCCTGCGTACCGTCCGCATTCTTGTGGTTCATGTCGTAGCTGGCCACATCCTGCATATCCACATGGATGACCTTGGTTTCGGAAGCACCGGGAGCAATCACACCGGTGATACCATAGGCAGCCAGCTGCACAGCCGACTTCTCCACACCGCCCTGAATGTAGGGGGCCTGCGCATACAGCTGAATGTTGGACTTACCGGCCACCTTGCCGGTGTTGGTCACCTTCACGGTGAAATCCATGGTGAAGTTATGACCGGCGCGGTTGATGACAGGCTCGCCGACCAGTTCCTGGGTGAAGGTGGTATAGCTCAGGCCATAGCCGAAGGGATAGACCACTTCTTCGTTGTAGCGCCAGTTGCCAGTGGAGGCAACCGCACCGACCTTGCTGTCAGCATTGCCCTGGCCGAACACCACGTCATTGTAGCGGGTTTCATAATAGCGGTAACCAACGTAGATGCTTTCGGGCTCGATCACATAAGCCTTGCTGGACTTACGGATGATCGACTGGGTAGGATCTTCGCTGGTGTCAAAGTTTTCAAAGGTATAGTCGCCAAAGTTGGTCATGGCAGGCGCAGAGAGATTCTTGGCCACATAGGTATCCGGCAGGCCGGCGGAAGGATTGACCTTACCGGTCAGCACGTCCACAACGCCCAGCATGCCGAATGCGCCGGGATGGCCGATCCACACGATGGCGTCGATCTTCTCGTTATCCTGCAATTCCTTGATCTCCATCGTATTGGCGCAGTTCACCAGTACGATGACCTTCTCAAAGTTTTCAGTCGCCATGCGGATGATGTCTCGTTCGTTGGTGGTCAGCTCCAACGGTTCGCTGTTGCCACGGCCTTCGACTACGCCGCCGACCTGATAGTCGCCGTTCTCACTGCTGGGACGGCCCACCACGACGATGGCAGCATCCTGATATTGGGCAAAGCTCTCCTCGAAATCAGGCTTGTAGCCTTCCAGTTCCTGGATGGAAGGATCATCGAAGTGGCTGTCGTGGTTCAGGAAGCCCATCATGGCAGGAATATAGTTGTAGGCAGCATAACCGGTGAACTGCTTGTTATATTCCAGATAGGCGGCGATGGGCGTAGGATTGACCTTCATATTGCCGCCATCAAAGGTGAAGGTTTCCAGCGTGGAATAATCCGGCTTGATGTTGTTGCGCCATACATTGCGGTCAGGATCGCTGAAATCGGCCTGGTTCTTGCTCAGCGCATCCTCCAGCGTGATCACCGGGCCCACGATGGGCATGCCCTGGCCGGATGCCAGGATGGGATAGGTACCGCGCATACCCAGCAGCGTGATGCTGCTGCCCTCCTTCAAAGGCAGCACATCGTTGTTGTTCTTCAGCAGCACGGTGCCGGAAGCAGCCAGTTCGCGGCCAAAGCTGATGAAATGATCGATGGTCTTGTGCGTATCCAGATGACCGTTGGCCTTCAGCAGCTCCGCAGGCGGCGTGAAGGCTGACCAGGTCTGGCCGTCCTCGGCGGTAACGACCATCTGGCTCTTGGTGCCCAGCGTTTCGTCCACCTGGGCGCGGAATGTTTCCAGCATCGTACCCAGAATCGCTGAAACAGCGACCAGGAATGCCGTAACAAACGTGAGTACCCTGTACAACCCTGTTTTTTTGACCATGAAAACCATCCTTTCTCCCGCGATCTATGCGGGCGCTGGCAAAAGCATACCATTACCTACAAAAAAACAGACCCGATACAGCATATCAGGTCCATTTTTCAGCATATGTGGCTATTTACTGCTTAGCGTCAGCCCGCTTCCTTTGCATGATCCACAAACAGCACGATTGACAGCACAAACAGATCATCCTTCAGGCGGACATTGATCGAGCCATGGTACTTCTCCGCCAGGGTCTTCATGCTCTTCATACCGAATCCATGAAAACCTTCCTCCTCCTTCTTGGAGGTCATGGGCAAGCCCTGGAAAAAACGTGGTTTTTCCTCATAGTAATTCGTCACCATGATCGTCCGCATATCGCCTTTGCATTCGGTCACGATGTCGATCACTTTTTTCTGAGGATCGTTCACTTTGCGCACGGCTTCGATTGCGTTGTCAATCGCATTGCCGAAGAGGGAGTATGCCTCCGTTGTGCTCATGAAGGAAAAATCTGCACCATTGCCCGTATAGGTCAGCATGATCCCTTCAGCATTGCAGATGAGGCTGCGCTGGGTCAGCAGCACATCCAGCGCTTCATGACCTGCCTTGATCCTGCTGCCATAGATGCCCACGGCTTCTTCGATGGAGTGAATGTCCTCTGTACTCAACATGGCATTGATCTCCGACAGGCGATGCTTCAAATCGTGATGCTTGATGTTCATGGTCTCAATGGTCTTTTTGTTCAGCTCGTATTGGCGATGATCCTCCCGCCACAGCATATGGATCGTATCGTTTTCCACCTTCAGATTCATTTCGTGAAACAGGATCAGCTGCACCGTCAAGGCCATGATACAGCATGCCACCGCATACAGGCTAACGGTCACAGAGGCATTTTCGCCAAGTGCATCAGCAATGCGTGTAAAACCGATGGTGGTCAGCAAGATGCTGAAAAAGATCAGCGTGAGGCGACGGTCGGTCTGACGGAAGCATTGATTTCGGGCCGAATATACGCCGATCGTCACCGCCCATAACAAGTAAAGCGGCGGAAAAAACACATACTCCATCGCTTCCCAGCGCGGTAGTCCCCATAACGATTGCTGCATAACCGGCGTGGTCATTGCCAATATCTTTACCATATGGAAGGTCATGTGCTCCAGTGCATATCCAGCAGCACAAGCGGCTGCCACTGTACGCAGCGGCAACCTGAAGCAAAAAAACATGGACCCTATTGATACAAAAAATACCAGGATTAACCGAAAAAACTGTAAAGCTGGCACCGGCACACCAGGTATCATGAAGATGAACAGATATGATGCCAATGTGGTGATCAATGTGCCTCCTAAAAGTCGGAAAGCAAACCCGTTCCTTTTTTCACAAGGCAGCAGAAAGATCAGTTCTGCCAGCAATATTTCAAAAGCAAAAATGATACGATGTGTTAAACTCATGGATTCATCCCTCCCAAGAAGTCCAGGACCGCATTCATGAATTCTGTTTTCATTTTTCTTGAAATGTAAATGACCGTTCCACCCACTGTCACTGAATCACGGGATACGGCTTCGATATACTTCATATTGATCAAAAAGCTTTGATTACATTGAACAAAATGGCTGCTGTTGATCCTTTTCTGAGCCAACTTGAGCGTAGTATACTCCTTATAGTCCCCCTGCGTTGTATGGAAAATCACATAATGCCCGTCGACTTCAAGAAACATGATTTGATACATATGGACCAGAAATATAGTACCGTCCATCTTGATCTGGATGGCATTATCATTTTTCTTTGCTGTTCTGGAAATCGCCCGTTTGATCTTGATGGCAAAGCTGTAGCGATTCACTGGCTTCAGAATAAAGTCGATTGCATTTACCTCATACCCCGAAATCGCATACTGCGCCATATTGGTCACAAAAATAAGAGTCGCGGATTGGTCGACCTTTCTCAGCGCTTTTGCTGTTTCGATACCATTCAGGTTTGGCATATCAATATCCATCAGCACAAGATCGTAATCCTTCATCCCTCTCATGACAAATGCCATGCCGGATGAATATTGCTCGATATCAAATTGTGTCTGATCTTCCTGCGCGATCTCTTCCAGGTATACTTTGATTCTATCTCTTTCGGTTGGCTCGTCTTCAACAATCGCTATGCGAATCAAAACCATCACTCCCGATTATTGCTGTCATATCGGCAATACCGATTCAGGCTAAATCAAGGCTGTTTACAATCATATGGTACAACCAACTGTTGAGACCAATCACCTTATCTGCGTCGCCATTGGTACAATCAACCTCCGTAATCATTTCATCAAGCGGGACATTGGCATAGTATCATACGCCTATAATCCTCTATAAGACATACTGCCCTTTTTTGTTATGATATCTTCAGTATTCGGGCAAAGGTTTCAATAGATGATTTCGGCATTTTCAACTGGCCTCCTGCAAGATCTTCCATTTTTAACTTTTTGTGTGAAATCAATCGATAGTCGCTTTGTACTATTACTGCATGGGTGGTGTGGAAGATACAACGCCCTATGATGTATTCCTGGATTTTGAACAGAAGCAGGCGAATAACAAGCATTTCTCTATCGGACTTAACCGATCGGTCAATAATGTTTTTGTGTGTGCGAGCGATAATATTCATCAGGATAAAGTGTCTCGCTTCTTCTTTTATAACGCATTTGTTGATGGTTTGTTTCAGTAATTCGTGTTCACCAGTATACTGTACACGGCACCAAGGTCGATATGTATGTACATCAATGTTATAAAACTTATGTGGGTAAAGCCTGCAAAACCGTAAACGGAAGCCGCAGCCTTGAAAAAGACCGCGGCTTTTGATATGGGGTATCCAGGCAAAAGTAACTTTTCTTTTGATTGTGTTGAAAAAGCCCTTGACAAAAGAGCTTCCAATCCCTGAACAATCGGCCTTTTGCGTGCGTGTCGCGCGTGTCCGCAACATTGGAGTTAGTGGAACTGTATTTACCATTCAGGCTAAGGCACAGTAACTTCAGCGCTTCGGCAGCAGCCAAGCTGCATGCAAAAAGCGATTGCTCAAGGGTTGGGCCCCTGAGCAATCGCTTTTTGCAAACCTAAGTCAAGCCGCGGCACAGAATGGGTCAAGGGCCTTTGGCCCTTGTGGGGTCCAGGGGCAAAGACCATGGTCGCGCCACAGCGCGAAACCTTCGGGTCTCCAGAGGGCAGCAATGCGGCCCTTTGGCAGGGTCCAGGGGCAGCGCCCCTGGATTCCCGCAATTTTTCTTTCGTCTCTTGCATTTTTCTACACACACCTTTATAATAAGAAGAGGTAACTGTGATAGAAAGGGAGGTGGAAGCATGGGCGGCACATCGGAATATGTGATCGAGATGCTTCATATCACCAAGGAATTCCCGGGCATCAAGGCCAATGACGATATTACGCTACAGCTGCGCAAGGGCGAGATCCACGCGCTGCTGGGCGAGAACGGCGCCGGCAAGTCAACGCTGATGAGCGTACTGTTCGGTCTGTATCAGCCGGAGCAGGGCGTCATCAAGAAGGACGGCGTGGAGGTCAAGATCAATAACCCCAACGACGCCACGGCCCTGCACATCGGCATGGTTCACCAGCACTTCAAGCTGATCGACGTGTTTACGGTGCTGGACAACATCATTCTGGGCGCGGAGGAGACGAAGATGGGCTTTGTGCAGCGGCGCAATGCCCGCAGGAAGATCCAGCAGCTCTCCGAGACCTACGGTCTCAAAATCGACTTGGACGCCAAGATCGAGGACATCACCGTCGGCATGCAGCAGCGCGTCGAGATTTTGAAGATGCTCTATCGTGACAACGAGGTGCTGATCTTCGACGAGCCCACCGCCGTGCTGACGCCCCAGGAGATCGAGGAACTCATGCAGATCATGCGCGGTCTGGCCGCCGAGGGCAAGAGCATCCTGTTCATCTCCCACAAGCTCAACGAGATCATGGAGGTCTCTGACCGCGTGTCCGTGCTGCGCAAGGGCAAGTACATCGGCACGGTCAACACCGCCGAGACCACCAAGGAAGAGCTGAGCCGCATGATGGTCGGTCGCCCTGTCCAGTTGGTCGTCGATAAGGTGCCCGCCAACCCCGGCGACGCTGTCCTCACGGTCCGCGACCTGCATGTTGCCTCCAAGCTCTATAAGCACGACGCCGTGAAGGGTGTGTCCTTCCAGGCACGCCGCGGCGAGATCGTCTGCATTGCCGGTATCGACGGCAACGGCCAGAGCGAGCTGGTCTATGCGCTGTCCGGCCTGGAAAAGCCAAGCCAGGGCAAGATCGACCTGCTGGGCCGCGACATCACCAATGCGCCCATCCGCGACCGCAGCGCCGCAGGCATGAGCCACATCCCGGAGGACCGCCACAAGCACGGCCTTGTTCTGGATTACACGCTCGAACAGAACATGGTGCTGCAGCGCTACCTGGAGCCAGAGTTCCAGGCGGGCGGCTTCATCAAGTTCGGCGCGGTGCGCGAGTATGCCAACCGCCTGATCGAGCAGTATGATGTGCGCTCAGGCCAGGGCCCGGTGACCGTCGCCCGTTCCATGTCCGGCGGCAATCAGCAGAAGGCCATCGTCGCCCGCGAGATCGACCGCGATCTGCCGCTGATCATTGCCGTTCAGCCCACCCGCGGCCTGGACGTCGGCGCCATCGAGTACATTCATAAGCAGCTGGTCGCCCAGCGCGACGCCGGGAAGGCTGTGCTGCTGGTTTCACTGGAGCTGGACGAGGTCATGAACCTGTCCGACCGCATCCTCGTGATGTACGAGGGCGAGATCGTCGGCGAGCTTGATCCCAAACAGACCACCGTCGAGGAGCTGGGCCTGTACATGGCCGGCGCCAAGCGTCAGGAGGTGCGCGCATGAAAAAGGAATCCATCTGGCAGAAGGCGGGCACCCGGACGGTCATCGCTTCGCTGCTTTCCATCCTGATCGGCATGCTGGCCGGCGGCGTGATCATCCTGATCGTCGGCTTGATTACCCCTGAGCTGGGCATCAAGGGCGTGTGGGAAGGCATTCGCCTGGTCATTGCCGGTCTGTTCAGCACGGGCCGCAATGCTTCCGGCAGCCTGAGCTTCGGCTTTAATGCTGTCAACTTCGGCAATATGCTGTTCCGCGCCATGCCCCTCGTCATGACGGGTCTGTCCGTGGCGCTGAGCCAGAAGGCTGGCTTGTTCAACATCGGTGCGCCCGGTCAGTACCTGATGGGTCTGACCGCGACGCTGTTCATTGCGCTGGGCATCCCCTCCGATGCGGTGCCGCCCCAGATCATCTGGGTGCTGGCCTTCGTGGGCGGCATGCTGGCTGGCGCGGCCTGGGGCGCGATCCCCGGTCTTTTGAAGGCCATGCTCAACATCAACGAGGTGCTGGCCTGCATCATGACCAACTGGATCGCGGCCAACGCCGTCACCTGGATGTTCGATGCCTCCAACCTGAAAAACGCGGTGGAGGGCAACAAGCTTTCCTATATCTACAAGACCAGCTTCAATAATGTTGCGACATCGAAGATGGGTCTGGACAAGGTGTTCGCAGGCTCGCAGGTCAACGGCGGCATTATCGTGGCCATCGTGATCGCAGTGCTGGTGTATATCCTCCTGTCCCGCACGACCATGGGCTATGAGATCAAGGCCTGCGGCATGAACCGCTATGCGGCCCGCTACGCCGGCATTGAGGACAAGAAGACCATCGTGCTGACCATGGCGCTGGCGGGTGCCCTGGCTGCGGCCGGCGGTGCGCTGTACTATCTGTCCGGCAACACCGAGTTCTACTGGTCCACCTACCAGTCCCTGCCCTCCGAGGGCTTCAACGGCATTCCTGTCGCCCTGCTGGCGGCCAATAACCCGCTGGGCGTCATCTTCGCCGCCATGTTCATGTCCATGCTGAACATCTGCGGTCAGCAGCTGAAGGGCCTCACTGCGTACAACGAGTACATCACTGACGTTATCATCGCTGTGATCGTGTACCTGGCTGCCTTCTCGCTGGTGATCAAGCTGTGGCTCGGCAAGCTGGGCAAGAAGAAGGCAGCGGAGACCGTTGCCAAGGACAACACCCCCGCTTCTGCGGGCGGCGCTGGAAAGAAGGTGGCTGGTTAATGTCGTTCCTGATTCGTCAGACACTGATCTATGCCGTCCCGCTGATGCTGGTCGCCCTGGCCGGTGTGTTTGCGGAGCGCAGCGGTATCATCAACCTGGCTCTGGAAGGTATCATGATCTTCGGCGCCTTCATGGGCGTCATGTTCGTCCGCGTCGGCCAGATGTGGGGCTGGACCCAGGCTGCCAAGGCGGCCACCGACTGGGTGGGCCTGCAGGGCTTTGCCTTGCTTGCGATGCTGTTTACAGCGGCGTGCGGCGCACTATTCGCCATGCTGCTGGCCTTCGCTGCCATCAACCTGAAGGCGGACCAGACCATCGGCGGCACGGCCCTGAACCTGCTGGCGCCTGCCCTGGTGCTGTTCCTGATCCGACTGATCGCCAACCAGAACACCCTGCAAATTGACGGCGACGCTGCCAGCTGGTTCATGTGGAAGAAGGCCATGTTCGGCTATGGCCGCATGGAGGAAATGAACTGGTGGGGCGAGACCTTCGTGAACAAGGTCTACCCGGCGACCTATGTGTGCATCCTGGTGTTCATCGTGATGGCTGTGATCCTGTACAAGACGCGCTTCGGCCTGCGCCTGCGCTCCTGCGGTGAGAATCCGCAGGCGGCGGACTCCCTGGGCATCAACGTGGTCAAGATGCGCTATGCGGGCACCATCATCTCCGGCGCGCTGGCCGGTATGGGCGGCTTCGTGTATGTGATGACCACCGCCAACTGCACCTCCAACGGCGACGTGGCCGGCTTCGGCTTCCTGGCCCTGGCGGTCATGATCTTCGGCAACTGGAAGCCGCTGAACATTGCCGGTGCGGCCTTGCTGTTTGGCCTGTTCAAGTGCGTGGCGGCCAGCTACACCACCCTGGACATCAACGGCGACGGCGTGTACATGCTCAAGGATCTGGGCATCAACGCCAACTTCTACCGCATGCTGCCCTACGTCGTGACCCTGATCGTGCTTGCCTTCACCTCCAAGAGCTCCCGTGCTCCCAAGGCGGAGGGCATCCCCTATGACAAGGGAAGCAGATAAGTTTCGCTTCGGACGGCTCCTCGAAAGAGGGGCCGTTTTTGTGTGATCCGGTGTCTGTGATGCATGAAATGGTGCAGAAAATCACAGGCGGCAGCCAGACGGAAAATCCCCTGCGGCGGGCCTTTGTGCCTCCTGTCCGAAACCCAACCACATTCGACAAAACACAAACAAACTTGGCAAAAGGTCCTTGAATAGTTCGCAAAATGCCTTGACATACGCATATGTTTACGGTAAAATGAAGCGTAATGTTCGGAAGGATGGTGACCGTCATGACGTGGACGATGTCTCGTTTTTCTGCGGTGAAGTGCGGTCATTATCAGTTTTTTTGCGGGACAATTGAGAGCGTGACATGACAGGATCATGTCAGGCTCTTTTCTTCTCCCGGGAGTCGTGAAAGGAAGGTATGTCCGTTATGAAGAAGGTTGCAGTGATCATGGGCAGCGACAGCGATCTGCCGGTGCTGAAGGGCGCGTTCGATCAGCTGAAGGCGCTGGAGATCCCCTTTGAGGCGCATGTTTATTCCGCGCATCGCACGCCCGTGGAGGCGGCGGCCTTTGCCTCCTCCGCCCGCGAGAACGGTTTTGGCGTGATGATCGCTGCGGCCGGCAAGGCGGCGCATCTGGCTGGCGCCATCGCCGCACAGACCACCCTGCCCGTCATCGGTATTCCGGTGAAGAGCTCCACTCTGGACGGCCTGGACGCTCTGCTGTCCACGGTGCAGATGCCCAGCGGCATGCCCGTGGCGACTGTCGCCATCGACGGTGCGGCCAACGCTGCGCTGCTGGCGGCCCAGATCCTGGCGGTGGAGGACGCCGCACTGACGGACAAGCTGAACGCCATGCGCAAGGCCCAGCACGACAAGGTGATCGAGAAGGATCAAGCGCTGTGCATTGACTAAGCAAAAACACGAACGATCGACAGCGAGAGGGTAGGAAGATTATGCAGAAGCTCGATCAGCTCCACACGTTCGAGGGCAAGGCCGTCTTTGCGACGGAGGTGCCGAATCTCGTGATTGTGGAATACCGCGACACGGCCACCGCTTTCGGCGGTCTGAAGCGCGGAAGGATCAATGGCAAGGGCATTATCAACAACCGGATGACCAATTTCCTGATGCGTCTCCTGGAGCAAAGCGGCGAGCCCACCTGCTATATGGGGGAGATCAACGAGCGCGAGTCGCTGATGAAGCGCGTGGACATGATCCCCGTCGAGGTGATCGTGCGCAATGTGGTGGCTGGCAGCCTCAGCGAACGCCTGGGGCTGGGCGAGGGCATGATCCTTACGGAGCCCGTGGTCGAGCTGTGGTACAAGAACAACGAGCTGGAGGAGACCATGGTCAACGAGACGCATGTCCGTGCCATGGGCTGGACCGATCTGGACACGGTGACGGAGATGCAGCGGCGTGCGCTTCATATCAATGAGGTGCTGCGCGGCTTCCTGAAGGCACGCAAGGTGGAACTGATCGACATGAAGGTCGAGTTCGGCTACACGGCGGATGGCCGTCTGCTGGTGACGGACGAGCTGGACCCCGATACCTGCCGCTTCTGGGACAGCGACACCCACGAGCACCTGGATATCGACCGCTTCCGCAGGTCCATCGGCGGTGCGGAGGAAGCCTACCAGGAGATCTGGAAGCGCCTGAACGAAGGCTGAGAATCGCAGCGCGAAACGTCCGTGACAGCAGGAAAGCGCACGGATGAACGCGAAATGTAATATATTGGCGGATCGTCTGCCGCAGTGGCGGCGTTTCGCCGGAATGCAAACAATCGAATTGGTGCGGCGGCTGAAAGCACGTCCAATGTGCCGGAAAAAACGGCCGCCCGTGACATAAGGAGGAACACCCCATGAAGAGTGAAAGCGCAAGCTATAAGGCAGCCGGCGTCGATATCGTCGCCGGTTACAAGTCTGTTGAATTGATGAAGTCCCACGTGGCCCGCACGATGAATGCAGGCGTGCTGGACGGTATCGGCGGCTTCGGCGGCCTGTTCATGCCCGACATCAAGGGCATGGAGGAACCCGTGCTGGTGAGCGGCACCGACGGCGTCGGCACCAAGCTCAAAATTGCCATGCTGCTGGACAAGCATGATACCATCGGCATTGACTGCGTGGCCATGTGTGTCAACGACGTCATCTGCTGCGGCGCCAAGCCCCTGTTCTTCCTGGACTACATTGCCTGCGGCAAGAATGTGCCCGAGAAGATCGCGGCCATCGTCGGCGGCGTAGCCGAGGGCTGCGTGCAGGCCGAGAGCGCCCTGGTCGGCGGCGAGACCGCTGAGCATCCCGGCATGATGCCCGACGACGAGTACGACCTGGCTGGCTTCTCCGTCGGCATTGTGGACAAGAAGAAGATCCTTGACCGCAACGAGATGGTGCCCGGCGACGTGATGATCGCCCTGCCCTCCACCGGCGTCCATTCCAATGGCTTCTCCCTGGTGCGCAAGGTGTTCCACATCGGCGAGGGCGGCAACAACCAGCGCTTTGCCGAGCTGGAGCAGCCCCTGTGGGAGACGCTACTGACCCCCACCAAGATCTACGTGAAGCCCGTCAACGCCCTGCTGAAGGAGATCCGTCCCCGTTCCATCTCCCACATCACCGGCGGCGGCTTCTATGAGAATATCCCGCGTGCGCTGCCCGAAAACTGCGTGGCGAAGATCGAGAAGGCGGCTGTCAAGGTGCCCCCGATCTTCAATATCATCCAGAAGATGGGCAAGATCCCCGAACGCGACATGTTCAACACCTACAACATGGGCGTGGGCATGTGCGTGACCGTGGCCAAGACCGACGCGGACAAGGCCCTCGAGATCCTGCGTGCCAACGGCGAGCCCGGCGCTTATATCCTGGGTGAGATCGTGGCCGGTGAAAAGGGCGTGGAACTGTGGTAAGAGTTGCTGTTCTGGTTTCCGGCGGCGGCACCAATCTGCAGGCCATCATCGACGCCAAGGCGGCAGGCAAGATCCCGGACGCCGAGTTGGCGCTGGTGATCGCCAGCCGCGCCGATGCCTATGCGCTGACCCGTGCGGCCAATGCGGGCATTCCCAGCGAGGTTTGCCACAAGGAAAAGGGCCAGGCCATTGAGAGCTACGGCGAGCAGCTGATGGATGTGCTCCAGGCACATCAAATTGACATGATCGTGCTGGCCGGTTTCCTGACCATCCTGCCTGAAAATGTCATCAAGGCCTATGACCACCGCATCCTGAACATTCATCCCAGTTTGATTCCGTCCTTCTGTGGCAAGGGCTTCTATGGCCTGAAGGTGCATGAGGCGGCGCTGGCCAAGGGCGTGAAGGTGACGGGCGCGACTGTGCATTTTGTGAACGAGATTCCCGACGGCGGCGACATCATCGCCCAGAAGGCAGTCTATATCGAGCCCGGCGATACCCCAGAGGTGCTGCAGCGCCGCGTGATGGAGCAGGCCGAATGGATCCTGCTGCCCCAGGCGGTGGAGGATGTGGCGAAGAGCCTCGCCAAGTAAAAGGAGGAACTATCATGGAACTGCTTGATCTGAACGAGGTCCTCGGCAACAACGAGTACCCTGGCCGCGGCATTGTGCTGGGCATTGATGAGGCCGGTGAGAACGCGGTCATCGCGTATTTCATCATGGGCCGCTCCGTCAACAGCCGCAACCGCATCTTCGAGGAGACCGATGAGGGCATCATCACCAAGGCCTTCGACGAGAGCAAGATGGTCGATCCGCATCTGATTATCTACGCGCCTGTCCGTGCCCTGGACGCCAAGACCACCATCGTGACCAACGGCGACCAGACCGATACCATCGTTGACTTCATGCGTGCAGGCAAGACCTTTGAGGACGCCCTGCGCACCCGCACCTTCGAGGATGACCAGCCCAACTGCACCCCCCGCATCAGCGGCATGGTGACCGTTGACGGCGGCAAGGCGGAGTACCGCCTGTCCATCCTCAAGAGCGACGCCAACGACGACACCAGCGTGCAGCGCTTCTTCTACGATTATCCCCAGCCCAAGGCCGGCGTGGGCCACTTCATCCACACCTACCAGGGCAACGGCAGCCCGCTTCCTTCCTTCGAGGGTGAGCCCGAGAAGGTGACGATCCAGGGCGACATCGAGACTTTTGCGCTCAATACCTGGATGAACCTGGATGACGACAACAAGGTGTCCCTGTATGTGAGCTTCATCAGCCTGGCTGACGGCTCCACCGACACCATCATCATCAACAAGCACGAGCAGGAAGAGATCGATGGTGAGGTTGAGGAATAATGCTGCGTCACATTGAACTGCCTGCCATCACGGTGATTGGCAAAGAGGGAAGCACCACGGAAGGAAAAGACATGGTGGCCCGCCTCTGGAACGAAGCAAACGAGCATTTCCCGGAGATCGCGCCGCTGACCCGCAAGAATTTGCAGGGCCAGCTGGTGGGCATCTGGGGCGCGATGAGCGACATGAGCCGTTCCTTTGCGCCTTGGGAGGACAATTTCAGCAAGGGCCTGTACCTGGCCGGCGCCGACTGCAAGCCGGACAGCGAAGTGCCCGAAGGCTGGACCAAGTGGGTCCTGCCTGCCTCCGAATATGTGTATGTGCCCAACGACAACGAGGATTCCTTCGTCAACGGCCTGCTGCTGATGGCGCAGGAGGACCTCAAGCTGGTCGGCGCGGCGTATGATTTCACCGATCCCGCGACCGGCAAGATGTATATCTATTACCCCATCCGCCGACTGTAAGGAGGAACCCCCATGGCTAATGAAATCGCCCTGAAGTATGGCTGCAATCCCAACCAGAAGCCTTCCCGCATTTTTGTGGAGAACGGCGAGCTGCCGGTGACGGTCATCAACGGCAAGCCCGGCTATATCAACTTCCTGGACGCGCTGAACGGCTGGCAGCTGGTCAGCGAACTGAAGCGTGCCACCGGCCTGCCCGCCGCCGCTTCCTTCAAGCATGTGAGCCCTGCGGGCGCCGCGGTCGGCCTCCCTCTGGACGAGACCCTGCGCAAGATCTATTTCGTGAAGGACGAGGCTGGTGAGCTGTCTCCTCTGGCCTGCGCCTATGCCCGCGCCCGCGGCGCGGACCGCATGTCCTCCTTCGGTGACTGGATCGCGCTGAGCGATGTGTGCGACAAGCCCACCGCCATGCTGATCAAGCCCGAGGTGTCCGACGGCATTATCGCTCCCGGCTACACCGAGGAAGCGTTGCAGATCCTGATGGCCAAGAAGAAGGGCGGCTACAACATCGTGCAGATCGACCCTGCCTACAAGCCCGAACCCATCGAGCGCAAGCAGGTGTTCGGCGTGACCTTCGAGCAGGGCCGCAATGAGTTCGTCATCGACGAGCAGCTGATCACCGGCGACCTGGTGACCGACAACAAGGAGCTGACCGAGGATGCCATCCGCGACATGATCATCTCCCTGATCGTTTTGAAGTACACCCAGTCCAACTCCGTGTGCTATGTCAAGGGCGGCCAGGCCATCGGCATCGGCGCGGGCCAGCAGAGCCGCATCCATTGCACCCGTTTGGCCGGTCAGAAGGCGGACAACTGGCTGCTGCGCCAGCATCCCCGCGTGCTGAATCTGCCCTTCGTGGAGAAGATCGCCCGTCCCGACCGCGACAACACCATCGACGTGTTCATCTCCGATGATCCCGATGAAGTGCTGGCCGAGGGCACCTGGCAGCGCTTCTTCACCGAGAAGCCTGAACCCCTGACCCGTGAGGAGAAGCGTGCTTGGCTGGATCAGCAGACCGGCGTGACCCTGGGCAGCGACGCCTTCTTCCCCTTCGGCGACAACATCGAGCGTGCGCACCGCAGCGGCGTGCAGTACGTGGCCCAGCCCGGTGGTTCCATCCGTGACGACAACGTCATCGAGGTATGCAACAAGTACGGCATGGTCATGAGCTTCACCCACATGCGTCTGTTCCACCACTAAGAAACAAGCCCCCGAAGCCGCCCGAAAGGGCAGGCAAGGCTGAGGGGGCCTTTTGCGCGGAATGGGGAGATTGATTTTCCCGCATCTGCGCGATCATCATACACTGTGATTGCCCATAAGGAGGCATGATTTATGAAGGTTTTGATCGTAGGCGGCGGCGGACGCGAGCATGCCATCGCCAAGAAGATTGCGGAAAATCCCAATGTGGAAAAGATGTACGCGGCACCCGGCAACGGCGGTATGGCGTCCATCTGCGAGCTGGTGCCGCTGAAGGCGACCGACGTGGCCGGCGTGGTGGACTTTGCCAAGGAGAATGCCATTGACTTTGTGGTGGTCGCGCCTGACGATCCGCTGTGCCTGGGCATGGTGGACGCCCTGGCCGAGGTGGGCATCCCTGCCTTTGGCCCGAAGAAGGACGCTGCCATCATTGAGGGCAGCAAGGTATTCTCCAAGAATCTGATGCAGAAGTACGGCATCCCCACGGCTGCCTATGATACCTTCTCCACCTATTCCAGCGCCGTGTATCATATTCTGACCGAGGCGACCACCCCCGTGGTGGTGAAGGCCGACGGCCTGGCCCTGGGAAAGGGCGTGCTGATCTGCCCCACAAAGGACGAGGCTATCCAGGCCGTGGACGAGATCATGAACGGCATGAAGTTCGGCAAGAGCGGCAATAACATTGTCATCGAGGAGTTCCTGGAGGGACCCGAAGTGTCTGTGCTGGCCTTCACCGACGGCAAGGTGGTCAAGCCCATGGTGTCCTCCATGGACCACAAGCGCGCCGAAGACAACGACGAGGGCCTGAACACCGGCGGCATGGGCACCATTGCGCCCAACCCCTTCTACACCAAGGAAGTGGCCGAGCGCTGCATGAATGAGATCTTCCTGCCGACCATCAACGCCATGAACGCCGAGGGCCGTACCTTCACGGGCTGCCTGTACTTTGGCTTGATGATCACCAAGGATGGTCCCAAGGTGATCGAGTACAACTGCCGCTTCGGCGATCCGGAGACCCAGGTGGTGCTGCCCCTGCTGAAGAGCGACCTGCTGACCATCATGCAGGCCACCGTGAACGGCACCCTGGCAGAAACCGAGGTCGTGTTTGACGACGGCGCTGCGGCGTGCGTGGTGCTGGCGTCCGGCGGCTATCCCGTTGAATACCAGAAGGGCTATCCGATCCAGGGCCTGGAAGAAGCTGAGGCCACCGGCGCTCAGGTATATCACGCGGGCACGGCCATCAAGGGCGACAATATCGTCACCGCAGGCGGCCGCGTGCTGGGCGTGACCCAGACTGCTCCGACCCTGAAAGAAGCGGTTGCCAAGGCCTATGAGGCGGCGGAGAAGATCGAGTTCACCGACTGCCATATGCGTCACGATATCGGCCGCAAGGCTCTGAGTGTGGAGGGTTAACATGAGCGTCAAGCGCATTTATGTCGAGAAGAAGCCGGAATACGCCGTTGAGGCGAACCACCTGCTGTGGGAGATCCGGCACATCCTGCTCATCAAGAGCGTGAAGGGCCTGCGCCTTTTGAACCGCTATGACGTGGAGGGCGTCGAGGACGCGCTGTACGAGAAGTGTCTGCCCATCGTGTTCTTTGAGCCGCAGCTGGACCGCACCTTTACGGCCATGCCTGAGGATGCCAGGACCGTTTTCGCGGTGGAGTACCTGCCCGGCCAGTATGACCAGCGCGCGGCCTCCTGCGAGGAGTGCATCCAGCTGGTGGGCCAGTGCGAGCGTCCCACCGTGCGCACCGCCCGCGTCTACATCCTGGACGGCGACATGACCGAGGACGAGATCGCCCGCATCAAGAAGCACGTGATCAACCCCGTCGAGTCCCGCGAGGCCGATCTGGCCGAGAAGGCTACCCTGCGCCAGCAGTACGAGACGCCCGATCATGTCGAGACTCTGACCGGCTTCACCACCATGGGCGCTGAGCAGGTGGCGGACTTCGTGAAGAAGTACGGCCTGGCTATGGACAACGACGATCTGGCCTTCTGCCGCGATTATTTCGCCAGCGAGCACCGCGATCCCACCCTGACCGAGATCCGCATGATCGACACCTACTGGTCCGATCACTGCCGCCACACCACCTTCCTGACGACCATCGACAATGTTGAGATCGCCAAGCCTGCCGTGGAGAAGGCCTTCCAGCGCTACCTGGCTGCCCGCAAGAATGTGTACGGCGACCGCAAGCGTGCCATCAACCTGATGGACATGGCCACCATGGGCGCCAAGTACCTGAAAAAGAACGGCAAGACCCCGAACATCGATGTGTCCGAGGAGATCAATGCCTGCTCCATCAAGATCAATGTGGATGTGGACGGCGTGGAAGAACCCTGGCTGCTCATGTTCAAGAACGAGACCCACAACCATCCCACCGAGATCGAGCCTTTTGGCGGCGCGGCCACCTGCATCGGCGGCGCTATCCGCGACCCGCTGTCCGGTCGTACCTATGTGTACCAGGCCATGCGCGTCACCGGCGCGGCTGATCCCCTGAAGCCCGTTTCCGAGACCCTGCCCGGCAAACTGCCCCAGCGCAAGCTGGTGACCACCGCTGCCGCGGGTTACTCCTCCTACGGCAACCAGATCGGTCTGGCGACCGGCCTGGTGGACGAGCAGTATCATCCCGGCTATGCTGCCAAGCGCCTCGAAATCGGCGCGGTGGTCGGCGCGGCCCCCGAGAAGAATGTCCGCCGCGAAGTGCCTGCCCCCGGCGACAAGATCGTCCTGCTGGGCGGCCGCACCGGCCGTGACGGTATCGGCGGCGCGACCGGCTCCTCCAAGAGCCACAAGCTGTCCTCCATCGAGACCTGCGGCGCTGAGGTGCAGAAGGGCAACGCCCCCACCGAGCGCAAGCTGCAGCGTCTGTTCCGCGACGGCGAGGCGACCCGCCTGATCAAGCGCTGCAACGACTTTGGCGCGGGCGGCGTGTCGGTTGCCATCGGCGAATTGGCTGACGGCCTGCTGATCAACCTGGACATGGTGCCCAAGAAGTACGACGGCCTGGACGGCACCGAGCTGGCGATCTCCGAGAGCCAGGAGCGCATGGCCGTCGTGCTGGCTCCCGAAGACGTCGACGCCTTCATGGCTGCCGCGACCCGCGAGAACCTCGAAAGCACCGTGGTGGCCGAGGTGACCGAGGAGCCCCGCCTGCGCATGACCTGGAAGGGTGTGACCATTGTCGACCTGAGCCGCGAGTTCCTGAACAGCAACGGCGCGGAGAAGCACACCACCGCCGCCATCCCGGACGACGAGGTGAAGCAGGTCGTGTTCCCCGGCGAGACCGTGACCGAGAAGTTCGCGTCCATGGTCGGCAACCTGAACATCTGCTCCAAGCAGGGCCTGAGCGAGCGCTTTGACTCCACCATCGGTGCGGCGACCGTCATCATGCCCTTCGGCGGCTCCAAGCAGCTGACCCCCAACCAGACCATGGTGGCGAAGGTGCCCGTGCTGAACGGCGTGACCGACACCGTGTCCGGCATGGCCTATGGCTTCCACCCTGAGATCCTGGAGCAGAGCCCCTATGAAGGCTCCTACCTGGCCGTGGTCGAGAGCGTGACCAAGCTGGTCGCTGCCGGCTTCGATTACAAGCAGGCTTATCTGACCTTCCAGGAATATTTCGAGCGCATGACGAGCGACCCGACACGCTGGGGCAAGCCCATGGCGGCTTTGATGGGCGCCTTCGACGCGCAGCTGGATCTGGAGATCGCCTCCATCGGCGGCAAGGACTCCATGTCCGGTACCTTTGAGAAGATGGACGTGCCCCCGACCCTGTGCTCCTTCGCGGTTGCTCCCGGCAAGGCCAGCCAGGTCATCAGCCCCGAGTTCAAGGCGGCTGGTCATGAGGTGCGTTTGGTGGCCTGCGATGCGCACGACACCGAGGCGCTGAAGGCCAATTATGAAGCCGTGCATGCTGCGATCCTGTCCGGCAAGGTCGTGTCCGCGTGGGCGCTGGGCCTGGGCGGCGTGGCCGAGGGTCTGTTCAAGATGGGTCTGGGCGAGAGCATCGGCACCCGCATTGACGACGACTACAGCGGCGACCTGTTCGCACAGCAGATCGGCGCGATGCTGATCGAGTGCGCAGACTCCTGTGACCTGGGCGAGAAGGTGGGCGACACCATCGCCGAGTGGGTGCTGGAGTACGAGGGCGACCGCATTGATCTGGCGGCCATGCAGGACATCTATGAGGGCAAGCTGGACAAGGTGTTCAACTATCGCGGCCACACCGGCGAGACCACCGAGAAGTTCTCTTTCAAGGCGGAATCCCGTCCTGCGCCTGCCATTCATGTGGCGAAGCCCCTGGCCTTCATTCCCGTGTTCCCCGGCACCAACTGCGAGTATGACACCGCCCGTGCGGTGGAGCGCGCAGGCGGCAAGGCGGAGATCCTGGTCATCAACAACCTGACCCCCGCGGCCATCACCGAGTCCATCAACAAGGCCAGCGAGATCATTGCCCGCAGCCAGATGATCGTGCTGCCCGGCGGCTTCTCCGGCGGCGACGAGCCTGATGGTTCCGCCAAGTTTATCACGGCCTTCTTCCGCAATCCTGCCATGAAGGATGCGGTGGCTGAGCTGCTTGAGAAGCGCGACGGCCTGATGCTGGGCATCTGCAACGGCTTCCAGGCGCTGGTCAAGCTGGGTCTGGTGCCCTATGGCAAGATCGTGGATACCGACGATCAGTGCCCGACCCTGACCTTTAATGAGATCGGCCGCCACCAGTCCATGCTGGTGCGCACCCGCATTGCATCCAACAAGTCTCCCTGGCTGTCCAAGTGCGAGACGGGCGACATCCACACCGTGGCCATCAGCCATGGCGAGGGCCGTTTCGTCGGTCCGGAGAGCCTGCTGCGTCAGCTGGCTGCCAATGGTCAGATCGCGACCCAGTATGTGGATCTGTCCGGCGCACCTTCGATGGATATGCGCTTCAACCCCAACGCCAGCTATTTCGCCATTGAGGGCATCACCAGCCCCGACGGCCGCGTGCTGGGCAAGATGGGCCACACCGAGCGCTCCGGCGAGAACCTCTACAAGAACGTCCCCGGTGACAAGTACCAGCCCCTGTTCGAGGGTGGCGTGGCGTACTTCAAGTAAGCAGGGGCGCAGCCCCCTGAACCCTGCCTGGGGGACAAATGGGCCTTCTTCACTACGTTCCGGAACACTTTCCGCTGCGCGGAACTGCCCACTGGGCAGGCGTATTCCTGGACCTGCAAGG
>R21__coassemble_892_pt1 | contig 22354 bp, 18 predicted proteins | sample R21__metabat2_low_PE_059 | metagenome-assembled genome bin R21
GTGTAGATCGCCAGAACGTCGGCAAAGTCGTTTTCTTCGCTGGAATTGATGTAGACCACCATGCTGGCCTCAGGCGTATCTTCCAGGTTGAAGAAGTCAACCATGATCTCTTGGGCAGCAGTCTCGTCCATGGTGTTCAGCAAAGGCCACAGGTTGTTCTCCAGCAGCTTTTCGGCATCCCACTTTTCGGCATAAGCCTGCTTGTACAGGTTCAGAACGGGCTCATAGTCTTCGGACATCACGTCGTAGAAGTCCATTTCATACTCATAGTCCGCTTCTTCGGCAACCGCCAAAGCACAGGTAGCCATCATCATGACAGCCAGGAATAAAGCAATCATCTTTTTCATTTTCAGTACCTCCCATCTATTTTCAGGGCTTTTTGCTCCTGCACCCTATTATACAACAAATTAGGGGACAATCCACGATTGATTGATGATCTGAAACAACTATTTACATTTATGACGCTCATGCTTACCACCAACGAAGTACCGCCAGCGCAGGAATAGCTGCAAACAGACCATCCGGTTTGATTTGCGAATAGGAATTGCATCGTCCTGTTTGTCAGCATACAAAAACCGCTGTGCTCCAATACGGAACACAGCGGCAGAATTGAATGGGTGAATTACTCAACACGCTGGATAGAAGCAGCGATGATGTCGGAAACCACCTCATAGCCCTCGTCGCCAGCAGTGAAGGAAAACTCCAGCACATAGCCGTTATCGACGGTGAAGGCAACAACGCGGGATGCGGCGCCTTCTTCATTCGTGTAAGAGTAGGTGATGCAGGGGATGCCGTTCACCACATGCTCCTCGATATCGGCGATGCCCATATCCGCCAGCATGGCGGCGTAGTCAGCCAGGCTCGCGCCATCCATGTCGACATACTGCACACCCATGGCAGCGGTGCCGTCCTCGGTGCACCAGTAGGCAGTGTAGCCAGCTTCGATATCTTCGTCAGTCAGTTCGACATACTGCAGCACTTCGGGAACCCAGACGGTGCACTTCACAGCATTCAGGGTCCAGAACTGGGCGTTGGGGTCCAGCTGAGCGGCGGTGTCAGCAACATCCGCCCAGTTGATCTCGGCAGCAAAAGCGGTGCTCAGGCACAGAGCCAGAGCCATCAGGATAGCAACGATCTTCTTCATGGCAGGTATCTCCTTGCATAGATATTATTTGCAGAAAACTGCTTATCCAATTATACCGCGTGACGGCGGACAAGTATACTGTACGATGGTGCAAATTCCTTCGATTTCCGAAAAAAACAGGATGATTTTTCTGTCTCGATGCTGTATAATGGCATTATCGAACGAAAAGCAGGTGAGAAGCATGGTCGAGCACTATATTCCGGCAGAATCGGCATGGCATAAACTTCAGTTGGCGCAAGGACTGCATACATCTGTTTATATGTACGGATGCACAGGCTATGGGAAAACTACCATGGCGCAGCAGTTTTTGTCCGGAAAGGACGTGCTGTGGCTAAATGCACACACAGATTCACCAGAACTGATAAACCAGCTGCAAGCCATCAAGAAGCAAACCTGTGTGGTGGTGGACGATCTTCATGTCCTGGCGGACCAGGATGTTCAGGATGCGTTGGTTCGCCTGATTGATAGCGGCAAGGTCTGGGTGCTCATGATCGGCCGGACAGAAACGCCCGGTTGGCTGCTGCCGCTCATGTCCGGTATGAAAATCGTCGTGATTACAGAGAATGACCTGCACATCGGCACTGCAGAATTGAATGCACTGTTCAAGGCACACGGGATCACGTTATCCCCCAAGGAACAGGACCTTTTATGTCAGCGCACCGAGGGCAATATATTGGCGATCGGCTTCATCCTGCAAAAGCTGCAAAACGGGAAGCTGCTCAACAGCTCCGTTTTCGACCAGATCCTGGTGATGTTCGGCGAGTATCTGGAGCATTATGTCATCAGCCAGTGGGATAGTCAACTCCAGGATTTCCTGATGCAGGTGAGCGTGGTCGATTGCTTCTCGCTGGCATTGGCCGAAGCCATTACCGGCGACGACCAGGCTGCCATGATGCTGCAGCATGCCATGTGTACCGGCAACTTTATCTGCCGGGAAAATGATGAATACCGGATCCGGAGTGGCTTGCTGGAAACGCTGCGCACCCGTGCCTTGAAGCTGATGGGCCGCCAACGCGTGAACCAGTGCCGCGACCATGCCGCCAGATTTTTTGAGCTGCATGACGATATGCTGGCGGCGCTGAAGCTGTATGAAGCCAGCAATAATCAGGAGAGCATCCGAGTGCTGCTGGAACGCAATGCGAGGCGCAATCCTGGCTCTGGCCTGTACTTTGAGATGAGCCATTACTACATGGCCCTGGAAGATGCTGTGATCTGCAAAAGCCCGGTTTTGATTGCTGCCATGAGTATGCTTTATTCGATTTTGATGGACAGCGAGCAGAGCGAAATGTGGTATCATCGCCTGCAGGATTATGCGGCGAATGCGCAGGGCGGCGATAAACGAGAGGCCCAGACCCAGCTGGTGTACCTGGATATCGCTCTGCCGCACCGGGGTTCCGCCAATCTCGTCAGCATCCTGAAGGCCGTGCCCGCTGTACTGCGGCGCACCGATTCCATGCTGCCCGCGTTTTCTCTGACGAATAATCAGCCCAGCCTGATGAACGGCAGCAAGGATTTTTGCGAATGGAGCAAGACTGATCGCCTGCTGGCGGATACCATTGGTCAGTTCGTTGAACGGTTGCTGGGCAAGGGCGGCGTTGGTCTGGTCGACATGGCTCTGGGCGAAAGCTGCTATGAGAAGGGCGGCGACCAGTACACCGTGCTGTCACACCTCACCAGTTCCCAGAGCGACAGCGAAAGCCGCGGAGAGCTGGAAATGACGTTTGCCTCAGTGGGCATACAGGCGCGCATGAGCGTGATCAGAGGCAATGTATCCCACGCCATGAAGCTGCTTGATGGGATTGAGCAGCGCGCACGGAAGGAGCATGCCCAGCGCATTCTGCTCAACATCGACGCCCTTCGCTGCCGGATCTACATGATCAACAACGACACGGAGAATATCAACCGCTGGATGGAACGGGCTCCTGACGAAACGCAGGAGTTCTGCACGCTGGAGCGCTTCCGTTATTTGACCAAAGTCCGTGCATATCTGGCCTGTGGCTGCAACCTGGAGGCACTCTCCCTGCTGGAGCGCCTGACTGTCTACGCCAACAAAGCATCCCGCTCATACATTCTCATTGAATGCGCTATGCTCAGCGCTGTGGCCCGTAAGCGCCTTGGCATGGACTGGAAGCCCTCGCTGCTCAGCGCCCTGCACCGTGCTTCCGCTTATCAGTTCGTTCGCGTTCTGAGCGAGGAAGGCGCCGCGCTTCTGCCGCTGCTCAAAGCGGTGCGGCCCCAGTATCTGGCCGAAGAAGGCGCCGATAAAGCATGGTTCGAGCGTGTGTTCACTGAAACCGAACGCATGAACCGCTGCTATCCCGGTTACCAATCGGAAAACAAAGCTGATCTCTCCGTTTTTTCCGAGATCGCACTCGCTGTGCTGCGCATGCAGGCCGATGGTCTGAGCACCAAAGAGATTGCTGATCAGCTCAAAATCAGCCAGCGCACTGTGAAGTACCATGCCTCTGAAAACTATGCCAAGCTCGGTGCGAAAGGCGTCGTGGACGCAGTGCAGATTGCAAGAAGCATGCACTTGCTTTGACGCTGTTGCAGACAAGCAACCTGAATGGCAGGCGTTCGTGCATGTGTTGGAAATAATGTTTTTTGATCGTGGGCAGGTCAGTCGAGCCGACTGACCTCGCGGCCATAGGCGTCACAGAGATAGGCAGCGTCAGCTTTTTTGTCGTGCCAGACGTTTTTTTCACGCCAAACGACCTCGCCAGCCTTGGCTGAGGACAGCGTACTGACGGTGAGCTTCCGGTTCGCCCCAAGGATCGTGCCGCGCGGCAGGACCAGAATCTCGCCGCCGCGCTCGGAGCGAATGAACCAGCCGGAAAGATCGACCGGTTCGGTACCGGTGTTGCAGATGGAAATCACATCGGCAAGATTGTCCTTGTCCGTCAGGATCACGCGGTCGTTGACGGAGGGCCAAGCGCCGTGATCGAACAGGCTGATCTGTGCTTCACCGTTTTGCAGCACCACCTGCACGCCGCCGGAGGCGCTCTGTGTCACAGCGATCTGGGCGCCGATGTTTTTCAGCAGCATCAAGACCCGATTGGCGGGCGTATCCGGCTCCTCCACTGAGTTTGTCGAGATCACGGCGATCTTCGGACGAACTGCGCTGACCAGTTCGGCGGAGGTGGCGTCGTTCTCACCGTGATTGCCGACCTTCAGCACTGTGCAGGCAGGGATCAGGCCTCGAGCAAGCAGCAACGCTTCCTCCGGGAACTCCATGTCGCCGGTCAGCAGCATGGAACCGCCAGCGGCCTCCGCCAGCAGAACGACCGAGTTGTTGTTCTCCTTGTCGCTGTATTCAGTCGGGCCGAGCACGGTCAGCATACCGCCATCCAGGGGGAGCATGTCGCCCTCGGACAGAAAAGTCACGTTCTTGCCGCGCATAGCTGCGGCCAACAGCGCAGGGTTCTTGGTATCCTTGAATTTCTCGCAAAAGGCGGAGGTGTACCAGTCATCGACAGCAATAGACGAGCTTGCCAGCGCTGCGGCGCCGCCCACATGGTCGCTGTCCGTATGCGTGATGATCACGCCGGTGAGATGTTCGATCCCGCGCTCCGTCAGAAACGCGGAGACAGCGCCCCAGCTCTCCGCTGTGCCCGTGTCGATCAGATACAGACTGTTTCCGCTTTCAAGCAGCAGGCAATCTGCTTTGCCCACATTCAGCGCCGTCAAAATCAGCTGGGTTGAGGCGTCGTCGGCCAGCGCACATCCACCTGTGAGCAGGAAAAGGGATAGAATCAGGACCCAAAGTCGTTTCATAGACGGCTCCTTTCGGTTGATAAAATGGAAACGAAAAACAACAGTTTATTCTTCCCGGTTGCCGTAAATGCTGGAATGTGCTACAATAGATGGCAGTTGGGAGATGATACCGTGGACGAGGCATGGATGCGTCTGGCGCTGGAGGAAGCGGCCAAGGCAGCCGAGGCGGGCGAAACGCCCGTAGGTGCGGTGCTGGTCAAGGATGGCCAGGTCGTGTGTACTGCACACAATACCCGCGAGGCAGACCATGACCCGACGGCCCATGCGGAGCTCATCTGCATGCGGGAGGGCGCAAAGCGTCTGGGGGATTGGCGGCTGCGGGGCTGCAAGCTGTATGTGACGCTGGAGCCGTGCCCGATGTGCGCAGGCACAATGCTGATGAGCCAACTGTCCCATTGCGTTTATGGCGCGGCCGATCCGCGGCAGGGCTGCTGCGGCAGTGTGTACGATCTGCCGGGCGACCGCAAGCTGCACGGCGTCACGACCTGGCAAAGCGGCGTGCTGGCTGCGGAATGCGCCCAGGCGATGCAGGAATTTTTCCTTGCCCGCCGCTAAGTCCATCATACGATATTTTGCCCGGCGATGCAAGGAGGCTATTCCACATGACCCTCAATGAATATCAGCGTTTGGCCCTGACGACCCTGAATCCGGCGCTGTCCAGGCACGACGTGCTGATCAACGGCGTAATGGGTCTGTGCGGAGAATCCGGTGAAGCCATTGATCTGGTGAAGAAGCATCTGGCGCAGGGGCATGAGTTGGACCGCGAGGCGCTGATCAAGGAGCTGGGCGATGTGGCCTGGTATCTGGCTGAGACCGCTTATGCGCTGGACGTCGACCTGGATGAAGTCTGCCAGCGCAATATCGACAAGCTGAAAAAGCGCTATCCCGACGGCTTCCGTTCGGAAAATTCGGTCCATCGCACAGAGTGAACGTGCACCGAATGAACGGCGGCCAAAGGGGCCAAGCTATTCCAAGAAACAAGTTTTATTTCCGGAGGTACGTTATGATCCGCAGAGTGGTGGTTGATTCTTCATCAGACTTGGCATGCGAGGCAGGCGGTCTGCTGCAATGTGTGCCGCTGAAGGTCCTGATCGGTGCGCGGGAATATGTGGACGACGCCGAACTGGATGTGTCGGCCATGCTGTCGGACATGACCCACAGCAAGGATCGCACGGGTTCCTCCTGCCCGAACGTGTATGAGTGGCTGCAAGCCTTTGAGGGAGCGGACGAGATCTTTGCCGTGGCGATTTCCAGCCAGATGTCCGGCAGCTTCGCGACAGCCAGTCAGGCGGCAATCGAGTACATGGAGAAATATCCTAACGCCAGGGTCTGCGTGGTCGACACGAAAAACGCCAGCGCAGGCATTCGCCTCCAGGTAGAGGAGCTGCTGGAGCTGTGCGCGTCAGACCTGTCCTTTGACGAGCTGGAATGGCAGTTTGAGCAGTTCCGCAAGCATGTCCATCTGGTGTTCGGCATGGAATCGGTCAGCAATTTCGTCAAGAACGGCCGCATTCCCGCTGTGATCGGCGCGGCGGCAGGCATTCTGAACCTGCGCTTTGTGAACAAGGCCAGCAGCGAGGGCAAGCTGGTCCAGCTGAAAAAGGTGCGCGGCACCGCCCGTATGCTGGACGCCATGTTCCAGCAGCTCCTGACCGATGGCTACGGCGGCGGCCGGGTAATGATCTCCCATGTCGACAACGAGCGCGGTGCTCAGACCATCAAGGAGAAGATCCACGAACAATTTCCGGACGCGGATGTGTTCATCTATCCCTGCCGCGGCCTGTGCAGCTATTACGCCGAGCCGGGCGGCATCCTGGTTGGCTTTGTCGATAACGAATAAATCAAAACGCATCCGCCCGAATGGATCGGTCGGATGCGTTTTCACATGAATCAGAAGAAGTCGTGCCGATTATAGACAAACAGCTCGTCGGACGTTTCGATCGGGCCAAATTCCAGCAATTCGCTGACTGTGACCATCTCGAAGCCCTTCTCCTGCAATTGCGGGATCAGAGTATCAATGCACTTGATGTCCTTCGGGCGAGTGTGGTAGAGCAGAATGGAGCCATTGCGGACCTTCTTAATGGCCAGCGCAGGATCGGTCTGGCTGACGTCCCAATTGACCGCGTGCTTGAAGCCGTAATGTATCAGTGCGCGGCGGGCAGGCATGATGCTGCCGGTCGAATCCTTCAAATTGCCGAAGGGCGGACGGAGCGAATTGACCTGATAATGAAAGCCCAAGGCCCGGTCGAGCTTCTCCTGGAAAATGCCGCAGGAGTCGATAATGGTGGACGCCTGGGATTTTCCCAGGTCATAATGGCGATTGGTGTGGGAGCCGATCTCGCAGCCCAGGTCGATGGCACGCAGCCACAGCGCCCGGTCCTCCTCCTTCAGCGTTTCGCCGATGGGGAAGAAGGTGACCACGACGCCATACTTCTCGCACAGATCCAGCGCGTCGGCCATGCTGACCATGTCGAAGCAGTCGTCGATCGTGATGGCGATCTTCTGCGCATCGCGGTCGCCATTGTTCAGGAGAAATTTCCGGGTATCTTCAGTCGGCTGGGGCTCGGTGGATTCGGCCAGCGCTCCGGGGACAAGCATCGTCAGACACAGGAGCAGAAGCAGAAATCGTTTCAAGCGGGCCACCTCCATGATCATAAAAAAGAAGCGTGTGAGCGTGACCGTAAGCCGAGTTCTGTCATGGACGATCATCTATCCAGACCTGGCGTTACCGCGCAGGTTCAAGCGATAGCAGGGACTCGACGGGCAGCCTCAAACATCCCTATACGCATCTTGCACCAGGTGGGGTTTACAGCACGGACAAGTCGCCAAGCCGTGGGTGAGCTCTTACCTCGCCTTTCCATCCTTACCCGGAAAACCGGGCGGTATCTCTCTGTTGCACTCTCCTTGGAGTCGCCTCCACAGGCCGTTAGCCTGCACCCTGCCCTACGGTGCTCGGACTTTCCTAATACCTATCGGCACGCGATCGTCTGGTCACCTCACACGCAACCAATATGATACCGCGTTCGGTAAAGATTGTCAACCGAAAAACGGCGGAACCGGCTGGAAATTGCCGGAATCCGGCCGTCTTGACACCCTGCGCAGCCGGATGCTATACTAACATGACAGACAGTGAAGGGGGCAGGAAGATGAATACAAGGGCGCTGCTTGACATGCTGCATGTGGCACAGCGGCTGAAGGATACCACGCGTCACTGTTATACCTCCGGCGGGCGTCACGAAAGCGTGGCCGAACACAGCTGGCGGCTGGCGCTGATGGCCTGGTGGATGCAGGATGAGTTCCCGGAGCTTGATATGAACAAGGTGGTTGCCATGTGCCTGATCCATGATCTGGGCGAGGCGTTCACCGGCGACATTCCGGTGTTTGACAAAACAGAGGCCGACCGGGTGCGCGAGGATTCGCTGCTGGCCGATTGGGTGGCGACGCTGCCGGAGCCGGTTGCGGCGAAGATGCGCACGCTTTATGCGGAAATGGATGCCAGGCAGACCATGGAGGCCCGCGTTTACAAGGCGCTGGACGGCCTGGAGGCGCTGATCGCGCACAACGAATCGGACCTGTCCACCTGGGAGAGCCATGAATATCAGCTGCAAATGACCTACTGCAATGACCGCGTTGGGTTCTCGGAGTTCCTGACGCGGCTGCGCGAGGAGATCCGGCAGGACACCATCAATAAAGTAGCGCAGGAATCGGGCGAAAGCTGAGATCATCTGCACGTGCAAAAAGGACGTTGGGGAGCCTCCCAGCGTCCTTTTTGCTGTCAATTGGCGGGAACACAGATGACAGCGCCGGTGGTGAAGTCGGTCGGAAGCATAGACGGATTCAGCAGCAGCAGTCGTCCCTGGGTCGTGTTGAACTTTTCGGCGACCATAGCCAGCGTCTCGTTCTCCTGGATTCGATAGGTGCGGCGATTGGCTGCGCAGAGCTGCCGCGTGCCGGCAGGCGGCGCACAGAACCGCGTGCCGGCAACCAGCCTCGCGGGATTCAGAGCAGGGTTGGAGCCGCGCAGCGCGTTGTAGCTCACATTCAGATTCACCAGCAAGTCGGCGTAGGTCTGGCCGCGCTGGACGGTGTAGGGCTCATAGCCGATGGGACAGGAGAGCACCGGGCGCACCGGGACGACCGGCACGACGACCGTTCCGCCGGGTCGCTGGGGCGTGACAGTGTTGTTGTCATTGGCAGTGCCGTCCAGCACAGGGCCGCCGGGCAGGTTGGGGGTGACGGTATTATTGTCGTTGGCAGTACCGTCCAGGACGGGGCCACCGGGCAGTTCTGGCGTGACGGTGTTGTTGTCGTTGGCGGTGCCGTCCAGCACAGGGCCGCCGGGCAGGCCATTGTTGTCACCGGTTGAAATGCCGTTTTGCGGGCCGATGGGGACGCAGATCAGGATGCCAGGCCGAATGGTATCAAAGTTGATGTCAGGATTGGCGGCAGCCAGATCTGCAGCGGTGATGCCCTGCATGGCGGTCACGGTGGCGACGGTATCGCCGCGCTGCCAGGCATAGGAATACGCGTTGCGCGGACAGGCGCGCGTGGATGTAAAGCCCTGCTGCATAAAAATTCGACCTCCTTTTGAGGGAGTGCTCCCTCCGCTGTCATCCTATGCCTGATCCGTGGATTTGTTCAGACGATCGGACGCATTTCTCAGGCGAAAAAGACGGCATGATCAATGTGTTGTGCAGAATTATGCAGGGTATGCAGCAGAAAACACATTCTATTCATGTCGAAAATGGGCGTGGAACGACGCAGAGCAGACACACAGAAACTATGGTGAGAATCATTGAAAATCTTGCAGGATTAAGGGGTTGTCAAGGACGAACAAACATGCTATAATGGATGACATGTGTGGGAGATCAATGTCGATTACCGCACAGAAACATGAATAACTTGCATAATCGCGTGATGCAAACCGATTACGCTGCAATAGGAAAGGCGATGGCTGATTTATGAAACACCTGCTGAAGCTGCTGGATCTGTCCAGCGAGGAGATCATCGAGCTGCTGGACCTGGCGGACAAGCTCAAGGCCGAGAACAAGGCTGGCATCCCCCATCCGATCCTGAAGGGCAAGACGCTGGGCATGATCTTCGAGAAGTCCTCCACCCGCACCCGTGTGAGCTTCGAGACCGGCATGTATCAGCTGGGCGGCCAGGCGCTGTTCCTGTCCAACCGTGATCTGCAAATCGGCCGCGGCGAGCCCGTGCAGGACACCGCCCGCGTGCTGAGCCGCTATCTGGACGGCATCATGATCCGCACCTTCGCCCAGCAGGAGGTCGAGGACCTGGCCAAATACGCTTCCATCCCGATCATCAACGGTCTGACCGACTTCTGCCATCCCTGCCAGGTGCTGGCTGATCTTCAGACGGTTCGCGAGCACAAGGGCAAGCTGGAGGGCATCAAGCTGTGCTACATCGGCGACGGCAACAACATGGCCAACTCGCTGATCGTCGGCTTCCTGAAGGCAGGCGCCTCTGTCGCCATTGCCTGCCCGGACGCTTATCAGCCCGACGCTGAGGTCCTGGAGTTCACCAAGCAGTATCCCGGCAAGTTCTTCATGACGGACAAGCCGCTGGAAGCCGCCAAGGGCGCCGATGCGGTCTACACCGACGTGTGGACCTCCATGGGCGAGGAGGCCGAGCGCGAGATCCGCGAAAAAGCATTCGCCGGTTATCAGATCAATGACGATTTGATGGCCGTGACCAACGAGGGCTGCATGGTGCTCCATTGCCTGCCCGCCCACCGCGGCGAAGAAATCACCGCCGAGGTGTTCGAGGCCCACGCAGACGAGATCTTCGATGAAGCAGAGAATCGCCTGCATGCCCAGAAGGCCGTCATGGTTGCCTGCATGAAAGATTAATAGCACAATTAATGGGAACGCTGATGTTCAATCAGTGGTTCCTATTTTTTGGGGAGAAAGAGGAGAACACAATGAGCAAGAAAGGCTATCTTCTTCTGGCTGACGGCCATCTGTATGAAGGCACATTGATGGGCGCCGAAAAGTCCGTGAAGGCTGAACTGGTGTTCACCACGGCGATGGTGGGCTATCTGGAAACGCTGACCGACCCCAGCTATGAGGGTGAGATCGTCATCCAGACCTTCCCGACCATCGGCAATTACGGCGTGATCCCCACAGATTTTGAGAGCAGCCGTCCGCGTCTGAGCGGCTATATTGCCCGCGAGATTTGCGAAAAGCCCAACAACTTCCGCTGTGAGGGCGATTTGAACACGTTCCTGCGCGAGCAGGGCATTCCCTGCCTGACCGGCGTGGATACCCGTGCGCTGACCCGCCGCATCCGCAATGCAGGCGTGATGAACGCGGCCATTCTGACCGAAAAGCCCGAAGATATCGCTGCGCTGTGCGCGGAGCTGAAGGCGCTGCCCTTCCATCCGTCCATCCAGGATGTGACCGTTGATGCGGTGCAGGAGCCCCGCACCGAGGGACGCCGCCATGTGGTGCTGTGGGACTTCGGCGCCAAGGCCAACATCCAGCGTGAACTGGAGAAGCGCGGCTGCCGCGTGACGGTCGTGCCGGCAAATGCCACCTGTGAGGAGATCGTCAAGCTGAGTCCTGACGGCATCATGCTGTCCAACGGCCCCGGCGACCCAGCTGACAATGTGGGCGTCATCAGCGAGCTGGCCGCTCTGTGCCGCCATCAAATTCCGACCTTCGGCATCTGCCTGGGCCATCAATTGCTGGCTCTGAGCCAGGGAGCAGTCACGGCCAAACTCAAATACGGCCATCGCGGCGCCAATCAGCCTGCGAAGGACATCAAAACGGGTCTGAGCTACATGACCAGCCAGAACCACGGCTATGCGGTGGACATTGACACTTTGCCCGCCAATGCCTCGCTGCGCTTTATCAACGGCAACGACGGCACCTGCGAGGGCGTTGATTATACCGACATGCCCGCCTTCTCCGTGCAGTTCCACCCGGAAGCCTGCGGCGGACCGTTGGACACCCGCTTCCTGTTTGACCGCTTTATCGCCATGATGGATGGGAGGAAATAAGCCATGCCGCTGAATCCTGATCTGCATAAAGTAATGATTATCGGCTCCGGCCCCATCGTGATCGGCCAGGCTGCCGAGTTTGACTACGCCGGTTCCCAGGCCTGCAAGGCTCTGCGTGCCGCAGGCCTTGAGGTCGTGCTGGTGAACCCCAATCCGGCTACCATCATGACCGACCATGCCTCTGCCGACAAGATCTATATCGAGCCCCTGACCCTCGAAACCCTGCGCCGCATTATCATCAAGGAAAAGCCCGACTCCCTGCTGTCCACCCTGGGCGGTCAGAACGGCCTGACCCTGTCCATGCAGCTGGCGAAGGAGGGCTTCCTGGAGCAGCACGGCGTGAAGCTGCTGGGCGCCAAGTGCGAGACCATCGAGAAGGCAGAGGACCGTCTGCTGTTCAAGGAAACGATGGAGTCCATCCATCAGCCCGTGATCCCCTCCGAGGTTGTCGAGAACATGGAGGACGCCGTCCGCGCCGCCCGTGAGATCGGCTATCCCGTGATCGTGCGCCCGGCCTACACCCTGGGCGGCTCCGGCGGCGGCATCTGCCAGAATGAGGAGCAGTTCCTCGAGATTGCCGAAAACGGCCTGCGCCTGTCGCCCATCACGCAGATCCTGGTCGAGAAGTGCATCTCCGGCTGGAAGGAGATCGAGTTCGAGGTCATGCGCGACAGCATCGGCAATGTGGTCGCCGTCTGCTCGATGGAGAACATCGACCCTGTGGGCGTGCATACCGGCGATTCCATCGTCGTGGCGCCTGCCCTGACCCTGGCCGACCGCGAGTATCAAATGCTTCGCCGCGCGGCCCTGGATATTATCACGGCGCTGGAAGTGGAGGGCGGCTGCAACTGCCAGTTTGCCCTGAATCCCGACAGCTTTGAGTATGCGGTCATCGAGGTCAATCCCCGCGTGAGCCGCTCCTCCGCCCTGGCCTCCAAGGCCACCGGCTATCCCATCGCCAAGTGTGCCGCACAGATCGCCATCGGCTACACCCTCGATGAGATGAAGAACGCCGTGACGGGCAAGACCTGTGCCTGCTTTGAGCCTGCGCTGGACTACATCGTGGCGAAGGTCCCGAAGTGGCCCTTCGACAAGTTTGTCTACGGCAAGCGCACCCTGGGCACCCAGATGAAGGCCACGGGCGAGGTCATGGCCATCGGCGTGAACGTGGAGCAGGCCCTGATGAAGGCCGTTCGCGGCTGCGAGATCGGCTGTGATACCCTGCGCATGAAGGCCATGGCGGAGCTGTCCACCGACGAGCTGATCGAGCTGATCGGCAAATGCACCGACCAGCGCATGTTTGCCATGTACGAGGCCATCGCGCGCGGCGTGAGCCTGGAAAAACTGCATGAGATCACCAAGATCGACTACTTCTTCCTGAACAAGTACCTGAACATCTATAAGATGGAGCAGCGCCTGTCCGAAGGCCATGTGGACGAGGAGACCTATCTGGCGGCCAAGCGCATGGGCTATCCGGACAAGGCCATCGAGCGTCTGTCCGGTGCGAAGGTGCCCATGCACCGCGATCCCGTGTACAAGATGGTCGACACCTGCGCTGCCGAGTTTGCGGCTGAAACGCCCTACTTCTACGCCACCTACGACGAGGAGAACGAGGCGGCCGAGTTCCTGGCCGAGCGTCCGAAGAAGCCCTGCGTCGTGGTTCTGGGCTCCGGCCCCATCCGCATCGGTCAGGGCATCGAGTTCGACTATGCGTCGGTGCATTGCGTGTGGATGCTCAAGCGCGCAGGCTACGACGTGGTCATGATCAACAACAACCCTGAGACCGTTTCAACGGACTTTGACACCGCGGACCGTCTGTACTTCGAGCCCCTGACGCCCGAGGATGTGCTGGGCGTGATCGCCACCGAGAAGCCGGTGGGCGTGGTCGCGGCCTTTGGCGGCCAGACGGCCATCAAGCTGACCCATGCACTCCAGGATGCGGGCGTGCGCATCATGGGCACCTCTGCCGACATGATCGACGCGGCCGAGGACCGCGAGCGCTTTGACGCCGCCATGGAGAAATACGGCATCAAGCGTGCCCAGGGCCGCACCGTCATGACCAGCGACGAGGCTGTCAAGGCTGCCAATGAGCTGGGTTATCCGGTGCTGGTTCGTCCCTCCTACGTGCTGGGCGGCCAGAACATGATCATCGCCTACCGCGACGCCGACATTATCGAATACATGCGCATCATTCTGGAGCAGGGCATTGAGAACCCCGTGCTGATCGACCAGTACCTGATGGGCGTGGAGGCTGAGGCAGACGCCATCTGCGACGGCGAGGACGTGCTGATCCCCGGTATCATGGAGCACATTGAGCGCTCTGGCGTGCATTCCGGCGACTCCATTGCCGTGTATCCGGCGTGGAACCTGACCGGCGTCGCCTATCAGCGTCTGGTGGAGGTCACCCGCAACATCGCCCTCGAGCTGGGCACGGTGGGCCTGATCAACATTCAGTACATCGTATATCACAATGAGATCTACGTCATCGAGGCGAACCCGCGTGCCAGTCGCACGGTGCCCTACATCAGCAAGGTGACGGGCGTGCCGATGGTCGATCTGGCCGTTCGCGCGATGCTGGGCGAAAAGCTGAAGGACATGGGCTACGGCACAGGCCTGTTCCGCCAGAGTCCCTATTACGCAGTGAAGGTGCCCTGCTTCTCCTTTGAAAAACTGCCGGATGTGGACACGCACATGGGCCCCGAGATGAAGTCCACGGGCGAGGTGCTGGGTATCGGCACCAATCTCCAGGAAGCCATCTACAAGGGCCTGGTTGCTGCCGGCTACAAGATGGCCCACAGCGGCGGCCTGCTGGTGTCCGTCCGTGACGAGGACAAGCTGGAGGCCGTCGAGTGCGCCCGCCGGTTTGCCGAGTTGGGCTTCAGCCTGTACGCCACGCCGGGCACAGCCAAGATCATGATGGAGCATGACTTGTATGCTGCGACGGTGAAGATGGAGAATATCGAGAAGATGCTGGAGAAGAACCAGCTGGCCTATGTGATCTCCACCTCCGCCAAGGGCCGCCGTCCTGAGCTGGCGTCCGTGCGCATGCGCCGCAAGGCGGTTGAGCGCGGCATTCCGCTGTTCACCAGCATGGACACCGCCAACGCCATGGCCCGCGCACTGAAAAGCCGCTACAGTCTGCAAAACGTGGAGCTGGTGGACATCAACGACATGCGCACCGAGCGTGAGAAGCTGCACTTTGTCAAGATGCGCGGTACGGGCAACGACTACCTGTACTTTGACTGCTTCACCCAGAAGGTGGAGAGTCCCGAATCGCTGGCAGTGCGCCTGTCGGACCGCCGCAACAGCGTGGGCAGCGACGGCATTGTGCTGATCATGCCCAGCGCCAAGGCAGACGCACGGATGCGCATGTTCAATGCAGACGGCACGGAGGGCCTGGTGGCAGGCAACGCGCTGCGCTGCGTGTGCAAGTACTTGTATGAGTCCGGTCATGTGGTGAAGGACAGCATGCAGATCGAGACCGGCGGCGGTGTGAAGCAGGCGAAGCTGTTCATCCGCGAGAACAAGGTGTTCTCGGTGCTGGTGGACATGGGCGTGCCCGCGTTTGAACCAGCGAGAGTGCCGGTGAATCTGGACGGCGAGCGCGTGCTGCTGCGTCGTGTGCCGTTGGCCAGTGAAGATCGCATTATCAACTGTGTGAGCATGGGCAACCCGCATGTGGTGATGTTTGTGAACGATGTGGATGACGTGCAGCTGAGCCATGTCGGTCCTGCAATCGAATATGATCCGCTGTTCCCGCAGCGCGTGAACGTGTCTTTTGCAAAGGTGATCGACCGCAACATTATCAAGATGCGCGTCTGGGAGCGCGGCATTGGCGAGACTGCCGCCTGCGGTACCGGTGCCTGCGCTGTCGCCGTCACTGCGGTCAAGAACGGTCTGTGTACCCGCGGCGCCGACATCATCGTCCGTCTCCCCGGCGGCGAGCTCGTCGTCCGCTATGAGCAGGACGGTCAGGTCTGGCTCACGGGTGACGCATTCACGGATTTTGAAGGAACGATTGAGATTTGATTCCAGGGGGCAATGCCCCCTGGTTTCCACAACAGCCACAGCTCCTTGACCCATTCTTCAATGCAGCTTGGGACTTGCGTTGGTTGACTATCGAAAAAAAGCAATTGATCAGGGCTTCAACCCTTGATCAATTGCTTTTTTGTGTTAGTTAACTGCATCCGCAGCGGGCAAGCGTTCAGGTTAACCCAGCTTCTTGCCGGTAAGGAGCTCGTAGCCCTGGAGGTACTTGGCGATGGTCTTGTCGACGATCTCCTGGGGCAGGGTCCAGTCGTGCTCGTTGGACTTGAGCCAATCGCGGGCAAACTGCTTGTCAAAGGAGGGCTGGGCATGGCCGGGCTCATAGCCTTCGGCGGGCCAGAAGCGGCTGGAGTCAGGGGTCAGCATCTCGTCGCCCAGGACAATATTGCCTTCCTCATCCAGGCCGAACTCAAACTTGGTATCGGCAATGATAATGCCGCGGGTCAGCGCGTAATCTGCGCACTTCTTGTACAGCGCGATGGTGTAGTCACGCAGCTTGGTCGCATACTCCTCGCCCTTGCCGGGGAAACGCTTTTCCAGATACGCAACGCTCTGCTCAAAAGAGATGTTCTCGTCGTGATCGCCGATCTCAGCCTTGGTGGAAGGCGTGTAGATGGGCTCGGGCAGCTTATCGGACTCCTTCAGGCCCTCAGGCAGCTTGATGCCGCAGACGGTGCCGTTCTTCTGATAGCTGGCCCAGCCGCTGCCGGTGATATAGCCGCGCACAATGCACTCTACGGGCAGCATGTTCAGCTTGCGGCACATCATAGAGTTGCCGTCAAACTTCTCCTGCTGGAAAAACGCAGGCATGTCCTTGACATCCACAGAGATCATGTGATTGGGGATAATGTCCTGGGTCATGTCGAACCAGAACTTGGACATCTGGGTCAGCACAGTGCCCTTCTTGGTCACGGTGTTGTGCAGGATCACATCGAAGCAGCTGATCCGGTCGGTAGCCACCATGATCAGACTGTCACCGTTGTCGTAAATCTCACGGACTTTGCCTTCCTTGATCGGTTCCATTGCAAATTACCTCACTTATATTCGTCATTCGCACATGCGTTTCATTCTTGTGTGCATCTGTAAGCATGCCACATTTTTCGCCAAAATGCAAGCCCTCTGCGCAACTTTCCGGCACATTGACAGGCTTCGCAATGTCCGCTATAATGTCCCCAACGAGGGGAGGTGCCGCTATGTTTGGATTGATTCTTTCCGCACCGGACGCAATGCATGAGGAACTCGACGCTTTGTTGGCCGCGCATGACATTCCACTGTCGGGCTTTACGGATGCGCCTTCTCCGATTCTTTCCACATCGACCCAAAACGAGTTCCTGCACGCCGCCGCCGATGCGCTGCTACGCCCCGGCACGTCGCTGCCTGCGGATGCTGTGCTTGATTGCCTGCGCGGCGACGCACGCCCCGGCAATGTGCTGCGGCGACTGATCTGCCTCCAATTGTCGCTGCTGCCTTATCTGCGCGTTCATCATGCAGTGACAGAGCTGGCAGGCGGTCATCTGATTGGCGACTGTCTGCTTGCTGCCGTGCCGGATGCGGAGGACCGTGTGGACTGCCTGCTGCCAGACGGCGCCTGGACAGACCTCATGACCGGCGAAGTCCATACTGGCAAGCTCCGCTGCCTGCGCAGTCTCAGCGCCGTGCCGATCCTGGTCCGCGAAAATACCCTGCTGCCCATCGGCGTTGATGACCGGCATACCGACCACGACGATGCCGACCATCTGACGCTGCACTGGTATCAGCCGCAGGGAAGTGCAGCCTGCACCCTGGCCGACGGCACGGCTTATTCAGTCCAAATGGACAACGGCCTCATCCACTTTGAATCCGCCAGCACCAAACCCTACCATTTGATCGTCCATCAGGATGGCAGCGAAACCCTTGTGCATTGAAACACACACGCCAACGCCGCACCCCCAACCAGCAAACACGCAAAAGAAGATTGTTCAAGGTGCGCCCTGAGCAATCTTTTTTCGATCATCAATCAAGAAACCAGCAATAAAACGTAAGTGCGCAGACCGTCGATGCAAGTCAGGTCTGACACAATATAAATCAAGAGACTTCGCCCCTTTACAAACATAGAGACAAAACCCCGGTTTTTCAGGAACATGGTCAGATACTATTGAAATTTGGCGAGGGTTGAGGTATAATAGAGATTGTCTTATTAGGCATATTACGGCGAGATCGCCGTTTAAGGAGGAACTGACATGGTTCATACCATCGTAGGCGCCAACTGGGGCGACGAAGGCAAGGGCAAGGTTACGGACCTGCTGGCTGAAAAGAGCGACATCGTTGTCCGCTTCCAGGGCGGCGCGAACGCAGGCCACACCATCATCAACGAGTACGGCAAATTTGCTCTGCATCTGCTGCCCTCCGGCGTGTTCCATCAGAATATTGTTAATATCATCGGCCCCGGCGTGGCGCTGAACATTGAAGCGCTGCTGGCCGAGCTGGAGTCTATCACCTCCCGCGGCGTGCCGATGCCCAAGCTGCTGATCTCCGACCGCTGCCAGGTGATGATGCCCTATCACGTCGACTTCGACAAGTTCGAGGAAGAGCGTCTGGGCCGCAACTCCTTCGGCTCCACCAAGAGCGGCATTGCCCCCTTCTACAGCGACAAGTATGCCAAGACCGGCATTCAGGTCTGCCAGCTGTACGATGAGCAGCTGCTGCGCGAGCGCCTGGCGATCGCCCTTGTGAAGAAGAACTGCCTGCTGGAGCACCTGTACCACAAGCCCGCCGTGGATGTGGACGCGCTGGTCGCCCACCTGCAGGAGCTGGCCGAGAAGATCAAGCCCATGGTGGCTGACACCACGCTGTTCCTGCACAAGGCCAACCAGGAAGGCAAGACCATCCTGCTGGAGGGCCAGCTGGGTACGCTGAAGGATCCCGATCTGGGCATCTATCCCTACGTGACTTCCTCCTCTCCCCTGGCTGGTTTCGGCTGCGTGGGTGCGGGTGTTGCTCCCACCTCCATCACGGACATTTACTGCGTGACCAAGGCTTACTCCAGCTCCGTGGGCGCAGGTCCCTTTGTGGTTCGTCTGGACGGCCCCGAGGGCGACGAGCTGCGCCGCCGCGGCGGTGACGCTGGCGAGTTTGGTGCGACCACCGGTCGTGCCCGTGACGTTGGCTGGTTCGACGCCGTGGCCTCCCGCTATGGTGTGATGGTCCAGGGTGCCACCCAGGTCGTGCTGACCAACCTTGACGTGCTGGGTTATCTGGACGAGATCCCCGTCTGCGTCGCTTACGAGACTGAGGACGGCCAGCGCATCACCGACTTCCCCGCAACCCCTGTGCTGATGAAGTGCAAGCCCGTTTATGAGACGCTTCCCGGCTGGAAGTGCGACATCCGCGGCATCACCAACTACGACGATCTGCCCGAGAACTGCAAGAAGTACGTCGAGTTCATCGAAAAAGCCTGCGGCGCCCCCATCCACATGGTCTCCAACGGCCCCAAGCGCAACGAAATCCTCTACCGTTAACCAGGGGCGCTGCCCCTGGACCCGCTTTGGTTTCGCGCTGCGGCGCGACCAGGGCGCTGCCCTGGACCTGCAAGGGGCGCAGCCCCTTGACCCATTCTGCGTCATGCTTGTCGTTCTCCGACGGCTTGCGCGCGCTTGGGGGTTGAGAGCATGGGAGTTTATTACGCTATGCAGCTCATAGGGGGCGGGGGCAGGAGTTTCCGTTCAATAAAAGAATTATTAAGAGGCAGTGATTTGCTGCCTCTTATCTTCCGGGCGATACTTCATTGTGGTAAATCGCTAATACATTTGAGAGGAGACTTGTGCCTTGATCGCTATTATTGACTATGGCATGGGGAACCTGCGCAGTGTGCAGAAGGCGTTTCAATATCTGGGGTGTGACGCAGTGATCACCGACTCGCCCGCAAAGATTGCCGATGCGGATCATGTCATCCTGCCCGGCGTCGGCGCGTTTCATGACGCGATGGTCCGACTGCGTGAGACGGGGCTGGATCAGTCGCTGCTGATCAGCGCCCAAAGTGGCAAACCGGTGCTGGGCATTTGCCTGGGCATGCAGATGATGTTCGAGGCCAGCGTGGAGAATGGCTTTGACGAAGGGCTCAAGCTGTTCCCTGGTACAGTCACCCGGTTTGAGGATCGCGGGCTCAAGATTCCGCACATGGGCTGGAACACGCTGACCACGCGCAATTGTCCCTTGTTCGACGCGGGGCAAGACCCATGCGTGTATTTCGTACACTCCTATTGCATGGCCGACGTGTCCGATCAATGGACCGTAGCCACCTGCGATTATGGTCAGACCTTCACTGCCGCCATCTGCAAGGATAATGTGATGGCCACCCAGTTCCATCCGGAGAAGAGCGGTTCCGTCGGGCTGGAGATGCTTCGCCGGTTCGCGGCGTTCCGCTAAGGAGGGACGAATATGCTAACGAAACGAATCATTCCCTGCCTGGACATCCGCGATGGCCGCGTGGTGAAGGGCATCAACTTTGTCGATATCCGCGACGCGGGCGACCCAGTCGAAGCGGCAGTTCGCTACAACGAAGCCGGCGCCGACGAGCTGGTCTTGTTGGACATCAATGCGTCCCATGAGAAGCGTGGCACCATGCTGGATGTGGTCAGCCGCGTGGCCGAGCAGGTGTTCATCCCGTTCACCGTCGGCGGCGGCATCAGCGAGATCGACCAGATCCGTCAAATCCTGCGTCTCGGTGCGGACAAGGTGTCCATCAATAGTCCTGCCGTCCGCAATCCTGACTTTATCACCGAGGCTGCCATGAGATTTGGCAGCCAGTGTGTCGTGCTGGCCATGGATGTAAAAGCACGCACCGGCGGCGGCTGGGATGTGTATGTGAACGGCGGCCGCGTGAATACCGGCCTTGATGCGGTCGAGTGGGCCGCCGAGGGGGTGAAACGCGGCGCAGGTGAGATCCTGCTGACCAGCATGGACACCGACGGCGTGGGCGGAGGCTTTGCGTTGGACGTGACCCGGACCATTGCCGATGAGGTGGGTGTGCCGGTCATTGCCAGCGGCGGCGCTGGCGCAAAAGAGCACTTCCGCGATGTACTGACTGACGGTCATGCCGACGCGGCGTTGGCCGCGACACTGTTCCATTTCGGCATTCTCAAGATCAGTGATCTGAAAGATTATCTGGCCGCCGAGGGCGTGCCTGTGAGGAGAGTGTAATCCATGCCTTATGAAAGCAATCTCGCCCTTGGCCTGACGCCGTACACCGCTGGTGAACAGCCGAAGGATCGCAAATTTATCAAGCTCAATACCAACGAGAACCCCTACCCGCCGTCGCCGAAGGTCGAAGCCGCGCTACAAGGCAAAGTCGACCGACTGCGTCTATATCCCGACATGGAAGCGACCGCGCTTCGCGAGGCCATTGCCAAGGTGAACGGCTTGAAGCCGGAGAATGTTTTCTGCGGCAACGGTTCTGACGAGGTTCTGGCCTTCGCCTTCGCCGCATTCTTTGCCGGAAAGAAGCTGCTCGCGCCTGACATCACCTATTCGTTTTATCCTGTCTATTCGCAGCTTTTCGGCGTCGATTATCAGACTGTACCGCTGCTTGCTGATTTTTCTGTCGATGTTGACGGTTTGATGCAGGGTTGCCCGGTCGCCCTTGCCAATCCCAATGCTCCGACCGGTATTCTGCTGGACAAGGTCGAGGTGCGTCGTCTGGCCGCCCACTGCCGCGCGAATGACGCTGTGCTCCTCGTCGATGAGGCCTATGCAGCTTTTGCCCCTGAAAACGCTGTTGATTTGCTCGCTGAGTTCGATAATCTGCTGATTGTCCGAACCTTCAGCAAGAGTCACGCGCTGGCAGGCATGCGCGTCGGCTATGCGCTGGCCAACGAACGCCTGATTCAAGCCATGCGCTGCATCCGTGACAGCTTCAACAGCTATCCTCTTGATCTGCTTGCCCAATCCGCTGCCGAGGCAGCGATTCTCGACGCAGAGTATACCGCCAAGACCGTTGGTCTGGTGGTTGCAGCCCGCGACAAATGCCGCGCCGCCCTGACCGCTGCAGGCATCACCGTGCTGCCCAGTTGCACGAATTTCCTTTTTGTGAAGGCTGATCCAGTTGATGCAAAGGCAATCCAGCTGGCGCTTCGTGCAGAAGGAATCCTTGTCCGTCATTTCTCTGCACCCAAACTTGCTCCCTGGCTTCGCGTAACAGTCGGCACAACCGAGGATATGGAGATCGTGACCGAGGCATTGATCCGAAACATCAAACGCTAACGAAAAGCAGTCCGCATTCGGGCTGCTTTTCTCATGCCGGTATTTTTCTCTGAGGAACGAAAAAAGATTCTCATCAGAGAATCTTTCATATGGGATCCGGCAGCGACCTATCCTCCCGGGCCGTGTCCAGC
>R21__coassemble_899_pt1 | contig 22239 bp, 23 predicted proteins | sample R21__metabat2_low_PE_059 | metagenome-assembled genome bin R21
CAAAAATATCACCCCACCTTACACAGATGGGGTGAAAAAAGCAACCATCATGCGCGCTCAAGCTCCAAAGGAGCAATCAAGCCGCAGCGCAGAAAGGGAGTCCAGAGGGCCTTTGGCCCTTTGGCCCGTCCAGGGCGGAGCCTTGGCAGGTCCAGGGCAGCGCCCTGGTCGCGCCACAGCGCGAAACCCTTTGGTAGGATTGTTAAGGGCAAAGCCCTTAACACCCCTCGTCTTAAATATCCGCTGCAATATCGCAGTTCACGCCGGTCAGACCCACATAGGCGCCGTCGGCAGCCTCGGAGCTCTCGGCATGGGCGAGCAGCCACTTGTTGCGGGCCCACAGGGAGGCGTCCAGCACGTTGGCCTTGTCGCCGGGACGATAGTCGGTGTTGGTGCCGTCGGGCAGGGCAACCATGACCTGGAAGCCGGCGCCCTTCTTGGCGGAACAGGGAGCATAGTGCAGGGTGGTGGCATAGACCTCAACCAGCACGCCGGCGGGCACCTTGAAGGCCTTGACCACAGAGGTATCCAGCTTGTCGCCAATGATCTCGCCCTGCTTGGCGATCAGCAGGATGAAATCCTCGGTGCCCAGGTTGAACTCGCTGTCGCGGTGATACTCCAGGCAGTTCAGCTTGGTGTTGTGGCCGTTGCACCAGCCCAGCTCGAAGGGCATGCCGCCGAACAGCGCGGTACCGATGGCCTCGGCGTCCTTGGCTGCGTGCAGCACGGGCTCCTTGGCCACATACACCACACCGTCGGTCACGGGAGTCGTCTTGAGGGCCTCGATCAGGCCTTCGGTGGGATAACCCTCGACCACACGGCCGTAGGGGCGGAACGCCTCGTCATAGACAGACAGAATTTCCATGGTTGATCTCCTCCATATTTTCTGTCCCTGAGGGACAAATATATCTGCATTAGTATTCACCGGCCCCGGCTGCTTTTCCTGCAAAGCTGACAATTTATCCTTCCGGTTCCGCCAGCACAAAGGGCGCGGAAAAGCTCTCATACCGGCTGTCGCCCACGTAGGCGCGGACATGGATCACATACTCGCCCGCGGGGGCCATTTCACCGGCGGAATCAAGGCCTGTCCAGGTAAAGGATGAGCCCGTCGGCAGCAGCTGCTGCGGGCGCGTGGACTGACGCGAGGCCAAGCGGCGGATCAATTCACCATCCGGCGTCTCGATGGTGACGGTCAGTTCACACGGAAAGGCGTGGTTCACCACGAAGGTCAATTCCTCGTGCTGCGCCGGGCAAAACATCCGGCCTGCCGTGACGGACATGCGCGGATCGCCCTTGGCAGGCGGCACGCAGATCACCTCGGAGGAGGCGACGGATACTTCGCTGCCGGACATGGTCAGAATTTGCAGCAGCACATAACCATAGCTGTTTGTGTCCTCCTGCGTCAGGGTGATGGAACGCTCCTTCAGACCGGGGGACAGGGAACCGGGCAGGTCGCCGTAAGCGCCGAAGCGCTCCTCACTGTCCCAGATCAGACGGGCGCTGGCAAAATCCCAGCTGCCCCGCCGCTGGAATACCAGCTGATAGGCGACCTGCGTGGGGCGCAGCACGGTGAAGGAAAAATTGATGGTCGGATCGTCGAGGCTCAGCGCACTGTCCTCAAAGGAAATGTTGTCCAGCGCGCTGTTTTGACGGCGGCCGCTGAAGGAAGCAATGTCGTAGGAAAGAAGGATGAACTCGTCCTCCTCCGGATAGGACTGCACGGTGGACGCGCCGTGGTTCAGACGCAGATAGCGCTTCAGCTCGGAGAGGGTGATGGCGCCGTCGCTGTTGTCGTCGGCGGCAAAACCGCCCTTGGCAGACAGGGCGTTGACCAGTGCGCCGGAAAAATAGCCCTCGCCGGTGACGGACACATTGTCCTCGCGCTCGGCCCAGAACCAGCTCTCCTCCGCGCCGCCGGAGGAACAGAGTACCTTGTAATCCGCCCCAATGAAGGTGTTGTCGAATACATCCTGTACGCCTTTGCCGATCATGGCGCCGGAGTGACAGGCGTCGATCAGCAGCACCTTCGTGCCCGGAACGGCATCGAACAGCGCACGCAGCTCCAATGCGGATACCGAGTCCTCATGCAGACCATCGGAGAGCAGCAGACGGATCTCGGCATTGGGCTGGGACTGGTTCCATACGCCGTGGGTGCTGATATAGAAATAATTCACGTCGTCCTCGTCGGCGGAGGAAAAGGCGTCGCTGATCAGCTCGGCCAGCTCGGCCAGGGAGGAAATGCCGTCACGGCGCGTGACGAGCGTTTCAAGGTTCATCGCGCCGCCGCTGAGCGTCTCGGCCATGCGGACCACATTGTTGGCGGAGGAAGGCGCGGTGCTTTGCTGAGAGATGAAATCATCGCAGCCCACCAGCAGGGCACGGTTCAAGCTGTCGGCGAGGGCGCTGCCGCCAAGGAGGCACAGCAGACAGGTCGTCAGCATCAGCACGGGAAAAATGCGGCGCATGGCTGTAACTCCTTCCTTCAAGAAATAGAAAAAAGATCCTCATATTATAGACGCATAACTCCCTGGAATTGTTCAGGAAAATTGAAAATTTCCTGTGAATTTTCGGAAAAACGGCGAATCGGCAGGAGTGCGCCTATATGTCAGTATAACGGAATGCGCGGGGAAAAGCAACGGAAAATCCTGTCGGAACCGCGAAAACATGAAAAAAAGATTGCAAATGTTACAAAAATGTGCGATAATGAGAGCGGACGCCCGGAGATCCGGGCGCGGAAAGGATAACAAGCATGATGAAAAGCAAAAAGCTGGCCCTGACGGCTGCTTTGATGATGACGGTCTGCATGCTGACGAGCTGTGCGCAGCAGCCCCAGGAAACCTTTGCGACGGTCGCTCCGACGCAGGAGCCCGTGGCGCAGGTCACGGCGGACCCGGCTGCCGACGCGAATATCGCGGTGATGGTCAATGGCCGTCCGCTCAGCCTGGCGACGGTGCAGGAGATCGAGAACAATCTGGCCGCGGCCTTCTCTTATTATGGATATGACGCAAGCAACAGCGAGGCTTTGGCGGTGCTGCGCCAGGCGTCGGTGCGCTATGCGATCCAGATGGAGCTGCTGGATCAGAAGGCCGAGGAGTGGCATGTCGCCGGGCCCGAGGGCGAGGAGCTGGCGCAGCTGACCGCAGAGCAAAAGGCAGATTGGGACAGCCTGGTGACCTATTACATGACGAGCATGTGCGGGATCAGCGACGCATCCACCGAGGAGGAGCGGGCGGCTGCCCGTGCGGAGGCCGTCGCTGCTTTTGCTGAACTGGGCTATACCGAGGAAGGCCAGCTGGCAGGCGCGATCCGCGACGCCCGCCGCGAGCGGGTGGAGGCTGAAATGGTCAAGGACGTCAGCGTGACCGACGAGGAGATCGACGCGGATTTCGCCAGTCGTGTGCAGGAGGCGCAGGCGTCCTGTGAGGCCAACCCTCTCGACTATATCTACACCTATGAGCGCAGCACGGTCTTTTCCGGTCAGCCCGGCTATTATGTGCCGGAGGGCTACCGCGGCGTGCTTCAAATCCTGCTGCCTGTGGACGAGGAGCTGCTGAAAACATATCAGACGCTGTCGGCCCAACTGGAGGAGCAGGTCGAGACAGTGGTCGAGGCTGCGGAGAACGGCGAAGCAGCTGTGGAAGCGGAGCAGAAGGTGACGACGGAGCAGGTGGAGAACGCCCGGAATGCGATCCTGGCGTCCGTGCAGGCGACCTGCGACGAGATCGTGGCGGAGCTGAACGGCGGCACGGACATTCTGGACCTGATTGACCGGTATAATACCGATCCTGGCATGCAGGATGAGACCAACCGCGCCGAAGGCTATCGCGTCCACCTGGACAGCGTGGCCTATGATCCGGCATTCATTGCGGCGGCGTTCTCCGTGGATCAGATCGGCCAGCTCAGCCAGCCGACGGTTGGCAGCTATGGCGTGTATCTGGTGTATTATCTGCGCGACGTGCCCGCCGGTCCCGTGGAACTGACGCCCCAGCTGCGCAGTCAGCTGACGGAGAGCCTCCTGGCCGAAAAAGAAAACCGGGTCCTGACGGAAACCATGAACCGGTGGGTGGATGAGGCGCAGATCGAGATGACCGAGACGGGCAATCGCTACGCCAGCGGCAACTGACAAGCGCCAACGCAAAGCACAGTCTGTGGAGAACAGGCTGTGCTTTTTTTCATGGAGGGGATCGGGACAGATCGATTTGGGCGTGCCTTGACAATCCTAACGGGTATGATATAATGGGCTTAACGATTAACTTATCTGCAAACTTGACAGTGAAGGAGCGCGGACGATGCGCTACGTGAATGGATGCACTTTCGGCTTTATGAGCCCCCGTGGTTTCACGGAGGGAGAAGCGTGGCGCACGTCGCTCTGCCTGATGCAGCAGGAGACCGGCTGCGATACGGTGGTGCTGGCGGTGGCTGCGCTTCAGGATCATGCCTATTCCACCCGGGTGGATTACGATACGCCCGACGTCATGTCCATGGATGATGTGCGCCGCGTGTGCGCATATGCCAGGGAACTGGGTCTGCGCGTGGTGCTCAAGGCGATGGTCAATTGCCGCGATGGTTACTGGCGGGCGTTTATCCGCTTCTTCGATACGTTTGTGCCCTGCGAACCGACCTGGGCGCAGTGGTTTGCCGGCTACGGCGCGTTTGTCTGCGCACTGGCAGAGACGGCGGAGGAGGTCGGGGCCGAGCTGTTCTGCGTGGGCTGCGAAATGGTCGGTACGGACCATCGGGCGGAGGAATGGCGGGCGCTGATCCGGCAGGTCCGCGAGCGCTATCATGGGCTTGTCACCTACAATTGCGATAAGTACCAGGAGGACAACGTGACCTGGTGGGACGCGGTGGATGTGATCTCCTCCTCCGGTTATTATCCGATCGACCGCCTGGATGAGCACTTTGCACGAATCGAGGCCGTGGCGAAGCGGGCAGATCGCCCCTTCCTGTTCATGGAGAGTGGCTGCCCCAGCCGCGAGGGCAGCGAGTACATCCCCAATGACTGGCGGGCAGGCGGCGCACAGAGTAATGAGACCCAGCGCAGGTGGTACGCGGCGTTTGCAGATGCGCTGCTGCGCCACCCAACGATCCGCGGCGTCGTGTGGTGGGATTGGAGCGCGGTGCATCTGTATCCCATCGAAAAGGCGGCGGAGGATAACGGCTACGGCCTTTACGGGAAGCCCGCCGCGGCAGAACTGCGGAAATTTGCCGGGAAAATCGCGGAAATATAACCAATCATCGGGAAATCCACTTGACAGAACAAGTCAGGATTGGTAGAATAACATGTAAACCTAACAATTAACCTGCGAAAGCAGGAGAAAAGAGATAAAAATCAATGATTGAAAATGAATTGCGTGCGCATCTGACTGAAAAGGTGCTGCCCTTCTGGATGAACCTGGCCGACGAGAAGAACGGCGGTTACTATGGTTATGTGGAGCATGACCTGACCGTGGACAAGGCGGCGCACAAGGGCTGCATCCTGAACAGCCGTATCCTGTGGACCTTCGCCACCGCCATGCGCGTGCTGAACGACGAGAGCTACAAGCCCTATGCCAAGCGTGCCCTGGACTTCATGGAGAAGTTCGAGGACAAGGAGCAGGGCGGCGTCTACTGGTCCGTGAGTCCTGAGGGCGAGCCCCTGGACAAGACCAAGCACACCTATTGCCAGGCATTTGCCATCTATGGCCTGGCAGCCTATGTGCGTGCTACCGGCAGCCAGAAGGCGCTGGCCAAGGCCATGGCGCTGTTCCACATCATCGAGGACCGCTGTACCGACGAGGGCGGATACGGTGAGGCCTACAAGCCGGACTTCTCCCCCGAAAGCAACGAAAAGCTGTCCGAGAACGGCGTGATGGCGTCTCGAACGATGAACACCCTGCTGCATGTGCTGGAGGCCTATGCTGAGCTGTATCGCGCCTATCCCGACGACGAGGTGCGCGAGGCGGGCGTCACCTGCCTGAAGCGCTTCCTGGACGTGATGTACAGCGCGAAGAACCGTCGTCTGGAGGTATTCTATGACGCGGAGTACAAGCCGCTGCTGGACATGCAGTCCTATGGTCATGACATCGAGGGCTCCTGGCTGATCTGGGACGCGGTGCAGACGCTGCTGCCAGAGAGCGAGCATGCGCCTTACCGCGAAATGTGCAAGGTGCTGGCTGCCTCCGTGTACGAGCGTGCCTGGACTGACCACGGCCTCAAAAACGAGTGCGTGGACGGCGAGGTCAACGAGCTGCGCATCTGGTGGGTGCAGGCCGAGACGGTCCTGGGCTTTGCCAATGCCTATGCGCTGACGGGCGAGGAGAAGTACAAGCAGGCCGTGACCGACGAGTGGGATTATATCCAGCGGGTCATCGTCGATCCCCGCGAGGGCAGCGAATGGTTCTGGTGTACCGAGGAGGACGGCACTCCCACCGTTGAGAAGCCCATCGTCGAGGAGTGGAAGTGCCCCTATCACAATGGCCGCATGTGCCTGCGGATGATCGAAACGGCAGAGGAGTAAAAGCATGACTGAGATCCTTGTTTCTGATAAGGTCATCCATCTGCGGAATGATCATGTCAGCTATGTGATGTATCTGCTGGAGGGCGGCATCCCCATGCACCTGTATTTCGGCGCACGGGTGGAGCGCTTCAATCCGGCTTCCTATCTGCGCCGCCATGAGGTGGATGCGGAGGGTCATTTCTCCATGCAGGGCTGCTCCCTGGATCACATTCCCCAGGAATATCCGGCATTCGGCCTGGGCGAGATGCGCGAGGGCGCACTGACTGTGCAGCGCTTTGACGGCACCCGCACCTGCGATCTGCGCTTTGTAAGCGCGGCGGTGGAGGACGGCAAGCCAGCGCTGGCCGGTCTGCCTGCCACCTTCGGCGACAACTGCAAGACCCTGCGTCTGACGCTGCGCGACGAGCTGCTGAACATGGACGCGGAGCTTTTGTACACGATTTTTGACGACTGCGACGTCATTACCCGCAGCGCACGCCTGATCAACAACAGTGCCGAGCGCCTGATCGTCGAGCGGGCCTACAGCCTGTGCCTGGACATCCCGGAGAGCCGCTTTGATCTGATCACGCTGTCCGGCGCCTGGAGCCGCGAGCGCGAGATGATCCGCCGCCCGCTGGTGCCCGGCGTGCAGGGCGTGTCCAGCCTGCGCGGCGCCAGTTCCCTGATCGCGTCGCCCTTCATGGCGCTGGCCCGTCCCGAGGCCACCGAGGGCCAGGGCGAGGTCTACGGCGCGACGCTGGTCTATTCCGGCAACTTCACGGCCAACGTGCAGGTGGACAGCCACCGTTCCAGCCGCGTGATGCTGGGCATCAACGATGTGGACTTCGCCTGGACGATGGAGCCTGGCTGCTCCTTCCAGACGCCGGAAGCGGTGCTGACTTATTCTGCCGAGGGTCTGGACGGCATGAGCCGCCAGTTCCACACCGTCTGCGCGGAGCATCTGGTGCGCGGCAAGTTCGCCCATGCGCCCCGCCCCATCCTGCTGAATAACTGGGAAGCCACTTACTTCGATTTCAACGAGGAAAAGCTGCTCAAAATCGCGTCCACCGCCGCCAAGGTGGGCGTGGAACTGTTCGTGCTGGACGACGGCTGGTTCGGCCACCGCGACGCCGACAATTCCTCCCTTGGCGACTGGTTCTGTGACAAGAAGAAGCTGCCTGACGGCATGGCGTCCCTGGCGGACAAGATCCATGCCCTGGGCATCAAGTTCGGCCTGTGGTTCGAGCCTGAGATGGTCTCCCCTGACAGCGAGCTGTTCCGTGCGCATCCCGACTGGTGCATCCATGTGGATGGCCGCGTGAACATCGAGGGCCGCAACCAGCTGATCCTGGACCTGTCCCGCGAGGACGTGTGCGAGTATATGTACCATGCCGTGGCGGACAACCTGTCCAGCGCCGCCATCGACTATGTGAAGTGGGACATGAACCGCAACTTCTCCAACATCGGCTCAGCCTTGCTGCCCGCCGATCGTCAGAAGGAGCTGCCCCATCGCTACATGCTGGGCCTGTACAGCGTGCTGGAGCGCCTGCACAATGATTTCCCGGACGTGCTGTTTGAAAGCTGCTCCTCCGGCGGCGGACGCTTTGACATGGGCATGCTGTACTACATGCCGCAGACCTGGTGCTCCGACAACACGGACGCCTTGTGCCGCTGCCGCATTCAGTATTCGACCTCGCTCATGTTCCCGCCCTTCGCCATGGGCAGCCATGTGAGCGCCGTGCCGAACCATCAAACCGGCCGCATCACCCCCATTGCCACCCGCGCGAACGTGGCCATGAGCGGCTGTTTTGGCTTCGAACTGGACCTGAACCGTCTGCCCGAGGACGAGCTGAAGCAGGTCGAGGAGCAGATCGCCCGCGTGAAGGGCATCCGCAGCACCCTGCTGTATGGCGATTTCCATCGCCTGCTGTCCCCTTATGAGGGCAATGATACCTCCTGGTTGACCGTCTCCAAGGACAAGAATGAGGCCGTGTTCATGCTGACCCGCGCCCAGGCTCTGTCCTTCACCGAGCCGCCGATCATCCGCCTGCGCGGTCTGGACCCGGCCAAGTGCTACAGGATCGAGGAGACCGGCGAGATCTACGGCGGCGACGAGCTGATGAACGCGGGCCTGAGCTGCAAGCTGGGCTGGGGCGACGCGGCGTCGGTGAGCTATGTACTTCATGCCGTCTGACCAGAAAGGGGAGTGACCCATGGGTAATGTGACCATGCGCGACATCGGCAAGCGTGTCGGCGTCAGCGCAGTGACGGTATCAAAGGCGCTGGCCGGCAAGAGCGGCGTGGGCGATGAGATGCGTCAGAAGATCATCCGCATCGCCAAGGAGCTGGGCTATGTGAACCCCAATGCCGCCTCCGGGCAGCCAGCCAGAAGTCTGGATGTGGGTATCCTGATCCCCGATCGGTTCTTCAGCATGGATTCGTTCTATGCCATGTTCTACAAGATCCTGGTGCAGACGCTGACGGACGCCGGACATTTCGGCATGCTGGAGCTGCTTTCAGCCGAGTCCGAGACAGCGTTGCAGGTACCCAACATCGTCCGCTCCGACAAGGTGGATGCGCTGATCGTTCTGGGCCAGCCGAGCCGGGCGTATGCGCGGATGATCGCCGAGCAGAGCATCCCGGTGGTGTTCCTGGACTTCTATGATGAGCAGGCAGAGGCAGACGCCGTGGTGGGCGACAATACCTACGGCTGTTACCGCCTGACCAATCATCTGATCAAGAACGGCCACCGGAACATCGGCTTTGTGGGCAGCCGCCGCTCGACCAGTTCGATCATGGACCGCTATCTGGGCTTCTACCGTGCGCTGATCTCCAACGATCTGCCGGTGCGTGAAAAATGGATTTACAAGGATCGTGACGAGCAGGGCCACTTCCTGCCCCTGGACTTTTCCGGCGAGATGCCCACGGCGCTGGTGTGCAATTGCGATGTGGTGGCGCGCTGGACCATCGACCAGCTGAAGGCCCAGGGCTATCGGGTGCCGCAGGATGTGTCTGTCGTCGGTTTTGACGATTTCCCTGCCCAGGCGGTCGAGCCTGCGCTGTCTACCTTCCGCATGGATGTGCCCACCATGGCCCGCATGGCGGTGAAGCTGGTGGCAGACCGGTGCAGCGGCGAGAAGAAGGCCAGCAGCCGCGTGGTCGTCGGCGGTCAGCCGGTGTACCGTGACTCCGATATTGCGTATTCTGCCGAGTAAGGCATTCAAATCATCAACAAGATAGAAAGAGGTATGATCCCATGGCTGACGTGAAGATTCTCAATGGCGTATCCCTCCCCAACATCCCCTGGCAGGAGTGCCCCGCGGACAAAAAGACTGCTTCTCCCCTCTGGCGCTACAGCGAGAACCCCGTGATGGGCCGCAATCCCACCCCCGAAATCGCCCGCATCTTCAACAGCGCCGTCGTTCCCTTCGAGCATGACGGCTACAGCTACATCGCTGTGCTGCGCGGCGAGCAGGTCAACGGTGTTCCTCATGTGTACCTTGGCCATTCCAAGGACGGCATTCACTGGGATGTGGAGCGCGAAAAGGTGCCCTTCGTGGACGAGGAAGGCAAGCCGAAGATGCCCCACTATGCCTATGACCCCCGTCTGGTGAAGGTGGAGGACACCTACTATATCATCTGGTGTACCGACTTCTACGGCGCTGCCATCGGCATGGCCAAGACCAAGGATTTCAAGACCTTCACCCGCATCGAGAATCCCTTCATCCCCTTCAACCGCAACGCTGTGCTGTTCCCCCGCAAGATCGACGGCAAGTTCAAGCTGCTGTCCCGTCCCTCTGACTCCGGCCACACCCCCTTCGGCGACATCTTCCTGTCTGAGAGTCCCGACATGGAGTATTGGGGACATCATCGTCATGTGATGGGCCGCGGCAACAAGTGGTGGGAGTCCGTCAAGATCGGCGCCGGCGCTGCGCCCATTGAGACCACCGAGGGCTGGCTGCTGTTCTATCACGGCGTGGCCACCACCTGCAACGGCTTCGTCTATTCCATGGGCGGCGCGATCCTGGACATCAACGAGCCCAGCAAGGTGCTGTACCGCTGCGAGAATTACCTGCTGACCCCCGAACTGCCCTACGAGACCACCGGCTTCGTGGATAACGTCGTGTTCCCCTGCGCCACGCTCCAGGACGCCGACACCGGCCGCATCGCCATCTACTATGGCGCGGCTGACACCAACGTCGGCATGGCCTTCGGCAAGGTCGATGAGATCGTGAACTACATCAAGGCCCACAGCGACCTGCAGTGGGGCGACGATCAGGCCAAGGATCAGTTCTAATCAAGATAAAGAAATGGCTGGTCAGCAGATCAAACGATGCGCTGACCAGCTTATGATTCTTTCAGGAAGCGCAGGTGAAGGATCCATGCAGGTGAAGCGCATCCATCACTATTCCATGAAATGCGAAACACAGCAGGAAGCAGAACGGGTCAAAGCGTTCTACGGCGGCATTCTTGGCATGACCGTCTCTACCGAATGGGACACGGGCTTCATGCTGGACTGCGGCGGAACCTTTGTCGAGGTGTTCACCAACGGTGCGGGCGAAAAGACAACCGGTGCGCTGCGCCACATCGCCTTTGAAGTTGGGGACGCAGACGCCTGTGCCAAGGCCGTTCAGGACGCCGGATACGAAGTGTTCCTTGGCCCGAAGGACATTGTGGTCCCGGTCCCGGCGCGGATCGCCTTCTGCTTCGGGCCGCTGGGCGAGCAGGTCGAATTCTTCCAGCCGCGAGGCGGGGAGGAAGCATGACGATGGACTACAGCATCCGGGATTATCAGGCTTATTTGACGGAATGCTACCGGACGCATGGCGTCGACACCAGTCTGTTTATGAAGCTGGTCGAGGAAGTCGGCGAGGTAGCAGAAGTGCTGAACCGGCGCGACGGGCGCAAGGCTGCGGATGGTGAGGAAACAAAAACGCAGCTGGCCAACGAGCTGGTGGATGTGATCCACTACGCGGCAGCCATCGCGGCACTCAATGAGATCGACCTCAATGACGCTATCCTGAACAAAGACCGCGCTGCCGCTGTGAAATATCACCATGCGCGAAATCTTGAAGCCTTCCTGCTGAGCAGGCAGATTGACAATAAAACAGGAGATGAATGATATGACTCCCCGCAGTTTTACCTCTCTGATGGAGCAGTACGAGCGTCTGATCGCCCGTCCGAACCCCGTCAATGAGCATTTCTACAACGGTCTGTTCAATCGCTACGCCAATCCCGTCCTGACCCGCGAGCATATCCCGCCCTTCTGGATGTATGACGCCAATCCCGACACCAATCCCTACATGATGCAGCGCCTGGGCGTGAATGCGACGATGAACAGCGGCGCAATCAAGCTGAACGGCAAGTATTGCCTGGTGGTGCGCGTGGAGGGCATGGACCGCAAGAGCTTCTTTGCGGTGGCCGAGAGCGACAAGCCCACCGAGGGCTTCCGCTTCCGCGACTATCCCGTGGTGCTGCCCGGCACCTGCGAGGGCGAGACCAATGTGTACGACATGCGCCTGACCCAGCACGAGGACGGCTGGATCTACGGCGTGTTCTGCTCCGAGAGCAAGGACACCACCAATCCTGATCTGTCCGCCGCCGTGGCGGCTGCGGGCATCGTCCGCACCAAGGATCTTGAAACCTGGGAGCGCCTGCCCAACCTGGTCACCCTGCGCTCTCCCCAGCAGCGCAATGTGGTGCTGCATCCTGAGTTCGTGGACGGCAAGTATGCCTTCTACACCCGTCCCATGGATGACTTCATCGAGACCGGCTCCGGCGGCGGCATCGGCTTTGGTCTGTGCGAGGACATCACCCACGCCGTGATCGACGAGGAGAAGATCATCAGCCTGCGCCGTTATCACACCATTACCGAGGCCAAGAACGGCGCCGGCGCGACGCCCATCAAGACCGACAAGTGCTGGATCCACATCGCCCACGGTGTGCGCAACACCGCCGCCGGTCTGCGCTATGTGCTCTATGCCTTTGCCACCGATCTGAACGATCCCTCCAAGGTGATCGCAGAGCCCAGCGGCATGCTGCTGGGACCGATGGGCCATGAGCGCCTGGGCGACGTGAGCAACGTCGTGTTCACCAACGGCGCCATCGCCGATGAGGACGGCAAGGTCTACATCTACTACGCCTCCTCCGATACCCGCATGCATGTGGCCGAGACCGATGTCGACCGTCTGTGCGATTATCTGTTCAACACGCCCGAAGACCCGCACCGCAGCCCCGACTGCGTGAAGCAGCGCTGCGAGTTGATCCGCAAGAACCTCGAATACCTGAAGAAGTGAGGAACCGCTATGTTTCTGCCTGCTCCTTTGTTCGGTGATCACTGCGTCCTGCCCATGTGCAAGGAACTGCGCATCTTTGGCGACGCGGAGGACGGCGCACTGATCCGCGTGTCATTGCGCGACGCGGACGGCGACGTGTTGACCTGCGGCGAGACGATTGCCCAAAACGGCCGCTTCCTGTGCCTGTTGCCTGCGGTGGGCGAGGCCTGCGTGGACTGCACGCTGACCATCACCTGCGAGAGCGAGACGGTGGAGGCGCAGGACGTCTCCGTCGGCCTGGTATTCCTGGCGGGCGGACAGAGCAACATGGAGCTGGCCCTGTGGAATGCCGACGAAGGCCAGGACCTGATCCGTGAGCATGAGGACGCAGAGCTGCGTTACTTCAATGTGCCCAAGAAGTCCGTCTGGAACGATGACGCCGTGAAGGCGGAGCGGGAAGCCCACTGGGAGCCCATCCGCCCCGGCGTCGGCGGCGATATGAGCGCCGTGGCGTACTTCTTTGCGGCCAAGCTGCGTCGGAACCTGCATGTGCCGGTGGGCGTGATCGACTGCTATTGGGGCGGCACCTCCGTGACGGCCTGGATGGACGAGGAGTGCCTGCTGCGCACCGCTGAGGGCACCCGTTATCTGAACGAGTACCGGGCGCAGGTGGGCGACAAGACGCTTGAACAGTGGATGACCGAGGAAGCGTCCTTCCAGCATGGGATGGACGTCTGGAACGGCAAGGTGACTGAGCTGCGCGCCGCCGATCCCGCCATCGAATGGGAGGAGATCGAGCGGCAGGCGGGCAAGTGCCCGTGGTGCCCGCCGGTGGGCTGGGGTTCGCCCTATCGCCCGGGCGGCCTGGCGGAGACGATGCTCAAGCGCATTGTGCCGGCGGCAGTGTCGGCCATGCTCTATTATCAGGGCGAGGAGGACACCTACCGCACCACCTGCTATGACCAGCTGCTCTGCTCCATGGTCGTGCGCTGGCGCGAATTGCTCATGGATGAGCAGCTGCCCTTCATCAACATGCAGTTGCCCATGTTCATCGAGAAGGGCCAAGCCGAGAATTATCAGTGGCCGGTGCTGCGCGAGGCCCAGCAGAAGGCTGACAACCTGCTGGCCAACAGCTGCCTGACCTGTATCATCGACTGCGGCGAGTTCAACAACATCCATCCCACCGACAAGCGCACGCCCGGCGAGCGCATGGCGGACGAGTATCTGGCCATGATGTGCGACGACGAGGCAGAAGCCCGTCTTTGCCCCCGCGCGGTGAGCAAGGCGGTGCTGCCCGGCAGCGTGGTGATCCGCGTGGACAAGCCGGTACACACGGTCAAGGGCCCGGCAGATCTGTTTGAGATTGCGGGCAGCGATGGCGTCTTTGCCCCTGCCAGGGCGGTAATCCTGGACGGCACGACCATCGAACTGACCTGCGAGAGCATCGCGCGGCCCGTTATGGCCCGCTATGCCTGGGTGAGCTATGCCAAGGTGCATGTGTTTGGCGAAAACGGTGCTCCCCTGCGTCCGTTCCTGATGAAATAAGCAATCAGCCCGGCGTTTCCTGCATGAAGGCGCCGGGCCTTGTTGATGTGAGGCGATGCGTTGATGTTATCAAAGGTCTTTCCGCTGGACACCTTTCCGGCGTATAAGTATGTGGTGATCCTGTCCCGAAAGGATGGGCAATGGCTGTTCTCGCGCCACAAGGACCGCACAACCTGGGAAACGCAGGGCGGTCACATCGAAGCAGGGGAGACGCCTCTTGAGGCAGCCCGGCGCGAACTCTGGGAGGAGAGCGGCGCGGTGGAATACACCATCCGGCCCATGTTTGACTACTGGGCAGGCGACCACACGGGCAGCGCGGTGGGCGTCGTGTTTCTATCCGAGGTCATCCGCCAGGAACCGCTGCCGGAGAGCGAAATGGCGGAAACGCGGCTGTTTGACGAGCTTCCGGAAAACCTGACGTATCCCGGGATCACGCCGGTGCTGGCGGCGGAGATGCAGCGGTATCTATGAACGACAAAAGGCATGGCAGCCGTCTGGACTGTCATGCCTTTTGCATGTGGGGACAATCTGCGCGATTGGCGGGCGGACACCCTTGAAAAAATCACGCCGGACTGGTACAATAATGTGGTAACACTACGAAACTGCGAGGAACACCATGAGCAAGACGAAAGAACGCATCCGTGACAGCCAGCTCCGCTACAAGCAGGGGCTGGGTCAGAACTTCATATATGACGAGGACCTGTTGGCGGCGCTGGTGAAGTCCAGCGGCGTGACGAGCGAGGACGACGTGCTGGAGATCGGCCCCGGCAGCGGCTCCATGACCAAGCATCTGTGCCGCGCGGCGCATCATGTGCTGTCCGTCGAGCTGGACGATCGCCTGATCCCGCTGCTGAACGCCTTCATGGCGGAGTACGATAACTTCACGCTGGTGCATGGCGACGCGATGACGCTGAACCTGCCGGAGGTCACCGTCGATCTGCGCAAGCCGCTGAGCGTAGTGGCGAACATTCCTTATTACATCACTACGCCGCTGATCACGATGCTTTTGACGAGCAGCATGCCGATCAAGCAGCTGTCGCTGATGGTGCAGAAGGAGGTTGCGGACAAGATCCTGTCCGCGCCGGGCGACGATGCCTGGGGTATGCTGGCGGTGCGCTGCCAGTATTATTGTGATCCGTACCTGGCGATGGACGTGCCTGCGGCCTGCTTTACGCCCGCGCCCAAGGTGGACAGCGCCTTTGTGGTGCTGCCCATGCGCGAGACGCCTGCGGTGCAGGTGGCCTGCGAGGAGGATTTCTTCCGCGTGGCTGGGTCGGCCTTTGCGCTGCGCCGCAAGACGATGACGAACAATCTCTGCTCGACCTTCCGCATGGAACGGGCGGATGCGGTGGCGTTGATGGCTGCCGCAGGCCTGGATGAGAAGATCCGCGGCGAGAAGCTGACGCTGGAGGAGCTGGGTCGCCTGTCGGACGCCTACACCGCCTGGAAGGAGGAGCACGCATGAGCATAGCCAGATTTGAGCGGGTATCCGCTGCACAGTATGCTGCGGACACTGCCACCTGCAAGAATGTCCTGCCCATTGAAGAAGTCGCGCTGCCCAGCCGCGCCACGGTCGGCAGCGCCGGATATGACTATATATCCACATGCGAGGTAACGCTTGCCACCGGCGAATCAGCCGTGATCCCCACAGGCATTCGTGCCCGGATTGAGCCCGGCTGGGTGCTGATGCTTTTCCCACGCAGTTCGATGGGTTTCAAGCACGGCCTGCGCCTGGCGAACACCGTCGGCATTATCGACAGCGATTACTACCATGCAAAAAATGAGGGGCACATCATGGTCAAGCTCGTCAACAGCGGCGACCACCCTGTCACCATCTGTCCCGGCGACCGTTTCTGCCAGGGCGTATTCCTTCCGCACGGCACAGCCGATGAAGAAGCTGTATCCGGGGAGCGGACCGGTGGATTTGGCTCTACCGGCATGTGACCGGGGCGCTGTTAAACTGTAACATACCGAAAAAGGCCGGTGAGCCTGACTGAACTGTATCACGAGAAACGGACAATAGAAAAAAGATCTCCTGTTGTAGAATAGGAACTACGACAGGAGGTTATTTGTATGGCACGACAGTATACGAAAGTACAGGAAATGGCGAAAGATATCGGCAGGTTATGATACTCATACTCCATAATAAATGTGCAGCACTATACGGAGGATCGGCATTAAATCAAAAAAGAGCTGAGTTTACACTACAGCTCTTCAAAATCAATGATTCATCTGATCAAGGATCATCTCGATCGTCAGCGGATTCGACTTAACCTGAGGTGTGAGTTTACGACTTTGGGAAGTCACGCAGCGAAACATTGATTTGACAGAGTCGATGATCCCGCTGCTGTCGGAAATACTGTCCATTTCATCAGCATCGAGCGACTCTCTTTCAGCGGCCATTTTTTCCCAAGTGCGGAGAAAGCGGAGACCTTCTTCGCGGGTACACTCTGCGCCGGCCCAATTCAAACGTGTAACCAACTCATTCACAGAGGCGCACTTTTGCAATACGGTCAAGGCGGTCGGATCTGCTATGATGTGCGCAATATTCTCTTTGTTCATAGCATTAATCCTTTCTGAAAACTCATTTTCGATACGGCAGCGACAAGTGAAGGTGCTTCATGATGCTGCAAGCAGCACGGTCGGCAGGAGCGCCGGCAGATTCTTCACTGTCGCTTTCTCTGGTGGTTTCTCCCTCTGCGGATCAATAGGGCAGATAGACATAGGTGAGCCGGGTCAGCACGCCCGCGTCGTTCATGTCAAACTCGCAGTAGAAGGAATACACCTGGTCATGCTGGTCGAGGGTTTCATGCACAAGCGCCATGAACTCGTCGATGCTCATGGGGACGTTGTCCTCGTCATCCAAATTGGCGGACATTTCGATCACCGCATCCGGGGCGACCACGATCAGCAAGGCTTCCTGATCAAAACCATGCGACTGGGCGTTGGAATCGTCGCTCAAATCCCAATCGCCAAAGCTGGCGCAGACCACATAGTCATCGTCATCACACTGATAGGCGTCCTCCACCTTCATCAACGTGTAGTGGTTGGGATTGTAGTAATCAGGGGTGAGGGCAGTCTCATCGGTGGTGTACTCGCCGGGAACGCAGTAGACGAGTTTGGTCAGCACGCCGTCCTCGGCCATCTCAAAGTCGCAGTAGAAGGAAATGGGTGCGTCCGATCTGCGCATGACATCGACAAAGGCATCCAGATCAGCAGTGGTCGCAGAGACGATCTCGCCGTCTGCATTGGGCAGCTCGATCTCCGCGTCAGGTGAGAGCGTGAGGGTATAGACGTCCTCAGGATCGAAGCCCTCAAACGCCTCCAGCTCCACGATGTAATCGCCGAAGGTACCCTGCACATTATGCTCGCTGCCATCATCGTCATACCAGTAATCGACGACCTCGATCAATGTGTATTCGTTGGGGTTCAGGCGCTGGCGAACATCCGCGGTCTCGGCGCAGGCAACAGAAAACAGTACCAGGGCAGCCAACAGCAGGCAAATCAGTTTTTTCATCGTAATTGCTCCTTTTTATTGGAAAATCACATCTGTTTTCACCGGGAATAGAGCAAAGGTGCCGCATTCGTGTGGTGATTGAAAATGGCTTTGTGCTGCAATCAGTCCTTGCTGGAACTGCTGCTGTTCTTGGCCAGGATGGACAGCACCCGCAGAACGATCTCCAGCAGGGCGGTGATCATGTTGTTGACATACTCGATGTTGTACAGACGGAACAGCGTCTTCATGTCGCTGATCTCTTCCTCGTTGGCAATGCCGCACTCGCGCGCCACCTCATAGGCACGGTTTTGCGCCTTGACCTCGGTTTTCAGCACCAGCAGGGACATGACGAAGGACAGCGCATACAGCGCCAGACCCAGGAGCGTGCAGGCCACGGCGATATTACCGACAGTATCAAAGATGATGATGTCCAGCACAAGACCGATCAGGATCAGCGGGATGCAGGCAATGGGGCCGACATAGATGAAGGGCGTGAGGCGCACGCGGCTTGCCATATCGGGGTCCTGCTCCTTGTCCAGGATGGCAAGGCAGGACTTCTGCACGGCCATGGCCATGGAGCTGACCGAGGACTTCTTCCAGGTCATGCGGCGCAGACGAACCTTCTTGAAATAGTGGCTGTAGGAGTTGCCAAACAGGAAGGAGCCGGAGCACTTGACCGCAATATTTTCCAGACCGTATTCGTCCAGCACGCCGCGGGCGATCTCCTCGCCGGTCCGGTTCACGCTGTTCTGCTTCTTGTTATACTTGTGGTAGGAAATCGCCAGATAAATGGAAACAACAAGAGAGACGATGGCACAGACGACCAGCAGACCGATCACTACGACCATCGAAATACGGAGCGCCGGCGGATACTTGTCCCAGTTTTTGATCAGCTCGTCGAGAATCTGTTCATCCATGATTGTATTCCTCCTTGTTTCATCCTTCTTCGGGTGTGAACGATATCATGATAACATACAAGTATAACATAAGTGCAACAGTTTTCAACGCTGCATTGAAATGTAGAGAGATCCCTGCTTTTTGCAGATTCTCTTGCCCAAATGAGTCATTTCATATATAATCATGGTGGATTATGTTAGTTTTTGAATGTTCATCTATATGCTGGAGGAGTGGCGCTGTGCTGAACTATCTGATTGTTGACGATGAGCCCTTCATCTGTGAAGATCTCGCCTATGAGCTGGAGCGGCTCCTGCCCGCGGACAGTCATTTGCTGATCGCATATAATGCGATGGAAGCGATCGAAATAGCGGAGAAGAATCCGATCTATGTCGCCTTTCTGGATGTGGACATGCCAGGCATGAATGGCCTGGAGCTGGCGAAGGTGATCGAGGAAAAGAACCTGGCGCGGAATATCATTTTCGTGACCGGCTATCCGGATTACAGTCTGGAGGCCTGGAACACGCAGGCCAGCGGTTTCCTGGTCAAGCCTGTACAGTCGCAGAAGCTGGAACTGTGCCTGCAAAAGCTGCGTAATCCCATGACTTCTGACGCAGCGGAAGCTGCCGCGGACCGGCTGAGCTTCCATTGCTTCGGCATCTTTGATGTGACCTTTCAGGGAAAGCCGCTGCATTTCAAGCGGAAGAAGAGCAAGGAGTTTCTGGCTTATCTGGTCGATCGGAAAGGCGTCAGAGTGACCACCGGCGACCTGCGCGTCGCGCTGTGGACTGAAGAAGAGGACACAGAGGAAAAGGCGGCTTATGTCCGCGTGCTTGCATCCGATATCCGCACGGCTCTTGCACATGTCGGACAGGAACAGGTTTTGATCCATGACAAGGACTACTACGGACTGGACGTCACCAAAGTAAGCTGCGACTATTACGATTATCTTGCCGGAGATGAAACAGCCAGACGCGCTTTCCAGCAGGAGTACATGTCACAGTACTCCTGGGGTGATGTAACCCTTGCCGCGCTGCTTGACGGCATGGATCAATGACGCTGAAGGGGTGCCGAACCAATGATGTCACTTGATTGGACCGTGATCGGTGATCGACTGATCCGCTATTATTACCCGGTGCTGGTGCTGCTGCCTGTACTGCTCAGTCTATGCTTTGCAGACAAGCACATGATGAAAACACGCAGGAATACGCTTGTCACGCTATGCCTGATGCTGCTATTGCTGGTCCTTGTGGATGCGATCGAAGAGCCGCTGGCAAGGCTGCCAAAGTTCACGATTTGGCGCTTGATTTTCTCAGTGACTGGTTTCAGCCTGCGTCCCGCCTGCTTGCTGGTGGTTCTGCTGGATTCCATGCCCGGCGCAAAGCAGCAGAGAAAGATTCATTTGCTGCTTTGCCTGCCGGCGTGCATCAATGCAGTGGCCTTTTGCTCTGCCTTTATCTGTCCGCTGGTAATTTGGTTCGACGCGGAAAACTTCTACCATCGCGGCCCTCTGTTCGGAATTGTAATCGTTGTCAGTGCGCTGTACATGCTGTTGTTGGCCTATTCTGCCGTTAATGAGGTGACCAGACGGAATCGACGCAAAGGAATCGCCTTTCTGGCGATCACCGTCGCGTGCTTTGCGGCCTCCATCATGGAGATGTTGGGCATTGCTTATCCCACACCGCTGCTGAATCAGACCATCGCCATCGGTATGACGCTGTATTTTCTGATACAGTTCATGGTCGCCAGCGCGGATACGATCGAGAATATGCAGCTCTCCCTGCTGCTGATGCAGATCAGGCCGCACTTCATCAACAACTCGCTGGCCGCCATCCGCGGCATGATCCGCCGCGATCCTGAGAAGGCAGTGGACGCGCTGAACCATTTCAGCGGGTATTTGCAGGATTCCATGAATTCCATCCTCAAAACCAACCTGATCCCGCTTTCGCAGGAGATGGAACTGATCGACAACTACCTGTACATGGAGAATACCCGCTTCCGCGACAGCATTACCGTTGTCAAGGAACTGGCCCCTGTCGATTTCCATGTGCCGCCGCTGACCGTGCAGCCCCTGGTGGAAAATGCGGTGCGCCATGGCTTGCGCGGCATCCAGACGCCGGGCCAGCTGATCATCCGAACGGAGATCGACAGCAAGGAATACCGCATCCTTGTGATCGACAACGGCTGCGGCTATGATACGATCCAGCCGCCGGACCCTCGCCGCGAGCATGTGGGCATAAAAATGTGCGTACCAGGCTGGAGCTGATGTGCGGCGGCACGCTGAACATCGAGAGCACACCGGGCAGCGGCACCACATCCACCATCCATATTCCCAACAGGATGATGACCAATGTCCATCGCTAAGGCGGTTCACCGTTATAAAAACGCAGACAGAAACTGCCGGTGGATTTTTTCTGCTTTTTCTGCCAAATTACCACCGTATGTTGCACTTTTGTTATATTGATCTGGTATATTGTATTTGGTGGATTATACCCAATGATGAAAGAAGTTCATGCCCATGGTGTTGAGTATCCTGTTGCTGCTCATTTTCGGCACGACCAGTGTCTTTTCGGCGATAATGTCGGCTGCGCTGGTGGCTGGCTTGTGGAAGATGTTCAGCAAGTGCGGCTTGCCCGGTTGGCGGGCGCTGATCCCGTTCTACCGCGAATACAGCCTGGGTGAGATCACCAATATGGAAACCGAGGGTATGGCTGCATGCTTACCGAGCTGACGCTGGTCATCCTGGAGATCATCGGATTGTTTGTGGCGGTGGAAAGTATGCTCTTCGATTTGCTCATGATCTTCGAGCTGGCGGTGGGTGTGGTCGGTCTGGTGTACCGTTTCCGGATCTATCGCAATGCTGCGGTGCTGTTCAAGGTCAAGTCGCGCATTCTGGTGCTGTGGCTGATCCTGCCCGTACGCACTGTGATATTCTGTCTGTTCGGCTTTGGCAAAAAGTATCAGCCTGCCTGGAAGGTGGACGATGCCAAGAATGGCGTCCAGGAATTCTTCTCCGGCACTCAGGGCGAGATGCTTGACCAGGGCCTGACGATCAACCTCAACAAGCGCACGGCCCGCGAACTGCTGAAGACCAAAACGCTGCTGCGTGATGTCCACATGGAGATCAAGCCCGGCCACATGGTGCTGCTGCTGGGCGGTTCCGGCGCAGGCAAGACCACGCTGCTGGATGCCGTGATCGGCTATGAAAAGGCAGACGCCGAGATCATGCTGAACGGCGTGAACGTGTACGAGCACTATCAGCAGATGCTGTGCAGATGGTGACGCAGATGATCAAAAAGGATGATATTCCGGCTGAGCTTCTGCATGAGGTTCAGCGCGTTGCTTTTGCCTTGGTGTTCCAGCAGCCGCTTGAAGCGATGACGGATCAAGGCTTACTTCTATCTCCTGTCTGACATCAACGAGGGGCACACCTTCGGCGAGGCAGTGCCTTAGCGAAGAAAAATTGGACAACAAGCTGATATAAATTGTTGCTGAGTAGACAATATGTAGTGCTCCCTGATTGCAAAGCACGTGGATTTACCTGTATACTA
>R21__coassemble_907_pt1 | contig 21980 bp, 19 predicted proteins | sample R21__metabat2_low_PE_059 | metagenome-assembled genome bin R21
GCTTACATCCGGCAGATTCTCGGCTATACCCACGACGCAAGTCACGATGACGCCCCCGACAGCGCTGCCTCTCTCCTCCGCATCCTGGACAGGCAGAGGGACTAACGCACAAATTTCATATATAATAGGAGGAAAGCAGCATGTTTATTGACTATACCTATCAGGACTGGCTCGCCGCAGAGGACCGTTCTGCCCTGATCATCGACGCCATCCACCGCTACCGCTCGTCCGCCGAATTCCGACGTGCCCTGGAGGCCAACGTCTACTACCTGGGTGAAAACACGACCGTGCGCCGCAAGACCATTCTGCGCGCCCATAAGATCGAAACCCGGGATGAGAATGGCCGCCGCCGCGTCCGCACCGCCGCCAAGGACGTGGGCGGCAACCGAATCGCCTCCGGTTTCCTGGGCCGATTGGTCTCACAGCAGAACCATTTCCTGCTGGGCAACGGCTGCACCGTCGACGGTCACAGCGCGGCCAGCCTGTTGGGCCGTGACTTTGACGCGATCCTTGAGCAGTTGGGCAAGCACGCCATCCTTCAGGGCGTGAGTTATGGTTTCTGGAACGTGGATCATCTGGAGCTCATCGAGGCGGCGGTCGATCCGGATTCGGGATTCTTCTCGCTGCTGGACGAGATGACGGGCGAGATGCATGTGGGCATTCAGTTCTGGCGGCTGGCACCCGGCCGCGCAATGTATGTCCGCGTTTTCGAGGAAGATGGCGTCACGACCCTGCGCCGTGAGGACAACCGACTGGTGATCGTGACCGACAAGACCCCTTATTTGATCCGGTTCCGCCGCGATGCGCTGGGCATTCAGGTCGTGTCAGCCGACCATTACGGCAGTCTCCCGATCATCCCGCTTTTCGGCAATGCCGAAAGGACCAGTGCCCTCACTACCGCCATCCGCTCCAAGATCGACGCCTACGACAACATCCTCTCGGATCTGGCCGACAATCTGGACCGCGCCAACGATGTGTACTGGGTGCTGAACAACTTCGGCGGCACGACGGACGACGTGGCGGAGCTGTTGGAGCAGATCAACCGGATCAAGGCGGTCGCCAACATCTCCGACGGCACCGGCGCCGCTTCCACCGCCGAGCCGCACACCATCCAGGTCCCCTATGAAGCCCGCTGTGCGGCGCTGTCGCTGCTCGAAAAAGCACTGTACGCCGACTTCATGGGCCTGAACACGAGCGAATTGACCGGCGGCAGTCTGACCAATGTCGCCATCCAGGCCGCCACCGCCAACCTCAACCTGAAGGCCGATCAGTACGAATGGCAGGTATTCCTGTTCATGCAGAAGCTGCTGCGTCTGCTGGGCCGCGACACCGACGCCATTCGCTTCAAGCGCGCCGCCATCGGCAACTACAGCGAGACTGTGGCCGACATTGCCAAAATGCGCAGCGACATCGACCAGCGCACCGCCCTGACGCTCAATCCCTATCTTCAGGTCGAGGAAGTGGAGCGCCTCTGCCAATAAATCTCTGATCAAGCGAATCACAATACATCCCGGCGCGTTTGCAGGAGGCAGACGCGCCTTTCCTCTGTACAAGAAATCGAAATCGTTGTATAATGAAAGTGATTTTGAATCGGACGGTGTTGATCGCATGATGAAAAAACAACCGGGCGGACTGCTCCAGCGGCAGATCCGGCCCGAACGTGTGCTGGCGCTGGGTTTTCTGTTTCTGATTATTCTCGGCACGATCCTGCTCTGCCTGCCGATCTCAACGCTCACGGGAAAACCGCTGTCTGTGTTTGACGGGCTGTTTACGGCCACGTCAGCTGTATGCGTGACAGGCCTGGTCGCCGTGGACACGGGTACGACCTTCTCCCTGTTCGGGCAGGTTATCCTGCTGCTGCTGATCCAGGTCGGCGGTCTGGGTTTCATGGTGTTCGCCACGCTGATCATGGCGATGCTCGGCAGGCGTTTGTCGCTCAAGGACCGCATGCTGATCCGCGAATCCATGAACTCGACCACCCTCAGCGGCCTGGTCCAGTTGACGGAGATCTATGGTTTATTGGCGCTGGGGATCGAATTATTCGGCGCGGCGCTTTTCTCCATCCGGTTCGTGCCGATGTATGGATGGGCCAAGGGCTTGTGGTTCGGCCTGTTCCACGCCATCAGCGCCTTCTGCAACGCAGGTTTTGACCTGTTCGGCGGATTTTCGAGCCTGACCGGCTTCTGGAACGACCCGTTGGTGCTCCTCACCGCATCGCTGATGATCATCCTGGGCGGCATTGGTTTCTCGCTCATTTTTGAGGTCATTCGCAAGCGTGCCGACTGGCCCGACCTGACGCTGCACACCCGACTTGTGTTGATCGCCACGGCCACGCTGCTGGCAGCAGGCACCATCTTCTATGCTCTGATCGAGTGGGATAATCCGGCGACCCTGGCCATTCCGGACAGCAATGTAGGCACGAAGCTCCTCGGCGCCTTCTTCCAGTCGGTCACCATGCGCACCGCCGGCTTCAACAGCGTGGACCTGGGCAGCATGCACAGCGCATCGAAGCTGTTCAGCTCCATCTTGATGTTCATCGGCGCGTCTCCCGCCTCCACCGGCGGCGGCGTCAAGACGACCACTGTGACGGTATTGACACTGCTGGTGTGGAGCGTTGTGAGCGGTCAGAACGACGTGACCATCATGAAAAAGCGTCTGCCGGGGGATCTGCTCCGCCGGGCGCTGTCCATCGTGGTCATCTCGCTCCTGGTGCTCTTGACCACAACGGTGATCGTCGCCGTTGCCGAGAAAGACCGCTATCCCTTCATCGACCTGCTGTTTGAAATGAGCAGCGCGGTGGCGACGGTGGGCGTATCCGCCACCGGCACACCGAATCTGTCCATCGTCAGCCGTGCGCTGATCATCCCCGTGATGTATTTTGGGCGCGTTGGTCCCCTGACGCTGGCGCTTGCGCTCGCCAACAAGATGAACAACACCTCCAACCGTGTGAAATACCCTGAAGAAAAAGTCATGATCGGCTGATATCCAGAAAGGACGAAATCGTTATGAAAGCAAAAAAAAAGCAATTCCTTGTATTCGGTCTGGGCCGCTTCGGCTCCAGCGTGGCCAAGAGTCTGAGCGACATGGGCAATGAGGTGCTCGCCATCGACCGCAGCGAGGATCTGGTGAACGACATTTCACCCTATGTGACCCAGGCGCTGGCCGCAGACGCCACCGACGAAGCCGTGATGGCCGAGATCGACGCCGCAGGCTTTGACGCCGCCATCGTCTCCATCGGCTCCAGCGTTCGCGACTCTGTGATGATCTCCATGCTGTGCAAGGAAGCAGGCATCCCGATGGTCATCGCCAAGGCCACAGACGAACTGCACGGCAAAATCCTTCGCCGCGTCGGCGTCGATCGCGTGATCTTCCCCGAGCGCGACATGGGTCAGCGGCTGGCCAAGTCCCTGGTCGCCCCCGGCATCACCGATCTGATGGAGCTGGCAGATGACTACCAGATTGCTGAGATCGTTGCGCCCGCCGCGTGGGCCGGCAAGACGCTCATGCAGATCAACGTCCGCCGAAACTACGGCCTGTCCGTGATTGCCATCCGCCGCAGCGCCCATTTGGAGGCCGCCCCCGGAGCCGAAAGCACGATCTATCCCGGCGATTCGCTCCTGGTCCTGGGCAAGCAGTTTGACATCGAGGCGCTTGAGCGGAAGTGAGCTTCGTCACCTGCTCCTGCCAATTCGGTTGACGCAAATCCGCAGTCAAGTTGAACAAAGCATCCTTCATTTGTATGATTTCAATAATCGCAGCATCAAAAATGCACGATTTGGTCTGATTTTTGCCATTGTCGCAGTAAAATTGATGGATATATATCAATCATTTGCATGTGATAATTCTAAAGATTTGGTTCTTCCCCTTGAATCATTTGTAAAAGTATGGTATAATTGCTTGTAATGTTCTTGATTGGGGGAAGTGCTCATGCCGAAGAAATGGTCGGAGGACACGGAACTGGTCAGTTCGTTGGCGGGCAATCTGCTCGACGCAATGACCGTTTTCCCGAAGAGTCTGATCCATACGGATGCGCTGACTCACACTTTTGCTATGCCGATGTCCCACATTCAGCTGCTGGCCATGCTGGCAGATGGAGATCTTTCGATCACCGAGCTTTCTGTGCGTACCGGAATCGCCAAACCGAACATCACGCCAATGGTGGATGCGATGTGCGAAAAGAATTTGGTGAAGCGCGTGCGCAGTGAGCAGGATCGTCGCGTGGTTTACCTGACGCTGGATGAATCCGGCAAAGCCTGTGTCGATCAGGTCCGCAAGGTCCTCGGCGAGCAGGTCGCAGCCTGGCCCGTTCAGTACAGCAAGAGTGAAGTGCGTGAGCTCAACAATGCGCTCATGACATTGATCAGGCTCTCCAAGACAAAGTAACCGGTCCGCGCCGGGGGAAGCTGCTTCCCCCGGTACCCCGATCGGGACACTTCTCCGCCGGTTCCCGGCTTTTTATTTTGTCCATCATTCTGTTCATTTTTTGACAAAAGCAGGAATGACCGTTTGTCTGGCGAATTTGTTGAGTGAAAAACTCAGTACCTACAAAGGAGGTCGTTTCCATGACCACACTCATTAAAAATGCGCATATCAAGCCTATCACCTCCCCTGACCTGGAAAACGCCGACCTGCTGATTGTCGACGGCAAGATCGCCGCCATCGGCCCAGACCTTGACGCGCCCGCAGACGCCGAGATTTTTGATGCCTCCGGCTGCCTGGTCACGCCCGGCCTGATGGATGCGCACACGCACATCGGCCTGCACAATGAGGCCGTGCGTTGGGAAGGCGTGGATATCAACGAAATGTCCAACCCCGTCACGCCCGAAATGCGTGCCATCGACGGCATCTATCCGCAGGACGAGGCCTTCCGCCTTGCCATCGAGGGCGGCGTGACCTGCGCAGTCACCGGTCCCGGCTCTGCCAACGTCATCGGCGGCACAGCCGTCGCCATCAAGCTGACCGGCAACACCGTCGATGAGATGATCCTTCGCGACCCGGTCGGCATGAAGATCGCCTTCGGTGAAAACCCCAAGGGCTGCTATGGTCAGAACGGCCGCAAGGAACCGATCACGCGAATGGGCGTCGCTGCGCTCCTGCGTGAGGAGCTGGCCAAGGCCCAGCGTTATATGAACGACGTGGACGCCGCCGAAAAAGATCCCGCCAAGACCCGTCCCTACGATTTCAAGCTTGAGGCCATGCTGCCCGTCATGCGTCATGAGATCCCGCTCAAGGCCCATGCCCACCGCGCCGATGATATTCTGACCGCCGTGCGCGTGGCCGAGGAGTTCGGCGTGGACATCACCCTGGACCACGTGACGGAGGGGCATCTGATCGTCGACGCGCTGGTCAAGGCAGGCAAGCCCGTGCTGGTCGGCCCGTCCCTGGGCGGCAAGAGCAAGCATGAGCTGAAGGAGAATTCCTTTGCCACCCCCGGTATCCTGCATCACGCAGGTCTGGAGGTCTGCATCATCACCGACGCGCCCGTCATCCCTCTGTATCATCTGCCCCTGTGCGCCGGTTTGGCCGTCCGCGCGGGCATGCCCATGGACGCTGCCTGGCGCGCCATCACCATCAATCCCGCCAAGGTCGCAGGCGTGGCTGATCGCGTCGGCTCCCTGGAGGTCGGCAAGGATGCGGACGTTGCCGTCTTTAATGCCGATCCGCTCACGTCCATCCAGGCCAAGGCCGTTCAGGTCTATGTCAACGGCGTGAAGCAGCTGTAATCAACAATAACAACAATCCAAGCAAGGCGAGAGGACCATTCCGTTCCCCTCGCCTTTTCGCTGCCTTCATTTTTCCATCCGCACCGAGATCACCGCCACGGTTTGGTCGTCAGCCTGCTCTCCCTCGCCCGCATGTCTCGCCCTGTCCATCAGTCCCTCCGCAGCCGCCTGATCGTCCCCATCTTCCAGCGCAGAGCGCACCGCCCGTTCCAACGCTTTACGGTCCTCAAATGCGTCCTCCACGCCGTCGGTCATCATGATTAGTCGGTCACCGTCCCGAAGCCGCATCATGCTCGTGCGCGATGAGACGCTTTCGAGAATGCCGATCGGCAGCGCATCCCCCGTCAGCTCCACCAGTGAATCGCCACGCAGCAGCCAGCTGCTGACCGCGCCGAGCTTGTCCAGCACCGCCTGACCGCTCCACAGGTCGATGCTCAGCAGATCCACCGTCGCAAAGCGCTCGCCGCCGGTTTCCAGGAGCATCATGCCGTTGACTGCCGTGATCGTCTGGCTGCGTGTGTAACCCGCTTCCATACAGAGCCGGAGCAGCTCGACTGTCGCAGCGCTTTCCTGCCCCGCGCGTGCGCCTTGGCCCATGCCGTCGGACAGCGCCGCCATGAATCGTCCGCCTGAGATCCGCCCCAGCCACAGATGATCGCCGCTTGCTCCTTCCGCCGGCGCTGACGCACAGGCAAATCCTACCGAGACTTGGGGCCGCTCCGTCAGGTACACCCGGTCACCCTCGATCCGTTCTACCTCCATCTCAAGGCCGAGTGCGCTGCCCGCCAGGCTGCACAGCTGCTCGTTCAGCCGTCGGGCAAGAATGCTCTGGTTCATCTCAAAAGCTGCGCAGGCATGGCCGTCCACCCGGCGCATGTACATCAGCGCCGCCGGAAAGGCATGATCATCCAACGCCTTGCGAATCGCCCGGGCCCCCAGCTCGTCCCACCAGCTCTCCCCGCCTGACATCTGCGCAAAATGCTTCGCCGCCCCGGCCATCGCCGAAAGATGGGTGACGAGCATGTCGCGCTGATAGCAGGCGCGGCGATAGGCCTGTCTTGCCGCCGGTTCCTCGGCCCGAAGGCGCGTCATCGCCTCACGCAGACAGTACAGTCGTGCGCAGCCGAGCCCACGCAGGTGCTCCAGCGCCTCCGGCCATGCCTCGTCAGCATCGTGCCGCATGGTCCAGGCCTCCTCCGCCCGCTTGACCGCAAAGTCGGAATCCATCGCCCGGCACGTCGCATATTCCGGGCACTCTGCGCACAGGTGCGCCCGCCACCAGGCCGTGTCCCTTGGGCCATCCACCGCGCAGGGGGTGGGGACCGCCTCAGCCATCGCGCTCATGGTCTGTTCCCAGCGATTCAGCGCAGCTGACGCATAGGCGTCGCCTGCGGCTGTGTGAACCGTCAGAAAGCGCCGGAAGAAGCGCTGAATCGGCTCTGCGGCAGGCCCGGGCAAAAGCGCCAAGATCAGCGGTGCGGCCCATGAGGCGCCCATCGCACCCAAACCGTCGGCACCGGACAGCAGCACCAGCAGCGAGCATCCCGCCGCAAACGCCAGGCAGGTCAGCCATCGTTTTCCCACCGGACGCAGCATCCCAGCCAGAAAACCGCCAACCGCCAGCGCCACGCTCAGCTGGACCGGCAGTCCCTGGAGCGAGAGCGTCAGGCCGATGATCATGCCCGTCACCGTGCCCGCCGAGACGCCCAGCGTCATGGCCATCGCGCAGGTGATCAACGCCGCAAAAAGCACGCCGACGTTCAGCCCGGCCAGCAGCATCCGCCCGCCGCCCGTCACCATCGTCCCGACCAGGAAGCCGACCGCGATGCGTTCCTCCATTCCGCGCACCGCGCGTCCGGAACGGAGCACCTGAATCCCGCGCAGCAGCACCGGGGCCGCCAGTACGCTTACCAGCACGCAGCCCACCGCCAGCAGGATCTCAGCGGCGCTCCCGACCACGAGCTTCACAACCACCACGGGCAGCAGTGCCAGTCCTGTCCACCCCACCATCGCCGCGTTTCCGCGCTGATGCAGCACGATGGGCGCAACCATCATCACTGCCAGACTCAGCAGCATTTCAAGCGCCGGCGACGCCCCCCAAAGAATGCGCATCAATACCGCCGCCGCGCAGCCGCACAGCGGCGCCAGGATATTCTCGCCCTGGACCGCCAGCGCCGACATGTACGCCACATGCAGACCCGATGGGATTCCCATCAGCTCCGCGAAGGAGAGCAGAAAACCCGGCACACTCATCAACACAAATCTTCCTGCCGATAAAGTCGTACTTCTGACCCGTTCCATCCTCCAGGACGATCCGTTAGTTCGATTCAAAGAGCCGGTTGTCATGCTGTCGTCCTCCCTGTTTCTCGTTAGAAACAGGATAGTCGTTCCTGCTGCGCTGCGCCGTCGAACCTTCGCGCGAGCCAAAAGGAAGGCTGTCGAATACAAACGACCGCAGATGATTGACGACGCTGTGCAAGAATGCTATAATCATATTGCGTTATGCACCCGAAAGGAGGTCCCGCATGCTGGAACTTGAGCATGTCACTCGAACATTCACCTCGCGCACGGCAGTCCGCGATTTTTCTTTCAATTTCGAGAACGGCAAGACCTACGCGCTGCTCGGCCCGAACGGCAGCGGCAAGACCACGCTGATGAAAATGATCGCCGGTCTCATCCGCCCCACCAGCGGCGACATCCGCTTTGAGGGCCTGGCCATCGGCCCCGCAACCAAAGCCCGCATCGCGTATATGCCCACTGAGAATTATTTCTTTGACTATATGACCATCGCCGATGCCGGAAAATACTACAATGATTTCTATTCGGATTTCAGCCGTCACGAATTCGACCAGGCACTGGCCCGCATGGAGCTGTCACCTAAGGATAAGATCCGGCAGCTGTCCAGCGGCATGAGCGCCAAGGTCCGTCTTGCGCTTACGCTGAGCCGCGACGCCGAATTGATGATGTTTGACGAGCCGCTGAACGGCGTCGATATTCTCACCCGCGCCCAGGTCGTTTCAGAAATCGTGAACCGCCGCAATGCAGGCCGGACCATGATCATCTCCACTCATCTGGTCGATGATCTGGAAAAGCACCTGGACTATGCGCTGTTTATGCGCTCCGGCGACCTGGTGCTGTCCGGCAGCTGTGACGATCTCCGCCAAAAGGGAACACTGACCGAGCAGTATCTGTCCGTTTACGGTTTCCAGGGAACGGAAGGAGGCGCCGCGCATGTTTAAGCTCATCAAATACGAATTCCGCAAGGCTCTGAACACCTTCCTCATCCTCTGCGGCATCACCGCCGTTCTTCAGTGCCTGTTCCAGTACGGTCTCGCCTCCAGGGATGATCAGATGCTGATCATCACGATGATCTTGCTGGTCCTGTGCGCATTCGGCGTGGCGGTTTTCGTTCTGGTCCGCGGCATTACCACCTATACCGGCGAGCTCAAAAACCGCTCCGGTTATCTCACCTTCCTCACGCCCAACTCCACCATCAAAATTGTCGCGTCAAAGTTCCTTTATACCTTCCTCAACGCCCTGCTCGCATTTGCTATCTTCTGCGTGATCCTGTTCGCCGACGTGTCGCAGCTGCTGGTCTATCTGGATGGTTACAAGTCCATGATCGAATTTTTCAGCGAGATGATCGACAACTTCGGCATTCACTTGAACGAGATCCTGCTCTATATCGGCTTCGATCTGCTGTTCGCCTTCACGTCACTTCTGGCCTTCGTGGCCGTCGCCTATTTTGCGACGACCCTCAGCGCCACCTTCTTCCGCGATAAGCGCTGGAGCTGGTTGGTATCCCTGGGCTTGTTCCTGCTCATCAACTACGGCATTACCCGCATCGACCGCCTGTTCCTGACCAACCTCGATTCTGTTCAGCTGATCGACCTGAATCTCCAGGGAAAAGCAGCGGCAATCACCGTCGACGTCTGGAACACCGTTCTGCTGCCCGCCTTTGGCGCCACGACGCTGGTGAGCGTTGCCGTCATCCTGATCTCGCTGTTCAGCTGTGCCTACATGCTCGACAAAAAAGTCAGTCTCTAACACAAAACCGCTCCTGCCCAGCAGGAGCGGTTTTATACTATCAGAATGGATTATTGACCAAATCAAGAGATAACAGATGGAACGGGAAGCTATTGGTGTTGCAGTAACACATCACCCCAAGCAGCTTTTCCCGCAAGAGGTTCAACAGCGCCAAAGGCATACCGATATTCACAAATATGATGACAAGGCACTGATGACTGTATCTGCGGTGGACACAAGCTCGGCTTTGGTTTGTTGATTCAGCCAAATCCTCTTATATTATCACTTCACTGAATCCAGATATGCCTTCTGACCCAGCTCAAACGCGTCCTTGCCATAGGCGTCCGCCGCCACGACCAGCGGCAGATCCTTCAGCGTCAGGCGCTTGACCGATTCCGGACCCAAATCGTCCCACGCGATCACCTCGCAGGAGGTCACACAGTTCGCCATCAGTGCCGCCGCACCGCCCACAGCGGCAAAGTACACCGCCTTGTTCTCGACCATGGAATCCATCACCGCCTGGCTGCGCATGCCCTTGCCGATCATGCCCTTCAAACCCAGGGACAAAAGCGTCGGCGTAGACGCATCCATGCGCGTGCTGGTCGTCGGGCCGATGGAGCCGACCGGCTTACCTTCCGGCGTAGGCGTGGGGCCAGCATAATAGATCACATTGCCCTCCAGCGGCAAAGGCAGCGGCTCGCCGTTTTGCAGGCACTCCATCATGCGCAGGTGCGCCGCGTCACGTGCGGTATAGACCGTGCCGCTCAGCAGCACATGGTCACCGGCGTGCAGGGACAGAACCGTCTTTTCGTCCAGCGGGGTCGTCAGATTGATCATCTTGCTCTCCTCCTTATCACAGCACGCAGGTCTTGTGGCGCGTCACATGGCAGCTCACATTTACCGCCACGGGCAGGCCCGCAATGTGCGTCGCGCTTTGCAGCACATGCAGTCCCAGGCAGGTCGTGCGGCCGCCCAGGCCCTGGGGACCGATGCCAGTCTCATTGACCAGTGAGAGCAGCTCGTCCTCCAGCTGCGCATAGAAGGGATCGGGATTGTGCTGATCCATCGGGACCATCAGCGCCTGCTTGGCCAGCTCGGCCACGCGCTCAAAATCGCCGCCGACGCCAATACCCAGCACCATGGGCGGGCAGGGATTCGCGCCCGCCTTGCGCACCGTCTCCAGCACGAACTTCTTCACGCCCTCGACGCCCTGCGCAGGCGTCAGCATGGTCAAACGGCTCATGTTCTCGCTGCCAAAGCCCTTGGGCGCTACCGTGATGGTCAGCTTATCGCCCGGCACCAGCCGCGTGTGGATGATGGCAGGCGTATTATCCTTGGTGTTCACGCGACGCAGCGGGTCGCCCACCACGCTCTTGCGCAGCAGGCCGTCCACATAGCCCTGGCGAACGCCCTCATGGATGGCGTCCTCAAAGCTGCCGTTGATGTGTACATCCTGGCCCACCTCAGCAAACACGATGGCCATGCCGGTATCCTGGCAGATGGGCATATCAGTATTGCGGGCGATCTGCTCATTCTGGCACAAAAGCGTCAGCAGATCCTTCGCCGGGGCAAAGGGCTCGCTGGCCTCCGCCGCCTTCAGCGCACAGGCCACATCCTCCGGCAGATAACGATTGGCAGAAATGCACAGTTCCTTCACAGCCGCCGTGATCTGCTCGGCATTGATCTCACGCATGGTGTCCTCCTGTCTGCCGCCGCATCCCGGCAGCATGTCGTCTGTATATTTCTCGTCAAAGTTCTTCAGTCAACAGCTTCTTCAGCCGCAGCGCCGCAGCCTTCACGGCATTTTTCTTCTCGCCCTGAAGCACCAGTTCGCTCTGCGCGTCACGCAGCGTCAGGCCCTCCAGCAGCAGGTCCGTGAGCCGTGCCTCCAGCGATACATCCGACGCCGGCTTCTGCTCCTCCGGCAGCGTCACGCCATGGAAGTCCAGCACCAGGCAATACTCGCCCTTCTCGGCCTTGGGATTGGCCTTGAGCGCGTCGAGCACCTCCTGGGCCGTGCCGCGGATGGTCTTTTCGTGCAGCTTGGTCAGGTCGCAGGACGCAGAGATCATCGTCTGCGGCAGCGTTTCCGCAATTACTTCGACCAGCTCGATCACGCGGTACGGCGACTCATGCACCACCCCGACGGGGCACTGGCGTGCAATCGCCGTCAGTTTTTCCCGCAAGTCCTTTTTTTCACGCGGAAGGAAGCCCCAGAAGGCCCACTCGCGCGTGTCGAACCCGCTCACCGACAGCGCCGACACCGCAGCGCAGCAGCCCGGCACCGGCAGCACCTCAATGCCACGCTCCACCGCCGCTTTGACCAGGCCATAGCCGGGATCAGACACGCAGGGCGTTCCGGCGTCGGTGGTGATGGCAATGTCGATATTCTCAGCCAGCATCTTCTCCGCCAGCCACTCACCCTTGCTCTCCTCGTTGTGCTGGTGGCAGCTGGTAAGCGGCGTATGGATGTCGAACACCTGGCACAGTTTCATCGTCACGCGGGTATCCTCGGCTGCGATCAGCCCCACATTTTTCAGCGTCGCAATGGCGCGAGGAGACATGTCCTCGAGGTTGCCGATGGGCGTGGCGACCACATACAGCGTCGGCATTACAGCACACTCACTTTCTCGCACACGCGCAGCTTGGCGCTGCGGGCGCGGGGGTTCCGCTCGATCTCCTCGTCGCTGGGCGGCACAGCGCCCTTGGCCAGAATGCGCACCTTGGGCTTTTTGCCGCAGGTGCAGATCGGCGCCTTGGGCGGGCAGGTGCAGGGATTTTGCAGCCGCTGGAAGCAGCGCTTGACCAGCCGGTCCTCCAGCGAGTGGAAGGTAATGACCAGCATACGGCCGCCGGGCTTGAGGCAATCGACGAAGTCCTCAATGGCGCGGTCCAGCGGATCGAGCTCATCATTGACGGCGATGCGGATAGCCTGGAAGGTACGGCGGGCTGGATGGCCGTCATCCTTGCGTCGCACGGCCTTCGGGATCGCGGCGTCCACGGCATGGACGAGATCGAAGGTCGTTTCCATGGGCTTCTGTGCGCGGTGCTCGCAGATGATCTTGGCGATGCGTGCGGCCCATTTTTCCTCGCCATAATCGCGGATGATGCGGCAGATCTCCGCCTCGGAGGCGGTATTCAGCAGCTCAGCGGCGGTAATGCCCTGGGTGGTGTCCATGCGCATGTCGAGCGGTGCATCCTCATGGTAGGAGAAGCCGCGTTCGCCGCGATCCAGCTGCGGCGAGGACACGCCCAGGTCGAGCAGTGCGCCGTCCAGCATCGGTGCGCCCGCCGCATCCAGCAGCGCCTTGCCGTCATGGAAATTGCCATGCAGCGCATGGAAACCCGGGAACTCCTTCAGCCTCTCGGATGCCGCCGCAATGGCCGTCAAATCCCGGTCAATGCCATACAGCGTCGCCGTCCCGCCTGACAGGCGCAGAATTCCCCCTGAATGTCCGCCGCCGCCCAGCGTACCGTCTGCATAAACGCCATCCGGCTTCACGTCCATCCATTCCATCACTTCATGAAACAACACCGGTTCGTGAACAAATTCCATGCTTCTCCCTTTCCCAGGGGCTCCCAGGGGCGCTGCCCCTGGACCCTGCCAGGGCCGCAATGTGGCCCTGGACCCGCGTGGGTTTCGCGCTGTGGCGCGACCAGGGCGCTGCCCTGGACCTGCAAGGGGCACGGCCCCTTGACCCATTCTGCGTTTTGCTTGACTGTCTTCGATAACTTGCGTGCGCTTGCGGCTTGCGTGGTGCGGCTCGCGCGGTGACATGTTTGTTGGTTGGGGACGCGGCTTCAGCGCGCCTACGGAAGATCAGCGCCAGGGTAAACCTAATTCGGTGCGCAGCATGCCGGCAAAATAGAGAGAGCCAGATGCAACGATGACGCCATCCTCACCGGCAGCTTCACGCGCTTTTGCGATGGCTTCGCTCAACGTGGCACATGGGACAGCAGGCAGACCTGCTTCGTTCAGGCGGGCGGCATATTCCTCAGCGCTCATAGCGCGTGGATTGTCCGGCGTTACGGTGTAGGCTTCGCGGGCCAACTGGCACACATTGTCCAGCATTTCAGGCTGCAATTTTTCACTCAGCACGCCGGTCAGCAGCACGCGCTTGCTGCGTTCGGGCAAATGCGCCTCGACAAACGTCCGCAGTGCCTCGATGCCCTGCGCATTGTGTGCGCCGTCGATCAGCATATTGCGGCACCATTCCAGGCGAGCAGGCCATACGGTATGGGCCAGACCTTCTCGGACTGCCTCGTCTGAAATCTCGTATTTCTGACGGCGCAGCTCTTCCACCAGACGGATCACTGTCATGGCATTGGTCAGCTGATGCTCGCCCGGCAATGCAATCCGTATATCCTTCCACTTGCCCCTCAGCTGATAGCTGACGCAGGAGCCGTGCATATCGCACACTGCATCCATCTTCATGCTTTCCGTCAGCTGGTACAGCGGCGCATGCATCAGTGCCGCTGCATCGGCAAACACATGGGCCACACTTCTCTGGGCCGGATGACAGACCACCGGCGTGCCGTACTTGATGATCCCGGCCTTTTCTCCCGCGATGGCCTCCAGGGTATCGCCCAAGAACTGCATGTGATCCATGCCAATGGCCGTGATGGCGCACAAAATCGGCTTGACAATATTGGTCGGGTCCAGCTTTCCGCCAAGCCCCACCTCGACGATCGCGATATCGACCTGCTCCCCCTGGAACGCCGACAGCGCCAACGCTGTGCCCAGCTCAAAGGGGGTTGCGCACACGCCCTGACTCTCCAACTTTTTCGCCGCCTCAATCAGCGGATTGCCGTACTTGACCAGCAGATCATCCCGCATGGGCTCTCCGTCAAAGCGGATGCGCTCCGGGTAGGCCTGCAAAAACGGCGACGTATACAGTCCTGTTCGATACCCCGCGTGACGCAGGATGCTCTCCAGCATCGCGCAGGTACTGCCCTTGCCGTTGGTGCCCGCCACATGGATGACCGGCACGTTAAACTCAGGGCAGAGGGCTTGCATCAGCCGCTGCGTATTTTCGAGACCATGCTTGGAGCCCGTATGATACGAGCCGTGAATGGCGTCAATGACTTCGTTTGCATTCAGCATAAATCAATCCACCCCAATGGTTTGGTTCGATCAAATGCTCTTACCCACCGCGTTCAGCGGGCAAGCCGGGCACACAAAACAGGGAGCCAGAGGGCCGTTTTGACCCTCTGGCAGTCTCCCTTACAGATTCTCTTTCAGTTCCTCGATGCGCTTGAGCACGCTCTCGAGCTTGGTCTTGTTGGCCGCCAGCTTGGCCTTCTCCTGCTCCACGAGGGCAGCAGGCGCCTTGCTCACAAAGCCGGCGTTGTTCAGCTTGCCTTCGGTGCGGGCGATTTCCTTGGTCAGGTTGTCTGCCTCCTTGGTCAGACGGGCGATCTCCTTCTCAAAGTCCACCAAGTCGCCCAGCGGGATGTACAGCGTGCCTGCTGTGGTCACAGCGCTCACGGTCTTTTCGGTCACTTCGCTGGCGTTGGCGATCACCGCGCTCTCGGAGGCGCCGGCCAGCTTCTTGAAGTACATTTCCGCCGCAGTCAGGGTCTCGGCCCAGCCCTCGGCAGCCACGAACATGAAGCGGGTACGCTTGCTGGGCGCCACGTTCATCTCGGCACGCAGATTGCGGATGGTGCGGATAACCTCCATCACGCCCTCCATCTTCTTCTCGTCCTCGGCGAAGTCATATTCTGCCTTCACTTCGGGCCAGTCCTTCAGCATCAGGAAGCCTTCGCTGCCCGGCAGATACTTGTACACCTGCTCAGTCAGGAACGGCATGAAGGGATGCAGCAGCTTCAGCAGGCCTTCCAGCACATACAGCAGCACAGCCTGCACGTTCTCCTTGGCAGCCTGATCCTCACCCAGCAGCCAGGGCTTGGCCAGCTCGATGTACCAGTCGCAGAACTCGCTCCACGCAAAATCATAGATGCGGTTGGCGCTCAGGCCGAAATCGCCTTCCTCGTTGTGCTGGGAGATATCGCGCACAGCGTCCTGGAAGCGGCTCAGGATCCACTTGTCAGCAGCAGACAGCTTCGCGGGATCAATCTCGCGGCGGGTATCCACGTTCATCAGCACGAAGCGGCTGGCGTTCCACACCTTGTTGGCAAAGTTGCGGGCGGCCTCGACCTTGCTCTCGATATAGCGGGTATCGTTGCCGGGGCTCACGCCCAGCAGCAGGGAGAAGCGCAGCGCGTCGGCGCCATACTTGTCAATGACTTCCAGCGGGTCCACGCCGTTGCCCAGAGACTTGGACATCTTGCGGCCCAGCTCGTCGCGCACCAGGCCGTGGATCAGCACAGTCTCGAAAGGCGTTTCGCCCATCTGCTCGATGGAGGAGAAGATCATGCGCGCCACCCAGAAGAAGATGATGTCATAGCCGGTCACCAGCATGCTGGTGGGATAGAAGTACTTGAGGTCCTCGGTCTGCTCAGGCCAGCCCAGCGTGGAGAAGGGCCACAGGGCGCTGGAGAACCAGGTGTCCAGCACTTCCTCGTCCTGGCGCACGTTCTTTGAGCCGCACTTGGGGCAGGTGCACACGTCCTCGCGGGACACGGTGGTGGCGTCGCAGTCGTCGCAGTACCAGGCAGGGATGCGATGGCCCCACCACAGCTTACGGCTGATGCACCAGTCGCGGATGTTCTCCATCCAGTTCATGTAGGTCTTGGAGAAGCGCTCGGGCACGAACTTGGTCTTGCCCTCGTTGACCACCTCGATGGCGGGCTTGGCCAGAGGAGCCATCTTCACGAACCACTGCTTGGCCACCATGGGCTCGACCACGGTGTGGCAGCGGTAGCAGGTGCCGACCTCATGCGTCAGAGGCTCGATGCTCTTCAGGGCGCCGATGGCCTCCAGATCGGCCACGATAGCCTTGCGGGCCTCGGCGGTGGTCATGCCGGCATACTTGCCGCAATCCAGCACCAGCGCCTCGTTGACCGATGCCTTGCCGCTGGCGAACAGCTCGTCATTGGCGGCCTTATCGGCAGCGCCGGTCATCTTGCCGTCGAAGGTAAACACACGCACGATGGGCAGGTTATGGCGCTGACCAACCTCATAGTCGTTCGGGTCATGGGCGGGGGTGATCTTCACCACGCCGGTGCCCTTCTCCATATCGGCGTGCTCGTCGCACACGATCGGAATCTCCTTGTTCAGCAGGGGCAGGATCACATGGCAGCCGTGCAGGTGCGCATAGCGGGGGTCATCAGGGTTGATGGCCACGGCGGTATCACCCAGCATGGTCTCGGGGCGGGTGGTGGCCAGCTCGAGGTACTCGCCGGTCTCCTTGACCTGGTACAGCAGATGCCAGAAATTGCCGGGCTTTTCCTCATGCTCCACCTCGGCGTCAGACAGGGAGGTGTTGCAGCAGGGGCACCAGTTCACCAGGCGGTTGCCGCGGTAGATCAGGTCCTTCTCATACAGGCGGCAGAACACCTCGCGCACGGCCTTGGAGCAGCCCTCGTCCATGGTGAAGCGCTCGCGGCTCCAGTCGCAGCTGGCGCCCATGCGGCGCTGCTGACGGGTGATGCGTCCGCCGTACTCTTCCTTCCACTTCCAGGCGCGTTCCAGGAAAGCCTCACGGCCGATGCTCTCCTTGGTCAGGCCCTCCTTGCGCATGGCGTCGACGATTTTGACCTCGGTCGCGATGGCGGCGTGGTCGGTGCCGGGCAGCCACAGGGTGGGATCACCCTTCATGCGGTGATAGCGAATAGCGGCGTCCTGCAGCGTGCAGTCCATAGCATGACCCATGTGCAGCTGACCGGTGATATTGGGCGGGGGCATCACGATGGTGAAAGGCTTCTTGCCCTCCACGCGATGCGCCACGAAAGCGCCCTTTTCTTCCCACTCCTTATAGATCTCAGCTTCGATCTCCTGGGGATTGAATTTCGTTTCCATTTCAGAAGCGTTCATGTTTGTCACTCCTTTCCCAGGGGCGCTGCCCCTGGACCCTGCCAGGGCCGCGATGTGGCCCTGGACCCGTAAGGTTTCGCGCTGCGGCGCGACCAGGGACGCTGTCCCTGGACCCTGCAAGGGGCATTGCCCCTTGACCCATTCTGCGCCTGACTTGACTTTCTCCGACAGCTTGCGCGCGCTTGCGGCTTGAAAGCATGGGGCTTTCTTGCTCACATGAAGCAATGCAAAGGCCGACGGGGTTCGGCGCAAAAGCACTCGGTTAGATGATATTCAGCGTTTTCAGGGTGCCGAGCAGCGCGATCACGCAGCCGGTTCCCTTGCAGATCAGGTTCATCCGCTCAAAAGACTTGCTTTCTTTGTCCCTGATGAACCATCCTGTGATGATCGTCGAGATATATACCATGACCGCGCCCACAATGAGCACAAGCAGTCCTGGATTGCTCAGCTTTTCGAGCACCCTGGCCATGTAATTGCCCTCAGTGTAGTTCATGCGGGTCACCTCCTTGTTCCCCAAAAACCAAGAGCAGCCCATCCCGAAGGACGGACTGCTCCGTGGTACCACCTTGCTTCGCAAACGAAGGTCAACCGGCCATGCCAAAACAGGGCCGTCGTTTGCCTCTATGCACGATAACGGGTGCACCCGCGCCAGGCTCAGGCAGCCGAACTGCGTTCACCAGGCGCTCTGTGAAGCGACCTTCCCCCACCCTGTTGCGCAGGCAGCCTTTCAGCCGGTGAACCGCCCTCTCTTGAGCGCCGGTGCGGGGTACTCCTCTTCGTTTGCGAGTCTATGCAATTAGGCTTCCTTCTCCTCGTCCATGACGATGACCTGCTTGCCATTGTAGTAGCCGCACTGCTTGCAAACGCGGTGAGCCAGCTTCATCTGATGGCACTGGGGGCACTCAACGATGCCGGGCAGGGTCAGCTTCCAGTTCGCCTGACGGCTGTGCTTACGGGCCTTAGAAATTTTTCCCTTCGGAAGAGCCATGTTTACACCTCCTCATCCATTGTCTCCGCAGGATGTTCATCCCGCGTGACAGGACGCATTACGCTGTCCTTAGTCAGCTTTGTCGCCGGCGTCTTTGTCCGCCAGCAATTGCTGCAATGCCGCAAAAGGATGCTGACCTGGCAGTTCCTTCTGGCATAAGCAAACGTCATTGTCGGGTCCTGCAAATTCGACCAGACCGGGGCAGTCCTCCTTGCAGAGGAACCGCATGGGCGTGGCCATCACGGCGTAGGACATCGTCAGCTTCTCAAGGTCGATCTGATAGCCGTCGTAGGCAAAGATCTCATCATCCTCGGGATCACCGCCGCGCATGAACGTCTCGCGGTAGCTGATTTCAATGTCCGCCTGTGCAGGTCCCAGGCAGTTGGCACATCTGGCATGGGCGACCGTTACGAGGCTCCCGTCCACGGTGACATGACCTTCGTCCGTCGCAACAAACGTACCCTTCAGCGTCGCGTCGTCATAGACGACGTTCTCGCCGCTGATCTCCACAGGCGCAATGGTCTGCTGCACTGTGAAGGCGTACTCTGTTCCCGGATTGCGGATCGCGTCCGAAACGTCGAGCTTCATAGCATGCCCCCTTACCCGAAATGTGACCATTAGATATTATAAGATGAACCTGCGGATTTGTCAACCGGATTTTCGCCCCGAAAGGCAACATTTCTCCGTGTTTTTTCCGCAGGTCATCTCTTTTTGATGAATTTGTTACGCTCTTATTGCGCCGTGAGGCGCAGCGCGTATCGTTTTGCTTACTTGGCAGTGATGGCCAGCGTGTCGCGGGCAATCATGAGCTCCTCGTTGGTGGCCAGACGGATCAGCTTGATGGTGGAATCGTCGGTGCTGATGACCTGGGACACGCCGCGGACGTTCTTGGCGGGGTCGATCTTGACGCCCATGAAGGCCAGACCGTCGATCAGATCCGCGATAGCGGGGCACTCGTTCTCGCCGATGCCGGCGGTGAACACGATGGCGTCAGCGCCGCCAACGGCCACGTTGTAAGCGCCGATGTACTTCTGCAGACGATACTCCCAGATGTCCAGGGCATACTGAGCGCGCTCGTTGCCCTCGGCAGCAGCAGCCACGACGTCACGCATGTCGGAGGAAATGCCGGACACGCCCTCGAAGCCGGACTTCTTGTTCAGCACGTTCAGCATCTGATGGATGTCCATGCCGGTCTTGTCCATCACGAACTCCAGCACAGCGGGGTCCACGTCGCCGGAGCGGGTGCCCATCAGCACGCCTTCCAGGGGGGTCAGACCCATGGTGGTGTCAACGACCTTGCCGTTGACCACAGCGCTCAGGGAGGAGCCGTTGCCCAGGTGGCAGATGATCAGCTTGCAGTTTTCGGGATCCTTGCCGATCATCTTGGGAGCCTCGCTGGCGATGAAGCGGTGGCTGGTGCCGTGGAAACCGTAGCGGCGCACCTTGTACTCAGTGTAGTACTCATAGGGCACGGGGTACAGGAAGGCCTTGGGCTCCATGGTCTGATGGAAGGCGGTGTCGAACACGGCCACGTTGGGCTTGCCGGGCATGGCAGCCTGGCAGGCGCGGATACCGGCGATGTTGGGACGCTGATGCAGCGGGCCCAGGGGGATCAGGGCTTCGATCTCCTTCATGCTCTCCTCGGTCACCAGGGCAGAGCACTTGAAGGTCTCGCCGCCGTGCAGCACGCGGTGGCCGCAGGCATCGATCTCGTCCAGGGACTTGATGGCGCCGTGCTCCGGATCGGTCAGAGCAGCCAGGACTGCCTCGATGGCTACATTGTGGTCGGGCATATCCTTGACATACTTGTACTTCACGTCGCCGATCTTCTGCTCGAACACAGACTCCGGCAGGCCGATACGGGTCACGCTGCCCTTGGCCATCACGGACTCATTGTCCATATCGATCAGCTGATACTTCAGGGAAGAGGAACCGGCGTTGATAACCAGGATCTTCATGTTGATCTCCTCCATATTTCATGTGATCTGCGATTCTGATAAGGAAAGCCGCGCGTACATCCATGGACGGCGCGCGGCATGTGAAGGATTACTTCACGATCTCGCCCTTCACCTCACGGCCGCAGCCGGCAGCGTTGGACTCGTCGGTATCAATGTGCATCGCCAGGGCATAGCTGGGACTGACGCGGACCACCACGTCGCCGAAGGTCAGGTTGCGGCCCTCGGTGTCGACCTTCACGCTCACAACATCCTTGTCCTTCACGCCGAAAACCTCAGCGTCGGCGGGCGTCATGTGGATGTGACGCTTGGCGGCGATCACGCCCTCGGTCAGCTCGACCTCACCGCAGGGGCCGACCAGCTTGCAGGCGCCGGAACCGGCGATGTCGCCGCTCTCGCGGATGGGGGCAACCAGACCCAGGCTGCGGGCATCGGTCAGAGACAGCTCAACCTGATTGGCGCCGCGGCAGGGGCCCAGGATGGAGGCCATGGTCTGGCCCTTGGGACCAACGACGGTCACCTTCTCGCCGGAGGCGAACTGACCGGGCTGGGAGAGCATCTTCTTCACGGTGAGCTGGTAGCCAGCGCCGAACAGGATCTCGAGGGTCTCCTGATTGACGTGGACATGACGGGCAGAGGTTTCAACAATAAACTGAGCCATTTTTCTATTCCTTCCTTTCGGATAGATTTCACCTCATATTATATCATTTTTCGCGGGTTTGTAAATATCGAAATCGGTCTGATTGGGAGAAATTACAACCAAAAAAACTTGCGTTTCGCGCTTCTTGCCGAAAAAGTTTGCCTATGCTATAATGCTTTCATCATATTTCAGGGAGGGATCGCCATGCGAGTGACCGGCGTGATTGCCGAGTACGATCCGTTTCACCTGGGCCACGCCTGCCATCTGACCGAGGCGCGCCGCCGCACTGACGCGGACTATATCGTCGTGGTCATGTCCTCCGTGTTCACCCAGCGTGGCGCCGCCGCGCTGCTTTCTCCCGCAGATCGAGTGCGGATGGCGCTGGATTGCGGCGCAGACGCGGTGATCGCGCTGCCCGCCATGTGGGCCGTCCGCGACGCTGAGCATTTTGCCCTGGGCGGCGTTTCGCTGCTCCATCAAATCGGCTGCGATTTCATCTCTTTTGGCGCGGAAAATGATGATCTGGCTGCTCTTTCTGCCGCTGCGGATCTGTTAGAGCATCCGACTGCCGCTTTCCGCGAGCACTTGCAGCAGCATTTGTCCGCCGGTCTCCCCCACCCTGCCGCTGCCGCCGCTGCCTGCGACGAGCTGCTGCCTGAAAGCGGCGCTTTGCTTGCCGCCCCCAATAACACCCTGGCGCTATGCTATC
>R21__coassemble_938_pt1 | contig 21535 bp, 16 predicted proteins | sample R21__metabat2_low_PE_059 | metagenome-assembled genome bin R21
CGATGTGAAGGAGCAGTACGTCCGCCCCTACTATGTGGAGCATCCGAACGAGTGGATCACCCACGAGGTGTGGGCCGCCGACGGCACCGAGATGGCGTTCATGAAGCTGCCCGGCCGCGTAATGATCGGCGACAAGGACGGCCGTCACTTCGATCAGGCCGGCGAGAGCCTGCAGCTGCTGCATCCCTGCCTGAGCCGTGACCGCAAGTGGATCTGTGCCGACCGCATCAGCTATTTCGGCAACACCGTGCAGGAGGGCGTTGTGCTGATCGAACGCGCCACCGGCAAGACCAAGCTGATCGCCACCACCGGCAGCTGCAAGACCGGCGCTGACCATCAGCATCCGTCCTTCAACCGCGCTGGCGACGTCATTCTGTTCTCCAACCCCGACGAGAACGGCAACGCGCAGGTCTGCACCATCGACCTGAAGCAGGTCATGCAGGACTGGTAAGCCATCCGATCGGCTCCCCGCGATCACATGCCGGGGAGCCGATTTCCATACGACGCAATCATGAAGGAGGAACCGCCATGCCGGTGATTTATGTGATCGGTGATTCGACCGTCGAGGACAACAAGCCGCCCTTCCGTGGCTGGGGCTGGGCCCTGCCCCGCTTCTGTGCCGAGGGCGTGCAGGTCAAAAACCATGCGCTCAGCGGGCGCAGCACCCGCAGCTTTCTGGACGAAGGGCTCTTTGAGCCGGTGCGTGAAGGCATGCAGCCCGGCGATGTGCTGCTGATCCAGTTTGGTCACAACGACGAGAAGGCTGATGCCGAGCGCCATACCGACCCCGAATCCAGCTATCAGGAAAAGCTGGCGGTCTACTGTGACGTCGCACTGGAAAAAGGCGCGTTGCCTGTCCTCATCACGCCAGTCAGCCGCCGCCTGTACAATGAGGATGACACCTTGAAGGTCACGCACGGCGAATATCCGGCGGCCATGCGCAGCTTCGCGGCGTCCCGCGGACTGCCGCTGGTGGATCTGTATGCTTCCTCACGCGCTCTGTTCAGCAAGATTGGCCGCGCAGAGACGGCCAAGTATTTCGTACACATCGAGCCTGGCGAAAACGCCGATTTCCCGGATGGCCACGATGACCCGACGCACTTCAACGCAGAAGGTGCAGAAACCATCTGCGGTCTGGTCGTCGATGGTCTGCGCGGGATCGAACAGATTTGTCCGCTGCTGGCCGAATGACCGAACGAGTCCATTCATTTGTGGTGAATGGGCTCGTTTTTGTTGTGCTGGTCAGGCATTGCGCCTTTCAACCCACGCATGGGTATAGTTCACCTTTTTGTTGTTTTCTCTTTGCTATTTGACCGTATTTCGCATTTTCATCCGTTATCATCGCCCGTAAATCATCATTCCCCGAACGAAGCATCAAATAATCAATATTTTATACGCATTTTTCTCAAAAACATCTTGTAGGAATGCATGAACTATGCTATACTTTGTTGTCCCTCATTTGGCTTTTTGCCGATGGGAAAAACGGGAACAACCCGTTCTCGGACCTGCTATTGCTTTCTCTGTTAGATTTGGAGGACGATTGAATGAGCGGATTCTTCAGTGTCGCCGCAAAGGAAAACTGTATCTTTGACCTGTTTTTCGGTACAGATTATCATTCCCATCTGGGCACACGCCGCGCCGGTATGGCCGTCTACAGCGAGGAGGACGGCTTCAACAAATCCATCCACAATATTGAGAACACGCCTTTCCGGACCAAGTTCGAAAAGGAGCTGAACAAGCTGGGCGGCAACTTCGGCATTGGCTGCATTTCCGACTTTGAGGCGCAGCCCATCCTGGTCCGCTCCCACCATGGCACCTTCGCCATCACCACCATCAGCCGCATCAACAATGCTGAGGAGATCGTCAGCACGATCCTGAAGAACAATGTTCATTTCTTTGAGATGAGCAACGGCGAGATCAACCCCACTGAGCTGGTTGCCGCCATCATCAACCAGAAGGACAACCTGATCGACGGCATCAAGTACGCGCTGGAGGTCGTCGACGGCTCCCTGTCGATGCTGCTGCTGACCAAGAAGGGCATCTACGCCGCCCGCGACCGTCTGGGCCGCACGCCCATTGTGCTGGGCAAGAAGGACGACGCCCGCTGCGCCGCCTTCGAAAGCTTTGCCTATCAGAACCTGGGCTATGTCACCGACCGCGAGCTGGGCCCGGGCGAGATCGTCGTATTCGACGCCGACAACTGCACCACCCTGGCCTGGCCTGGCGATCAGATGAAGATCTGCACCTTCCTGTGGGTCTACTACGGATATCCGGCTGCCACCTACGAAGGTGTGAACGTCGAGCAGATGCGCTACGACTGCGGCAAGCTGCTGGCCCGCCGCGACGACGTGAAGGTCGATGTGGTGGCCGGCGTGCCCGATTCCGGCACCGCCCACGCCGTCGGTTATGCCAATGAGTCCGGCGTGCCCTTCTCCCGCCCCTTCATCAAGTACACCCCCACCTGGCCCCGCTCCTTCATGCCCACGATCCAGACCAAGCGTGATCTGATCGCCCACATGAAGCTGCTGCCCGTGCCGGACCTGATCCGCGGCAAGAAGCTGCTGCTGATCGACGACTCCATCGTCCGCGGCACCCAGCTGCGCGAGACCACCGAGTTCCTGTACGACTGCGGCGCCAAGGAAGTGCATATCCGCCCTGCCTGCCCGCCGCTGCTGTTCGGCTGCAAGTATCTGAACTTCTCCCGCTCCCGCTCCGAGATGGAGCTGATCGCTCGCCGCGTGATCGAGGAGCTGGAGGGCGGCCCCGTGTCCCGCGAGGTGCTCCAGGAGTACGCCGATCCCGACTCCGAGAAGTACCAGAAGATGGTGGACGGCATCTGCAAGAAGCTGAACTTCACCTCCCTGCGCTTCCACCGCCTGGATGACATGCTGGCCTCTGTCGGCATTCCGGCGGACAAGATGTGCACTTATTGCTGGAATGGCAAGGAATGATTTCATCGCGCAAGTCCATTTTTCCGGGCTTGCGCGTTTCTTCATATCCAAACGACCGAAAGGAGCCTGACTCATGCCGCAAATCAGCAGCCGCGTCCAGACCTTTACCGATTCCGTCATCCGCCGCATGACCCGCATCAGCAACCAGTACGGCGCCATCAACCTGTCCCAGGGCTTCCCGGACTTCGATCCGCCCAAGGCCATGCTGGACGCACTCGCCAAGGTGGCCTACGAGGGGCCGCACCAGTATTCGATCACCTTCGGTGCCGCGAATCTGCGTCAGGCGCTGGCCGAGAAGCAGGGCCGCGCCATTGGCCGCACCATCGACCCTGACACCGAGATCGTGGTCACCTGCGGCAGCACCGAGGCCATGATCTGCGCGATGATGACCGTCTGCAATCCCGGCGACAAGGTGATGGTCTTTTCCCCCTTCTATGAGAACTACGGCGCGGACGCCATCCTGAGCGGCGCTGAGCCGGTCTACATTCCGCTGGTACCACCGGAATACACCTTCGATCTGTCGCTGATCGAGAAGGGCTTCCAGGATGGCGCCAAGGCGATCATTCTCTGCAATCCGTCCAACCCCTGCGGCAAAGTGTTCACCCGCGAGGAGCTGAGCGCCATCGGCCAGCTGGCCGTGAAGTACGACGCCTATGTGGTGACGGACGAGGTATACGAGCACCTGGTCTATGCGCCGTATCAGCATGTATGCATAGCGTCGCTGCCGGGCATGTTCGAGCACGTCATCACCTGCAACTCGCTTTCCAAGACTTATTCCGCTACCGGTTGGCGTCTGGGCTACCTGATCGGTCCCGCCCGCGTGGTCGAGGCTGCACGCAAGGTGCATGATTTCCTGACCGTCGGTGCCGCCGCGCCGCTCCAGGAGGCCGCAGTGACCGCCGTGCGCTTCGGGCCGGAGTATTACGCCGAGCTGCTCGCCCTCTACACCCACAAGCGCGATTTCTTCCTGCGCGGTCTGGATGAGATCGGCCTTAAGCACAATGTCCCCCAGGGCACCTATTTTGTGATGCTGGACATCCAGGAGTTCCTGGACAAGCCACAGTTTGCCGGTTATACCGATTTGCAGTTCTGTGAGTGGATGATCAAAAACATCGGCGTGGCCGCCGTCCCCGGTTCCAGCTTCTTCCGCGAGGATGTGAACAACTACATCCGCCTGCACTTTGCCCGCGGTGAGGAAACGCTGACTGAGGCGCTCCATCGCCTGAAGAAACTGAAGGAACTGTAAATTTCAACAACACAAAAGGCGCTCCCACATCGGGAACGCCTTTTTGATGCTCACAGGTTGTCGCGCTGCATGATCCACTCGATATGCTTCCGCAGGCCCACCGCCAGCGGCGTGTCCGGCATTTTGACGCCGGTGCTGCGCAGCTTGGTCAGATCATAGGCGCGCTGGCAGAGGTGACCGCTGAACTCGGGATGCGCCGCCAGTCCGCCCTCCAGTTCGACCGATTCGATCTTCGCCGGATGGCCGATGATCTCGCCGATCACTTCATAATATTTCGCATTCGGGATGATATCCGGGCCGCCGATGCAAAAAATCTCGTTCTCACAACCGGGCTTATCCACGCAGGACAGCATGGTTTCCACCAGATCCTCGACATAGATCGGATGGATCAGCAGCTGGCCGCCGTCGATCAGGCGCACGGGCTTGTCCGCCAGCATGTGCGGAATCAGATCCTTTTGCCTGGAATGCTCCGGGAAGCAGCCGATCTCCGAGCCTGCGCCGAAGATGTGGCCGGGGCGCAGAATCGTCCAGCGAAGCGACGTCTCCGCGGCAAGGAACGCTTCTTCCATTTTGCGCTTCATGCAGCCATAGCCGCCGTCCTGCATGTACCACTCGCTCTCCTCGGTCTGCGGAACCGTTTTGTGGTACGGATCATAGACCGAATCGGTCGAGATGACCACCAGACGGGACGTAAACGCAGGCAGTACCGACAGATCGACCGCCGCATGGTCGGGGCTAAAGCAAATACAGTCCATCACAGCATCCCAGGTGGTGGCTGTGCTTTCCAGCACGGTGCGCAGCGCGTCACCGTCGGCCCGGTCTGCGGTCAGCACATGCACGCCCGGCACCGTCGGACGGCTGCCGCGGGTCAATGTCCAGACCTCATGGCCTGCCGCCATGGCTTTTTTCGCAAGCCAGCTGCTGACAAAGCCGCTGCCGCCGAGAATCAGAATCTTCATATACTATCTCCTTCTTATGGCCGCTTTTGTATATGTTGATTTCTCCGCGCCGCCCCGTTTCCCTGCCTTCTGTCCAAATTTGTACGTTACTCCCGATGATTGTAAAAAAGTGCTTGCATTTCTTTGCTGAATACGTTATAACCTTCTTTGGGCGCTTCAACCGCGACCATTCCAGAACCTTGCAGGAGGTCCCCGCAATGACTTCAAAGAAACAGACCGCACTCAACCTTGCCATGCTGAGCACGATCTTTACCCTGGCCTGGCCCACGATGCTGGAGCAGTTCATGCAGACCGCCGTGCAGTACATCGACACGGCGATGGTCGGCTCCCTGGGCACCCAGGCGACGGCTGCCGTCGGCGCAACCAGCACGGGCAACTGGCTGGTGATGAGCACGATCTCGGCCATCGGCATTGGCTTCCTGGCGTTCATCTCCCAGGCCTATGGTGCGAAGGAATACGACAAGGCCCGCCGCGCATCAGCCCAGGCCACGTCCATCACGCTCACCGTCGGTGTGATCTTCACACTGCTGATGACCGTCCTGAGCGGTTATGTTCCCGCCTGGATGCAGGTTGATCCGTCCATCCGGGAGCTTGCAGGCCGGTATTTCCTGATTATCTATGCCCCGATGCTGTTCCGCGTCGCCACCATCGTTTTCGGCACGATCCTGCGCGCTGTCGGTGACACACGCACGCCCATGCGTGTCGGCGTGGCGGTCAATATCATCAATGTGGTGCTGAACTTCCTGCTGATCTATCCGTCCCGTACCATCCAGGTATTCTCGCTGAGTATTCCGATGATCGGCGCAGGCTGGGGCGTTGTGGGCGCGGCAGTGGCCAGCGCGATTTCGTACGCCTATGGCGGCATTGCCATCACCTTTGCGCTGTGGAAGCACAAGGAGGTCTCGCCCAAGGGCCAGCGCATGACGCCTGATTTTGAGATCCTGCGCCCCTGCTTCAAGGTCGCCATCCCGAACATGTTCCAGCGCTTCGGCACGTCCCTGGGATTTGTGGTGTTCGCCGCGATGATCAACGCCCTGGGCGACGTCTCGACCGCCGCTCACACCATCGCCAACACGGTCGAGTCCGCGTTCTATATCCCCGGCTGGGGCATGCAGACCGCAGCCGCCACGCTGGCCGGCAATGCCTACGGCGCCCGTAACAGGGGCAAATTGGACGAGCTGTCCCGCACGATCGTCCCCCTTGAAATGGCGCTGATGGTCATCTCCGGTGCGCTGCTGTTCCTGTTTGCCGAGCCGCTGATGCGCATCTTCTCCCAAGACCCGGAGGTCATCAATCTCGGCGCGACGGTGCTGCGCATGGTCGCGATCTCCGAGCCCTTCTACGGCGTCCCGATCGTGGTCGAGGGCATGATGCAGGGCGTGGGCAAGACAGTCGCCCCGCTGATCTACAATGTGGCCGGCATGTGGTCCGTCCGCATTCTGGGCACCTTCATCTGCACGCGGCTGCTGGGTATGGGCCTGGTATCTGCCTGGGGCTGCATGATCGGCCACAACATGCTGCTCTGCGTGCTGTTCGGCTTCCAGTTCCTCTCCGGACGCTGGAACCCGATGCGAAGCGAACACCTCTCGCCGTCCTCCGCCGCATAATCCGCACTTCTGCTGCTGCCATTCCCGGCAGCGGCTTTTTGATTCCGGTTGACAGATAACCCGTTTATGGTACAATATCACCATGAGAGAAATACAGGAGATGACCCTATGAATTGCCCCAATTGCGGTGCGCCGATGAAGGCGACGGATTCCTTCTGTGACCAGTGCGGCACACCGAACCCGACCAAGCCCAATAAGCCCCAGGATACTGTCCCGAAAACCATTGAGGAACTGCGTCAATGGTATCAGGATCGCCATCTGCCGCCAGAGGAAACGACACGCTTTTTCATCGGCAAGGACTACCTCGGTCCGCGGGCCTTCGGCATCTATCAGGAGGACGACCGCTTCGTCGTCTACAAGAACAAAGCGGATGGCAGCCGTGCCGTGCGCTATAACGGCCCGGATGAAGCCTATGCTGTCAAGGAGCTCTACGAGCGGCTGAAGCTGGAAATCGCCAACCAAAAGGCCAATCAGTCCGTCAAAGCAAAAGAATTGACGCCAACGGAGAAAGCATTTTCCATCGGTGCAGTGATCGCCGTTGCCGTCATTGCCGCGGCGATCATCGGGTTTGTGATCCGCGATGTCATCCATACGCCATCCCGCGGTTATTATCGCTACAACGACCACCTGTACTACTATCTGTCTGACATCTGGTATGACTATGCGGACGACGTCTGGACCCCCACCCATGTTGATGCCGCACTGAACGAAGGCTGGAACGACTACTATCAGGGGTCAACCTATCAATCCGGCTATAACGCCAGCGACTTTACCGAGACAACCTACTATTCTGACTATGAGGAATCCCGCAGTTCGAGCGACTGGAGCAGCTCCGACAGCTGGGATTCCGACTCCACCGACTGGAGCAGCGACTGGTAAATTTCAACACCCAAAGGAGGCATTCCCATGGACTTTGATAAGCTGATTGCATCCATGACCCTGCGTCAAAAGGCCGCGCAGCTGACCCAGTTCGGCGCCCAGCTGCTGGACGATCCGGACCATCCGGATATCACCGGCGCCGCTGGTTATCTGGACGTGACCGAGGATGATCTGCGCCTGTGCGGCTCTGTGTTCAACACCTCCGGCCCCGAAGCGCGCATCCACATTCAGGACGCGCATCTGGCCGGCGACCCGAACAAGATCCCGCTGGTGTTCATGCAGGACGTCATTCACGGTCTGCGCACCATTTATCCCATTCCGCTGGCGATGGCCGCTTCCTTCGACCCGGCGCTGGTCGAGGAGTTGGCACACATGGCTGCCGACGAGGCTTCCGCTGCGGGCGTGGACGTGGCCTTCTCCCCGATGGTCGACATGTCCCGTGATGCCCGCTGGGGCCGCGTGATGGAGGGCGGCGGCGAGGATGTACATCTGAACTGCGTGATGGCAGCTGCCCAGGTGAAGGGCTATGCCGCAGGCGGGATGGATTCCTGTGTGAAGCATTACGCCTGCTACGGCGCGGGCGAAGCGGGCCGCGACTACAACACCGTCGACATGAGCGAAGCACGTCTGCGCGAGCACTATCTGCCTGCCTACAAGGCTGCGCTGGACGCAGGCGCAGGCTCCATCATGCCGTCCTTCAATTCCATGAATGGCGTGCCGTCCATCGCCAACAAGCTGCTGATGAACAAGATCCTGCGCGACGAGTGGCAATTTGACGGCCTGGTCGTGAGCGACTATGGCGCGGTGGCCGAGCTGATCAACCACGGCGCTGCCGCCGATGAGGCTGACGCCGCCCAACTGGCTATCGAGGCAGGCTGCGACCTGGAAATGATGTCCCCCTGCTATGTGCATGCGCTGGAAAAGCTGCTGGAAGAAGGCCGCATCACCATGGCGCAGATCGATGCGCGCGTGCTGGCTGTTCTGCGCTACAAGGAAAAGCTGGGCCTGTTCGAGAACCCCCACGGCAGGACCGACGCGAGGAAATACGCCGAGGTGTGTCTGTCCCCCGCTCACCGCGAGAAGGCCCGCCGCGCTGCCGAGCAGACGGCGGTGCTGCTGAAGAACGACGGCGTACTGCCGTTGTCTGACAAGGCAAAGAAGATCGCGGTCATCGGCCCGTTTGCCGACGACGGCATGAGCATGGGCTTCTGGGCCCTGAACGGCAAGACCGAGGAGACCGTCACCATGCTGCAAGGCATCCGCGACCGCCTGCCGGACGCCGAGATCCGCACCTGTGCGGGCTGCTCCGGCGATTTGCAGACCAGCGATCTGTCCGGCATTGCCGAGGCCGCCGAGATGGCTGCCTGGGCTGACCAGGTGATCCTGGTGCTGGGCGAAAGCGGCAACCACACCGGCGAAGGCCAGAGCCGCGCCAAGCTTGAGTTGTCCGAGGCTCAGATGGCCTTGCTGCGCGCCGTGAATGCCAAGTGTGCCAAGACCGCCGTGCTGCTGATGTGCGGCCGTCCCCTCGCCATTCCGGACATGGACAGGGAAGCCCATGCCATCCTGTGCATGTGGCAGCCTGGCACCGAGGGCGGTCATGCGGCTGCCCGCCTGCTGTATGGCGACGTCTGCCCCTGTGGTCATCTGCCCATGACCTTCCCGCACACCACCGGCCAGGAGCCGATCTCTTATGACATGTATGCCACGGGACGCATGCCTGCCGACCCCTTCCACAGTGAAAATCAGCCCTACAGCAGCCGCTGGATGGACACGCCGGTCATGCCGCTATACCCCTTTGGTCACGGCTTGACCTACACGACCTTCGAGCTGAAGGACGCCAAGCTGAGCGCTGATACCCTGACCGCCAATGGTAAATTGGATGCCGTCGTGACGCTGTGCAACACGGGCAGCCGCGAGGCCGCCGCCGTGGTGCAGCTGTATATCCGTGACTGCGTGGGCTCCATGGTCCGCCCGCTGCGTGAATTGAAGGACTTCCAGAAGATCACATTGGCCCCCGGTGAGGAAACCGTACTGCACTTCCCCATCACCGAGCCGATGCTGCGCTTCCAGACCTTGACCGAAGGCTATGCCAGCGAGCCCGGCAAATTTGAGGTCATGATGGCGCTGGACGCCTGGGGCGGCGACAAGCTGAGCTTCACGCTGACCAAGTAAGGATCAATAAACCAAAAAAGCCTGTCAGGAATCGCACTGAAATCAGTTTTTCAGCCGCCCGGCAGGCTTTTGTTTTTCGTGTGAACCGAAATGCTTTTTCAAGAACGAGAAAAAGAGCTGCGATTGAACCTTATCCGTTCTTTCGCAGCCCTTGATTGCTCAATTACAGCAGCTTCATCAGCGCCTCGACATAGGCGGCGCCGGTCGCGCCGTCCTTGTCGCCGGTGACATTGACCTGGCAGGCGTCAAGCGCCTTTTCCAGCTTCTCGGCGGCGGCGGTGCGGCAGATGTGGCGCAGCATCAGCGCTTCGGCGCGCAGGATGCTCTGCGGGTTGGCGTAATCGCCCAGACCCAGCTCCAGCAGGCGCGGCGCGGAGCCATGGATGGCCTCAAACATGGCGAACTTGTCGCCAATGTTGGCGCTGCCGGCGGTACCGACGCCGCCTTGCAGCTGCGCGGCTTCATCGGTGATGATGTCGCCGTAGAGGTTGGGCAGCAGCACCACCTGGAAGGTATTGCGGATGGCAGGATTCACCAGGTTCGCGGTCATGATGTCGATGTACCAGTCATCGACGGTGATTTCGGGATACTCAGCAGCCACCTCATGCGCAATGGCGGTGAACTTGCCGTCGGTTTTCTTCATGATGTTGGCCTTGGTCACGATGGACACGCGGTTCTTGCCGTTCTGCTTGGCGTACTCAAAGGCGGCGCGGGCGATGCGGCGGGTACCAGCGTCGGTGGTCACCTTGAAGTCCACGGCCATGCCGGGCAGCTCCACACCGCGGCTGCCGAGGACGTACTCGCCCTCGGTGTTCTCGCGGTAGAAGATCCAGTCGATGCCCTCCTCAGGAATGGCGACGGGACGCACATTGGCGTACAGGTCCAGCTCGCGGCGCAGGGCCACGTTGGCACTCTCCATCTTACCGCCCATGGGGGTCGTGGTCGGGCCCTTCAAGAGCACATCGCAGGTCTTGATGGCTGCCATGGTGTCGTCGGGCACGCTCTTGCCCAAAGCCAGGCGGTTCTCGATCGTCAGCCCCTCGATCTTTTTCAGCACGATTTTGCTTGCGGCGATCTCGTCCGCCAGCAGCACGCGGAGGACCTTTTCGGCCTCCGCCATGATGATCGGGCCAATGCCGTCGCCGTCGATCAGGCCGATGGTCACGACGTCCTTCGACGCATAATCGACCTTCTCGGTGCTCATGTTGGCGATGCGGTTCAGCTGCTCGCGCAGCAGTTTCTCAAAGCTCTGGCATGCCAGTTCAATTTCATTCATTACTGTCCGCCCTCCTTGGTATAAGGCAGCAGGCCGCCGCACAGCAGGATCTGCTTCTGACGTTCGGTCAGCTCGCATTTCAGCTGCATGGCCTTGCCGGTGGTCTTGTCGGTCAGCGTGATGACGCCGGAATCCATACCGCTGCGGATGTCATTGAGCACCAGCGCGTCGCCCTGGTTCACGGTATCATAGTCGTCGGGATTGACGAAGGTCAGCGGCAGGATACCCGCGTTGATCAGGTTGGCTGCATGGATGCGGGCAAAGCTCTTGGCCGCAACGGCGCGGATACCGAGGTACATGGGCACCAGCGCCGCATGCTCGCGGGAGGAGCCCTGGCCATAGTTGCTGCCGCCGACGATCACGCCGTTGCCAGCTGCCTTGGCACGCTCCGGGAAAGCCGGGTCGCAGACCTCAAAGCAGAACTGGGACATCTTCGGGATGTTGGAGCGGTACGGCAGCACCTTGGCGCCTGCGGGCATGATGTGGTCGGTGGTGATATTGTCCCCCACCTTCAGCACCAGCTCGGCATCCAGATTATCCGCAAAGGGACGGCTCTTGGGGAATTCCTTGATGTTGGGGCCACGCACGACCTCGGCGTCCGCCGCTTTTTCCGGCGGCAGCGGCATCAACACGGAGGAGTCATCCACCAGGAAGGCCTCCAGCAGCACGATCTCTGGAATCGGCGGCAGGGTCGTGGGATCGGTGATATAACCGCTCAGCGCAGAGGCGGCAGCCACCTCGGGCGAAACCAGATAGACCTGGGCGTCACGGGTGCCGCTGCGGCCGAGGAAGTTGCGGTTGAAGGTGCGCAGGCTGACGCCGGCAGAGTTTGGAGAGAAGCCCATGCCGATGCAGGGACCGCAGGCACACTCCAGCAGGCGGGCGCCGCTGGCCAGGATATCCGCCAGCGCACCGCAGTTGGCCAGCATAGTCAGCACCTGGCGGGAGCCGGGCGAGATGGACAGGTTGACGCCGGGCGCAATGGTCTTGCCCTTGAGCATGGCGGCCACCTTCAGCATATCGTAGAGCGAGGAATTGGTGCAGGAGCCAATACAGACCTGATCCACCTTCACATCCTTGAGCGTGGCGACCTCGACCACGTTGTCCGGACTGTGCGGACAGGCGATCATGGGCGTCAAGGCCGACAGATCGATCGGGATGATGCGGTCATACACCGCGTCAGGATCACTGGCCAGGGGCGTGAAATCAGCCTCGCGGCCCTGGGCGGCCAGGAACTTCCGCGTCACCTCGTCCGACGGGAAAATCGAAGTGGTCGCGCCCAGTTCGGTGCCCATGTTGGTGATGGTGGCGCGTTCCGGCACGGACAGCGTCGCAATGCCAGGGCCGCCCCACTCGATGATCGCGCCCACGCCGCCCTTGACGGACAGGATGCGCAGGATCTCGAGGGACACGTCCTTGGCGGTGACATAGGGATTCAGCTTGCCGGTCAGCTCGACCTTGATCATGCGGGGCATCTTGATATAATACGCGCCGCCGCCCATGGCGACCGCCACGTCCATGCCGCCCGCGCCGAAGGCCAGCATGCCCAGGCCGCCGCCGGTGGGCGTGTGGCTGTCGGAGCCGATCAGCGTCTTGCCGGGCTTGCCGAAGCGCTCCAGATGCACCTGATGGCAGATGCCGTTGCCGGGACGGGAGAAACGCACGCCGTGCTTGGCAGCAACGGTCTGCAAATAGCGATGGTCGTCAGGATTCTCAAAGCCGCACTGGAGGGTGTTGTGGTCCACATAGGCTACGCTCAGTTCGGTCTTGACCTGCGGAATGCCCATGGTCTCAAACTCGAGGTACGCCATGGTGCCCGTGGCATCCTGGGTCAGCGTCTGGTCGATGCGCAGGGCGATCTCCTCGCCCGTCTTCATTTCGCCGGAAACCAGATGCGCCGCAATGATCTTTTCCGCAATCGTCTTACCCATTTTGATTAAACCTCTCCATCATTGTTTTTTTCGCATTCGCAATGTGCTCGCACATCAGTTTTTCGGCCAGCTCGGCGTCACCGCTCACGATGGCGTTGCAGATGGCCTTGTGCTCATCCATCGACGTTCTGCCGCGGGAGGCGATGGAATTGCGGCGATAACGCTGGGTCTTGCGGTGCAGGGGGCGAAGCGTGTCCATCAGCACCGTGCGGCCGCTGAGCTGGTAGATGGCGTGGTGGAACTGATCGTCCATCTGCTGGAGATTGTCGATGTCGCCGCGCTCAAAGTAGAAATCCTGCAATTCGCTGATCTGCTTGAGCTGCTTGGCGCCTTCCTCCGTCAGATTCTTTGTCGCATAATAGGTAGCCATGCCCTCGACGTGCAGGCGGATGTTCATGATGTCTTCAAGGTCGGTCAGCGTGATGCCAAGCACCATCTGGCCTCGGCCTGTGTCCTCAATGAGGCGCTCCTGCTCCAGTCGGCGCAGCGCCTCGCGGATGGGCGTACGGCTCACGTTCAGCTGCTCCACCAGCTTGAGCTCGGTCAGGATCTCGCCGCGGGGATAGACGCCCGCGATAATGTCACTTTCCAGCTTGTCAAACACCTGGTCAGCCAGGGAAATGGTCTTAAATTCTGCCATGGGCGCTACCTCCTTACTCCTTGTCGAATCGGCCGGGGGCAAATTCGTTGATCTTCTCGAGCATCTCGCTGTGCGCGATCATGGTGACGCGGCCAGTCTCATACTCGGCGTCGATCCATGTTTTCAGCTGTGCGATCAGCGGGTCGTTCTTGTTGATCTTGTCCTCGTCCTTCAGGCGGTAATGCTGGTTGATCCAGTAGGCAATGCCCGCCGCTCCGCTGGTCTTGCTGATCTCGACGGTCGCGGGACGGTTGAGCAGCTTTTCCGTGTCGAAGATCGTGTAGATCTCCGCGTCCTTCATCAGGCCGTCGGCGTGGATGCCCGCGCGGGTGGAGTTGAAGCTGGAACCGGCAAAGGGCGTCATGGGCGGGACCTTGTAGCCGATCTCCTTCTCGAAGTATTCGGCGATCTCGGTGATGACCGTCGGGTCCATGCCGTCCATGGAGCCGCGCAGGGAGGCATACTCGAACACCATGGCCTCCAGCGGCACATTGCCGGTGCGCTCGCCAATACCCAGCAGCGAGCAGTTGACCGCGCATGCGCCGTACAGCCAGGCAGTGGACGCATTTACGACGGCCTTGTAGAAGTCATTGTGGCCATGCCATTCGAGACATTCGCTGGGCACGTCGGAGTAGTTCTGCAATCCGTAGATGATACCGGCCACCGAGCGGGGCAGCGACGCCTCGGTGTACGGGATACCATAGCCCATGGTATCGCAGGCGCGGATCTTGACCGGGATACCTGCCTCGCGGGACAGGGCCTGCAATTCATTGACAAAGGGCACCACAAATCCGTAGAAATCGGCACGGGTGATGTCCTCCAGATGGCAGCGCGGGATGACGCCGGCGTTGAAGGCGTCCTTGACCGTGGCCAGATAGTACTCCATGGCTTGCTTGCGGCTCATCTTCATCTTTTTGAAGATGTGATAATCGCTGCAGCTGACCAGGATGCCTGTCTCCTTGATGCCCAGATCGCGGACCAGCTTGAAGTCCTCCTTGCTGGCGCGGATCCAGCTGGTGATCTCCGGGAACTTCAGGTTCAGGCCCATGCACTTTTCCAGCGCCTCGCGGTCCTTCTTGCTATAAATGAAGAACTCCGTTTGACGGATGATGCCGTAGGGGCCGCCCAGCTTGGAGAGCAGCTTGTAGATATTGACGATCTGATCCACGGTATAAGGCTCGACGGACTGCTGACCGTCACGCAGGGAGGTATCCGTGATCCAGATCTCCTCAGGCATGTTCATGGGCACGCGGCGGTGGTTGAACGCGACCTTTGGGACAGTGCCATAAGAATAAATGTCACGCTGAAGATTGGGTTCTTCCACGTCCTGCAGCGTGTACTTATAAGATTTCTTTTCCAACAGGTTCGTTTTGCTGGAGATCTCAAGCATAATGACTGCCTCCTTCTTGCTTTGCTGTATTTGTGTATACAATTGTACATCTGATTATGAAATTGTCAATATTGAATCTTGCATTTTGCAAGGAGAATCAGCTGTTTGTACATCAAAAATACAAGTTTCTTGCATCATCCACCATTTGTTTCCAAATCCAGTTGTTATATCTTCCTCCATGGCCGCTGGCTTCGCCTCTTGATTTCATTCGACGTACCGATTATAATACAATCAATGAAATGGATATCGTCATCCAAAAAGAAAGGATGTTTACCAATGAAAGCACTCGGTCTGAATCCCTACCTGCCCTCCTGGGAGTATGTCCCGGACGGCGAGCCCTATGTGTTCGGCGACCGTGTCTATGTATACGGTTCCCACGACACCTTCAACGGCTGGGTCTTCTGCCAGGGCGACTACATCTGCTGGTCCGCGCCGGTGGACGATCTGGGCAACTGGCGTTATGAGGGCGTCATCTATCCCCGCAATGAGGACCCGATGAACAAGGACGGCAAAATGTGCCTGTACGCCCCTGACGTGACGGTGGGTCCGGATGGCCGCTACTATCTGTTCTATGTGCTGGACCATGCCAGCGTCGTGTCCGTCGCCGTGTGCGACACGCCCGCAGGCCGTTACCAGTTCCACGGCTATGTTCACTATGCGGACGGCACCCGTCTGGGCGAGCGCGCAGGCGACGAGCCGCAGTTCGATCCCGGCGTGCTGACCGAGGGCGACCGCACCTACATGTACACCGGCTTCTGCGGCATGGGTGACAAGTCCCGTCACGGTTCCATGGTCACGGTGCTGGCGCCTGATATGCTGACGATCGTCGAGGAACCGCATTTTGTGGCGCCCGGCATCATGTACGCCGAGGGCAGCGGTTTTGAGGGCCATGCCTTCTTCGAGGCGTCCTCCATCCGCAAGCACGGCGATACCTACTACTTTGTGTACTCCTCTTCCGTGATGCACGAATTGTGCTATGCTACCAGCAAGTCCCCCGTCGAGGGCTTCAAGTACGGCGGCGTCATCGTGAGCAACTGCGATCTGCACATGGGCGATGAGCCCGATCTGCCCAAGGCCTACGGCGGCAACAACCATGGCAGCATCGTCGAGATCAACGGTCAGTGGTACATCTTCTATCACCGCCAGACCAACGCCCATTGGTTCAGCCGTCAGGGCTGTGCCGAGCCCATCGAGATCCTTGCAGATGGCAGCATCCCGCAGGTCGAGATGACCTCCTGCGGTCTGAACGGCGGTCCGCTGCCGGGCAAGGGCGAGTACCCGGCCTATCTGGCCTGCCATCTGTACACGCCCAAGCGCACCATGTATGCCGACGATCCCGCCGCGCCGCGCGTCACTCAGGATGGACGCGATGGCGACGAGATCCCCGGCCATATCGCCTGCATCCGCGAGGGCACGGTCATCGGCTTCAAGTATTTCGATTTCCAGAACGTCAAAACCGTGACGCTCCGCACCCGCGGCTATGCCCATGGCGCCTTCCAGGTGCGCACCAGCCCCACCGGTCCGGTGCTGGCGGAGATCCCGCTGAGCAATTCCAATGTGTGGGAGCCTCGTTCCGCGCCTATTGCGCTGCCCAACGGCAAGCACGCGGTGTACCTTACGTATGTTGGCGGCGGCTCGCCCATGCTGGCCAGCGTGGCCTTTGAATAAACCCATTCTGCCGGGAGAATTTCTCCCGGTTTTTTTGTAAAAAAGGGGTTGACAATAACCTACTGTTGTGGTAGGATATGACCATCAACAGAAAGGAGCGTGACCGGGCATGATGAACCTCAAAATGATGATGTGTTGTCAGATGTGTTCGCCTGCTGCGGCCACGTCTGTTTTCTGTACCCGCCGATAATCCGGCGCGGGGATACGGAATGCAATCAAGCGGTGGCTGCATGGATCAGCTGCCGCTTTTTGTGTTTTCCATCACTTTTGCACGGTAAAGCATTGAAATAATCGAAGGAGGAACCCACTATGTCGAACATCTATAAGAGCGCCCTGGAGCTGATTGGCCGCACTCCCCTGCTGGAGGTCACGAACATCGAGAAGAAGCTGGAGCTGAAAGCGACTGTCCTGGTCAAGTTGGAGTATTTCAATCCCGCCGGCAGTGTCAAGGATCGTATTGCCAGTGCCATGATCGCTGACGCAGAGGCCCGCGGCCTGCTGCATGAAGGTTCCACCATCATCGAGCCCACCAGCGGCAACACCGGCATCGGTCTGGCAAGCATCGCCGCCGCCAAGGGCTACCGAATCATCCTGACCATGCCCGAAACCATGAGCGTGGAACGCCGCAACATTTTGAAGGCCTACGGCGCGGAGATCGTCCTGACCGAGGGCGCCAAAGGCATGAAGGGCGCCATCGCCAAAGCGGAAGAGCTGGCTGCCGAGATCCCGGACAGCTTCATCCCCGGCCAGTTCGTGAACCCGGTGAACCCTGCTGCGCACATCGCCACCACCGGTCCCGAGATCTGGACAGACACGGATGGTCAGGTCGATATTTTTGTAGCAGGCGTCGGCACGGGCGGCACCATCACCGGCGTCGGCGAGTATCTCAAGTCCCAGGACCCCGATGTGAAGGTCGTCGCGGTGGAGCCTGCCACCTCCCCCGTGCTGAGCGAAGGTCATGCTGGCCCGCACAAGATCCAGGGCATCGGCGCGGGCTTCGTGCCGGCTGTGCTCAAAACGACGATCTATGACGAGATCATCCCCGTGGCCAATGAGGACGCTTTTGCCGCCTCCCGCCAGCTGGGCCGGACCGAGGGCGTGCTGGTCGGCATCTCCTCCGGCGCTGCGCTGTACGCCGCCATTCAGCTTGCCCAGCGTCCAGAAAACGCTGGAAAGACCATCGTCGCCCTGCTGCCCGACAGCGGTGATCGCTATTATTCGACGCCCCTTTTCACTGAGGCATGATCCGCAAACATGCAAAAGCCCGATGACGCAGGAAGCCTTCCTGCCCATCGGGCTCTTTTGATTGGCGCTGGATCACCGGCGATCCGTCGTCTTTGGTTTCATCTGCTCCGTCAGCTCACGGATCAGCTGCTTTGCACGCTGCACATCCTGCGGCGTTGCTTCGGATGCATAGCGGGCCGACAGGTACAGCTCGCGCAGCTCCATTGCCGCCGCCTCGTCCGGGCGGAAGGGGCGCGTGCTGACCGTGACTTCGAGGCTTGTGCTGGACGGCACGGGCGTCACGCCGCATTGCCTGCACAGGCGCAGAAATCTGCGGTACTGGGCGCGGACCTTTCCCGCAGGCGTACCGGGCAGGATGCGCTGCGGTCGGACATTGGACATGGGGATCGTGTTCAGCGCGGCGCCGGATTGCAGCGGTGCGCGGCGCTCGGTCCGCCGGGCGATCCACACGAAGAACACCACGACCAGAATCACCAGCGCAAGGATACCCAGGCCGCGCAGGATCACGAACAGCATGCTCATATCCTGCAAGCCTGCGGCTTCCTCAATCTCCTTCATCATACCTTCGCCGCCGCTCATCTCTGCGGGGATCTCGTCGAACTCGCCCTTCATGATGCTCAGCAGCCACTTGAACAGGAAATAGACCCAGCTGATGGCGACCGACGCCATAGCCGCAATAGCCATGATGATCGGTGAAATGACAAACTGCCACGCTGCCTGAATCAGCGCCTCAAAGCCCGCCACCGTCTGCGGCAGACTGAACACCAGCGCCAGCACCAGTACACCGCCCAGCGCCAGCAGGTTCATCATCTGAACAGGCCACTGTGTCTGGACCTCGGCGGCATGGCGCAGCGTGCGCAGAAGCGTTGCGCCAGCCACACAGCAGACCAGCGCTATCACCAGGGATCCCGCCGTCAGCCAGGCCGAACCGCCCAGCAGCAGTACGATCAGCATGACGGGAATATATACCTTCCAGAACAGCGAGAAAATATCGATCATCCGGCAGCGGTCCGGAACTGCCTCATGCCGCGCGATTTGCAGCACGACGTAGACGCAGGGCGGAAGGTAAACAAGCATTTCGATCCAGGTCACGCCGGGGATGACCGCGAAAACCGCCATCGGGATCAGCGTCAGCCAGCTCAGCGCCATCTTTTTCTTTTCCTGAAGCAGCGCCGAAGCAGCAAAGCACCCGCATGGCAGCAGCAACGCCGCCCAGGGATGCGCCGAGCCCAGCGCCGCGGTCAGGATGGACGCAAACGCATGATAGAACGACAGCTCCGTCAACGCGCGCGCCAAATAGACCAGGATCATGTCTGCGCCTCCTCTCCGGTCAGCACAAGCAGCGTGTTGCCTGCGCCCTTCCAGCGACGAAGCGCCAGCAGATCCGCCGTCGCAGCATTGGACGTGATCAGGATGCAGCCGCGGGCCGTCTGACCATCGACGGCTTGCACAAACAGTGCCTCGCAGGTCTTTGCAGATCGTCCGGTCGCTCGGCCCAGACATTCCAACAACGCAGAAAAATGCCGTTGTCCCAGGCCAGAAGCCAGACTCGCCTCGCGGGTGAAGTTCCCCGCCAGTTCTGCATTGGAGGCAAAACTATACTCCGTGCCCGCGTCCTCCAGCAGTCGGCAGACCGTTCGGGTCAGCGAGCAGCAGCGTTCAAGCAGCGCATCGGTGCATTCAGCCACGTCCAGCAGGACTGTTACGCTGCTCTCCGCCGTATGGTCGTAGTTCTTGACCATCAGGGAATTGCTGCGAAGCGAGCGGCTCCAGGAAATGCTGCGCATGGGTTCATGACCGCTGTATTCATGGAAGCCGGCGATCAGCACCGGGTCCTCATAAAGATACCGGCGCACCGACACATCGCCCAGGAAGCCGCCCAGCACCTGGTTCACTGCCGTTTCCGGCGCTTCCTTCGGCGGAATGACGACCTCGCGGAACAATGGATAAGGATGCTCCTCCTCCTCAATGCCGAGGAAATCACCGGCGGCAACCATCATCGGCGGCAGCAGGTACCTTCCACGCTGCTCAATGCGCACCGGCAGACGGAAGGTCTGCTGTTTGCCCGGAGCCAACCAGGCCGTAAACGACACGCTATGCCCGCCCAGCGGCTCCTTTTCCGCCGCGGACAGGTCCTGCGGCAGGATCTCCGGCGGCAGCTTTTCGCGCAGGCGCACAAAGGGCAGCCACATCCGGCCCGCGTTGCCCACGGTCAGGATCAGGTCGAAGCCCTCGCCCGGCTCGGCCAGGTTGGTTTCCGGCTTGTGGTCGGCACGGATATATATGGCCGCGCGGCCTGCCGCCCGGTGCTGCAGCACCAATGTGACCGCGATCAACAAAACGACAAAAATCCAGATCATGCCTGCTCCATCGGAACGGGGATGCGTTCCAGAATCCGGTTGATAAACTGCTCGGCGCCGCCCTTGGCGCTGCTGCCCATGGCGATGCGATGGGTCAGCACATAGGGCGCAGCATATTTCACATCCTCCGGCGCGACGAAGGTCCGGCCGCGCAGCGCCGCCGTGGCCTGTGCCGCCTTGTACAGCGCAATGGCGCCGCGGGTGGAAATGCCGCTGACGAAATTGCTTTCGCTGCGGGTCGCCTCAACAATGTCCATCAGGTAGTTCAGCACCTCGCCGGACATGCTCACCTCCATGCAGGCCGCGCGGACTGCCAGGGTTTCCTCGACCGACACGACCTCTGCCAGCTGATCCAGGATCGCCGCGGTGGACGGACGGGCAATGACCTCCAGTTCCTTTTCGCGCGGCATATAGCCCAGCGCCAGGCGCATAAAGAAACGGTCCACCTGGGCCTCCGGAAGCGGGAAGGTGCCATAGGACTCCAGCGGGTTCTGCGTCGCCATGACCATGAAGGGCTCTGCCAGCGGACGCGTGTCGCCGTCGACCGTGATCTGCTTCTCCTCCATCGCTTCCAGCAGGCTGGCCTGGGTGCGGGGCGTGGCACGGTTGATCTCGTCCGCCAGCACGATGTTGGAGAACAGCGGGCCTTGACGGAACTCGAACTCACCCTTCTTCTGATTATAGAAATTGATGCCCGTCAGGTCGGAGGGCAGCAGGTCAGGGGTAAACTGGATGCGCTTGAAGCTGCCGCCGACGCTCTTCGCAAAGGCACGCAGGAGCATGGTTTTGCCCGTGCCGGGGCGGTCCTCCAGCAGCACATGGCCGGAGCACAAAAAGCAGGTCAGCACCAGCAGGATCACATCATCCTTGCCGAGGATCACCTGGGAGCAATTTTTCAGCACCTTGTCGCGGTATTGGGTGACGCGTGAAATATCCATATCTATTGTTCGATCCTTTCTCCTTCTGTCGGCCAGCCCGGAGGACGGCCAATTAACAATTATAGAAGCTCCCCTATTCGTCATCAAGTCAGCGTCTGTTCTTTTTTTGTTTTCGATACCTTTTTTCACCATTCCCTACTGTTTCGTTCGGTTTTTCCGCATTTCGATGCAAAAATAAAAAGGAAATAAGTAGGAAAACCACGAATAAAAACAAAAGGTTCTTCACGGAAAGTTAGGCTAAGGAGAAAAAAGAGGAAGCAAAAAGAGCAA
>R21__coassemble_980_pt1 | contig 20890 bp, 16 predicted proteins | sample R21__metabat2_low_PE_059 | metagenome-assembled genome bin R21
GTATCTACCATTCTTGACATTATCATTGGTTCGTGAAATAATAAGGACGACGATGTGCATTCCGGCGCGATTTCGGCCGAATGGACAAATGCGAAAACTAAACGGGGGGATACAAAGATGAAGTCCAACAAACTTGCGGCTGTCTCGCGCGGTATTGCTGCGATCATGGCTTCTGTGTTTGTCGTGTCCAGCGTGGGCACCGGCATCGCAAACAGCTGGCGCACTGCCCTGGATGGCTTCCTGGGAACCGAGAGCTTCGTGACCATCAACGATGAGTCTGCTGCCAGGTTCAAGAAAGACTATGCGACCATCGACGACATGATGGACGCGGCCAAGAACATTGCCATTCGCGAGGGCGAAGAGGGCACCGTGATCATGAAGAATGATAATGACGTGCTGCCCCTGAAGGCAGAGAACAGCGTTGCGCTGTTCGGCCTGGCCGCCTATGCGCCCTATCCCTACGCCGCCGGCGACCTGAAGGCCGGCAATGAGGACGCCGTTGATCTGGTGCAGGCCCTGACGGACGCCGGTGTGAAGATCAATGAGCCCCTGAAGAACTTCTACATGGAGAAGATCCTGAACAAGCACATCGAGATGGTCCCCAACATGTGGACCGGCGTCGAAGTGCCCACGGTCGCATATGACAACATCTATGTTGCCGCGCCAGGCGACATGGTGAACTATCAGATCGTCGAAATCGCTCCTGACCGCTTTGAGGCCATGGGTGCGCCCGCTGATCTGCTGGCCTCCATCGACAAGGACAGCACGGTCGGTATCTGCGTGTTTGCCCGCGGCGCTGGCGAGGGCAACACCTACAAGCCCGGCTCCGCGCTGGACAGCCAGGGCAACCCCACCGGCAAGGACCCGCTGGCCCTGAGCGACGAGGAGCTGGCTGTGGTCGACCTGGCCCGCGAGACCTGCTCCAAGGTCATCGTGCTGGTCAACAGCGGCAACACCATGGTGCTCAAGGACATCGCCAAGGGCGGCGAGCACGAGGTTGATGGTATCGCCTACATCGGCGTCGTCAACGACTATCAGCCCATCGGCATCGCCAAGGTGCTGACCGGCGCTGTGAACGCCACCGGCGCTCTGCCGGACACCTATGTGGCCGACAATGCCTCCATCCCCGCCGTGATGAACTTCGGCGGCGGCTACTATGCCGACTATGAGATCGTTGGCAGCGACGGCACCCAGGATCCCCGCTATCCCGGCATGGAGCTGGCCAACACCGAGGCTGGTTCCTTCGGCGGCTCTGCCACTTACAACGGCGGCACCTACATCGTCGAGGCTGAGGGCATCTATGTGGGCTACAAGTACTTTGAGACCCGCTACTATGACGCCATCATGAACCCCGCGTTCAACGCTGCTTCCGCCAAGGGTGCAACCCAGTCCGACGCCTGGGATTACAACAAGGAAGTGCTGTACACCTTCGGTCATGGCCTGTCCTACCTGCCCTATGAGCAGAACATCAAGTCTGTGACCGTGGACAACAGCGAGAACGGCAACGTGACCGCTGTCGTCGAGGTGAAGAACCTGTCCGACAAGGACGGCAAGTTCCTGGCCCAGCTGTATGTGCAGCAGCCCTACACCGAGTATGACAAGCAGAACCTGGTCGAAAAGTCTGCTGTCATGTTCCTGAACTCCAAGAAGGTCGATGTGAAGGCCGGCGCCACCGCTGAGGTGACCATCACCGTGCCCTCCAAGTATCTGGCCAGCTATGACTACAAGGCCGCCAAGACCTACATTCTGGACGACGGCGACTACCTGTTCACCGCTGCCGCAGGCTCCCATGAGGCTGTGAACAACATCCTGACTGCCCAGGGCAAGACCGTTGCCGACGGCATGGACGCCGAGGGCAAGGGTGCTGTGGCGACCTGGAACCTGGCCCAGCTGGACAGCACCACCTTCTCCACCCAGAACGGCACCAAGGTGACCAACGTGGCGGACGACGCCGACCTGAACTACTGGACCGGCGACAACACCGTCACCTACCTGTCCCGTCAGGATTGGGACGGCACCTATCCCGTCAACTACAACGAGGTTGAGGTCAAGATCGGCAACAGCCCCAAGAAGGATCGCTGGATCGAGCTGCTGCGCGGTCAGGTGTACACCATCAAGACCGACGCTCCCGCTGCCGAAGGCTTTGACAAGGGCGTGAAGTTCAACTCCATCCAGATCGGCGACGAACAGATCAACAACATCAACGATCCCTACTGGGATAGCCTGGTGGCTGAGATCACCATCGACGAGGCTGTTGGCGCTGTCATCCATGGCGGCAGCCGCTCCGATACCCTGTCCAATATCGACAACCCCGTCGTAATCCAGAACGAGGGCGTGTCCGGCTTCACCTCTGCCTACAACGACGAGGCCACCGGCAAGTCCTACAAGTTCAACATCCATTCCCAGACCCTGATCGCCTCTTCCTTCAACCCCGATCTGGCCTATGAGTGGGGCCTGGTGGAAGGCAACAGCGGCCTGTGGCTGAACCGCTTCGACCTGTGGGGCACCGGCCTGACCCAGCGTCGTACGCCCTACAATGGCCGTAACTACGAGTACATCTCCGAGGATCCCATGCTGACCAACCGTATCGGCTATGGCATCCTGCAGGGCTGCTCCGACAAGGGCATCATGAATGGTCCCAAGCACATGGGCTTCAATGACCAGGAGCACAACCGCGGCGGTATCTCTGCCTACATGACGGAGCAGAAGTTCCGCGAGACTGACCTGCGTGGCTTCCAGGGCGGCCTGTCCGACGCCAAGGGTCTGGCGGTTATGATCGCCTTCAACCGTATCGGCGCCACCAACGCGGCCTGCTATCGTCCCATGATCATTGACATCCTCCGCAACGAGTGGGGCTACAAGGGTCTGATCTCCACCGACATGAACAACAATAACTACTACTTCAACGCTGAGTCCATGGTGATGGCCGGCATCACGCAGGTGGCAGACTTTGCCGCTGATAACAGCCACATCAACCAGGGCGAAGGCGGCGTGGACACCAACTGGCCCTACATCTCCGTGGACGCCGTGAAGAACGACGCTGCGCTGGTGAACCAGGCCCGCGAGAACCTGAAGTATCAGCTGTATGCCTTTGCCAACAGCGCCGTGCTGAACGTGCGCACCGAGCAGGTGGCCGTTTGGTGGGACAACGCGCTGAGCACCGCCACCACCGTGAGCGGCGTGCTCGCCTGCGTGGCTGCGCTGGCCTGGGTGCTGCTGACCCTGACCGCCAAGAAGAAGGAGGCCTAATCACATGAACGCGAAAAAGAACCGTGTAACAGGTCGTATCTTTGCCACCGTGGCCTGGCTCCTGATGATCGTTTCCTTTGTGGTCTATTCGATCAATATTGGCGGCGAAGGCTATTTCCAGGGCGCTGCCGTCAGTCAGATGCCTCTGACCTGGGCTGCCGTGGCTGCGCTGGTCGTCGCTGAAATCGTCGCGGCGCTGGTGAATGTCAAGGGCGCTGCCGCCAAGGTGGTCGACCTGGTTGTCGGTGTTCTGCAGATTGCTGCTCCCGCCATCGTGGCCTACTGCCTCATCTGCCTGGTGGGCGCCCGCGTGGAAGGTCTGGGCTTCATCTTCTTCTCCAACGCCGACGTGGCCAAGGAAGTGCAGACCGCTGCGAACATGTCCTCTGCGACCATGGCCATCGCAAGCATGGTGTGCTATGCCGTAAGCATGCTGGCTGCCATCGTTTCCTCCTTCATTGATCTGAAGAAGGACTGAGCACATCCGATTCCGGGGGCAGGCAGTTCCTCCTCTACGGCCTGCCCCTGACTGGTTTTCATTGGATCGCTGTGCCGACAGGTTTTCTTTGCCGGTGCAGCGATCCTCCTTTCTTTATCAGAGCCATCGTTCCCTGCGATGGTTCCGATAAGGAAGGGGCGTATCCTTTCCGCTTGTTCAATGCTATGCATAGGAGTGTGACATATGGATCAGCTCAAGATCACATCCTTTACCGCCGACGGCGCATCCGGCCTGCTGGTGACCGACACTGCGCCCAGATTCTCTTTCAGCTATACAGGGGTCATGACCTCAGCGGTTATCGAGCTCTGCGGGAAGACCCGGGATGCATCCATCCAGACAGGCATTGCCTGCCCGGACGTGAAGCTCTCCCCCTTTACCGACTACACAGCCGTTCTGCGTTTGACGGGACCCGGCGGCCAGGAAGCCTCCGAGCAGCTGGCATTCCGGACCGGCCGTCTGGATACGCCCTGGCAGGGTCGGTGGATCACCGACGGCAGCTATACCTTCACCGAGAAAAAAGTATCGCCCAAGGTCATGATGTTCCGCCGCCAGCTGAATCTGTCCAAGCCCGTAGCCCGCGCCGAGGTCTACGCGACGGCCCTTGGCGTCTATGAGCTGACGCTGAACGGCGACAAGGTGGGCGATCAGTATTTTGTCCCCGGCTTCACCAGCTACAAGCACGACCTGCAATATCAGGTCTATGACGTGACAGACCAGCTGCGCGAGCATAATACATTGATCGCCGAGGTAGCAGGCGGCTGGGCGGTGGGCTCATTCGTCATGATCCGCGCAAACCGTGTGACTGCCGACCGTCAAGCGCTGCTGCTGGAGCTGCGCATCACCTATCAGGACGGCACCGCTGAGATCATCGGCACCGACGACAGCTGGGAGGTCACACTGGACGGCCCGGTCAAGCTGGCCGACCTCTACGATGGCGAGACCTATGACGCCTCCTGCGATGTGGATGCGCTGACCTGGCGCAAGGCTGCCGTTGAAAATGTGACCATCCAGCCGCGGATCAGCGCCCAGATCGGCCTGCCTGTGACCCGCAATGAGCACATGACCGCTTCCCTTATGAAAGAAGTAAACGGCAAGCTGATCTACGATTTCGGTCAGAACTTTGCCGGCGTGGTGGCGCTGCATGTGAAGGGCAAGGCAGGACAGCAGATCACCGTGCGCCATGCTGAGATCCTGAAGCAGGACGGCGACCTGAACACCGCTTTCCTGCGCAGCGCCAAGGCGACCTTTACCTACATCTGCCGTGACGGCGAACAGACCTATGCGCCCCGATTCAGCTATATGGGCTTCCGATACATTTCCGTGGAGGGCGTGAAGCGCGAGGATGTGGACGTCTCCGCCTATGCGTTGTACTCCGCCATCCAGAGCCACGGTTCCTTCAGCTGCTCCAATGAACTGCTGAATCAGCTGAATGAGAACATCCGCTGGGGCGCAAAATCAAACTTTGTGGAGATCCCCACCGACTGCCCGCAGCGCGACGAGCGCATGGGCTGGACCGGCGATATCGCCGTGTTTGCACCCACCGCCTGCTTCAACTTTGATATGACGCGCTTCCTGAACAAATGGCTGCGCGATGTTCGTTCCGAGCAGTTCAAGACCGGCGGCATTCCCAACACCGTGCCCGCGCAGGGCTATGGTTTCCCGACCACCATGCCGAACATGGCAGTGGATTTCTGGGACGACGCCTGCATTCTGGTCCCCTGGGCCGTATATATGCACACCGGCGATCTCCACGTGCTGGAGGACGCCTACGCCTCCATGGAAAAGTATGTGAAGGCCTGCAAATTCTGGGCCAACCTGATCGGATTTGGCAAGCAGCGCTACATCTGGCACACGCCCGCCGTATTCCACTTCGGCGACTGGATCGCCCCCGACGTGCCCAAGATGGGCCAGTGGCAGGCCCGCAGCAAGTGGACGGCGACCGCCAGTCTCTGCAACACCTCCTCACTTCTGGCCCGGATCTCCGAGCTGCTTGGCAAGCAGGACAAGGCCGCGGAATACCACAAGCTGAGCCGCAGGGTGGCTGACGCCTATCAAAGCCTGCTGATGGATGACGACGGCAAGCTCAAGCAGCAGGAGTTCCAAACCGGCTATGTGCTGCCGCTGTACTTCCGCATGCTGGACGACAGGCACAACGCCGCTGCCGCGAAGCATCTGGCTGAGCTGGTGCGCAGGAACGACCACTGCATCGGCACCGGCTTCCCCGGCACGCCCTACATCTTGTTTGCATTGGCCGACAACGGCTATGTGGACGACGCATACCGCATGCTGCTCAACACGAAATGCCCCTCCTGGCTCTATGAGGTGCGCGTGGGCGCCACCACCATCTGGGAGCGTTGGGATGGTCTGGACGAGAACGGCCTGTGCCCCATCGGCGACGACGGCACCGGCGGCATGATCAGCTACAACCATTATGCCAGCGGTGCGGTGGGCGACTTCCTGTACCGCCGCGTGGCGGGCATTGAGGCCACCAGCGGCGGTTACCGCACCTTCCGGGTCCAGCCCTTGCCCGGCAGCCAACTGACCTGGGCCAAGGCCGATGTGACCAGCCCCTTCGGAAAAATTGCAAGTGAATGGCATGCCGAAAATGGTCAGTTCACACTGAATGTGACCGTGCCTGCCGGGACGACCTGTACGGTGGTGCTGCCCAGCGGCACGACACAGGAAGTCACCCAGGGTCAATACAGCTTCTCCGAAGCCTTGTAAGGCTTTGCATCAATAAGGAGTGATTTGAATGAGCAATCTGTCCAACCTGTTCAAGCAGCCCTGGGCACAGTCCCGCATCAAGACCAGCGAGGTCAAAATGCCCGAAATGCTGCTGGGCTATTTCATCGGCCCGTTCGGCGCCATGCTGTCCTCCGGTATCTTCACCAGCTTCCTCCAGGCCTATCTGGGTGATGTGCTGGGGCTGAGCGCAGGTTTCCTGTCCGTTTTGCAGCTGGTATCCACCGTGCTGATCGTGGCGGCCAACCTGATCGTCGGTCAGCTGATCGAGCGCACCCGCAGTCTGGCGGGCAAGGCGCGTCCGTGGATCCTGCTTTCCGCGCTCACGCTGTCCATCGCCAGCGTGATGATGTTCGTGGTGCCCTTTGAAGGCACTGCCCGCTATGTGTGGATCGCCATCGCCTATAATCTGTACTACGCGGTGGCCTATCCCATCTACAACACCGCCAACTCCACCATGATCCCTGTGTCCACCCGTGACAGCGAAAAGCGCGGCGCGCTGGCCTCTATGACCAATGTCGCCGGTCTGGGCGTCATGGGCGCAGGCTCTATGGTGTTCCCGATCCTGGTGGCCAATGTGCTGACTTATGAGCCCGCCAATCAGGGACGCTGGTTCATCTGCATGCTGGCCGTCGCGATTTTCTGTGCGCTGACCATCTATCTGCAATTCATGTTCACCCGCGAGCGCGTGACCGAGGAGACCATGAACGCCGCTACCGTGGAAACCAAGAAAACCGTTTCCATGGGCGAGCAGCTGAAGGCCGTCACCAGCGAAAAGTGGTGGTGGGTCGTCATTCTGTTCTACCTCAGCTTCCAGTGGTCCGGCGCGGTGAAGAACGGCTCCATGGTGTTCTTCTGCCAGAACGTGCTGAATGACACCACCGGCGCTGCGCAGTCTCTGCTGGCCATTCTCGGCGCTATTCCCATGGCGATTGCCGCTGCGTTTGTGGTGCCGCTGGCCAACAAGTTCAGCAAGCGTCTGCTCTGTTTTGTCGGCATGGTCGTTGGCGTGATCGGCGGCGTTGTTGCTGGTCTTGGTGGCAGCAATCTGGTGGTTGTCGGCATCGGCGTTGCGCTCAAGTGTCTTGGTTCCGCGCCTGCCTGCTATCTGATCCTTGCCATGCTGGCCGACGTGATCGACCATGTAGAGGCCAAGGCAGGCATCCGCACCGACGGTCTGACGATGTCCATCTATTCCTCCCTGATGGTTGCCGCGACCCCCATCGGCGGCGCCATTATCCAGGCGCTCAACGCCATGATGGATATCAACGCCGCTTCCGCAGTCAACTATGTCTGGATCGAAACCATTGCCTATGCCGCCTGCGCTGTGCTGGTGCTGTTCTTCAACGTGGAAAAGCATCTGGAAGAGGATCGCAAGATCATTCAGTCCCGTCAGAGCAAGTGATCGTTTCGCGGCATTCAACCTGTTGATAGCATATGATAGGACGCCCTGTGCATGGCAGCATGGGGCGCCCTGTTTTTTCTGAAACGTTTATCCGCCAGTCGATATTGCTTTCGTTCAAGCGATCTGATATACTATGAACATCCGAAACTGCCCGTATCACCCCGCCAAGCCGCAAATACGGACCACGAGAGGGAAACATGAAAACGATCATCACGATCCAGCACACCCAATCTATTCATCATACAAACGGCATGGTCGGTTCCTGGACCGATTGGGCGTTAACAGAATGTGGAATACAGCAAGCGGACCGTATCGGGAAAAACCTCAAACAGGAGCTGGCCGGGAAAACCTTTGTGATGTATTCCTCTGATTTATTGCGAGCCAGGCAGACCGCCGAGCTGGTTGGAAAGCATCTGGGATCAACACCCGTTTTGCGCAGTGAGCTGCGGGAGCGGAACCTTGGAAAATGCTGCGGGAAGTCTGTACAGTGGCTTCGTGAGCATCAGGAAATGGATGAAAAGACCGTCGACGACCGATTGTTTTCTGACGCCGAGAGCCGCCGTGATGAATGGAACCGGCTAAAGCCGTTTTTTGACGAGATCATGTCAAGCCCCGATGAGAACATCATCATCGTTTCCCACGGCGACTTGCTCAGCGTTTTCAATATCATGTTTCTTGGCCTGAACGTCGAGGCGATGAACAACTGCGAATTGTTTGGTTTTGCCGGCGGCGTCTCCTATCTGTTGGAGAATAACGATGGGAAACGATTGATCAAGAAGCTGAGCGACATGTCCTATATCCGATAAGCTCCGCCGCTTGACTTTTCCCTCATTGCGAGTACACTAAACGCTGGAAGCAGTATTTCGCTGCATCAATTACAAAATGATATGGAGGATCACCATGCCTCAGTATGATCTCCCGACCTACCCGCAATTCGGGCATGTTTATCCCGGCGACTATTATGAGCAGATCCCCTATGACGACTATATCCGGCCGGATCAACCGCTTCCCACTGGAATGCCGGTGTTCGATATCCGCGACTTCGGTGCCGTCCCCTCTCCTGATCTGCTGAACACCGCTTCCATCCGCGCGGCAGCGGCGGCCTGCGAGCAGGCAGGCGGCGGCGTTCTGCTGGTCACAGGCGGATGCTACGTGACCGGCACGGTCTTTGTGCCGTCCAACACGGTCCTTTTCATCACGCCGGACGCCGAGCTGCGGGCGTCCCGCAATGTGTCCGAGCTGACCCAGGCGGATGACGCTGCCTCCAAGGAACGCGGAACCGAAGCGGTCGGCGGTGCGCTGATCATGCTGAAAGGGAAATCCAACGTCACCATCACCGGCGGCGGATGCATCAACGGTCAGGGTGAATGGTTCGTCTATGAGCCCCGCGAATTCCCGATCTTCGAAAAAGCCAGCGCTGTTCAGGTCCCACGCCGTGACCAGAAGGCCATCATCAATCTGGTTCCCGGCACGCAGCGCTATCTGGTACGTCAGCGCATCCGCTACTGCGAAGACAAGTATGGCGAAGGCAAGCCGAACCTGCTCCGACCGGCCGGCATGGTGTGGGTGCAGGATTGCTCGAATGTACGGATCGAGAATATCATCCTGCGTGATTCCATGAGCTGGACGCTGCACATCGACTGCTGCGATCGCGTCACGGTGCGCGATCTGGTCATTGACGACAACCGACATGTGGCCAACGCCGACGGCATTGACGTGGACGGCAGCGCGGACGTGCTGGTGGAGCATTGCTTCATCTCCTGCTCCGACGACGGCCTGTGTGTCAAGAATCCTGCGCACACGAACCGTCCGACCGAGCGAATCACCTTCCGCGACTGCCAGGTCATCACCGTGGCGAACTCCTTCAAAATCGGCACCGAAACCAGGCACGACATTCACGATGTGCTGGTGGAGAACTGTCACTTTTTCATGTCGGACATTTATCCCGGCAGTGTGGGCGGCATTTCCATCGAATCCTGCGATGGATCGCACGTTTCCAATGTGACCGTGCGGAACATCACCATGGACGGCGTTCTGGCTCCGCTGTATATCCTGCTCAATCGCCGCAACCGCTATGGCGCAGCCTATTCTGACAACCCGGACGCCACCGCCTGGTGGGGCGGTTCCATCCGGAATGTTCTGATCGAGAACATTCACGCTGTCAATGCCGAGCAGCCCAGCATTATCACCGGTTTCGCCGATCAGCGGCCTGACGGTACGCCCGTGCGCCGCCCGGTGCAGGACATTTCCATCCGCGGCTTCCAGGCAGAGTATCGTCCCTGCGGCGAGAACGTCGAGGTGCCCGACGTCATCCCTGAATTCCTGACGGATTACCCGGAGAGCAACGCCCACGGCGACGTGGACGCCTGCGGGATCTGGGCGCGTCATGCGGACGGCCTGTCTCTGTCTGGCATTGAGATCACGCCGCGTCCCTGCAACACGCGGCCCTTAGTTGTCATCCACGAATAAGCAACGACCTTCCGGCATCTTGCGTCGGAAGGTCGTTCTTTGGTTTGGACCCATCGCAGTTTTTGCTGTGAGGTATCGGCTCCGATCACGCTCTTGTGATCCGCCCATCCGCCATACGCCTGAACCCAGACAAGAACCGCCAGGCTTGCTCGCAGGAATGATAGCGGCACTCATGCCCCTGATTGTCTACCGAGCCGAATACGGTGTAGACCTCGCCACCAGCTGAGCGGAATCTTTCGAGGGTCAGCACAGCGTCGCGATCAGGGTCAAAAACCTGCTCGGTTTCATCGCCATGGACGCCAAAGATCGGACTGGCCCAGTCGGCCTGATTGTCCATGGTCACGTCGTAGCCCGCCGTGGCACGGTTGACGCGGAGCACATATGCCATGCGTGCGCGGCACTTTTCTGCCTGGAACGGCAGCTCCGGCAGGGGCGTCTGCTCACCGCCGACATAAAAGAGCGGCACAGGCGTGGATTCATTGATCGGCTTCGGCGCCGGCTGCCCATAGACGTTCAGCCCCACCTCGAACGTGGCTGACATGGGCGCCAGTCCGGCGAAGGCCTCCGGGTACTCCTGGAACAGATCCCAGGTCTTGCAGCCGCCCATGGAGAAGCCGGATGCATAGATGCGCTCAGGATCAATGGGATAGGCAGCTTTCAGGTGTGCAAGAAGCGCCATCGTCTCCGTCGCAGTGCTGTTGAGGTGATTCTCCACACAGACCAGGATGAAGTCATGCGCCATCGCCACACGATACCAGGCCGAGACCTGCGCAATATGCATCGCTGAGTCCCCGCCGCCATGGAAGCAGAGCATCAGCGGCAGCGGGCCCTTGGTTCTCGGATGCGCGTTCCGATAGACAATATAGCCGATCTCATGCGTGGTCGTTCCGCGGTCGTCCCCCGCATTGTCCGGCGAGGTGCGCACACTGGTGCGGCAAAACTCCCGGCGCATTCCGAGCGCTTCAAAATCAGGATTGATCTCCAGGGTCCCTACCCAACCCCAGCGCATGTACTTTTTCAGGAAAGCCGCGTAGACCTCGCGAAGGTTGAGCGTGTCTGAGAGCGCGAAGTGATCCGTCCCAGCGAAGATCGTCTCGTCGATCTCCGCTGGGTTTCCGAACGACACGATCGGCATATCCCGCCGCTCGATTTTCGGGCAGACGCTCAGTTTTTCCAGGATGCACGCCGTCGGCACAATATCCGCCGGGCCCCAGAGTCCCGCACCCTGGATCGCTTTGAGCAGGTGGGAGGCGATATAGTCCGCCGCGTCGCCCTGCCCGTAGAGGAACGCACGATAGATCGCGCCCCGAATGGCATAGCCGTCGGTGGATTTCGTGAAACGATTGCGCAGGATCACCATGCCATCCTCATGATACTGATGGATCTTTGAGTTTTCGATCAGTTCCTCATAGAGGCCCTCCGGCGCATTCTTCCATCCGCCTTCGCCCTTCGGAGACACAAACACCAACGAACCCGCTGCGTCCGCTGCGATGCTCGCCCAGCCGTTTGCCTCCGCCCATGCCTTCGTCTCCGAAGCGCTCATCGGCTCATTCTCAAAAATCAGCAGATACGGCGCCTCATAGCCAAAGTTGACAATATCGTCGATCAGCGTCGTCTTTGGCACATAAACACGCGCCCGGAAGCGCTCAAAATCAGCAGTCCAATAACAGCTGCCGTCCGCAAAGCGCATCACCTCAGGTTTGTCCTGCATCATTTTTTCTTTCCTCCTGTGGAGCATATGCGTATTGTTATGCTTTATCTTGCTCATGCATTCAACCAATTCAATTTTACCACATTCCAGGAGCACTTTCAAGAATTGCCAGTGTTTTCCGATCATCAAAAAAGAAGCACGCAGTCGGTGCTTCTTTAGGCTGCTCACACTTCGATGATGATGTCGCACTTTTCATCGGGCCGAAACGCCTTCAAATACTTGTTTTCCAATGGAATCCAGCGTTCCCGGAACATCCTCGCCATCGTCTCCCCGTTGCGCTTCTCGATGCGCTCAATTTGCTTTTCCGGGCTGATCTTCAAAAATACCGACAGCTGGTCAGGGCCGCGCAATGCCGGATGCAGGCTATAGGAGCCTTCGATCACGTTCAGGCGCTTGGGCGGAATGATGATCGCATCCTGAACTGTCATGGAGCCGCAATCAAACCGGCGATACGCGACCTCCCGCCCTGCGCGGAGAGGCGTCAAAACTTCGTCCAGGAAGCGTTCCCGGTCCACGTTTCCACCGGGTTCCGCATAGCGCTCCGGCGTGCGCTGCTCCGGACGAAGGAAGAAATCATCCATGTGAAACACATTGCACTCATATACCTGTGCCAGCAGTGCGCCCAATGTGGACTTACCGCTCGCGCTCCCGCCGTCGATCACGACGGTCAGGCATTCCTTCTCGCTGAGCCTTCGATCAATCTCCGCAAACAGAGCAAGCCGATCCGCATAGGACGCCTTGAGCAGCCGGTATGCAGGCGCATAGGCCGCGCGGAAAGTCTCGGAGTGATGACACGCCGGGAACCCCGCCTCGCGCCATTGCTGAATCCGCGCCTCCGTGCCGCCTACGTCCAGGGGAAGCTCCCCGGCATGGACCATGCGCATGAATACTGTCAGCTTTTCCTCCAGCGCCTGCACTCCCCGCTCCTGATGCTCTGCGGAGAGTACAAACAAGGCCGCCAGGGTTTCCGGCTTCAATCCATCCCGCAGCACATCCAGGGATACGCGGCAAAAATCCCCGTCCAGGCGCTCGATCCATGGTCTTGGGCGGGCTGCCGCCTGGGCTGCCTCGTGCCGGATATAGGCCGCTGCCGCAGAGGGATCGGCCACCAGATGCTCGCACCCCATGGCGCTTTGATACAGATATTTCATGTAATCCTGCACCTCGGCCCTGGGATACTTCGCCGCGTGGGCGAGAATATTTGCCCTGGTCTGCTCCGTCGATCGTTCCATGCTCATCTTCTCTCTTTCGTTTCGTTCAGCATCAGTCCCGCCCTGGACATCACAAGAAGCAGCGGCGGGATGATCGCCAACTGAAGAATGATACCTGGAATGGCCGTGGTCACTGCCCCCGCAGTGAACATTTCAAGCGAAAATGATGTATTCGTCAATCCCGCCAGCACAAAGCGGACCAGGCCCCATACGATGCGGCCCCCCACCATCGCGCTGATCAATTCCAGATACAGCTTGCCCGGGAACTTCGGCAGGCAGCGATGCAAAATTCCCGTCACAGTCCCATAGACAGCCAGCTCAAATGCCATCGACACCGCGCCGGGGAACATGGTCGGCATCCCAAAGAGCACCGAGCGCAGCAGCGGAGAGATCGCCCCCACGGCAAGCCCCCAGGGCCATCCGCAAACGAACCCGCACAACAGCGCCGGAATATGCATCGGGCACAGCATGGAGCCGATCTCCGGAATCTGGCCTGTCAGGAATGGCAGCACCATCCCCAGCGCCAGATACAGTGCCGCAAAGGTGAGCTTTTGAACCCGCTGTGCATTCTGTCTTGCCCTGCTTTTTGTGGTCATGCTTCCCGCTCCTTTACCAATGCTCGAATCTGCGCCATCGCGCTGTCGATGATCGAGGATGAAGTTCCTTCCACGCCTGCCACATAGGTCCGGCACAAATTTATCGGAATCAGCACCCGATGGGCCGCGCTGGACGCGACTGCATTCGCCATGGCTGCCGATACCTCGCCCAGCATGGAATCTGCCAGCGCAACGCCCAGTGGGCATGCAATGATCTCCGCCTGGCGGCAGCACACGATCACCGCATTCTCCCCCGTCGCGACCTGGTCTGCGCACCTGGTCCGCATCATCGCCGCCGACGCCGTGCTATTGACGCCCACCGCCGTGATCTCAGCCGTGGGGAAGCTCCTGCGGATGGCCTCGATCAATGCGCAGCCCAGCCTTCCGCCCTGTCCGTCTATGACCAGGATCTTCATTTTCTTCACTCCTTCACGTAAAACAGGACATCCTCACCCATTGCGCCGGATTCCTCCTGGACCAGTGTCCGGACAGCCTCCGCCGCGTCCACATCCTCGAACAGCTCCGGATAGGCCGTGACCGCGATGCACACAAGCGCCGCCGTGCGCATCGTCTGGGAGGTCAAAAACTGCTCCGAAAGCAGCAGTACCCGTCCCTGGCGCACCGCATCAATTCCGGCCCATTCCGGCCTGCTGCACAGCTCCTCGCAGACCTTTTTCGCCTCCGCATCGCCTGATACACCAAATCCCAGCACCGACTTGTCCACAATCTTGACCACGATCCCAGGATTCTTCCGCTGCACCCAACCCGCGTTGACTGTCAGGTTTTCCGAAAGCAGCTTTGCCGACACGTCATAGCAGCCTGCCCGAAGGATCATTTGATGCTCCCCTGAGGTCTTGAAGATCGTCTGATAAGGCGTGGGCGTCTCCCAATATAGATTCAGGCGATGGCACTCAAACAAGGTGCTCAGCCGATCTTGCAGCAGAACTGTATAGTACAGCAGCATCGAGTCAGCGGCTTCCGCCTCATCAGACACGCCCATTCGATCAGACTCATCGGCAGGCACCGTTTGCGTTGCTGTGCGCTCGCTCTTTTCGTGCAATCGGTCGGACAACATAGCGGAATTGTTCTCATCTGCCCCGGCCGCGCCTGCCCCGTCGCCCTCATAGTCGATCAGATGCTCTGCGCCCGCGGCGATCCGGGCGGACGCGTTCTCATCATATTCACGCCGCTCAGCGTCAGGGCGCTCCGTAGTCCGGGCCTCTGCCTCGTCTGCGCCGCCTGGCGCCGCCTGGATCTGCTCGCCGATTTGCCCGCTCTCTCCGTCCCCCGCGCCGCTTCCGATACTCCGCACGACACTTCCCTGCGCTGAGGTCGTCACCGCAGCCGTGGTTCTGGTTCGGCAGCCCGTGAGCGTCAGCATCAGCACCAGTAGCATTGGAACCAGGATGAATCGCTTCATGTTTCTCGCCTCACTCATGCAGGCAGCACACATATTTCAGCCGGAGCCGGGTCCGCCAATCCGCCGTGTCATAGAATTGGCGCTCGGTCTGCTCCAGCAAATCAAGCATCACCGCCCGCTGGGTCTCGTCCGCAGGGTGCGAGCTGTAAGCAGCTTCCTGCCAGATCGCCGCGCCCGCTGTATACGCGTCGGCATAGTTTTCTGAAACCTCTCCGTCCTTCAGGCGCTCGGTATACAGTGCGTTTTCATCTCCAATGCCCAGAGCATCCAAGTACCCGATCACAAGCGCAAAGCCCCCGCGCACGGCCTCGCTGGCGTCGTCCGAGTCCAGGCAGGCCCGACGATCCGCTATTTTTTTCAACTGGCGATTGAGCCAGAGAAACGGCGCAAAGGGCAGCAAGAGCAGCACAGGGATCATCAGGCATAGGAGCGCAATCCGAAGATAGTCGATCCAGTGCGGACGCGCGATTTGACGCTCCTCGACCGTGACCAGGCGATAGTCCTGACCCTCACGGGCCCCCTCATTTCCTTCGCTCAGATCCCGAAGGTTCTCATGGCGAGTTTCCATCAGCCCCGCCTGCTCGCCTGCCTCGCCGTTCATCGGCTGTTCAAACGCTGCGCTGAGCCAGTCGCGAACCCTTTCGGATGCTCCTTCGACCCAAGGATCAATTCCCGGTGTCAGCGTGCCCACGGCAAGACAAACAACCGTCAGGCAAGCTGCAAAAGGAACCGCCGCGCGAAAATGATTCCGTTTTCCGACCAGCGCCAAAGCCAGCAGCGCGTAAACTGTCACATTGACTTCCATCGGGAACGACAAGCCAAGGTAGGTCTGCCCGGCTGCCAGGGTCAGAGCCAGAAGCACAGCAGGGACAAACCCCTGCGAGAAGAAGCATAACAGCAGCCACGCGCTTCCAAATACACTGAAAAGGGCTATCGCCGCCGTAAGTCCCGTCCCCGCCGGAACGGCGAATCGCTCATAGACATAGGCGTTGACCGCCTCGCTCCGGGCAAACAATTCATTTCCCAGTGCCATGAAGCTGTTTCGGCATTCCGGCAGCCCCAGCGCTATGACCAGCGCCAGCAGCATCGCCGCAGCGCAGGCCAGCGCCCCAATCCTCCGCCAGGTCAATTCCCGAAAGATTTTCTGATTCATGGACAATCACCCAATTTCCAGGTCAGGCTGTGTCTCCGACAGCATGCAGGTCACGATCTCCGCGCTGCCCGGCCCATATGCGGCCCCTTGCGGAACGACCAGCGTCACCGGCTTTCCCTGGTAGATCGACGCCGCGTCCGTCAACAGGCTGGTACTAAACAAAACCACTTCGTTTCCCTGCATCTCCGGCATGATCCCCGCAGCCAGGCGACCTATGTACTCCGCGTCCGGAGTGAAGGTCCTATGCAGCACCTCGCGCTGAATTAGCTCCAGATCGTGCGCCGAAACCACGTGCATCGCCTCGCATCTTTCTATGGAATCACCCGTACAGACCAGGCACGCCGTCCCTTCATCCACAAGCGACTTCACCGTGGAGAGCATCGCCTTCACGCAATCGTGCATGTTTTGCTCCTGCTCCCCGGCCTCGCAATGAAGTTCCAGGAGCACCAGCACCGGTTTCCGATCCGGCGCCCCGTTTTCGCGAATCAGCGTCTGGTCCAGCTTGCCGGAAAGCTTCCAGTGGATCATTCGGATGGGATCACCCGGACGGTATGGTCGAACGCCAAGACTCTCCTCGATGCCAGTCCCAAACCGGGTGGTTTGGAATGCCTCATCGCCGATTTGCATTGTCTCGCGCCTGGTGACATTCACAGGATAGAGCGCCGGGAATACCACGATTTCCCTGAAACATTTCTCAGTACTCCGAAAGCTGCACAAGTCAAACCAGTCGCTTACAAAAATTGCTTCGACTGACACGCCGACCATTCCGCAATAGGTAGTTTCGATGGGGAGCATTTCTTCGCGTCCCCGGTACAGCACGGTTGCCGTCTGGCCTGAACCAGTCATGCGATTGACCTGTCTGACCTGAATCAAGGTCCGGCAAGACCCCCGAAGCCGCTCGCCCACAAGGTCGCATCCCGCCGCCATCTGCTGGCCTTCCCCGCATTGCTCCGCCAGATGAAGCACGGGCCTCACCTTTTTCGCATTCAGCCAAGCGCAGACAATCGAGTATGCGGGCAGCAGGATCGATGCGGCAAGCACCGTTTTCGTTCCCGTGTTATTCTCAAAAAACCAGAGCAGCCCTGCGGCCAGAAGCCACATCGCATAGCCAATTCGTCTTTTCCACATGGTCGTCAAGCCTTGCGATCCGGGACTTGGACAGTACGGAGCAATTCATGGAGAACTTCTGCCGGGCTGCCTGCCCCGGCCCGTCGGCGGAGAATCATGCGATGTGCGCACACATCCTCCGCCACGGCCTGGACGTCCGCACCGGTCACATAATCACGCCCTGCCATGTAGGCCTCGGCCTTGGCTGCGCGGTCAAGGAACAGTGCGCCGCGCGGGCTGATCCCCACCTCCAGCATCGGATGCTCCTGGGACGCCAGCGTCAAGCGGGCAATATAGTCCAGGATCGCATCCTTTGCCATCACCTGACAGACCTCGGCCTGCATGCGGCGAATATCATCCTTGTCGGCAACACAGGTCACCTGGGTCATCGGGTCGCCGCTCTGCCTGTCGCGGAGCATGGTCATGAGGGCATGGTGGTCCGGCTGGCCCACGGACAGGCGCACCATAAACCGGTCCATCTGTGCGTAGGGCAAAAGCTGCGTGCCCGCCGTGCCGACGTTGTTCTGGGTCGCGATCACGATAAAAGGCGCCGCCATGGGATAGGTCTGCCCATCGACAGTGATCTGCCTTTCCTCCATCGTCTCAAGCAGCGCCGACTGGGTCTTGCTGGACGTGCGGTTGATCTCATCGCAAAGAAGCAGGTTGGCGCCGTTCACCGCGCCGGGGTGATAGGTCAGCCGCCCGCTTTCCCGGTCATAAACCGAGAAGCCCACGACGTCCGAGGGCATCACATCGGGTGTGAACTGGATTCGCCGGTATTCAAGTCCCACCGCCCGGCTCAGCGCCAGGGCGAGCGTCGTTTTTCCCACGCCAGGCACATCGTCCAGCAAAATATGCCCGTCCGCCAGGATCGTGCGGAGAATGCGTCGGGTCACGTCGTCCTTGCCGACGATGACCCTGCGGATCTCGCTGAGAATACTTTCAAGCTGCTGTATCATCGTTTCTCCTCCCGAACGAAAGAAAAGCAGGTCACAAAATCCGAAGTCCGGCTTCTGTGATCTGCATTCCGGCGCAGGAGGGCTTGTGCTCTCGCTGCGCCGGAGCCTCGGCTTCAGCCGTTTGTCTTGGGTTACTCGCCGATCAGGGTAATGCGGCCCTGCGCGGCGGCATAGGTCTCGTCCACCACGCTATTCAGCTCGCTGTCAATGAACAGCCAGACGATCTCGCGGACCACGGCCGTGGTGATGGTGCTCTTTTCATTGGCCGCCGCGGCTTCGGGGAAAATATAGGAAGAATCCATGCCGTTGAAATTGGCGTTGCTGGTAATCACCGCGTAGGTCGCATCGGCGTCGAAGGGCAGGCCGTTGACCTCGGCCACGCTCACGCGGGACAGGGAGGCCGCCTTGAACCACTTGTCGCCATAGGCCTCGCCCTTGTCGTAGGGCTTGGTCAGGTCAACGCTGTACTGGAGGCCGGACACCTGCATGAAGGCTGCGCAGGCATCCACGCTCTCCGCGGTGCAGGGCAGGGCCTGGGACGCAGCCTCCAGCGCCTCGACCAGCTGGGCGCCGGTCATGTAGACCACGGCGACCTTGTTCGGATAGGGCAGCACCTCGGCCAGGTTCTCGGCGCCGAACTTGCCCTCGGCGATGTCTGCGCGCAGGTTGCCGCCATTCCACAGGGCGACGATATGGTCTGCGTCCACGGCGATGGCGTTGTTGCCAGCCGTCACATCGTCCTCCTCAAAATAAGCGTTGATCTCGCCGGAGGCGGCAAACCAGCGCAGCGCGTCAGTCCACAGGTCGCCCAGGTTCGTCTCAGCTGCGCGTGCGGCGTTGTCAGCGCCGATGAGCGTCACGGCGCCGTAGGCCTCCAGGGTGTCGTCCAGCTCGATCTCGTTGCCATGGGCGTCAATAAAGGTAGCGGCCCCGGCGGACGTCAGGGCGGCGCAGGCCAGGAGCAGCGCCAGGGTCAGGGCAAACAGCTTCGTTTTCATTTCGTTCATTCCTCCTGATGATGAAATGGGGACCGGCAGGCACAAAAAAAGGGATCAAAACACCCGTGTCACGGGCGCTTGATACCTTCATGATATCGCGTAGGAGCCTGCCGGCCGATGGCGCAAAGGACATTCATTGGCCGACTTCTGTCAGCCGCCGCCACCTTGGGATGGCGGAAATATTGTACCCGAAGCTGCGGGGAAAGTCAAGATGCGCGGGGGGGCATCTTCTATTTTGGTCTGTTTGGCTGATGCCGAAGCATTGTGCGCTTCTTTCCACGCATGCGAAAACCCGCATTTTCACGCCTGGCATATTTCATATTGATCATTCTTCACCCGTTTGCCGTCCGGGCAAGATAGCGGATGACCTCCACCGGATACTCGCCCACCGCCGTCTCGCCGGTCACCATCACGCTGGACGCGCCGTCGCAAACCGCATTATAGATGTCGCTGACCTCGGCGCGGGTCGGGACCGCACTGTGCATCATGCTGGCCAGCATCTGCGTCACCATCATGAAGGGCATGCCAGCTTCGTGGCACCGGTGCGCGATCTCCTTCTGGACCCGCGGCAGCTCCCACAGCGGCATTGCATTGCCCAGATCGCCGCGGGCGATCACGATCTCGTCTGCCAGTCCAAAGAAGGAATCAAGGTTTGCCACACCCGCCATATTCTCGATTTTAGCCAATAACGCAATGTGCTCTCCGCCCGCTGCGTTCAGTGCCGCCCGCACCTCCCGCAGGTCATCTGCGCTCCGGACAAAGGGCTGCATCACGCCGGTCACGCCAAGATCGACCGCATCCCTGATGTTCGTCAGATCCTGGGCCGTCATCGCCGGTAGCGTCACCTCCGCGCCGGGCAGAGCGATACTCTTGCCGCTTTGCAAAACGCCGCCCCGACGAACGATGGCCCTGCGCTGGTCCTGCATTTCAAGCAAGATCAGGCCGTCATCCAGCAGGACCTCCATGCCTCCGCGAAGCACCTGCCGCACAGGCTCGGGTACTGGGATGTACCCCGTGTCCGCGCCAAATGCCACCTGCATACCGTTTTCCAACTGCATCGGCGCTGCCAGATTGCCAATGCGCAGTTCAGGTCCCTGCATGTCGATCAGGATCCTGGGGACCACCCCGCAGGCCGCCGCAGCCTCCCGAATCATACGCAGCTGCGGCGCTGCCTCCTTCACGGTGATATGCGAGGTGTTCAGCCGCATGCCCGTCATACCCTCGGCGAACATCGCCTTCAGCGTTTTTAGCGCAGCGCAGGCCGGGCCGATCGTGCCGTAGATGTCGATCATTCGTTTCACTCCAGTTGCTTTATCTATGCTTGCGTCCATATGTTCGACAGAAAACCTGCCGCCCCTGCCATTTTCCCAC
>R21__coassemble_983_pt1 | contig 20819 bp, 19 predicted proteins | sample R21__metabat2_low_PE_059 | metagenome-assembled genome bin R21
CTGGGGGACATCGGCCCCCAGGCAGGGTCCAGGGGGGCTGCGCCCCCTGGGGTTGCAAGATCAGCAAATATATATTATAATGAATGTAAAGTGATGACTAAGGAGGGCGCTTATGCCTGGTGTTCATGAGTATCATTTGCCGAATGGGATGACGCTGCTTTGCTTTCATCAGTCGCATCTGCATGCGGTTGAGTTCGGATTGTATTTGAAGGGCGGCGCGCTGTATGAGAATGCGGACACGCAGGGCATGTGCCATCTGCTGGAGCATTTGTGCTTCCGCGGCGTAGGCGGACTGAACCATGAGGATCTGAACATGCTACAAAGCCGGATGGGTTTTGACCTGGAGGGCATGACCTATCCGGAGGGCGTCATTTTCCGCGCCACCGCGCTTTCCCGTTTTGGCGATGATCTGCTGAAGCTGTTCCTGCACTTCTTTGCCTGCACGCCCTGGACCGAGGACCAGATCAACCTGGAAAAGCAGGTCGTGCTGCGCCAGATCGAGGAATCAGACTGCGACTTCGACGAGGAGGTCGATCGCCGCTATCGCCGCACGGCCGCCGGTGTTTTCCCCACCATGGGCACCGCCGAATCCATCACCGCGCTCACGCCCAACCTCATCCATCAATGGCAAAAGATCCTCTTCCAGCCCTGCAATGCCTGCCTGTGCATCACCGGCAATTTCAGCAAAGGCCTGGAAGCCGCAGCCATCGCATCTCTCACCGATCTGAAAAACAACACCGAGGAAGCCCCCTTTGAGCAGGTCGTCCCGCTTGGCTTCTGCATGCGCGACAGTCACAGCGACTATATTCAGGACGAGGAGGGCGGTCATGCCAAGGTCCATCTCGCCTTCGACATCAGCGATGATCTTGTGTTCCCGCTGGTGGCGCACGTGTTGAACGCCTACACCGGCGCCAACGCCGACTCCATCCTTTTCCAGACCCTGCGCGAGGAGCAGGCCATGGTCGCCGAAATCGAAAGCTATGTGGAGGAATTGGGCATGTTCCGCCGTCTGGTCGTGCGCTACGACGTGCGTCAGGAGCTGCTCGTCGAGAGCCTGCGCAAGGTCATTGCCCTGCTGAACCGGCTGCGCATGTACGTGCGCCCCGTCCGACTTGAGCTGACGCGCACCGAGTTTACCGATAATCATGACCTGATGCTGGACAGCACGTCTTCCATGAACGAGCTGATGGGCTGGGGTTGGCTGGCCAATGACATGGCCCGCGCCGACCTGGACGCCGCCGCAAAAATGTATGATGATCTGACCATCGAGGATCTGCTGGACGCCGCCCAGAGCATTTTCCGTCCCGAAAATCTTACCATCTCCATCCAGCGCGACCCCGAAATGACGCCCCGTAATCTGCGTCCTCTGCTGTCCGAGCTGCGCAGCAGCTTGTCCTGACCCTATCGCGTGCCTCGCGCGTCCTATTCTGAGAGGAAGGTGAACCTACATGTCAAGTGAACTGTACACCGTGCTTGCACTTGGCATGCGATACTGGTTCACCTTTTTAGGTGCACTGATCGTGCTGCGTGCCTTTGTGTGGCTCTTGAAGGATCGGCGGGAAAATCACCGTCGTCTGCATCGCTTGCCGGACGCCGGGATGATCGGCGAGCTGGTCGTATTGGAGGGCTCAGAGCAGCTGCCGGAGGGCGCAGTCATCTCCGTTCCCCGCGAGGGCGTGCTGGGGTTCAACCGCACCTGTGACGTGGTGATCCCTGCCGACGGCGTGGCCGGCCGCCATCTGGATTTCATTTTCGTCCGGCAGCGCGGTCTTTATCTGACTCCGCGCTTCCGCCTGTCCTGTGAGGTGGACGGCCAGGTGCTGACCCACCGTTCCCGTGCCAAGGACACGCCGCTCATGCACGGCTCCACTCTTCGCGTGGGCGACGCGCTGCTTCGTCTGCGCGTGTTCGCCGGCATCGACGTGGCGCATTACGCCCGCGCCCAGGAGGAGGATCAGCCCATGCCGCCTCCGCCGCAGGCTGTGCCCGATGGACAGCCGCAATGGCAGCCTGCTCCGATGCCGCCCATGCAGGGCATGCCTCCACCTGTCGCTCCGACTGTCTGGTTCCAGCCCGGTCCGTCTGCTCCGCAGTTTGCGCCGCCGGAACCAGTCGTTGGCTATAGGCCGACACAGCCCGCACAAAATCCACCGCCGCCCCCGTCAGACTACTCCTTCCGCTATCAGCCGGACGCTCCGACCGACGTGCCCGTCGATGACATCGAGGATGAGGTCGACGATTCTTTTTCCGCGCCCGTATACCCGATCCCGCAGCCTGCATCCACCGCGCCCGACTATGCCGACGATGATGAGGCGTCGCCTCCATCCCCCGGCCGCAGGCGGCGTCGGCGTGCAGAAAGGAGGACGCTGAATGAAGAAGACTGACGTCCGACGCGATCCCGGCAAGCTGCTCTCCAAGGCAGTCATGCTGTTCTTTTTCAGCGCTTTTTTGCTGCTGGGCTGCCGTGACTTTGCGTGGCAGGGCTTTGCGCTGGCCGCGGCAGTCCCTGCCGCGGTGTGGGTCGGAACCCATCTCATCCCCCGCCTGTTCCCGGCTGACCGTTTACTGCTGTCGCTGACCAATTTTCTCTGCGGGCTCGGCATCCTGGTGCTGTACGACACCAACCCTGCCTATGCCTATCATCAGGCTGTCTACTATGGCGTAGGCCTGGCCGGTATGCTCGTGTGCATCTACGCGATCCGGTGCATCCGCTCCTGGCATGCGCTGATCCTGCTGATGATGCCGATATCGCTGGCGCTGCTGGCACTGCCGGTGTTCTTCGGACGTGTGACCTACGGCGCCAAGAACTGGATCTATGTGGGCGGCGTCTCCTTCCAGCCCAGCGAGTTGGTCAAGCTGGCGCTGCTGTTCGTCGTCAGCTACTACATGAGCCGTCGGAAAATGCTCCCCTGGCTGTTCTTTTCGGTGGGCTGCCTGGGCATGCTGATGCTGCAATCCGACCTGGGCACGGCACTGCTCTATTATGGCGTGACGCTGCTCTTGTACTACGCGTCCTCCTCCAATCTGCTGCTGACCTGCGCAGGTCTTGGCGGCGGCGCGGGCGCAGCGGTGCTGGGCTACAAAATGTTCGCGCACGTCAAGCGGCGTGTAGCCGTGTGGCGCAATCCCTGGGCAGACTATGACAATTCCGGTTATCAGATCGTGCAGAGCCTGATGGCGATCGTCAGCGGCGGATTTTTCGGTGTCGGTCTGGGCCTGGGCTCGCCCAAGACCATCCCGATCTACCATACTGATTTTATTTTTTCGGTGATCTGCGAGCAGTTTGGCGTCATTTTCGGTCTGTGCGTGCTGCTGGTGTATGTGGCCATCATCTGGCGCGGCGCGACCATCGCCATGTCCGCCCGGTACAGCTTCCATAGCCTGCTGGCCATGGGCGTCACGCTGATGCTGGGGCTTCAGACCTTCGTCATTATCGGCGGCGTGATCAAGCTGATCCCGCTGACCGGCGTCACCATGCCCTTTGTCAGCTACGGCGGATCGTCGCTGGTGTCGAGCATGGCACTGATGGGACTGCTCCAGGGCGTGGCCAGCCTGAACGAGGACGATCTGGCAGAAGACATGCGGATCGCTGACGAGGGGGCCGGACTATGAAAAGACAACGGCTGAATTTCAAGATCCTGGCGTTCCTGCTCTTTGGTCTTTTCCTGCTGCTCGGCCTATACGGCGGCTACAGCGTGATGACCTACGGCAATCGCTGGTTTTCCACCAACCGTAATCCCCGCGTCCGCGCACAGAAAAAGACCGTGCTGGCCGGCGACATCATGGACCGGAATCATGTGCTTCTGGCCCACACGGACGACGATGGCCAGCGTGTTTATCAGGCTGACGAGGCCGCGCGCATGGCGGTCGTGCATGTGATCGGCGACCAGCAGAACAACGTCTCCAACGCTGTAGAGTCCTTCCAGACGAACTATCTGTACGGCTTCCAGGCATCGTTTTCCGACCTGCTGGGCAGTCTCATCTCCGGCAAGCAGCGCCGGGGCGACACGGTAACGCTGACCATCGACAGCAAGCTGTGTACCAAAATTGCCGCTTCCTTTGCCTCAAATCCCAACTCCGCAGGCAAGCGCGGCGCAGCGGTCGTGATGAACTACCGCACGGGCGAGGTCTACGGCGAGGTATCGCTCCCCGGCTATGATCCTATGAACCTGACCGACGAGGTGAAGGCCTCCGCCGCATCGCCGTTCTGGAACCGCGCCACGCAGGCCGTCTACCCGCCGGGCAGTACGTTCAAGACCGTCACGACCGCCTCCGCGCTGGAGAACATCGATGGGATCGAAGATATCGCCTTTGACTGTTTGCAGGGCGACCTGGACTTTGGCGAGCATACCATCAGCGACTATCAAAGCGAGCATCACGGTACGATCCATCTGCGCCAGGCCTTCATCGAGAGCTGCAACAAGATGTACGCGACCATCGCGCTGAATCTGGGCAACGCCAAGCTCCTGCAAACCGCGCAATCCTTCGGCTTCAACGACAACTTCCTGTTCCGGGACCTGGTGGTGGAAAACAGCAGCTTCCCGCTGACCGCCGCTTCGGATTATGAGCTGGCCGCCTCCGGCTTTGGTCAGAGCGCCGTCGCTGCCACGCCAATGCATCTGTGCATGATCGCCGCCGCCGTCGCCAATGACGGCGTGATGATGGAGCCGCGTCTGCTGCAAGGCGTGACAGGTCCTTCCGGCGGAACCCGTGCGACCTTCCAGTCAAAGGTCTACCGAACGGTCATGACGCCGGAAACCGCCGCCGTTCTTCAAGCATACATGCGCGCCGTTGTCACCTCCGGCACCGGCCGCCGCGCCGCCGTGACCGGCATGACCATCTGCGGCAAGACCGGCACCGCCGACTCCAATCTTGGCGGCGAACCCGTCACCTACGGCTGGTTCATCGGCTACTGCGCCGATCCGGACACCCCCTACGCGCTGGCGGTCCTCGTCGAGCACATCGACCCCAACACCTCCGGCGGCACAACCGCCGCGCCCATTGCCCATGATATTTTCGAGTACCTGAAAATGCGATGACCTGTCCCACGCCATCGCCCAACAGGAGAAGATCAGCATGAGGAAATACACCCTACCGATCCTTTTCTGGCTCGTCTTTGAGACGGTCGCTGTCACGCTCTGGCTGACCAAGGGTAATCTGTTCTACCTGTTCAATTTCACCTACATCGGCACGTCCATCGCCATCGGTCTGGCGCTGATGGCAAACAGACACAAATATGCCCGGCGCTTCGTTCAGCTGTTTGTGGGCCTGTACATGCTCGTCTATCTCGGCCTCATCAATCGCGAGAACATGCAGCTTGAGGGCTTCTGGTACTATCTGTTCACCGGCGTGTTCGAGGCCACGACGATCCACTACGCCGTCGCCAAGATTTTTGGGCCGCTGCTGTTCGGACGCGGGTGGTGCGGCTATGCCTGCTGGACGGCGATGGTCCTGGACTTTCTGCCCTACAAGCATCCACAGTTTCCGCGAAAAAAGCTCGGCTGGCTCCGGTATATCACCTTTGCCCTGTCACTGGGGCTTGTGGCATACCTCTTTCTCGGCCAGGTCGGCCAACTGGAACGCATCATGTTCTGGAGTTTTATCGTCGGAAACCTGCTCTATTACGCCACCGGCGTCGCACTGGCCTTCGCCTTCCGCGACAACCGTGCCTTCTGCAAGTACCTCTGCCCGGTCACGGTCTTTCTCAAGCCGATGAGCTACTTCTCGCTTCTGCGCATCACCTGCGACAAGGAAAAGTGCATCGGCTGCGGCGCCTGCCGCCGGGTCTGCCCTATGAACGTGGACATGACCGATAACGCCCGCAGCCGCGAAAACGGCACCGAATGCATCCTGTGCATGGAATGCACAAAGGTCTGCCCGAAAAAAGCACTGTAACGAAAAGGACTTGCCGCCCGCATTACGTTTGGGCTGCAAGTCCTTTTTTCTGTTCATTTTTTCGCACCAAAGATACGCGCAAAATTGTAGAAACCCAGATACCAGATGCCGAAGTCATGTCCGCCGGGCTTTTCCTGCCAGACATAATTGTCCTCGTTCAGCCGGTCGGTGACAGGCAGGATGTTCTTCGCCGCCGCAGATGCACTGGGATAGGCCACATTGTCATCCGTGCCGCAGAGGTTGTAGAAGAAATGGATCTCGTCCTCCTCCGGGAAAGCCTTCAATTTCTGCGCGATCTGCGCCGAGGTGTAGGTCGTCGGGCACGCTGAGAAGGCGCCGAACCAGCTGAACAGATCCAGGCATTCGCACATGCCGATATTGATCGTCTGCATGCCGCCCATCGACAATCCCGCCATGCCGCGGTGATCACGCGCGTCGCCAAGCGCCGCCGCGCCGCTGCCGTAGGTGCTGTAATGCGCGTCGATCCATGGCAGCAGGTCATTGCGCAGCTCCTGTCCAAACTTGTAGAAGGACTGGTAGCTGGTGTTGGGATCAATGCCAGGCTTGGACAGATCGCCTGCCTTGCCATTGGGCGTCACCACGATGAAGGGCTCGATTTCGCCCGCATGGATCAGCTGATCCATGATCTTCATCACTCTGGAGCTGGTCCCCGTCATGCCCCACTCGTATTCGCTGCCGCCGATGCCGTGGCAGAGGATCAGCACCTTGTATTGCTTCTCCGCAGTGTAGCCATAGGGCAGATAGACAAACGCCCGCTTCGTATAAGGCGAGCCGTCGCCAAAGTAGTCGCAGGTGGGATAATAGATCTCCTCGATGGTTCCCTGCTCTGCGCAGTTGGTCAGATACTTGCCCGGGATGGTACTGTCCAGCACGTAATCCGTCGCGGTTTCCTGCGCAATGGCGTCAGCGATCGCGTTTTGCTCTGCCTCCGCGCATGCCGTCTGGATCGTTCCCGCCGCCAGCAGGCATGACGCCAGGAGCATCAGGCACTTTTTCATCATCCGTCATTCACTCCCTGTCCGCTTTACAGGAGCAGATCATCCAGCGCGATCTTCGGCACATGATGGACCTGGTTTGCCTCACGGTAATACTTGATGTCGCCATCTGCGCGAATCTCGTCGATGACGATCTCTTCCTTGGGCTTGCCCAGGGCGATGACCAGCTTCACCGCGAGTCCCTCCGGCAGCGCCAACGCCTGGGCCAGCGTCTCCTTCTTCACATTGCCCAGCATGCAGCCGCCCAGACCCTTCTCGACCGCCGCCAGCAGCAGCGTCTGCGCCACGATGCCCTCATCCTGCGCAGAATTGATAGCGGGATTTCCCGCCAGCACGATATACGCAGCGGGACGCTCGCCCACTTCCGGGCCGTCCCAGTCCTTCAAATAGCCAGCCCAGCCCAGCGTCGCGTACACCTTCTCACACTCCGCTGCATCCGTCACCAGCTTGTAGCGCAGGGGCTGACGGTTTGCCGCCGAGGGGGTCAGGCGGGCCGTGTCCACCAGATCGACCAGGGTCTCGCGGGAAATGCGCTCATTCTCATAAAAACGTCTGTAGGATCGGTTGGTCTTTACCAGTTCCTTGATGGTCTTGCTTGTCTCCATCGAAATCAACTCCTTTGGCTTTATCATACCACAATTTTTCTCAAAATCCAACTGTCTTACGCTTGCAAAAAGATCGTCTGCCTGCTGCAGAACGATCCTTTTGCTTGTTTCAAACGCCTCCGCTGCGGATGACCTGCGCATACCACAGGGCCGAATCCTTCAGTGTGCGCTTCTGCGTGCGGTAATCCACGTGAATCAGTCCGAAACGCTTGGCATAGCCTGCTGTCCACTCAAAATTGTCCAGGATGGACCAGTAATTGTAGCCCAGCACCGGCACGCCTTCCTCCACCGCCTTTTGCAGATTGCCGATGTAGCCCTTCAAATACTCGATCCGCTGAGGATCATGCACCTGCCCGTCACTCATCACGAAATCCGCGTTCGCCATGCCATTTTCGGTAATGATCACCGGCAGCTGATAGCGCTCATAGAGGAACTTCGGCGCCCAGTAGAGCACCTCAGGCGTGATGGGCCAGCCGGTGTCTGTGCGTGGAAGGCCTGGATACACTGCCGGATTGGGCTCGTTCCAGTCGTTGTAATTGGCGGAATTATAGCAATTGAAGCCAAAGAAGTCCAGCGGCTGATGGATCACCGCCATGTCCTCGTCGCTCAAGGCGCCCTGCATATATGCCGGTACCTTGCCCAGAATCGTTGGATCAGCCCACCAGGCAATACAGTGTGCCCGTCCACCCTCGCTGAAGGTGCGGCTGCGGGCCAGCTCGATGGCTGCCGCGTCGTCGCTCATGGGCGTATGGACGTCACCGTTGAGCGCCATGCCGATTTTGAGCGGCTGCTTGGCATGTGAGCGCAGCGCCAGCACAGTCTTGCCATGGGCCAGCAGCGTGCTGCGCGTCACCCCGGTGATGAAGCAGGCCTGCTCCTCGCCCGTCAGCTTGTCGCCGCACTCGAAGGGTGCGTGGACACCCATCATGTAGCCCATGCCGATGAAGCAGGCAGGCTCATTGTAGGTCATCCAGTACTTCACGCGGTCGCTCAGCCGATCCGCCATCACCGCTGCCAGCGAAGTCATATCGTCAGCTGTCTCCGGGTTGTGCCAGCCGCCCTTCTCAAACACCCACATGGGCATGTTCCAATGATAAATCGTACACATTGGCTCCATGCCCGCCTCGATCACCGCATCCACCAGGTCGCTGTAGAACTGCAAGCCCTTCTCATTCACCACGCCAGGCGCAGGCATCACGCGCGGCCAGCTGACGGAAAAGCGGTAGCTTTTCAAGCCCAGCCGCTTCATCAGCGCAATGTCCTCGCGAAAACGGTGATAGTGATCGCAGGCGGCATTGCCATTCTCCCAGTGGGCAACCTTGCCCTCAGTCAGCGTATCCCAGATGCCCGGGCCCTTGCCGTCCTCGTCATAGGCGCCCTCCACCTGATAGGCCGCGCTGGCAGCGCCCCACAGAAAGTCCTTCGGAAAGCTCATGTTCCTCGCTCCTTATTGATGGATGCTCACCGCACCGGCTTGATGTTCAGGTTCACGCCCAGCACATCCTCGCTGTCCACGATGGTCCAGCTGCTGCCAGGATAAATACCCAGCGTGCGGTTGGTGTCAAAGCCCAATTCGCCCAGTGACTCGATCACCGCGTCGCGGGCATCGCCCACCTCGAAGCCGATGTGATGGACGCCGTAACCGTGCTTGTCCACATATTCCTGGAATGTGCTCTGACCGCTGACAGGCTGATGCAGCTCGATCAGGAAACCCGGCATGACCAGCTCCGTCACCAGCAGATCGCAGGAAATCTGCTGGCCGCGATAGGTATAGTTTTCGTTGCCCTCCAGGTGCATGGGACGGATCGCAGGTTTCTCGCAGCCAAGCACCGCGGCCCATTTCTCGGCGGCCTTCTCAATGTCGGGAACCAGAATGCAGATCTGGGCAAAGCCCTGTTTGTTCACTGGCGTTGTCATCGTCGTTTCCTCTTTCATTCAGCCATCAGGGGTACAGCTCCAGCTGATGGTCGCGATAGGTCTCCGGCTTGTCCTTGATCTGATAGGACACAAACGCAAACTTCTTGCTGTCCGGCGACCAGCTGTTTACATTGATCGTGCCCTGTCCGCCAAACAGCGTGATGACCGTCTTGAGATCAGAGCCGTCCGCATTCATCGTGCGCAGCTCCACCCACTTGTGCGGCACATGCTCGCCGGGCTGGACGTCGCCTTTTTTATAGCACACCATGCTCACCTTTTTGCGGTCCGGGCTGATGTGCGGGAACCAGGTGTTCCAGTCCTCATCGAAGGTCATCTGCGTCTGCTCACTGCCGTCGGCCTTCATGCGGAACGCCTGCATCATGCCTGCACGCACGCTGTTGAACCAGATATATTCTCCCTGGCTGTCATATTCGCTGCCGTCGTTGAGACCGGGCGCATCGGTCAAGCGTGTCTCCAGACCGCCCTCGGCGGGAATGGTGTAGATATCATACTCGCCGTTCCGCTCCGCGCAGTAGGCCAGCGTCCTGCCATCCGGGCTCCAGCCATGCAGATAGCTGGGCGCCAGAGGCGTGATCAGCGTGGGCGTGCCGCCTGCCATGGGCACGATGTAAATGCGGCTCTTGCCGTCCTCCTTGGTATGATGGCTCACGGCGACCTTTGTTCCGTCCGGGGACAGCACATGGTCGTTGTTGCAGTTGTCCACAAATCCGGAATCCACCTCGGTGATGGCCTTCGTTTCCAGGTCAAACCGGAAAATGCGGCCATTGCTGTTATACACCAGGGCCTTGCCGTCCGCCGTCCAGTTCGGGGCCTCGATCAGATAGTCAAAGAAATGCACCACTTCCCGCGAGCCGGTCTCCGTGTCGTAGATCTCCAGGAAGGATTCATCATCGTCGCGATACCAGGGGTTCTCCTTATCCACAGACGCCATGGGCTTCACTCCTCCATTGACTCATGATCATTCGGTTGTCTCTCCGATATCTTTCATTCATATACCACAATAAACACGTGTTTTTCTCCTTGTTTCTGTGCTTGTTGTGATTTTTAAAAAAACTGTGTCTCGCTTTCTTGCAGGACACAGTCAAAAATTCAGGATTATCAGAAGGGCCAGGCGCTCAGCCAGAAGCCGGGCAGCGCCACCACCGCGAAGAAGATCAGGCTGACGATGGTAAACACCTTGATGAATTTCATGCCCTGACCGGGATATTCGCGCACATAGATCCGATAGTTGATGACCGACGCCAGCGAACCGATCAGCGAGCACAGACCTGCGGAGTCCAGTCCATACAGCAGGCCCGACAGATTTGTGGAGAAGGGATACAGCACAATGGACGCAGGTACGTTGGAGATGACCTGGCTGAGCAGGATGGACCACCAGTACTCATTGCCCGCCACACTCGTGCGCAGGAAGGCAGAGATGGTCGGGTTCGCCGCGATGGACGATGAGAACACAAAGAAACAGAAGAACGTCAGCAGCAGCACATAGTCCGTGCGGCGCAGCGTCGCCGGGTCCAGGATCAGCACGCATACAGCCACAACCAGCGCCGCTGCGGGCCACAGCGTCGTGCGGGTCACGATCGTCAGCAACACCATCACGAACAGCGCAATGTACATCGTGCGCTGCTTTTTGCGTTCCGGCTTCCAGGGCGTACCCACCGCCTCGTCACCGATGGCGATGGTCTGCTTGATGTCCTTGCGGTACAGCAGGCACACATAACCCACCAGCAGCGCCGCAGACAGGATGGACAGCGGCGCCATGTGCAGGATGAACCGTCCCACCGACACGCCGGACTGGCTGAACAGGAACAGATTCTGCGGACTGCCGAAGGGCATGAGCATCGAACCGCGGATGGCCGCGATGTTCTCCATGCTGATGACCGGCAGAATGAAATGCTCCTTGCCGCCCGCGCGGAAAAGCAGGATCGTCAGCGGCACAAAGATGATCAGCGACACATCGTTGGTCACAAACATCGACGTAAAGAATACGCCAAACACCAGGAACAGCGACAGACCGACCATGGTGCGCATGCGGCGCGTCAGCTGGATGAGCGGCAGAAAAATGTTCTCGCTCTTGAAGCCCTCCAGCACCGTCAGCATCATGAACAGCGTGGCCAGCGTCTTCCAGTCAATATCCGACAACAGCTGCATGCTCGGCGGCGTGATGAACAGCGCGATGATCGCCGCCACCAGCGACACAAACAGCATGGCTTCCTTCTTGACAAAATCAATGACCTGCTTCACAAAAGACCCTCCTTGGCAGCTTTGGGAAAAGCAGTCTCTATTGTAATCGTTTTCTTCTGCCATTGCAAGAGGATGATGCATCCTTCCTTGCCGCTTTCCTGTGTTTTTCTTGTCATTTCCGGCCGACTGTGCTATTCTTGGTTTATCCATCGCGTTGTCGCTGAGAACACAAAACCGTGAGGTACTGCTATGACCACTGTTTATTTCGTCCGTCACGCCGAACCGAATTACGACAATCACGACGACAACACCCGCGAGCTGACCGCCAAGGGCCTGGCCGACCGTGAGCGCGTGACGGCCTATCTGGCCGACAAGCAGATTGGCGCCGTGCTGTCCAGCCCTTACAAACGCGCCTATGACACAGTGAAGCCCTTTGCCGACCAAAGCGGCCTGACGATCCGGACCATCGACGATTTCCGCGAGCGCCGGGTTGACAGCGTATGGATCGAGGATTTCCACGCCTTTTCCCGCCGCCAGTGGGCAGACTTCAATTACAAGCTGTCCGACGGCGAATGCCTGCGCGAGGTGCTCGACCGATACCTGTCCGGCCTCAGCCTCGTTCTGACCGAATACGCCGGACAGAACGTGGTCATCGGCAGTCACGGCACCGCGCTGAGCACGCTGGTGGATCATTTTGCGCCGTCCTTTGGCTATGCGGGCTTCGAGTCCATCCGCCGCGTCATGCCCTGGATCGTTCGCTTTGTGTTTGATGACGCCGCTCAATGCGTGGCACTGGACGGATTTGATCCGCTGTCCGGCGTTCGGACCGACCTTTTGCATCCCTGACAGTCAATACCGGCTCCCGCTGTGGAAGCCGGTTTTTCTCATTCATTTTCAAGGGCGAAATGCAATCCGCCATTGATCAGATAAAACATTGCGCATCCATCGACGATCACCGCGTCGTGCATGGCGTCGAACCGCGCCAGCTCGATGGTATGTGTGACGCCTGTCACCGTCTCAAAGGTGTATTTCGTGTGCGGCGCCTCTGTCTGTACCCAACCCTTCGGCAGACTGCCGGACACCGTCACCATCAACAGATCGTTATACGCCGCCTCAAACGCGCCCCAACCGATCTCCTGACCGTTCTTCGTGACCGTCACATCGCAGACGATGTGACCCTCCTCGTCATAAACCAGATCGTTGTTCGCAGCCACCTGCTCGGTGCGCGTGACCTCATAGACACTGGTCCCGGCGCTTGTCTCAATGACCAGACGGGACAGATTGCTCAGCGACGTCAACACCGGATAGCGTGTCAGCGTGTCCGCCGGGTTGACGCTCATGAACACGTCCAGCAGGAAATGGCTCGTCAGATAGATGCTGTCCTCCACCCGCACGTAATCCACCATGTCGCTCTGCGCCGCGCCGACCGTGATCGTCACCATACTCTCCGGCCAATCCACCACGTCATATGTTCCCAGCTCGCTGACCGTGCCCAGCGCACCGGCGGCCATGTGGATCGTCAGCACCATGCGCGGCGCATCAAACCCGTAGGCCGTCAGGTTGTCCCGCGAAGCACTTGCCACCCAGGCGCCGAGCCGGATGTTTTCGAGATTCGTCCGCATCCGGTCGATCGCTTCGCCGTCCGCCGGATAGGTCACGGGCGACGTCAGGAACCAGCGGTCCGCCGCATCGCCGTCGGTGATCCCGCCCCGCAGCTGCCAGGCATATTCTCCTTCCGGCAGCGCGATGGATACCCGGTCAATGCGCGCCTTGTGGATCGTCGGCTGCGTCACTTCCCGCAGCAGCGCCTTTTCCATCACCAGCTGATCCCGCGTCTCGGTGTCCAGTGCATACAGCCGCAGATCGCCGTCCACCATCATATAATAGAACGGATCGTCGATCCCGCTGCTCTTGTCGCCTGTCCGCAGGGTGATGCTGCTGCCGTCGCGATAGCCGATCTCGACAACGGCCCGCGGTTCCGTCAGACCGAAATCAGCCAGCCGTTCGCCGTATTCTGCCGGGTCCTCCGACAGCACCTTGTAATAGATCACGACTGCCGCCGCGTCCAACATGCTTTCCGCGATCTTCGGATTGACCTGAAAGCTGTCGTCTCCCTCCGTCCACAGCGTACCGTCTGCTGCACATCTCACGGTCCACTGTTCGCCGCTGCGAAGCCGCACGGTAATGCGCTCCACCTCGTCCATGGCGTGGGACGTCAGCGGCTCATCCTGCTCCGTGTCCGCAATCTGCGGCGTCACAATCTTGGGCCGGTTCATCTGACTGTTCAGCCCCAGAATCAGCGCCAGCGCCGCCGCTCCCAGCGCCAGCCACACCCAACGCAGCCGCGGTCCCCCGCGGCGCCTTTTCTTCTGCACATTGCTGATGGATTCCATTTACTCCCTCAATTCGCCGCACAGGCAGCTGCCCAGCAGCTCGTCGGTATTTTCCTGTGCCAGCGCCCACATCATTTTGGTCACAGCGGCCTCGGTCGTCATATCGCGGCCGGACAGCACATTGGCGCGCAGCATCTGTGTGCCCACCTCATAGATGGACAGATCCGCTTGCTCATACATGCATTGGGTCACCACCAGAATGCGCACCCCCATCTCCCGCAGCTGCCTCAGCTTCTCGACCAGGTTGCGGCGGATATAATGCAGTCCGCCCAGACCGAACGCCTCGATCACCAATCCGCGATAGCCCGCCTGGGCCACAAAGTCCAGCACATCAGGCTGCGTGCCGGGAACGAGCTTCAGCAAAAATACGCGGCTGTCCACCTCCGGGCGCAGCTGGTACGGCACGCTGATCTTCTGCGGACGGAGGAAATGCACGCCTTCACTGTCGATCATGCCGCTCAGCGAGCGGTTCACACTGTCAAAGGCGTCAAAGCTCATCGTGCGCGTTTTGACCGCTCGGGTGCCCAGGATCAGCTTGCGCGCAAAGCACACATAGGTTCCGGGCACGCCCTGATAGGCGGCGTCAATGGCGCAGGACAGGTTCAGTTCGGCGTCAGACAACGGTGCGCCCAACGGCAGCTGACTGCCCGTGAGGATGACCGGCTTCCGCTGGCCCAGCAGCATATAACTCAGCGCCGCAGCGGTATAGCCCATCGTGTCCGTGCCGTGGGTGATGACCACGCCGTCATAGTCCTGCATGGCCTCGTCCACCGCCAGCGCCAGCTTGGTCCACTCCTCAGGCTGAATGTTGCTGGAATCCATCCGGAACACGTCCCGGCAGTCGATCTCGATATCTGCGCGGACATGTACGTTTTCCAGCAGCTGATCTGCCGTCAGGGCAGGGATCAGGCCGTCGGGCGTGTGACGGCACGCAATGGTGCCGCCGGTGGCAAGCAGGGCGATTCTCTTCATTGAGCATGGCCTCCATCATTCTTGGATTGACGCCTGATAGTATACCACGACTGTAGCGCAAATGCAAAAAATGTGGTATGATGTTTACAATCTTTTCACGACGTCTGTCCGGGAGGTGAGCCATGGTCTTTGACAATCACGATCCGCGCATCCGCTACATGGAGCTGATGCTGGAGCGGCCAACCCTTGACGGCCTGCCGCAGTACGCGCTCCCCGCAGGCTATCATTTCGTCATGTACCGTCCGAGTGACCGCGAGGCCTGGATCGCCATTGAGCGCTCTGCCCGTGAGCTGGACAGCTACGCCCAGGGCGTCCATGTCTGGAACCAATACTTCGGCGCCCGGAACGATGAGCTGACCCGGCGCATGGTCTTTATCGAAAACGATGCCGGCGAGAAGGTTGCCACCGCTGCCGCCTACTACGACGTGCGGCTGCGGGATCAGTCGGGGGCCGGCTGGCTGCATTGGGTCGCCGTCCGGCGCGAGGATCAGGGGCGCGGGCTCTCCAAGCCGCTGATCGCCTATACCCTGGGGCTGATGCGGGACATGGGCCACACACGCACCGTCATCCCGACCCAGACCAACACCTGGCTTGCCTGCCGCATCTATCTGGATTTCGGCTTCCGGCCCATCCCGAAGAACGCGGAGCGCAGCCGCGACGGCTGGCGCTTTGTGCGCACGCTGACCAATCATCCCGCGCTCGCCTCCTTCCCGCCCATCGACGTCCGCGAGCTGCTGCTCCCCGAATATCAGGACGACTGCAAATGATACCGCCCGGCCCCGCCGGTGAATGAAAGGACTGTCTCCCATGAAGCTGAATGCCAAGCGCACCGCGCTGGTCGGTCTGGCTTTTCTGGCCATCTCCTCCTTCTGGCAGCTGTACGACTTTGCCGTGCCGCTGATCCTGAAAAATACCTACAACCTTTCCGACACCTGGTCCGGCGTCGTGATGGCGATGGACAACGTGCTGGCGCTGTTCCTGCTGCCCTTCTTCGGCGCACTGAGCGACCGCATCCAGACGCCCATCGGCCGCCGCATGCCCTTTATTGTCGGCGGCACAGCGGCAGCAGCGGTGCTGATGAACCTCATCACCCGCATGCCGTCCCTCACCGCCTTCCTGGTGCTGCTGTCCCTGCTGCTCATCGCCATGGGCACCTTCCGCTCCCCCGCCGTGGCGCTGATGCCCGACGTCACCCCCAAGCCGCTGCGCTCCAAGGGCAACGCCCTCATCAATCTCATGGGCGCTATCGGCGGTGTGATCTCTCTGGCGCTGGTCAATTTTGCCGTCGTCAAGGTGACGGACGCGGCAGGCGTGGTCCATTCTGACTATTCGCTGCTTTTCACCATCATCTCTGTTCTGATGGCAGCGAGCGTCGTCATCCTGCTGTGTAACATCCGTGAGAACAAGCTGGTGGCCGAAATGAAGGCCATCAATTACGGTGAAACCGCCGACGAGACCGTGACCGTCCGCAACGAGGGCACGGGCCGTCTGGAGCCCGATGTGTTCCGCTCGCTGCTGCTGATCCTGGTTTCCGTGAGCCTGTGGTACATGGGCTACAACGCCGTGACCAGCGCGTTCAGCAAGTATGCCGTCATCCGCCTGGGCGTCAGCGAGAGCGCCGCCGCCAACTGTGTGATGGCCGCCACCGTCTTTGCCATCCTGAGCTATTGGCCGGTGGGCATCATCTCCTCAAAGATCGGCCGAAAGCGCATGATCCAGCTTGGCGTGCTAATGCTGGCCGCAGGCTTCGGCATTGCCGCCTGCTTCTCCGCCATGAACCCGGTGATGTATGTGATCTTCGCCCTGGTCGGCATTGGCTGGGCATCCATCAACGTCAACAGCTTCCCCATGGTGGTGGAGCTGGCCACCGGCGCCGACACCGGCAGATATACCGGCTACTACTACACCTTCTCCATGGCCGCCCAGGTGCTCACGCCCATCCTGTCCGGCGCGCTGCTGGAGCATGTGGGCTACTGGACGCTGTTCGTCTACGCCGCGATCTGCGTGCTGGGCAGCCTGGTGACGATCTCGCTGGTCCGCCATGGCGATTCCAAGCCGGAAGCCAAACGCGGCCTTGAAGCACTGGATGTGGAGGATTGATACCATGGGATGGATCTTTGCGATTCTGTTGATTCTGATCCTGCTGGCGGCCGCCTATGTTTTTGCGCTGCTGCCCAATCTGCCCCGCCGCCCCATCGACCATCTGACGGGCGTAGATTACGCGCATCGCGGTCTGTGGAACGCCATCTACCCAGAGAACAGCATGCCCGCCTTCTACAACGCCGTCCGCAACGGTTATGGCATTGAACTGGACGTGCATCTGACCAAGGACGGCCAGCTGGTCGTTTTCCACGACGACAATTTGATGCGCATGTGCGGCGTGGACCGCAACATCCACGACTGCACACTGTCCGAGCTGTCCCAAATGCGCCTGATGGGCACGGACTGCACCATTCCGACCTTCTCTCAGGTCCTGTCCGTGGTGGGCGGCCGCGTGCCGCTGATCGTCGAGATCAAGACTGGTCCCAACGTGCCTGAGCTGTGCGAGAAGGCCAACGCCCTGCTGCGCGCCTATCGCGGCTCTTACTGCATGGAGAGCTTCGATCCCAAGGCTGTCCAGTGGTGGCGCGAGCATGCGCCGGGCACCATTCGCGGTCTGCTGGCCCACGGCACCCGCGGCCTGGACAAGCAGACCCTGACACCCCAAATGTACTTCATGGAAACGTTGATGCACAATTTCATCGCCCGTGCTGATTTCATCGCCTATGGGTACAAAACGGAACCCAATCTACCCATGAAGGTGATGCGTCTCCTGCGTCCGACCTTCGTCGCCTGGACCGTGCGCAGCCAGGAGGATATGGACCACCTGCGTGGCCAGTATGACCTGCAAATATTTGAAGGCTTTATTCCGAAGCGTTGACAAAGGCGCACAAATCCAGTATAATCAACAGGTATCGAGGTCAACATGCCTTGAAGAACGCACCTGCCTGCCCAATGACGGGGTCAGGTGCGTCTTTGTGATAAGCTGAAAGGAGCAACACCAACATGGCCAACGAAAAGACAAATCTGATTACAGAAGCCGGTCTGGCGAAGCTGCAGGCCGAGCTGGACGAGCGCATCAGCGTCATCCGTAACGAGATTGCCAAGGAGATCGAGTTCGCCCGCAGCTACGGCGACTTGTCCGAGAACGCCGAATATACCGAAGCCAAGAACAAGCAGGCTGAAAACGAGAACGAAATCGCCCGTTTGCAGTATGCCATCGCCCACGCCGTGGTCGTGTCCGAGAGCGAGATCAACACCGAAAAGGTTTCCGTCGGCACCAGCGTGGTGATCGAGGACATGGAAACCGGTGAGAAGATCGAGTACGCCATCGTCGGTTCCGAGGAAGCTGATCCCTTTGCTGACAAGATCTCCAACGAGAGCCCTGTCGGCGCCGGCCTGGTGGGCCGCACCATCGGCGAGACGGTCGAGATCGAAGTGCCCATGGGCATCCTGAAGTACAAGGTTCTGGAGATCAAGCGCTAAGTCTGTTCGCTGTTCCCCACCTGTATTTCACAAAAGGAGTGTTTCTATCATGGCAATCGAACTGTCCGAACAGGAGATCATTCGCCGTCAAAAGCTGCAGGCGCTGCAGGAAGCCGGCAAGGACCCCTTCCAGATCACCAAGTACGACGTGACCCATCACAGCACCGATATTACCGCCAATTTTGAGGCCATGGATGGTCAGCATGTTTCCCTGGCCGGCCGCATGATGTTCAAGCGTGTCATGGGCAAGGCCAGCTTCTGCACCATCCAGGACCTGAAGGGCAAGATCCAGGTCTATGTTGCCCGTGATTCTGTGGGCGAGGACGCCTATGCCGACTTCAAGAAGTCCGACATCGGCGACATCTGGGGTGTGAAGGGCTTTGTGTTCCAGACCAAGACCGGCGAGATCTCTGTCCATGCCGAGGAGATCGTACTGCTGACCAAGTCTCTCAAGCCGCTGCCCGAGAAGTTCCATGGTCTGACCGACACTGACACCCGCTATCGTCAGCGTTATGTGGACCTGATCATGAACCCCGAGGTGAAGGACACCTTCATCAAGCGCAGCCGCATCATTAAGGAGATCCGCCGTTTCCTGGACGGCCGCAACTTCATCGAGGTGGAGACCCCCACGCTGGTGAGCAACGCCGGCGGCGCTGCTGCCCGCCCCTTCGAAACGCACTACAACGCCCTGGATGAGGACGTGAAGCTGCGCATCTCCCTGGAGCTGTACCTGAAGCGCCTGATCGTGGGCGGTCTGGAGCGCGTGTATGAGATCGGCCGCGTTTATCGCAACGAGGGTGTGGACACTCGCCATAATCCCGAGTTCACCCTGATGGAGCTGTATCAGGCCTACACCGACTACGAAGGCATGATGGAGCTGACCGAGAGCATGTTCCGCTACCTGGCGGAAACCGTGGTGGGCTCCACCAAGATCAGCTACAACGGCATTGAGATCGACTTCGGCAAGCCCTTCGAGCGTCTGACCATGAACGACGCCATCAAGAAGTATGCTGACGTGGACTTCGATGCGATCGCTACCGACGAGGAAGCCAAGGCTCTGGCCAAGGCGCGCGGCATCGAGTATGAGGAGCGCCACACCAAGGGCGATATCGTGAATCTGTTCTTCGAGGAATACTGCGAGAAGAACCTGATCCAGCCCACCTTCATCATGGATCATCCGCTGGCCATCTCCCCCTTGACCAAGAAGAAGCCCTCCGATCCTTCCAAGGTGGAGCGTTTCGAGTTGTTCTGCAACACCTGGGAGATGTGCAACGCCTACAGCGAGCTGAACGATCCCATCGACCAGCGTGAGCGTTTCGCCCAGCAGGACGCCAACGCCGCCGCCGGTGACGAGGAAGCCCAGCATACCGACGAGGATTTCCTGAACGCCCTCGAAATCGGCATGCCGCCCACCGGCGGTATCGGCTACGGCATTGACCGTCTGGTGATGCTGCTGACCGACAGTGCCGCCATCCGCGACGTGCTGCTGTTCCCCACCATGAAGTCCCAGGACGGCGCCGCCAAGGCTGCCAAGAAGGCCGCCAAGGAAGAAACCAAGGTCGAGCCCGTGTACGACTTCTCCAAGGTGGAGATCGAGCCTATGTTCGCTGATTTCGTGGACTTCGAGACCTTCTCCAAGAGCGATTTCCGCGCTGTAAAGGTCAAGGCCTGCGAGGCGGTGAAGAAGTCCAAGAAGCTGCTCCAGTTCACGCTGGACGATGGTACCGGCACTGACCGCACCATCCTGAGCGGCATCCATGCTTTCTATGAGCCTGAAGAGCTGGTTGGCAAGACGCTGGTGGCCATCACGAATCTGCCTCCGAGGCCTATGATGGGCATTGAGAGCTGCGGCATGCTGCTCTCCGCCGTCCACACTGAGGAGGGCGAGGAAAAGCTGCACCTGCTGATGGTGGATAATGCGATCCCTGCCGGTGCAAAGCTGTACTGATAAACAGCAAAACCTGTTTTACCAAACGTGCCATAACAAAAGCCACTGTTACCCTTCGTAACAGTGGCTCAGACTATCTACAAAGTAGCCTCTGAAAAAAGGTAGAAAAAGTGCCTGCTGAAAATCGCTGTGAAATCGTTTTTTTCAAGCGATCAGCAGGCATTTTCTGAATGACCATGCGAAAACGCGGTCTGAGGCCATACTTTTCGTGACATTTTTCTGATGGCATTGTTGGAGCAAATTTTCAAGGGGTTTGTTGACGGTCTGAGCCACTGTTACCCTTCGTAACAGTGGCTCAGACCATCAACAAAGCAAAGCGTCTGTGCAAAAAAAGCACAGGCGTTTT
>R21__coassemble_998_pt1 | contig 20637 bp, 15 predicted proteins | sample R21__metabat2_low_PE_059 | metagenome-assembled genome bin R21
AAAACGCCTGTGCTTTTTTTGCACAGACGCTTTGCTTTGTTGATGGTCTGAGGGACAGCAAGTGTGTGCTGTCCCTTTATCAATAAATTATTGTTTTTGTTCGCTTGTACCTGGGAGATTACGGATTATGCGATAGATGCCGTACTACGCTGCGAGAATGAGATTTTACCAAAGAAAGCATTGATACCAATTCATTTAGCAACATATTGACTTTCATGAATCCCAATGTATACAGGAACTTGGATGTAAGAAACAGTGGAAGGAAGTGCTGCTACCTGCAAAGAAATACATAGACGAACCCTAAAGGGCCTAGTGTTCTTTAGTGAGAGTTTACCTTCAGCAGCAGGTACAGGTGTGGCGGTTACTACATTCAATCACGCAATCTGTAGAATTGACCGCTAAAGCATCCTATCGTATTCGGCAAAGAGCGTTTATGACATACAGGCTGGTTCCCACCAAATCTGTCCCAGTTGGTATCATCCTCGCGTCCTGTCCTGAAAAATTGAGGATCGTCAGAAAATGCTGCTACCAATCTGTACGGATATAGGCAAACACGCTTTTGTTATCACTATGAAGATCGACCCGTTTGAACCCGTCATACTATGAGCCGTCGACGGTGTGCTGTATGATCTGATCGACGACGCGCTGGTGCTCTATCCCGCTGCCAAAAGCGGAGCGAGCTACACCGTGCGAAGCGGCGTTTACAGCATTAGCGCCTATGCCTTCAGAAACGCTGCATCCCCGCGGCTGATCGACCTGTCCGACACCATCCGGAGCATCGGCGAGGGTGCGTTTGCCCATTGCACCGCCCTGACGGAGCTGCCACAAATCACCTCACCCTATCTGACGAAGATTGGCCGCAATGCGTTCCGGGGCTGCACCGGCTTGAATGAAATCACGATTCCGGAGAATATCACCATCATCGACGACGGCGCGTTCAACGGCTGCCACAATCTGGTGGCAATCCACATTCCCGCAAACGTGCAGACCATTGGCACCAATGCGTTCGTTTACGGCAGCATTTGGGGCATGGAGGGCACCGCAGCCCAGCGCTATGCGGAGGATAACGACCTGCCCTTCTTCCTTGAGGGCGCCAGTGCCGCTGCGGCTGAACTCAGACTGGGCCTGGATGCCGCCGCACTGCGCATGGGTCAAACGATCCAGCTGGGAGACGACATTCTCGCCGGGGCCCCCAATGAGGTCATCGTCACTGCTCCGGGCAGCGCCGCCTAGGCATACGCGGAGGCGCAAGGGTACCTGGTCATGGATATCGGGCAGATCGGCAGCGTTTGTATGACCAGGTTGGTCGAGGCGCTAGCCGACTCGGCGGATATTGCTGAGGGGATTAGATCGGAATAAACTGCTTTACCAGCAGAAAAACAGCGCATCGTCTTGCATTTTACTGACGATGCGCTGTTCTTTTATCAATTTTCGTGCTTAGTCTCGCAGCCTATGCCATAAGCCGGGCTTTCATCAAGCCAGCTGTTCCAGGGCAATCTCGACTGCGCCCTGCGCCGCATCCTTTTCGGGGATCAGGAGCTTCATGGCAGGATACACGTTTTCAAGCATACCGGCCATTTCCCGACGGACAAAGGTCGATTGCATCAGCACGCTGCCCCATACGCCTACATAGAGCGGAGAGGCATCCTGCATTCCAGCACGGACGATGGTCTCCTCGGTCAGTCGGAACAGGCATTGCGCCGCATCCCGTAGGATCTCTGCAGCCCAAGGATCTCCTGCTTCGGCGGCCTCGCTCACCAAACGTCCCAGGTTTGGGGCAGGCACGCTGCCGGTTGGCAGCGCAACGGCAAAGTCCATCAGCTGCTTACGAGTGGTGATGCCGGTCATTTCGCGGATGCCTCGCAGCAGTGGACTGTCGCTCCGACAGCCATCCAGCCAGCGACTGTAATGGCGCATAGCTAACGCGTCAATATAGCGGCCCGCGCCTTCGTCACCGAAGATACCATCCGGCCACCCACCCACTCGAACGCCCTCTGTTTCGCCCTTTTTCCGTGCATAGCAGATTGAGCCTGTGCCGGCAAGGATCAGCACGCCCTCATCATGGCAAGCCACACGGAATGCGAGCTCCACGTCGTTCATGCACAGCGCCGGACAATCAAAGTCGGTCAGGCCTTCGTACAGCCGCTGCAAAATCACACCATCTTCGGGACTGTCATAGCCGGTCGTGCCGCATACGATGTACCGGCAATCTTTCGGACGTCCACCGAAGGTTTCCAGGCACGCTGCCAGATGATGTGCGATGCGCGCAGACGCCTCAGCCTCTGTCATCAGATAGTGACTACAGCAAGAGCCACGGTATTCGCTCAGAATAGTCCCATCCAGCGCAGCGGCCCGAACCAGGTATTTCGTGCCGCCGCTGTCCACGCCCAGCACAAAAGGAACGCTGCTCATTTCCTGCATTTTACACCTACCGCCCTATCAATCATCTGGAAGATCTCCGAGCCCTTGCCAGCGCAGCCTGCCAACGTCGGGAGCAGTGCGCCCATCACCTGGCTAGGAAGGATCTGCCAGAACGGTGCCAGGAACTCGTCCACATCGGCAGCATATACCAGCGTGTCGCCGCACAGCTCGGCTTTTTCACCGCAGGTTACATTGATCACCTGACTGCCGAAACCGGCATGGATGTCGCTCAGGGCAAGCATGCGATCCCGGTCGCTGCCGGTGGGCAGCAGGTACATGCCGCCCATGGAAGCATTGTACATCATGGTCGGTCCATGCAGAAATTCTTCAAACTCGAAGCCTGCCGCGGGACGCAGAATGGTCTCCTGGAGCTTGAGTGCAGCCTCGCTGGCAACGAAACGGGAGGTACCCGCACCGACCACGGCCCAGTCGTGCATCTCCAGCAGTCGGGCAGCTCGCTCGGCGGTCAGCCAGCGCCAAGTCAGCGCCACATTCTCGCCCATGTGGTCGATCATACGGCTCAGCTTTTCCTGATAGGTCTGATAGGCATCCTGCGTCAGCGCACCAATGGCCAGCGCGGCCTCCAGCGCCATGTGGTACAGCGTGAGGATGGTGCAGGTATAGCCCATGGTTTTGGGGCCAGCCTCCTCATGCTCGCAGGTCAGAACGATATGCGCAGGGCAAACCTCGTTGATACGGCAGTTCTGCTCGCCGGTCAGGGCTATCCCGGGCCAGGCACATAGCTGCTCGATGGCGCGGACCGTATTCGTAGATTGGCCGCCCTGAGAGACAAACACGAACAGGGGCTTCCCATGCACCAGCGCGGGAAGTGAGGTGGGAGAAACCGCAGTGGTCTCCACGCCAAGCACCTGCTCCATCATACCGGCAGCGGCGCGGCATGCATTGCCGGAGGTGCCGCTGCCGACCAGGTACAGTCGGTCTGGCATGCTGTCCTGCCACAGACGCACGAAGGGTGCGACGGTCTGTGACGCATGCTCCTGGGCCATCCGCAGGGCCGCTTGCTGGATGTCAATGTAATAGCGCATGTCTTTCGTCATGGTCATTCCTCCTTAAATCAAGTCTGCGGCGATCCACAGCCAGCAGCGGACCGGGGTAGTCCACACCTCGCGGTACGTGGCAATGTTGGCCGGGGGCCAGTAAGGTAGGTCCTCGTTACGGCGGGTTTGAACGCCGACCGGAATCTCACCCACCGTTTCTCCCAACAGCGCAGTGTACTGCTGACCATACCGGCTGCCCTCACCGTAAATGAGTGATTCGCCGAAGGGATTCTTACCTACAGTCCAGTACAACTGTTCGCGGGCGATATTTTTCAGTTCCTCGTCGTCAAAATAGCGGCCGAGCAGCGAAGCAGCCTTGCCCATCGCCATATGTACGGCAGAATTGCCGCGGTAGGAGAACCACACCGGGAAGCGGCGCAGATAGTAGCCGTTGCCCAGATTGCAGCCGTTTTCGAGCTGCTCTAGGTAGTTCTCCTTTTCCTGCTCATAATCCACCGTAGGATGCATCACGCTGAAGGTCCGTCCGTCGTCGATCTCGCTTCTGGCATACACGCCCGCGGGGATCATGCCATAGGGTGCGGTATAGGCCATCAGATGCTTGAGATAGTCGGCATACAGCTTCATGCTGTGCTCCCACTCGGGGCGGTGCGGATCCTCGGGCAGCGCACGGCAGGCGGTATACAAGGCCTGCACAAAAATGTGCTCACGGCTCTGGTGATTGAAGTGCACGATGCTGCGCTTGCTTTGGTCACGATAGAAGAAGCCCTGCAAAGCCAAACCGGCATCGCCCTGATCCTGGCATTTCATCAGCTGTTCAGCATAGACTACGGTATCTTCAGCATAGCGCTGATCGCCGGTCGCCTCATACAGCTGCGCGGCAGCCCAGACGGCGGCAGCGTAATACTGGCTCATGCTGGCGTTGGCCGTGTGCTCGTGCATATAAGGAATCTCCACGCCGATCACCGCAAAGCGGGCCACAGCAAATTCGTAATCCCGCTTTGCACTGTCGCAGCACTTCCAAGCCAGCTCTCGGTCCTCTCCGGCTAAGCAGCAGGCAGCATAGGCCTCCACACCACTGACCAGGAAGTTATCCAGCGAGCTGTTATGGACCACGACCTCGCAGTCATCCATATTGCCGATGAGACCGTCCGTCCAGCGGCGAATGCCCGCGTGCGTCATACGGAAGCCATCCGTCAGCGCAGACCGCAGCACAAAATCAAGACCCCAGTTGGCCTCCTCCATCAGACGGCCATACAGCTGCGGATTGCGCTCCTTCACGGCTTCAGCTGTCTCCAGGATGGCATGAACCACCTCGGCGCTCTGGGTGGACTGCTGGGAAACGTCTGCCGCATCGTGCCAGCCGCCCTGGAACACCTTCATGGTGCCGTTCCAGTGGGCGACCAGATCGCCGTGGCAGGTGCCATGCTTACCCGGTACAGGGAAGCCGCAGCGCTCGGCAAACAGGAAATTGATCAACTTCCACACCGTGCTGTCGGCCACATCGTCCGCGATCTCAAAGCTCGCGCTGCGGTAATCACCAAAGGCGATACAATAGGTGCCCTGTTCGGTCAGATTGCTGAAATCCACATAGCCAAACTGGCCCAGATCGTTTGCCACGCGCTGCACATCGCCCTCAAAGGCCACGCTGCCGTCTGCCTCCCGGAGGATGGCAAAGCGCTGGCAATCCGTGTTGACCACTGCCGTCTTTTTGCCTGCAGTGAAATAGCCGGTGGTGCTGAACGCCGCCGTCTCCCGCTTACACTGCCAGCCGCGCACCACATTCAGGTCCTCGACCTGTTGCAGGCGGACATCCTTCAGTTCGAAGTGGAGCATATCTCCGCTGCTCAGCTCCTTGCCGTAGCGGTGAATATTGAAGGACAGCTCTTCAATGCAGTCATGGGCGATGGAATCGATTTCCCAGGTACAGGTGTTCCATTCGTTGTTCTTCAGGTTGATGGCGTTAAAGCCCTCGCGGGAATACGCATCGGGAATGCGGATCTTGCCGTTGTTGGTAAATCCCACACGCACGATTGGACTGTGCAGGCCCTCGCATACCGGCTTGATCTGGAACCAGATACGATTACCCTGAGGATGCAGGCCTTTCACATTCAAGCGGGCAATGTAGGAACCGAAAGTTGCGTAAGCGCCGTTCTTGGCGTCTACCGAGCGCACCTCCTCCGCGGGCCACTGGTCAGCCCGGGAGCCAGTCTGCATCACCAGGACGCCATCCTCTACGTGAGCCATGCCCTCCCCGTCAAAGGTCCAGGGCGTCAGGTCCTTGCCATCCCACAGCAGGGTATCCTGCTGTACAGTCTTGCGTAGGTTTTCCGCCTCCACGCTGCGGCTCTCATCCAGTGCCAGAGGACGATGGATATACCAGGATTCCTCCAGCTGCTTCATAAACGTGTTATTCATCGTCTTTCTCCCCGCTTTCGTCAGTCTTCGATCTCGAAGATACCTTCCACTTCCACCGGGATATTGCCGGGGAGCGCGTTGACGCCGATGGCAGAGCGTGTGGGCACATCGTTGAACATGGCAGCAAGCAGCTCGCTGGCACCGTTAGCCACGGCCGGCTGCTGATAGAACTCATTGGTGCCGGCCACAAACACCAGCAGCTTGACACAGCTCTTGACTCGGTTCAGGTCGCCGATCTCGCGCTCCAGCACAGCCAGCACGTTCAGCATGGCGTTTCGGGCATGCACCTTTGCGCCCTCCACGTCAAACTCCTGACCCAGCTTGCCCGTCACTGGCTCAGACAGCACGGGACCACAGCCGGAGATATACACCAGGTTACCGCCAAAGCGCTTGCTGGGAGAGTACACGCCGCCCTTGGCAGGCGCCTGGGGCAGCTGGAGACCGAGTTCCTTCAGAGTTTCGTACACGTTCATAAATGATACTTCCTTTCTCTATCTCGTTTGCATGACCCGAAAAGATCATCCGATCAATCGTTTTTCAGCAGAACACGTCCCTGGCTGCGCGCCGTAATCCGGTCATCCACCACTACGTCCCGCCCGCTCAGCAGCATCCGGGAGAGACCGGTACACAGTTGGGTGCTCTGCTCGTAGGTTGCATGGTCACACAGACTGCCGAGTTCAAACAGATTCACATCTGCCCAGGCGCCGGGACGCAGAGTACCGCGGTCCCGAAGTCCAAGCAGATGTGCCGGGAAGGACGTCATCTTGCGGAATGCTTCCTCTGGCTTCAGCACGCCTCGTGTCAACGCAAAGTCATGCAGGAAGCGTGGGAAGGTGCCGTACAACCGGGGATGTGGATGCTCGCTGGGTCCATAGAGCGAATCGGAGATCACCGCCGTATAGGGCAGGCGTGCCACCGCATCCACATCCTCCGGGTCCATGCTCAGGACGATGATACCAACACGGCCCTCCTCGGAGACCAGCAGATCGCAGAGGAAGTCACTCGCGTGCGCATAGCCTTCTTCCTGGAAAAGCTCGTCCACGCTGCGTCCATTGTAGTGCTCATGCTCCGGCAGCGAAGCGCCTGCGATCACGATGCGTCCCCAGCCGATGGAGAGCGCCATATTATCCCACCGGGGATCATCCCGGTCGATTGCTTCGCGCAGTCGAGCCTTGCCCTCTGCCGTTGCCAAATAAGCGATGGTTTGCTCGTTATTATCTCGCAGCACGCAGGGCGGTATGAGTGAGAAGATCGTGGTCGAGCCGCCCGCATAGGGGTAGAAATCAGCCGTAACCTCCCTGCCTGCTGACCGGGCTCGCTCGATCTCCTCCATGGCGGTGAAGATCGTACTGCACCAGTTGCGGATACCGGTTGCCTTGAAGTGGCTGATGTGCACCCGGATTCCTGCCCGGTCAGCGATATCGAGCACCTCACGAACACTGCCGACCAGGCTGTTGCCCTCGCCGCGAATATGGGTGGTCAGCAGTCCACCCGCCTGCGCAGCCGGGCGGATCACCGCGATCTGCTCCTCAGGCGTGGTATAGCATTCAGGTTGATACATGAATCCCAGCGAAACCCCGAAAGCACCCTGCTCCATCGCCTCGCGCACATAGGCCTGAGCACGCAGCAGCTCCTGCGGTGTGTAGGGCGTTGGCGAAAAGCCCTTAACGGCTACCTTGACCGCCCCAGTCCCGGCCAAAAAGCCCATGTGGATGGGCAGCTCAGCCTTCTCCATCGCGATCCGGTATTCGGCATAGCTTTCAAACAGAGAATTCTCCCCTGCCTGACCGATGATAGGCGTTACGAAGGAACGGTATTCCTCCCTCGAATGGGCCGCGACCGGCACGTTGGCAATACCACAATTGCCCGTGAAGGTGGCCGTGATACCTTGGCGAAGCTCGACCTCACCAAAATCCGGCGTCTGAAGCGGTGCAATATCCGCATGTCTGTGCATGTCGATAAAGCCAGGTGTCACGACCAGTCCTGTTGCGTCGATCACCTCTGCGTTCTCCAAAGAAAGATCGGAGGCTATAGCCGCTATCCGGTCCCCATCGATCAGCACATCGGCTTTGACCGGCGAGCAGCCTGTTCCGTCATACACCAAGCCGCCCCGAATCAAGCGTTTCATCCTGTGTTCCATCCTTTCTATAGGTCTGTCACAGTTCGAAAGCATTATAGGAGTCCCGCACGCTGCGGATGTGCAGCTGGGCGAGCACCTGCGCGGCGGTCACACCCTCAGGCAGCTCAGCTTTGTTCACCGTGACTGCAACACCCGCGCTGGAAGTGATATCAAAGTAATTGTCGCTGAATACTGCATCCCATTCGGCGAACTCCAGCTCCGTATAATAGGAGAAGCCGTCAGCGCCGATGTGAAGCTCAAAGCAGTCATCCTGCTCTGTCACCTTCACCTGGTACGCGATCTCCGGTAGCTCAAGATGCTTGGGTTTGACAAACAGCGTCGTGCCCCGGCTGATGACCCTGCCATCCACCGTCAGACGGTATTCACAGAAGGCTCTGCGGCGCGTATCTCGGTCCGGCAGGAGCTCGCCCACATCAGCGTGCAGCGCCGGCAGGACCGACATCGGCGGAACAAAGATGTCTGCTTCCCAATGACCCAGCAGCGCGAAGTGGTCGTCACGCACGTCGACCTCCAGTTGGCCGTCATAGCCATCGAGGGTATCGTTGTGCAGATACCAGGTCAGATCAGTGCTCAGCTCCTCCTTTTCATAGCAGGAAGCCATCCGAGGCGCATAGAACCGCCGGGCGCCATAGTGTAACGCCTTCCAACGGCCCACATAGTCCAGCGAGGCCCAGGAGGCCACCGGCCAGCAGTCGTTCAGCTGCCAGTACAGACTGCCCATGCAGCGGCCCCTGTTCTGCCGCCAGAACTCTACGCCGTATTGGATGGCCTTGAGCTGGAGTAGCTGTGACACATACGAGATGGCGTTCATGTCCTTGGGATAGCGGAAATAATCAGCCACATAGGTGAAGATCTTGCTATTGGCGGTGCCGTTCTTCTGATGGCTCTCCATCACGCTGCTGAAGATGTTGCGGTCCTCGGGCAGCGTATAGCTGCGGATGGTCTTCATACCGGGGAAGGACTGGAAACCGTACTCCGAACAAAAGCGGAAATGTTCCTCGCGGTAGGCTGTGAAGGGCTTGCCGCTGTGCCACACATCCCAGTAGTGCTGGTCGCCGTGGTCTGGAGACGAGGTCTTGTAGAAGCTGCCGCCGGAGGAGGGTGACGAAGGCCACCAGGGTGTTTCACCGTCACACTCAGCCACCACACGGCTGAGGATACGCTCAAAAATGATCAGATAATCACGGGGATAGCGGGGATGATGGCCTTCCAAGCGCTTCCAGCCCGCCCAGCCAGATTCCATCTCGTTGTTTCCGCACCACAGGGCGAGACTGGCATGATGGCGCAGACGGCGGACATTATCGCGGGTCTCTGCCACGATGTTTTCCTCAAAGTGCCCAGCTCCGTCCAGCCGGTACACGTTGCAGCTGAACATCAGGTCGTGCCAGAGCAGGATACCATACTCGTCGCAGGCGTCATAGAAATCATCGTCCTGGTAATAGCCGCCGCCCCAGATGCGGATCATGTTGAAATTGGCTCTTGCGCAGTCGCGGATCAGGCGGCGGGAGCGCTCCGGCGTCACCCGGGAGAATAGGCTGTCCTGCGGAATGAAGTTGGCGCCCATGCCGAAAATGCGCACACCATTCACCTCGAAGGCAAACTCGCTCCCCCACTGGTCCTCCTCAGTGCACAGGCGGATAGTCCGCAGACCGATGCGCAGTATGCGGTTGTCGGTCCGGTTCCCGTCCTCCGTCAGAAGGACCGTCACGGTGTACAAGGGCTGTTCGCCCACACCGTTGGGCCACCAAAGTTGCGGCTGCATCACCCGGAAGCACACACTGCCATCCGGTGCTTCACAGGTCCCCCGGCCAAGCACCTCGCCGTCGGGAGCAGTCAGCGTCACCTGCATGGCTGCGTCGGTCTCGCGGGTCCGTGTCAAGGACACGTGGACCGACACCTGCACCTCGCCGTTTGCGTGGCACTGCGTCACCTTCACGTCGTCCAGCAGCGCACCGGTAACGCCGCGAAGGGTCACGTCGCGGAAAATTCCTGCGTCCGGCAGCTGTGGGCCCCAGTCCCAGCCAAACATGCAGTGGGCCTTGCGAAGTGCCGCCGTACCGGCCAGAGAACCGGTGGAGTGATAGAAGATATCGTTCCGATCATCCTCATCCTTAATGAAGCGGAGCGGGGAAAACAGCCGGATGCTGATATGATTGTCGCCCGCTCTGAGCAGGGATTTCACGTCCAGCACCCAGGTACGATGCATATTGTCTGTTTCAGCGGCATTCTGGCCGTTGATGCAGATCTGCGCCAGGGTATCCAGGCCGGCAAAAACCAGCTCTACCCGGTCGCAGGCCAGCATCGACTCTTCTACCAGAAAGTCCCGCTCATACACATAGTCCTTCCAGAACAGGTCGCGTATCGGATACTCGTTCTCGCGCCAGAAGGGGTCCTCGATCAGCCCAGCGTCCAGCATGTCTTTGAGGACACTGCCGGGCTCATGGCCAATGTGACGTGCCTCCTCGTCGGCAGCGTACCACTGCCATTCGCCGTTCAAGCTCAATAATGTCTTTGCCATACACATGCTCCAATCTTAAGCCTTCAGGCCGCTGGTTGCAATGCCCTGCACAAAGTTTTTTTGGAAAATGACAAACATGATGATGACAGGCAGCACGAAGATCGTTGCCGCAGCCATCAGGCGGGACCAGTCCACGGTATGCTCGCTGATGTACTGCTGCAAGCCCAAGGACAGCGTATTGCGATCGCTCTTGGTGATGTAGATCAAGGGCGTCAGGTAATCACTCCATGCATCTAGGAAGGAATAAATACCGATAGTAGTCAGCGCAGGCTTGGAGATAGGCAGCGCAATGTGCAGATATCGCTGGGCCTCGTTGGCGCCGTCGATCCACGCAGCCTCCATCAGGCTATTGGGCACACCCATGAAGAATTGACGATAGATGATGATGTAGTAGGCTTTGCCGAAGAAAGTAGGCAGGATCAAAGGGATGTAGGTGTTGACCAAATGAAGCTTGCTGTAAATACGGTACAACGGAATCATGGTCACACTGATTGGGATCATCATGGTCGCCATCATGAGACCTGCCAGGATGCTGGCACCCTTCCAGCGAATCTTGGACAGCGAATAGGCCACCATGGGTGTCACCAGCAGCTGACCCATCACACTCATCAGCGTAATAAAGGCGGTATTGGCCATATAACGGAAATAGGGGATCGTTTCAAATGCCTTGGGATAATTCTCGAAAATCCACTCGCGGGGCAGAAGCTTCACCGGCAGGGTGAAGGCATCCTTGTTTGTCTTGAAGGACGTGGTGATCATGACCAGGAAGGGTGAGAGGAAAATCACACAAAGCAGGAGCACCAGCAAGTAAAACAATACACGGGTGATCATCTGCCGAATACGATAGGCTGTCCATTGATGCTTCATCGTTACTCCACCCCCGCATTCTCGCTGGTTTTTTTGCTGATCCGGGTCAACACGAAAGTCATCATAGCCACCACGATGAACAGGATCCACGCCATGGCGGCGGCCTTGCCCATCTTCAGATAGGTAAAGGCATTATGGAAGATATACAGAGGATACATCATGATCGAGTTCTGCGGTCCGCCCAGCGACGCACCCATTTTGGTGCCGTTGTTGGCAGTGACGATGATATACACCTGCTGGAAATACTGGAACGAATTGATGAAAGAGAGGATCGCCTGATAAACCAGCACATGCGAGATGCACGGCACGGTGATCTTCACGAATTTCTGAACTGCATTGGCGCCATCAATCTCGGCGGATTCATAATAGCTGACCGGCACATCCTGGAGAGCGGCCAGACAGATGAGCATGGTCGTGCCGGTGGTCCAGCTGCCCATGATCACCAGTGCAAACTTGGTATAGCGGGCGTCGATCAGCCAGTTGGGACCGCGTATGCCAAAAGCGCCCAAGACATTGTTGATGTAGCCATAGGTGGGGTCGAACATCCAAATCCACACCATGGTCGCTGCCACCATCGGGATGATGGACGGCAGGAAAAACAGCGTGCGCGCCACCGTACGACCGCGGAATTCCTTCGCCACGATGCTCGCCAGCATCAGGGCGACGAACAGATTCACCGGCATGGAGAAAAAGGCCATGAACAGCGTGTTTTGCAGGGACTTGAATACCAACGGGTCCTTCAGCAGTGCCTCATAGTTTTGCCAGCCAATCCACTTGGGCGTGGTGACCGCATTGAACTTGGTAAAACTGTAATACAGCGATGCAAACAGGGGATAGATACTGAATGCGACAAAGCCAATAATCCAAGGCAGTGCAAACAGGAATCCGTTGCGAAAGCTCTTCTTTTCCAAAGCCGTCATTGCGGTACGTTTCTGACGCATCATCGGCCAGCTCCTTGCTTCATCATTTTTGGGGGATACAGTTATTTTGTGGGATACAGTTAACTCTCATAAATCAAAACCATTTTCAGATACACCACAACGCCCCGGTATCCATGGGGTGGATGACAGGGCTGTCGGCTCCGGCATCAGACGGCTGCTCCTTGAGATGCAAAAGAATCGGCCAGGCCCCAGAGAATCCAAGGCCCAGCCGATTGCGCAATTGGATTAGTTCAGACCTGCGCTCTGCTCGGCCAGATCAGCCAGAGCCTGCTCGGGAGACTTCACGCCGGCATACACCTCATCCAGCGTGCTGTTGATCATGGAAACGTACTCGCTGAAGTCCTCCATCACGGGATACTGAACGCCCTTCTCCAACTTCAGAGCATCGATGAACTCGGCGAAGCCAGGCTTGGCCAGGATCTCCTCGTCATCATACAAAGCCTTCAATGCGGGCAGGTTGCCGGTACCCAGGTTCTCGATGCGGGCGCCCTCGGTGGCCATCCACTTGGTGAAGTCCCAAGCGGCTTCCTTGTGGTTACCCATGGCAGGCATGCAGATGCAGGTAGTCTCATAACGACTGGAGCCGCGCAGCTCGGGGTTGGCCTCGGTGCCAGGCACGAAGGTGATGCCGTAGTTGACGGTAGAGCCGAAGTTCTGCATCATCGTGGGCAGCCAGGAGCCGTCCAGACGGAACAGCTGCTTGCCAGCGAAGAACATATCCTGCTCGGTGTAGCGGTTGGTGTTGGCAGTGGAAATGAAGGCATCGACGGCCTCCATGCCGTACAGCTGACGATACTGAACATTCATGTTCAGGCTGGCCAGAACGCCGGCATCCTGGGGAGTGATGTTGGAATCGGCATCCCACCAGCGGCCGCCGAAGGCATAAATCAGCTCCTGACGGGCAGAGGCATAGGGGAACAGCGGATAGCCCAGCACGTCGATGTTGCCGTTCTCGTCCAGCTTGGTGACGGCGACAGCCATCTCATACATCTCTTCCACGGTCTTCGGGGGCTCGGAATAGCCGGCAGCCTCCAGTAGGTCCTTGTTGTAGAACATCTGGATGGAATAAGCCTCGATGGGCAGACCCACCAGACGGCCCTCCACGCTGCTGGCTTCGATGGACTTGTCAGAGAAGATGTCCAGCGCAAAGCCCTCGGCGTCAGCATAGTCGTTCGCGACATCCAGGAAGCCGTTAGCCACATACTGGATCATCTGCTGATTGGAAGCAGAGATGACGTCAGGAGCTTCGTCGCTGCCCATCGCCACGATCAGCTTCTGGGTATCGGTGGTGGAGACGCCTTCGACAACGACCTTATCCTGAGAAGCGTTGTAAGCAGCGATGGCATCCTCAAACACCTTGGCTTCGTCGCCAGTGTGGGCATACCAGAAGGTGATGTGCACGGGTTCATCCGCCATTGCCACGACCGTGACCATGGACAGCAGCATGGCAATCGCCAGCATGAGAGCAACCAGTTTCTTCATGTGTGTTCCTCCTTTTTTTTTGCAGTCTCTGTCACGCATGCATCACTTGCTAACAAAAAGTTTTGCGCTGCGCCGCATCAACCGCTAACAAAATGTGATCTATGGTTTATATATCATATCTTTTCGACATTGTCAATACGTTTTTTTAGTTTACCGGCTATTTTCTTACTAATTTTTTGTTTTATGGAATTAGCAGGATTCCCTGCCAGCACTGGGCAAAACCATCGCGAAGCGTCAGCTGCACACGTCCGGGCTGGACCTCCAGCTTCATTCGGCGATTCCAGACGGCCAAGTCCCGAGCAGTCAGCGTCAGCGAGACCCGGCGCGATTCACCCGGCATGAGCGGCACGCGGCCAAAATCTTTCAGTTCCAGACTGCGTCGCGTGATGTCTGCCTCCAGGTCCGTGATCATCAGCATCGGCACTGCTGTGACAGGACGCGTCCCGATGCTGCGTACTGTGAAGCACAAGCGCGCCGCCAGCACATGCTCGTCCGGCACGGGACACTCTGTTAGCAGGTTTTCCAGGCTGAAGTCCTCATAAACTGCCTGCTCATAGCCCATGCCCTCGCCAAACATAAACAGCGGGTGCTGATGTTCGCGGGCATCCACATAGGTGCGCACACGGTCACTGCGTTTGGCGTTGTAGAAGCAGGGAAGCTCCCCCGCCGAATGCGGGAAGGACACTGAAAGACGGCCCGTGGGCTCCTGTGCGCCAGTGATGATCTCCGCCAGTGCACGTCCTCCCCAGGGACCCGGGTAGAAGCTGACCAGCAGCGCATCGCTGCGCGCTGCCATCTCACCGATGGCATAGGGACGACCGGCCATCAGGAGCATGACCAACTGCTTAGCGCTGCCTCGAACTGCCTCAAACAGTGCTTTCTGGCCTCCGGGAAGCCGCAGACTGCTGCAATCCACGCCCTCGCCGCAATCCATCTCTACTGAATGACTCACAGCCTCGCCGTTGCTGTCAAAGACCACGCGCTCGAATCGGCTGGAGGATCCACCCAGCGCCAGAAGCGCCACATCAGCCTCTGCTGCCAGCACCGCCGCCCGTTCCGGGTCAGATCCATCGTCAAAGCACCATTGGATCGCTCCCTTTATTTCGGACAAACCGTCCTTGAGCGTGACGTACTTTTCCCGCTCCATGGGCGGCGAATAATCGCCCATCTGACGATACAAATCATCTATCTGCGGGCCGATTACCGCAACCCGCTGTGCTTTCTTAGCGTCCAGTGGCAGCAGCCCACCCTCGTTTTTGAGCAAAACCACGCTTTCCCGGGCCAACATCAGGCTCTCTGGTGCATAATCCTCCGTGAACTCGGTGAGCTCCACCTCCTCCGGCAGGTACGGATCATCGAACAACCCAGAAGCAAACTTGAATTCCAGCACCCGCAGAACCGCTTCGTCCAGGCGTTCCTCCGAGACATAGCCCTGCTCGACGGCCTCGGCCAGTTTGGTAAATGCCACATCCCACAGGCCCACATCCACACCAGCTTCCAGCGCCATTGCGCCTGCGCGGGTCACATCGCCGGCCAGCTGTTCCAGGCGATCAATGGCACAGCCGTCCGCCATCACAAAGCCGCGGAAGCCATATTCCCCGCGCAGCACATCTTTCAGCAGCCATTCATTGGCATGGCAGGGCACTCCGTCGATCTCATTGTAGGCTGCCATCATGCTGGCTGCGCCTGCCCTTACCGCTGCCTCCACGGGAGGCAGATGGATCTCCCGCAGCTCGCGCTCACCGATCCTGGCCGGGCTGGAGTTTTTGCCGCCGGTGGTCTCACCCTGAGCACACATGTGTTTTGCCACGACGCAGACGCCTTGACCCATCATTCCGCGAGTCAGCGCTTCGGCCAATCGTGAGGACAGACAGGGATCCTCGCCAAAGCACTCCTCACTTCGCCCCCAGCGAGGGTCACGCAAAACATCCAGTACCGCCGCATAGCACAGACGAATACCCATCTCACGCACCTGACGCGCGCAAACCGCCGCTGCCCTGCCAAACAGTGCCGGATCAAACGTGCACCCCACCGCAAGATTTGCCGGAAGCATATAGCCATCCAGCGCTTGATGTCCATGTGAATATTCAGCTGTCACCGCTATCGGAATCCCAAAGCGGGAATGCGTCACCGTGTACTGCTGTACCATATTATAGGCTCGGACTGCATCAGCACCACGCAGTCCATTTTCAAAGGTCCGAGCTGACCATGGATCTGCACGATACAGGCCGTACAGGAAGCCTACGCCGCCAAAGCGATCAGTCTCGTTCACAAATTCCTTGTCAAAAGAAAGCTCCTTTCCTTCCCGCTGCACCGCTCGAAATCCATACAACTGCTGATGCACCTGACCCACCTTTTCCCGCAGCGTCAGCCTTGCGCAAAGATCACGGGCACGCACCTCAGGTGATTTCGATTTATCCAGATACAGGTCCATACAAATTTTCATCTCCTCGTGTTTCATTTTATTTGTGTTATACGCATTTCAGTCATAACCTTACTTTTTGTCAGCTTAATTATAGTCATGCCCAGATAAATAGTCAATAAGCAGTTCTCTTTTTTCCATTCCTTCCACATGACCTTCTGATAGGTACAGCCGACCAGAAAAATAATCTGGCCGATTGCTTGACGGATATTGCATTTTCCGCTATAATTATTGCTGAATTTTCGGCGCTGCTCACGGTGATGTGTTCAGGCGTTAAGACAGGATACAGGAAGGGTTTTTGCCATGAAAAAACTCGAAGATGAAGCAGATCTGCTGCGGCAGGTCATGCAGCTGATCGCCAATCAGTTCGGTTCCAATTGTGAGGTCGTGCTCCATGATTTGACCAAGGACTATGCTCATACCATCGTGGACATTCTGAACGGCCACGTAACCCAGCGCACCATCGGTGACTGCGGCAGCAATCTGGGCCTGGAGGTGCTTCGCGGCACCGTGCAGGATGGTGATCGTTTCAACTATGTCACCACCACCGCAGACGGTAAGATCCTCAAGTCTTCCTCCATTTATCTCAAGGATGACGAGGGCCGAGTCATCGGTTCAATCTGCGTCAATTATGACATCACCAAGACCGTACAGATGGAGGGATTTCTGCGTCAGTTCAACAAGTATGACGTAGATTCCCATCAGGAGGAGGTCTTTGCCAACGATATCAGCAGCCTGCTGGATTACCTGATTTCACAGGCCGGTCAGCTGATCGGCAAGGAGCCTGCGGAGATGAACAAAGCGGAGCGCATCCGCTATATCTCTTTCCTGGACAGCAAGGGCGCGTTCCTCATCACACATTCCAGCGAGCGCATCTGCAAGCTGCTAGGCATCAGCAAATATACCTTCTATAGTTATCTGGAGACAGGGCGAACCCAGGAGACCGGCTACGAGACCGCCGACCAGGCCTGAGCCTGTCTGAGGCCGTTTGTCCTGTCGGGCACACAGCCTTTCATTTATGCCTTTAGGCAGTTGAGCGAAGCGAAACAGAAAACCACCCGCTATGCGGGTGGGAGACAAAGCGTTATACAAAGAATCTCACCTTACTGATACAATAAGGGTGTTCAGGCCTATTGCAAAAGAAGAAAGGTGAGATTGTATGGTAAACCAAACGAACAGTCTGGCGCATACCAAATGGATGTGTAAGTACCACGTAGTATTTGTGCCGAAGTACCGTCGAAAGATCATCAACAACCAGTATCGAGCAGATCTCCGAGGTATAATCCGAGAGTTGTGCAAGTACAAAGGAGTAGAAATCATCGAAGGACACATGATGCCGAATCACGTGCACCTACTGTTAAGTATACCACCAAAGTACAGTGTGTCAAGTTTCATGGGGTATCTGAAGGGAAAGAGTGCACTGATGATGTTCGATAAACACGCAAATTTGAAGTACAAGTTTGGGAATCGACATTTCTGGGCAGAAGGATACTATGTATCGACGGTGGGACTAAACGAAGCAACGATAGCAAAGTATATCCAGGACCAGGAAAAGCATGATATTGCCCTTGATAAGTTAAGTGTGAAAGAGTACGAGGACCCCTTTAGGGGTGGCAAGTAATACAAACGCCCCTTAAGGGGAGGCGAAAGTGGCAAAGGCAATTGGCTTGAACATGGTGAAAGCCAGCGCCTTTAGACGCTGGCCGGTATCAAAGGCTTTTAGTCGTTCCTCAAGCCACCCGTTTTACGGGCGGTCATGACTATAAATCAACGGATGGAGATGGACGCTATGGATTCCAGCTATCGTATCAACACGATCGACGACATCATCACCCCTGCCTTAGCCTACTATCCGTCGAAAATTCGCGCAAATATCCGACAGATGATCGCCATGGCTGGGGATGCCTCACGTTTGTGGCCCCACGTCAAGACCTATAAGTCCGCCCAGGTAGTCTCCATGCTGGTTGACGCCAGCATCACCAGCTGCAAGTGCGCTACCATTGCCGAGGCAGAGATGGCTGCCGACTGCGGAATGAAGCACATCGTGCTGGCCTATCCACTGGTCGGTCCCGCTATCAAGCGTTTCCTCGCCCTGTCCGCAGCCTTCCCGGCAGCAGAGTTTTTCGCCATCGGTGATGATGCGGAGCAGATCCGGCTCTTGGCTGACGCCGCTGCCGCACAAGGCCGCGTGGTACCTTTCCTGCTGGATATCGACACCGGCCTGCATCGCACCGGTGTTTCTTTCGGCACTGCCGCTTCGCTGTATCCCGCCCTATCCGCACTCCAGGGACTCCAGCTGCGCGGCTTGCACATGTACGATGGTCAACTGCATCAGTCCTCCGAGACTGAGCGTCATGAAGCCGTCTCCGCCGAGTGGACCGACGCGCTGGCCTTCCGTACTGCCATGACGGCCCGCGGTCTGGACTGCGGCATCATCCTGGCCGGCGGCACACCCACCTTCCCCTGTCACACTCTGAACGACGTCTATCTCTCCCCCGGCACATGTGTCATCCAGGATGCGGGCTACGCCAGCAATTACCGCGACATGTCCTTTGAGATTGCAGGACTTGTACTCACGCGCGTCGTCAGCCATCCCGGCCCCGGCCTGTTCACGCTGGATGTTGGCTGCAAAGCTATTGCCGCTGACCCGCCCATCCCGCGCGCTGTCGTGCTAGACTTTGAGGACTGCGCCACTGTGATGCAGAATGAGGAGCATCTGGTGCTGCGTCTGCCTGAGGGCCAGGAGGCCCGCCGCCCCGCCATCGGTACGCTGCTGTATGCCGCTCCCTGGCACACCTGTCCCACCACCATCCTTTACCCACAGATCCTGGCCGTCGACAACGGTGAAATCGTCGATGTGTGGCCCGTCACTGCCCGCGATCGGAAAATCACCTACTAAGCGAGTGGTGCCATTGCCTGTGTAGATTACTGGTTTTCATTCTCCTAAGCTCAATATTCGCCACAGAAAAACAGCGTATCGTCTTGCATTTTGCAGACGATGCGCTCAGACCGTCAACAAAGGCACGATTTCCGTATAGAAGGAGATCGTGCCTTTGTCATAGGGAAAAGGAAACAAAATAAAAAAGCCTTGACCAGGCAATGTCATTAAGATAAAACAGTGACAAACCGGAAGAACAACAGACTACTGAGCAAAATGGAGCCAGTTGTTCATGAAAAAGCGGATTCGTCAAAAAGAAGGCATGAGAAAAACAAGCAGGTGTTTCCAACTGCAGAAAAAAGTGTATAATGGTTATTTTAAGCAACTCTGTAGAGGAAGCTTACTGCCGACCGGAATTTGACTTTGCGAGCGTCTGATCTTCCAGGTCGGACAGGGAAAAGCTCCCGACTGATGAGGAATTCCACATCAGGTGGGGCTTCTTTTCGTATAGAAAGAAAGTATCGGCATATATGAATAGCGCGAGTATAGTTCAATTGATAAGCATGTTTTCGTTGTCGACCATTTTGTCTCATAACTATCCGGGTAGTTATAGCTTCACAGAAGTTGTAAAGGATCAAGCGCGCCCAGATTTCCTGTCGGATATAATCGTGTTTCTTAGAATGGAAATTTGTTAAGGCAACACCGCACAAAGGACAGGTAAAGGACAACAAGGCCTGTCCTTTTGTATCATGATTTCTGACATCTATCACGAAATGAGGTGTAAACGTGCCTGATATTGAACAGCAAAAACAAGAATTCTTATCACTCTGCCATGAACATATTCATCGAGAAGGCCTTGAAGATCTGCTGTTGTGGCTGCAAAGGGCTGACTTCTTTACTGCACCTGCCAGTACAAGATACCATGGTGCCTATGTCGGTGGTCTGTGTGAACACTCCATTGATGTATTCAATATGGCAATATATCCATCAGTGAATCGCGACTTAGCACTTCTTCCCACAGGTAAGAAGTATCATAGCCGTTATCATTATGAGGATTGCCAGCACCACCGACATTGCCGGCACCGCCATTACCCTGGTTGAAAGGCATGAAGAAGGTGCCGCTGTCCTGAAGCTGGGTGGTCATCCATGCTTCATACAAGTCAACAGCGAAATAGACCAGGAAACGATGATTAAGACGGAATGCAAACTCCTTACTGGATCGATCATGCATATACTGGTTCTTGGCATTATCCACGCTCTGACCGGTCAGCTGGTTCTTCAGTTCCAGGGCTACTATCGATATATTTCTGATCAATCATGCCATTGTTGTGTTCAAATAGATGGCGTTTCTGGAAGTATTCATTGAGAATCAAAATCTCATCAGCTTTTAACCAGGCATCATATCCTTTGCCTGTGGCCACGAGAAACAAGTTGCTTCCTTTTTCAACCATTTAAAATCTGCCGGTGCTTTCAATCAACATAGAAAGTATATGTCATGAGGTCCTGCAAGGACACTGGATTCGATTTGGCAAAG
>R21__coassemble_1022_pt1 | contig 20364 bp, 18 predicted proteins | sample R21__metabat2_low_PE_059 | metagenome-assembled genome bin R21
GCGCATCCAGTGCGCAGGATTTCCGGTGATAATCAGGCAGCGTATCCAGCAGACTGCCGTCCAGCACGGCCCCGTCAGGCACCAGCCCCGGATGATTCAGCGACAGCTTCTGCCCATCCACATACAAAACCGCCACCGCCGTTGCCTCGGAACCCGTGCCTGCCGTACCAGGAATGGCAATGTGCGGCACGAGGGCGCTGTTGTTCAGCTGGCTCTTCATGGCAGCTTCGGGCGTCTCAGCAGTCAGCAGTGCCTTGATCCCCTTCGCCGTGTCCATACTGCTTCCGCCGCCCAGGGAGATCAGGCCGTCACAGCCGGATGCGCGGTACAGCGCCGCGCCGGCCAGGCAGTCGGCAAAATCCGGGTTCGGGTGATAGCCATCGAAGTGCGCCGCCGGTGTTCCGGGATATTTCGCCGCCATCCACTTCGCGCAGACCAGCAGCGGCCTCGAAATGTGCAGCTGCTCCATCAATTCTCCCACGCTGCTCAGGCTCCCGCGCCCACGCAGTATCCGCTGTTCCATCCACGTCGCCTCGCTTTCTGTCGATAAAAGAAGTTTATCGCAGGGGCGCGGCCCTGTCAAGAGGGGCGCAGAACGAAGCGCAGGCATGAAAAAGCCGCTCGCCTTTGCAGGCAAGCGGCTTTGAAATTCTAAGCAGGTCGAACGCTCTCGCGTCCGGTCTTAATTAGAAGCGGCTCTGACGCTGAGCGGCGAAGCACTCACGGCAGTAGACGGGACGGTCACCGCGGGGCTGGAAGGGGACCTCGGTCTCACGGCCGCAGCCATCGCAGATCACCTGATACATCTGACGGGTGGTGTTGGCGCCACCGTTCTGGGAAGCACGCTTGGCAGCGCGGCAAGCCTGGCAACGGCTGGGCTTGTTCTGGAAGCCCTTCTCGGCAAAGAAAGCCTGCTCGGAAGCAGAGAACACGAACTCACGGCCGCAATCACGGCAAGTCAAGGTTTCGTCCTGATACATAGTGGTATACCTCCTAAAAATGTGTCTTACCCATCCCCAAATGCCATTCAAATGCTTCCACGGATTCCCGACAATGGTCTGAGTAATACCATAGGAGGAATGAACCTTGCATACCGGCTGGGCTACGGTTGGTATTATAGCACGCTCTCACGAAAAAGTCCAGTCCTCCGCAAAAATTTTTTTCGCATTCCGCCCCTGCTGTGCCATCCGCTCTGCACCATCGTACAGTTGCATACCATCACGAAAAATGATACAATAGGATGCTCTCATTAACAAAAGCGGAACGCGGAGGATTGATCATGAAAAAGCTGTTGCTGACGCTGCTGGTCCTGCTGTGCCTTTGCCCAGCCGCCCTGGCAGAGACAAGCGCCGTCACCGTGATGATGTATATGTGCGGCACCGATCTCCAGGAGGACTGTCTCACCGACGTCAATGAAATTTGTCAGGCGCAGCTGAGCGACGACGTCCGCGTGGTGGTGCTGGCCGGCGGCACAAAAAAGTGGAGCGACAAACGACTTCAGGGTGGGCACAATAATCTGTTCACCATCGAAAACGGCAGCTACAGCACCGTTTCCGACTGGGGCAAGGATAGCATGGGTGACCCGGACACCCTGTATCAGTTCATATCCTATGCCGCCCGCGAATATCCCGCCGATCGCAGCATCCTGATCCTGTGGGACCACGGTGCCGGCGCTGCCAGCGGCATTTGCTTTGATGAAGTCCACAATGACGACAGCCTGACGCTGGTCGAGCTGGACAGCGCATTGCAGCGCGCAGCAAAGGAAAATCCCGACTTTCATCTGAGCATCTTCGGCTGCGACGCATGCATGATGGCCGGTTATGAGATTGCTGCCATGGCCTCGAACTACGCCGATTACTTCATCGCCAGCGAAGAGCTGGAGCCCTGGACCGGCTGGTATTACACGCCCTGGCTCACCGCTCTCACCCGCGATCCCGGCATGGACGCCATTCAGATCGGGCGAAACATCATCGACACCTACGCCGAGGGCGTGGAGCGCGAGCAGGCCTCCGAATACACGACCCTGAGCCTGATCGACCTGGCAGCACTGCGCAATATTCAGCCGCAGATCGAGCAGCTGGCCGATTACCTCAGCGACGCCCTGGAAAACGGCCAGCTCGCCACCATCCGCCGCATGATTCAGCGCATGTACGCCTATGGCAGCCATTTCAGCAAGGACTCCAGCTGGGACATGTATGACATGGGCGATTGGCTGAACCTGTGCGCTCAGTTTGCACCCACTACCGCCGCCCAGGCTCAGCGTGGCCTGGCCGATGCGGTCGTCTATTCCTATGCCTCCTCTGATATACCGGTAGCGGCAGGCCTGTCCATCTTCCTGCCCAACACGCTCACGTCCGACTTCCTCACCGACTACCGTGACGGCTATGCGCTGTCTGCGTATATGCCCCGCTATGTGAACTTTGTTTCTGGCCTTTCCACCATGCTGAGCGGGTCCAGCTACACCTTCCAGGCAGCCGCTCCCAGCCAAACCACTGTCAGCGATGTGTCTGTCTCCACCGGTCTGACCGCGTGGCTGTTCGGCTTCATTCCCGGCAGCACCTACAACGCAGAGGCGACCGGCATCAGCGCCGCGGTGACTGCGCCGTCGCAGTCCACCACCCAGGGCGCCGTCCCCAACTTCATCCCAGGCAATGTCAACGCAACGCCTGCGCCGGCGCAGCCTGCCGCCAATGTCCCCGGCTTCATTCCTGGCAGTGTAAGTCCCTCCGTCACAATTCCGCCCGAGGTTGCCGCTCAGGTTCCCGGTTTCATTCCCGGCAGCATCAATCCTGCCTTTGTGCCGCCGGTTGCCAGCGAATCCTCCACCGATCTCGCCTTCAGTCTGACCCTCTCCCAGGATCAGATGAACAACCTCAGCTATGCAGAGGGCATGCTGATGCTTGATTGCAGCGACGAGGACATTTACGCTCTGCTTGACCTGGGCTATGTGCGCAATTCCTGGATCGACTGGATGACAAACACCGTGTACAGCACCTTTGACGGCACCTGGCCCACCCTCGACGGCCAGCTGGTCACGCTCTACGATCTGTCCAGCAACGCCGTTTCCCGCCGCAGCTTGATCCCGGTGAAGGTCAACGGCAGAGATACCTATCTGGTCGTCACGTTTGATGCAGGCAGCACCAGCGGCCGCATCCTCGGCTACAACGACGGCGTGGACGCCAACGGCCTGCCCATTCGCCGCACTACACCCCTCATGCCCGGTGATGAGATCCTGCCGATTTACACCCTGCTCTGCAGCGATTGGGGCTCCGACGATGACGATTTGGAGGAGTTGACCCTTGACGGCGACCCGATCATCTGGCGGAACGGCATGGAGGTCATCTACGACGCCCTCAGCGATTATGCCGACGGCGAGTGCGGTTTTGCTTTCTGTCTGAACGACATTTTCGGTGATTACGAGATCTCCGATTTCTTCCCCTTCACGCTTTGATCTGTTCCCTCGGCAGATAAACGGGATCTGCCTTCACACTATCTATACATTACACAAGGAGGAAACCCACATGAAAAAGTTTGTTGCCCTGCTGCTCGCCGCGATGATGCTGCTCCTGACCGTCTCCGCTCTGGCCGAGGTCGTGACCATTGAAGGCACGTCTCTCCAGCTGGACATTGGCGACATGGAAGTTCAGGACATGGACGATGATGATTTTGACGAGGACTGCGTGCTCTGGCTCGTCAACGACGACGATACGCTGGAATGCATGATCTATGTCTATGACGCAGAGGGCGCGGCCACCGAAGATCTGGAGGAGCTCATGTCCGACATGGAAGGCGTGACCGCCTCCGGCTTCACCACCATCAACGGCGTCGACACCTTCTTCCAGGTCGTTACCGACGATGAGGAGCAGTATGTCCTGTACTACATCATTGACGACGACATGTGCGCGGAGATCATCTTCTGGTATGCTGACGATACCGCTGCCCAGCAGTCCGGCGAGATCATGGCTACCATTACCCGCTGAGTAGGCAGTCATCTGGCTGCGATGCTCAATCAGCATTTCCATCAAAAACGGGGCATCCGGCGTTCGGATGTCCTGTTTTTTCATGATCCATCGCTCCCGACAGCCTTCATTTTTTGCACAGATCATCCTAACCCCTGGGCCAGGTATCAGGCGTTCTGCTTTCACTCACACGGCGGCAGGGGTTGGCATTCGGTCTGGCGAATTCTTCAAAATACCCTCCAAAGGAGCTGATTCCATGACCCACAAGACTGACGTGTTGGCCCGTCTGGCCGCTCTGGGCATTCCATGTCAGCATCACGAGCATGCCGCTGCCCACACCATCGCAGACTGCTACGGACTCCCCTATTATTCGCCGGACATCACCATCTGCAAGAATATCTTCCTCTGCAATCGTCAAAAGACGGCTTTCTATCTCTACGTGACCATGCCTGATAAGCCCTTCCGCACTGCGGACGTGAGCAAATTGCTGGGCGTTTCACGGCTGAGCTTCGCGCCGGACGAGCTGCTGCGGGAATTGATGGAGGTGGAGAGCGGCAGTCTTGCGCCCTTCGCGCTCTGGTACGCAGCCCAACCTGGCGTAACCCTTGTGATTGATCGCGAGGTTTCCGCTTCGCCGCGCATCGCCTTCCACCCCTGCGACAACACCGCGACAGTCATTTTTGACCAGCCTGTTTTCTGGAAGCAGGTGATCCCCGCCCTGGGGACCGAGCCAGTGCTGCTGGACGTGCCGCGGCCGACAGAAAAAACCGAATAACGTAAAGCGCCCGGTGTGCATTTTTTTGGCACACCGGGCGCTTTTCCGTTTATTTTTGGTTGTAGGTCCGCATGGCATGGTCAATGCCATTTTTCAGCCAGTCCTCCACGCAGTCCGCAGCGCGCTTGAACGCATCATCCATCACGGCCTGCTCCTCACGGGTCAGGTATCGCGACAGCACCCATTTGACCAGATCCCAGCCTTCGGGCTTGGCGCCCACGCCCACGCGGATGCGTGGAAAGGCCTGGCTGGGCGTATGCGCAATGATAGATCGCATGCCGTTATGCGTGCCTGCGCTGCCGGTCATGCGGACGCGGAGCTTACCGCTGGGAATGTCGATGTCATCATAGATGATGATCAGGTGATCCAGCGGGCACTTGTACCAGGAGAGCAGCTCCGTCACGCAATCGCCGGACAGGTTCATCATCGTCTGCGGCTGGCACAATACGACGCGTTTGTCTCCCATGGCGACCTCCGCCAGATGACCCTTGCACTTGTCCTTCGTCAGCGACACATGCCAGCGGTCCGCCAGAATATCGGTCACGTCAAAGCCCACATTATGTCTTGTGTGCGCATACTGTGCGCCGGGATTCCCCAGGCCCACCACAATCCAGGTTTCCTTTTCCATCGCTCGCTTCTCTCCGTTCAGACATACAAAGAGTGGATGATCCACTGTCAAATGGGCCATCCACTCGTGGAAAATCTTTTTCAAAGCACCCATGGTATCAGGCATTCAGCCAGTCCGCAGGGCGGACCACCGCTGTCTCGGCCTCGGGATCGTTCTCGTCAATATCCAGGATCATCAGGGACCGCTGACCGCTGATGCGCTTCTTGCCAGGCGTCGAGGTCTCCATCACAAACGCCATGCCGACCACTGAAACCCCAAACTCGCGCATCAGCTCCACCATGCCCTTGGCGGTGCCGCCGCCCTTGAGGAAATCGTCGACGATCAACGCCGTCTGGCCTTCCTTGACCGCGCGGCGGGACAGGGACATGGTCTGGATGGAACCGGATGAGCCGGATACATAGTTGATGTTCACCGCCGAGCCTTCATACACCTTGGATGAATGGCGTGCGATCACCAGCGGTACGCCCAGCGCCTTGGCCGTGGCCAGGGCGACCGGAATGCCCTTTGTTTCCATGGTCAGGACAAAATCCGGCGCAGTCTCGAAATATTCAGTCGCGATGATCTCGCCCATACGGCGCACAGTTTCCGGGTCTGACAGAATGTCGGAATAATACAGGAAGCCGCCGGGCAGCACGCGTTCAGTGCCGCTGAGCTGAGCGCACAATTCGCCGATATAGGCCCGGGCATTCTTGCGGGAAATGACCGTGCGATAACGCACGCCGCCGGCAGCGCCTGTCACCGTCTCCAGCTCGCCCAGTCCAAAGGTCGACACCACATCGCGCAGGATATCGATGTCCTCGCTCATGGTAGACTTCGCCGCGCCGAACATTTCACAAAAATACGACAGTGTGAAAATCCGGTTGGGCGAGTCGGACAAAACCTTCATCATGGCGCTCATGCGCTCATTGCGGCGGATCTTTTCCAAGGTGGTTCGCTCCTTTTCTTCCAAAGGCACGCAAACTGCGACGCCTTCTCATCCATGGCAGGACAAATATACCGACGTATTATAGCACATTTCCGCGAATGAATAAAGCCCTTTTCTGAAAAAAAGTTCGTCTTTTTTATGACTTTTTTTCCGCGTCAGCCTCTTGCAGCTGCCGAAGGATGGAGTCACGCAGCGCCTCGCCCCGGCTTGGCCAGCGGCTGGCATAATACCTGGCCAGGTGCTCGTCCGGAATGGAGAGCATCAGCGTCATGGTCGGGTCCGTCGGCCTGTCCGTCAGCGACAGCAGCCAGTCATAGTGTCCGGCCTTCTGCAGGGTCGCCACGTCCGGCAGGTCGGGCAGCGCCGCCTCTGGCGTATATCCCTCCGCCAATGCCAGCGACACCGCCTCATACACGCCCTGCGCAGCGCTTCGCCAGCGTTTTTGCAGGAAGGTAAATACGTTCTCGTCCGGCAATTGCAGCAAAAGGTCCAGCAGCGAATCGTCGCCCTCCATCAGCCGAAGCCGAATGCAGGTGCCTCCGTCCGCCAATGGATATGAGTCCGCCGGCGTCTGCTGTTCGGCGCGGAAGCGGTCGTGCCAGACCGGCGCCTCGCGGTCGATCACCTGGCGGCGGCTGGCCGGAATCCGATGGTCGAACACGCCCAGCGTATAGGCGCCGGACTCCGTGACCAGCAGCAGACTGCCCAGCGGATGGGCGTGCTGGGCGATCTGCCCCTGCTCCTCCATCTCACACAGGCTCAGCTGCATCGTAAAATAATTCATCAGGTCGTTTTCCACCAGAAATTGCAGAAGCTGCATGCTCGTGACCGGACCCAGCCGGTTCAGGGCATACAGGATGACCAGCTTTGTTTCGGCCTCCGGAATGATCCTGCGCTCCATTCAATCGCCTCCTGTCAGCTCCATTTCCACCGTAAAAGCCTCCCAAACATGCGTCGGGAGGCTCTTGTCGAACCATTTGCGCACAGCAAACACGCTATGCGGCATTGGAATCCTTACGCCATAAAGACCTGAATGTCCGCAAGCAGAGCGTCCAGCTTCTCAGAGTTGGCGCACTTGTCGTCGTCAATCTCGAGGGTGATCGGGCGGCTCAGATCCAGGCTGAAAATACCCAGGATGGACTTGGCGTCGACCACATGACGGCCAGTGCGCAGATCCATGTCAAAATCATACTTGTTCACGGTATTGACAAAGGTCTTGACATTCTCGGCAAGGCTCAGCTTGATATCAACTTTCTTCATAAGGGGCACCTCCTTGATCCGATGCGGGATTCTGCAAATAACACCGCGCTTGATGCGGCATAGAATATTATACATTCACTCCAAAGAAAATGCAAGAGAAATACAATCTCTTTTCAGGAAAAGTTTCTTAATCTTTGGTGAAAAAGCCGAATCTGCATTCCCTCGCCCCGTCAAAATGCAAGAAGTGTTCGACTTGCAAACCTGGGAAAAGATGCTATAATTAATATGTAGTATTATGCCCTGGAGGTCAGACCGAATGGAGAGAGTGGAAGCCAGTATCCTTGGCACGGTGTACCGGAACGAAGAAAACGGCTACTCGGTGGTGATGGCGCGCATGGGTCGCCACGAGATCACCATCGTGGGCACGCTGCCGGAATTGACGCCGGGCGAACAGGGTGTGTTTGAGGGCGACTGGGTGGAGCATCCGCAGTACGGACGCCAGCTGAAATGCGTGTCTCTCCAACTGCAAAAGCCCACCAGCATTCTCGGTATCGAGCGCTATCTGGGCAGCGGTCTGATCCACGGCGTGGGTCCGACCACGGCCAAACTGATCGTACGCACCTTCGGCGAGGAAACGCTGACCGTTCTCTCCGAGCACCCGGAGCGCCTCCAGCAGGTTCCCGGCATGGGCAAAAAGCGCTGGAAAATGATTGCCGAGAGCTTCCAGGAGCAGCAGTCCGCCCGCGAAGCCATGGTCTTTCTCCAGTCCTACGGCATTCCCGCCAGCCTGTCCATGAAGATCAGCAAGCTCTACGGCGAGCGCACCCCCGACGTCATCCGCGCCAATCCCTATCGTCTCTGCGAGGATCTGGAAGGTGTGGGCTTCATGACCGCAGACCGGATCGGAACTGCCATCGGCATTCCCCCTGACAGCGAAGCGCGCATTGTTTCCGCGCTCAAATATGTTCTCCAGGAAACCGCTATCTCCATGGGGCACTGCTTTCTTCCGAAAACTGAGCTGGTTCAGAAGGCGGTTTCGCTCCTGCGCGTGGACGCCGAGCTGATCGAGCGCCAAATCGCGCAGATGGCGCTTCTGCGTGAGCTGGTCCTTCAGGGCGCAGACGACGACGTTCGCGTCTATCTTCCTCAGTTCGACCATGCCGAGCGCGAGGTGGCCCAGCGTCTGGGCGAGCTGATGGCTTCCCTGACCCCCATGCACAACGCCAATGCCGACGCCGAGATCGACGCCTTTGAGGCCCGCGAGCGGATCAAGTTCAGCCAGCGCCAGCGCGAGGCGATCATCAGCGCCCTCGAACAGGGCGTACTGGTCATCACCGGCGGCCCAGGCACAGGCAAAACGACCATCATCAACTGCATCATCAGTCTGCTCTCCCGAGAGGGCGAGGTGCTTCTCTGCGCCCCCACAGGCCGCGCCGCCAAGCGCATGACCGAGGCCACCGGCTTTGAGAGCAAGACCATTCACCGCCTGCTGGAATACGGCGGCGACGACACGACCTTTGCCCGCAACCAGGAAAATCCCCTCGAAGGCGACTGCATCATTATTGACGAGACGTCGATGGTCGACCTGATGCTCATGCGCTCACTGCTTCGCGCCGTCGAGCCTGGCACGCGCCTGATCCTCGTCGGTGACAGCGATCAGCTGCCCAGCGTGGGCGCAGGCAATGTGTTGGGCGACATTCTGGCCAGCGGCGTGGTTCCCGCCGTGCGCCTGACCGACATTTTCCGTCAGAGCGAAGCCAGCCGCATCGTCACCAATGCCCACCGGATCAATCACGGCCAGATGCCGCTGCTCAACGAAAAAGGCACCGATTTCTTCTTTGAGCGCAAGGAGGGCTTCCAGGCCGCCGCTGCCAGCATCGTTCAGCTGGTCGCCGCCCGCTTGCCGAATTTTGTCGGCTGCAAGCCTGCGGACCGTCCTCGCATGATCCAGGTGCTGGCCCCGGCCAAGAAGGGCGAATGCGGTGTGGTGATGCTGAACACCATGCTTCAAGAGGCACTGAATCCGCCTGCGCCCTCCAAGCCGAGCCTGCAATACGGCGAGACGACCTACCGCCTTGGCGACAAGGTGATGCAGACGAAGAACGACTACCAGATCGAGTGGCGTAAAAAAACGCTGACGGGCTGGGAGGACGGCACGGGCGTGTTCAACGGCGACGTGGGCTTTATCACCGCCGTGGACACAGAGGAGCACAGCCTGACTGTCCTTTTTGACGAGGAGCGCGAGGTCGTATATGCCACCGGTCAGCTGGAAAACCTCGACCTGGCCTACTGCTTGTCCGTCCATAAGAGCCAGGGCAGCGAGTTTCCCGTCGTGGTCATGCCGGTCGCAGGCGGCCCGCCCATGCTGCTCACCCGCAATCTGTTCTACACGGCCCTGACCCGCGCGAAGTCGCTGGTAGTTTTGGTGGGCCGTGAGGAGGTTGTCCGGCAGATGGTCGAGAACGACCATATCCTGCTGCGCTACACGACCCTGACCGAGCGGCTCCAGGCGATTGCGCCGCTCCTGCCGCAATGATCCGCCTGCTTCGCCGACTGGACGCATGCCTGCTGAATCTGCTGGCGCCGGACGGTGCGTCCTGCCTGAGCTGCGGACGACTGACACACGGACGGCGTTTATGCGCTGAATGTGCCGAAGCCCTGGCACATTCCCGATTGACGTCAAGCATTTCGATGGATGATCTGCCATCCATGCCTGGCAATGTATCCATTCATGCCGTCTGGCATCATGAGGGCGTCGCCCAGCGGCTCGTCCTTCTCTTGAAGCAAAGCGGCGTCCATTCAGCCGCCGAAGTGTTGGCAGACGGCTTGGCCGACGTCGCCCGAATGCTTGACCTGCCGGACAACACGGTCGTCAGCTGGGTTCCGATGCCGGAAGCACGTCTGCATGAGCGCGGAACTGACCACGCCCGGCGTCTGGCGGAAGCGACGGCCAGTCGGCTCTGCGTTTCCTGTGCTCCCCTGCTGGTTCGAGTGGGCGAGCAGGCCAACCAGCGCGGCTTGAACCGTGAGGCACGTCTGCAAAATCTTCGTGGTGCATTTACATCCTGCGGCGAGCTTCCGCGGACGATCCTGCTGATCGACGACGTACTGACGACCGGCGCAACTGCGAAGGCCTGCTGCGACTGCCTGACGAATGCCGATCGGGTCATTGTGCTGACTGCGACCCGTACCCGGCGATAATCTCGAAAACGGAGGAATATCCTGATGTATGAAGGGACTCTGGTGCGTCTGCGTGCCTTTGAGGCCAGCGATCTGGACGCGAACCATGCCTTTATGAACGATTATGAGACCCTGCGCGGCATGATGAGCGGCATTCCGTTCCCCGCATCCTTCGAGGACGAGCGTCAGTGGCTCAGCAATCAGTCCAGCTACACCCGCGGCGAGTATCAGTTTGCCATCGAGGATTTCGAGGGTGATCTGGTCGGCCGCTGCGGGATCATCAAGCTGGACTGGAAGAACCGCGTCGCCGAGCTGGCCATCATGGTCGGCACGCCCTACCGCCATCTCGGCTACGGTAAGGCGGCTATGGAGCTCCTCGTCGATTTCTGCTTCCGCGAAATGAACCTCCATCGCCTCAAGGTGACCGTTTTTGCCTTCAACACCCCCGCCATCAAGACCTACGAGCACTGCGGCTTTGTCCGCGAAGGTCTGCTTCGGGAAGAGATTTTCCGTGATGGCGAATACAGGGATGTTGTGATTATGGGCCTGCTGAACCAGGGCCGCTGCCCCTGAACCCCGCAAGGGGACTAAAAGTCCCCTTGACCTCTGAGGGTTTCGCGCTGAGGCGCGACCAGGGCGCTGCCTGGACCTGCAATGGGCATGGCCCCTTGACCCATTTTCGGACGGAGTTGAGCGCACTTACCATGCGGTGCGCCGATGGAGCTTATGGATTGCGGCTTAGCTGCCTCCATGCGGCTGGCGGAGTGCGCAGGTGATGCGTGTCTTCCTATTTTTGTTTTTGTTGGGTGTATGAATCGAAAGGAATCTTTATGAATCAGGCTTTGCTGGGCATCGCAGCTCCTGCCTCGCTGGAGAAGCTGACCGATGCAGTTCGTCATCATCATACCGTCGCGCTGACCGGTCTGCCGGATGGACAGGCCGCTTTTATCGCGTCCAGACTGGCCGCGGATACAGGGCTGCGCGTACTGCTCGTCTCGGCCAACGACATCAAGGCCATCAAGGCCGCGGACGATGTTCGCCAGCTGCTGGAGAGCGGAACGGCGTGCCTGCCGGGCGGTGAGATCGACCTGACCCGCGGCGCGTCCAGTCATGAGAGTGCCTGGAGCCGTTTGGAGACGCTGTCCCGCATTGCGTCGGGCGAGATTCGGCTGCTGTCCGCCTCCATGGATGCGCTGGTGCAGCGCATGGGCTCGGTCGATGCCTTCAGCGCTGCCAAGCTCAGCCTGTCCCAAGGCGACCGGATCGCGCCGGATCTGCTGATCCGTCGGCTGATCCGCATGGGCTATGAGCGGCTGAACATGGTCGAGGGCAAGGGACAATGCGCCCTTCGCGGCTCGATCCTGGACGTGTATCCGCCCACCGAGACCCACAGTCTGCGCATCGAGTTTTTTGATGACGAGATCGACTCCATCCGTACCTTTGACTGCATCAGCCAGCGCAGCGTGGACCGCGTAAGCAAGGTCACGATCACCCCGGCAACCGAGATCCTGCTGCCCCCGGATGAGGCTGCGCAAGCTGCCGAGCGCATGCGTGCCGCCTTGAACGCCGCACCTGCCCCGGAAGCCGAGGCGCCGCTGCTCTTTGACGAGCTGCCGCCCATCCCCGAGGACGACGAGGAGCTGGCTGACTTCTACGATGACCACGTAGCCCCCAAGGCCGCCGCCAAGGCAAAGTCCGCGACCCGTGAGGCCGAGCTGGAGCATCGCGTGTCCGCCCTTTTGGCTGACGCTGACCTGGTGGAGCAGGGCTTGCCCTTCCGCCGCATCCGCGCCTGGCTGCCAGTGCTGACCGATCATACCCAGACCCTGATCGACTGGTATCGTCCGCAGGTGATCCTGCTCTCCCAGCCCGATCAGCTCCGTGAACGCACCAAGGAGCGCATCACCGGCTTTGCCCAGGACCTTGAAAGCGCCATTGAGCGCGGCGAGGCCGTGCCCGGACAGCAAAGACTGCTGATGGATTGGGATACGCTCCTGGGGACGATGCGCGGCACGGCCCTGGTCACGATCTCCGAGATGCTGCGAGGTCTGGGCGGCATCGAGCCGGAGGACGTCATCAACCTGCAAAGCAGCGGCATTGCCGGGTTCTCCTCGCAGATCAAGCTGCTGGCCGCCGACTGCCGGAACTGGATGGCAGCGGGCTATACCATCGCGCTGCTTTCCGGCGGCGTCGCCCGCGGCAAGCGTCTCCAGCAGTCCCTGGAGGAGCTGGAGGTCGCATCCTCCTTTGACGAGAATGCGCTTGCATTGGTGCCCGGGCATATCACCATCCTGCCCACAACGCTCTCCGGCGGCTTCGTGTGGCCAGAGGCCAAGCTGGTCGTGGTCTCGGACACCGACATTTACGGCACCGGCTACCGCAAGTCGAAGTCCCGCCGCAATTCAGGCGAAAAGATCGCCGCCTTCACCGACCTGAACCCCGGCGATTATGTGGTCCATGAGGATCACGGCGTCGGCATTTATCAGGGCACCGTTCACATGCAGAACGAGGGCACCTTCCGCGATTATCTGCTGATCCAGTATGCCGGAAGCGACAAGCTCTACATCCCCATCGAGCAGCTCCAGCGCGTCCAGCGCTATATCGGCAACCCGAACCAGCCACCGAAGCTGAACAAGATCGGCGGCACCGAGTGGACCAAGCAGAAGGGCAAGGTGAAGGAGGGCCTGCGCAAGCTGGCCTTCGACCTGGTCGCGCTCTACGCCAAACGCCAGAAGAATGTCGGTCACGCCTTTGGCGCCGACACCCCCTGGCAGCGCGAGTTTGAGGACCAGTTCCCTTATGAGCTGACCCCTGACCAGGCCCAGTCCGTGAAGGAGATCACCATTGATATGGAATCCCCGCGCAACATGGACCGTCTGCTTTGCGGCGACGTGGGCTACGGCAAGACTGAGGTCAGCCTGCGTGCAGCCTTCAAGGCCGTCATGGATTCCAAGCAAGTCGCCATTCTCGCACCGACCACGATCCTCGCCCAGCAGCACTACAACACCGTGACCAAGCGCTTCGCCAATTTCCCGGTGAAGATCGGCGTATTGTCCCGCCTGCGCTCTGCCAAGGAGCAGAAGCAGGTCCTGGCCGACGTCGCCGCAGGCAAGATCGACATTTTGGTCGGTACCCATCGTCTGCTGGCAAAGGACGTGAAATTCAAGGATCTGGGCCTGCTGATCGTGGACGAGGAGCAGCGCTTCGGCGTTGCTCACAAGGAAGTCATCAAGAACATGAAGAGCCAGGTGGACGTTCTGACCCTGTCCGCCACGCCCATTCCGCGCACGCTGCACATGTCCATGGTAGGCATCCGCGACATGTCGGTTTTGGAGACGCCCCCGGAGGAGCGCCTGCCGGTACAGACCCATGTGGTCGAATACTCCGACGCGCTGATCCGCGACGCGATCCTGCGCGAGCTGAGCCGCGGCGGTCAGGTCTATTTCCTCTATAATCGCGTCCGGTCGATCGAACGCTTCTACCAGCGCCTTCGCGCCCTGGTGCCCGAAGCCCGCATCGGCGTCGCCCACGGTCAGATGAAGGAGCATGGCCTCGAGGACGTGATGATGGACTTCTACGGCGGCAGCTACGACGTTCTGCTGTGTACGACAATCATCGAAAGCGGCCTGGACGTGCCCACTGCAAACACACTGATCGTGTTTGACGCAGACCGCTTCGGCCTGTCGCAGCTGTACCAATTGCGCGGACGCGTGGGCCGCAGCAACCGTCAGGCCTATGCCTACTTCACTGTTCGCCAGGACAAGCTGCTCTCCGAGACCGCCCAGCAGCGCCTGAGCGCCATCCGCGAGTTCACCGAGTTCGGCTCCGGCTTCCGCATCGCCATGCGCGACCTGGAGATCCGCGGCGCGGGCAACATCTTAGGTCCGGAGCAGCATGGCCATCTGGCCACGGTGGGCTACGAAATGTACTGCAAGCTGATCGAAGAAACGCTGGCTGAGGTCCAGGGCACAGCGAGCGACCTGGACCTGGAAACCCGCGTGGACCTTCGCGTGGACGCTTTCCTGCCCGCCGACTACATCAAGGACGAGCACCAGCGGATGGAGATGTACAAGCGCATCGCCGCGCTCTCCTCCGACGCAGACCGAGAGGATATTATCGACGAGCTGGTGGACCGCTTCGGCGACACGCCGGCGGTGGTCGATTCGCTGCTGGATGTGGCGCAGATGCGGTATTTGTGCAACCGGATCGGCGTCAGCCAGGTGGCGAACCGCCGCGGCATGCTGACCATGCGCATCGAGGATCGCTTTGTCCAGGAACCCATGCTGCTTCTGGCTGCCATGAAGGAAACCGATCCGCGCCTCGCTCTTGCGCCGGTCGGCCCGTCCGCCATTGTGCTGAAAACTTCCTCGCCGCTATCTGACCGTGAGATGCTGTCCCTTGGTCTGAAGGTGATGCGGAAGCTGACGGAAAAGTATGAGGAATTGGTCAAGGCGAAGCGTGAAAAGGAAGCCAAAGCCACCGCTCTTGACAGCCTGCGCTGATATTTCAATCACCAAACTGTATATTTCAGCAATTATCCGTTTTCAAACAAAACCGAAAATGATAAGATAGCCACATCAGGAGGCAGTACCGGAGTGCATGAGGCACGGCGGTGGAATTGCCTAAGAAGAATTTGGAGGTTGCAAATGTTCTTCCTGATTGCTGGTTGTGTCCTGTTGGTTGGTTCGATTTTCATGGCTATGGTTCTAAAGAAGAAGATCGTGCTGCTGGCGATCCCCGTGTCACTGGCGATGATCCTGGTCAGCTGTTTCACGTCTGTGCAGACCGGTTACACAGGCATTGTGACGACGTTTGGCCGGGTCGAGAACACGACGTTTGAGGCTGGCTTCCACATGAAGGCCCCCTGGCAGGAGGTCGTGACCATGGACAACCGCGAGCAGCGCGTGAAGTTCAACTTTGAGGCCTTCTCCTCCGATATTCAGCAGGTGCAGGTTTCCGGTTCCATCAACTTCTCCATCGACAAGGCCACTGCGATGACCCTGTACCGCAACGTCGGCACAAGCTATGCCGACACGCTGATCTCCCCTCGCCTGTATGAGAACACCAAGAGCGTGTTCAGCCGCTACACCGCCGAATCCCTGGTCGAGCAGCGCACGCTGCTGTCCAGCGAGGTGCTGCACATGATGAAGAGCGACCTGTCCAGCTATGGTCTGAACATTATCAGCGTCGCCATCGAGAACATCGACTTCACCGATGCATTCACCGACGCCGTTGAGGCCAAGCAGGTCGCGACCCAGACCTATCAGCGTGCTCTGACCGAGGAGCAGCAAAAGACCATGGAGGCCGAGCAGGCCGCCCAGCGTGAAAAGATCGCTGCCCAGGCCAAGGCCGACGTCGCCAAGATCCAGGCTGACGCCGAAGCCTATGCCATCACCGCCAAGGCTGAGGCCCAGGCTCAGGCAAACGCCCAGATCGCCGCTTCTCTGACCCAGGCGCTGATCGACTACGTGCAGGCTCAGAGCTGGAATGGCGTGCTGCCCACCACCTTCGTGGGTTCCGGCGACGCGCTGCCTGTGCTGAACGTCCCCGTGGCTGAAGCACCCGTAACTGAGTAATCTTCTTTCCGCCCCGCTGTCCCCGGACGGCGGGGTTTTTGATTGCAGCACAAAACCCTGCATGCTCACTGGCACGCAGGGTTTTGTGCTTTTTACCGGAACATCACATAATTGTTGTGCCCGCAGGGACAGCTCTCGATGATTTGATGCGTCCTGACATCAACCTTGAGTTTCTTCCTGCAGTCGCGGCAAATGACGATGGTGCCTGTGCCATACAAGGCCACGCCGCCCGTCACCTGGCTCATCTCCGCGTCATTCAGTTCAATCCGCCGCTTCTCTTTGTTTTTCATTCCATCCACCCCTTCATTGCATGATCTTTTCCCCTTGTGTTTATACTATACACGATTCCCACACGAAAGTAAACCATTCCCCATCGCCACGGCACACCAATCTCGTCGCCGCATTCACCGCGAGCAGCACGCAAAAGGCGATTGCTCACGGAGTTGGCTCCTGAGCAATCGCCTTTTTCAATTCACATCCACTTCCATGCGCTGAACGCCGCACGTTCTCAGTTGTCGGAGAACACAGGCATGGTGCAGAATGGGGTTAAAAGCAAGATCAATTATCCGATATATTCCTTGCCGCCCATGTACATACGCAGCGCTTCAGGAATACGGATGCGGCCATCGGCCTGGAGATTGTTCTCCAGGAACGCGATCAGCATGCGGGGCGGGGCCACGCAGGTGTTGTTCAGCGTGTGCGCCAGGTACTTGGAGCCGTCCTTGCCTTTGACACGGATCTGCAGGCGGCGGGCCTGAGCGTCGCCCAGATTGGAGCAGCTGCCGACCTCGAAATACTTCTGCTGGCGGGGAGACCAGGCTTCAACGTCCACGCTCTTGACCTTCAGGTCAGCCAGGTCGCCGGAGCAGCACTCCAGGGTGCGGACCGGGATGTCCATGGAGCGGAAGAAGTCGACGGTGTTCTGCCAGAGCTTGTTGAACCACATGGGCGAATCCTCGGGCTTGCAGACCACGATCATCTCCTGCTTTTCGAACTGATGGATGCGGTACACGCCGCGCTCCTCGATGCCGTGGGCGCCGACTTCCTTGCGGAAGCAGGGGCTGTAGGAGGTCAGTGTCTGGGGCAGGCTCTCCTCGTCCAGGATCGTGTCGATGAACTTGCCAATCATAGAGTGCTCGCTGGTGCCGATCAGGTACAGATCCTCGCCCTCGATCTTATACATCATGTTCTCCATCTCACCGAAGGACATGACGCCGGAAACCACGCTGCCGTGGATCATGTAGGGCGGGATGCAGTAAGTGAAGCCGCGGTCGATCATGAAGTCACGGCCATAGGACAGGATGGCACTGTGCAGACGGGCAATATCGCCCATCAGATAATAGAAGCCATTGCCGCTGGTCTTGCGGGCGCTGTCCAGGTCGATGCCGCTCAGGCGCTCCATGATGTCCACATGATAAGGAATCTCATAGTCCGGCACGACAGGCTCGCCGAAGCGCTCGACCTCGACGTTCTCGCTGTCGTCCTTGCCGATCGGGACGGAGTCATCAATGATGTTGGGGATGACCAGCATACGCTTGCGGATCTCGCCCTCCAGCTCCTCCTCACGGACCTCCAGCTCAGCCAGACGCTGGGCCGCAGCGGCGACCTGGGCCTTCACAGCCTCGGCCTCGTCCTTCTTGCCCTGCTTCATCAGGCCGCCGATCTCCTTGGACAGCTTGTTGCGCTGGGCGCGCAGATTGTCGGCCTCCAGACGGGCCGCACGGAATTCCTTGTCCATCGCTACCACTTCGTCCACCAGAGGCAGCTTGGCATCCTGGAACTTCTTGCGAATGTTCTCCTTGACCTTCTCAGGGTCATTGCGGAGCAGATTGATGTCCAGCATTCGATTCATCCTCCTCAAAAATATAAGAGCCTCTCCGAGCCCGGAATCCGGGACGAGAAGCTCGCGGTGCCACCCAGTTTGCCTGCAAATGCAGACCACTTTCTGCGCTGTATGGGGCGCGCCCCGCAGACTCGTCGCCTGCGCCCATCCGGGAGTGGAAGCCGATCACATCGCCCGACGCCTTGCACCACCCGGCGTCTCTCTGAATGGGTCCTGCCATCGTTTTTCCCGTCAATCGGGCTTATGAACGTTTTCATTATACGACAATTATGTGCGGATTGCAAGAGGGAGGCGAGATTTTCTTTTCGGCGGAAATGATTTACAGGTGAGAAGCGCGGCTTCCGGGTTGTGTTTGACGGCAAAATGTGATACAATCATTGTGTATATTTTCCGCGACGGGCTGCTGAAGCCCGAAAGGAGACACTGACATGGATTTTCTCAAGAGCCTGATGCTTTATATGACACTGACGATGGCGGCAACGGTACAGGGCGCCGACGCTCCTGAAAATGTGCCGATGCCGACGCCTTATGTCCCGCAGACCATTGTGGAGGAGCTGGCCCAGACGGCTGCGCCCGGCGAGACGGCGGCGCCCGACGTGACGATCATGCCGAGCGTGCAGGTGACCATTGCGCCGCCTGCCGTGGCAACGCCCGAACCCGCACCGACACTGACCCCCAATCCCCGCTATAAGCTTCTGCGCTACGGCAGCCGCGGCGATGATGTCAAGAAATTGCAGCAGCGTCTGAGCGAACTGGGTTATTTGAAGGGCAATATTGACGGCGCCTATGGTTACCAGACCAAGAACGCGGTCATCAAGTTCCAGAACGTGAACGGCCTCAAGGCGGACGGCGATGCGGGCAAGGAAACCCTGACCCATCTCTACGAGGATCCGAACGTGATCCCGAACCCGGAGACCATCACGCCCAGCCCGGTGCCCACCGCGACCCCGGACCCCGATGGCAATATCCCCGAGATGGAGGACCCGCGTTCAATCTGGCTGGGCAAGGATCGTGCAAAGGTGCTGGTGGACGGCAATGAACTGCATCTGATCCGGCGCGACGGCGGCAACATCATGCAGACCAATCCCCGGGTGTGGCAGCGCGGCGGTGAGCTGATCGTGTCGCTGAGCGACCTGGCCGAAGCCTGTGAGAGCTGGCGTCTGGACGGCGTGACCGCCGAGATCGGCAGCCTGTCCCTGGATGGCTACACGGTGCTGGCAACCATGACCGACGCCGCCCAGGCCAAGCGAAAGGACCCGGAGGCCTATTGCCAGCAGTATGCCATGATCGTGAACGGTCAGCCCGTGGAGATCAGGACCGGCGACTGGATGTTCGATCATGGCGAGTGGTTTGTCACGACCGGATTCCTCGAAAATGTGCTTAACGCCGATGTGATCTGGGATGCCGACGAGAACACGCTGATGATCCGCGTGCTGCCCGCCGAGCTGGCTGCGTCGGTGGACTGACCGCAAGGTAAACTACGATCCTCAAGCCGGGACAGGCGATTTGAAATGGAAAATCAGGAACGAATCCAGGTGACTGGCGGGACCGTGAGGAACATTGGCATCCCGGTCATCTGCCGCGACTGTGGAAAGAAGTTCAAGGTTAACGTCAGAACCCATGTAGTGATCGAAAGCTGCCCCTGTGGGAGAAACGATTTCGTGATGATTCGATAAAGCAAAACCTGCGTGCCTTCCGGTGCGCAGGTTTTTTGATGGAAAAAAGGCTGCCGCGCAATGCGACAGCCTGACAAGCTGGATTATTGGTGAATCAGATAAAGAATGCCGTGGTCTTTCGCCAAATTGGCCGTCTTTTAGTTGCAAAGCCACAGCGCGTCGGTGGGCAGGTTTTGCAGGACAGCTTCGGTATAGTCGCCATTCAGAAGCAGTTGGAGCTGCCCCAGCGTGTTGAACGCATTCGGCTGGACGGCGGTCACACCTTCCGGCAGCACAATACGATCGGGTTTTGTGTTCAGGAAGGCGTCTGCCCCAATCTCCATCGTGTTCTCGGGCAGGATCAGGGTGTGCAGATCCGTGACCGTCACCGTCAATTTCGTAATGGCAACGTCCGTCTCGAAGGTGATGACACAGATACCAACGTCGTTGACGGTTAGTTCGCCGAACTCGTTCAGGCCAATGCAGCAAGTGCTTCCGTTGTAAGTGATACTGTAAGTTTTCGGAATTCCTTCCATTTCCAGCAAAGGAGAAAATTTCCCGTTGAACCAGAGGTAGGAGGTGCTGTCGCCTTGGTCAAGCTGCAGAGAAACCTCTTTGACAGA